>Ga0335082_10009669_pt1 | contig 10465 bp, 8 predicted proteins | sample Lox_Sample_41_FD_206718 | JGI IMG/M metagenome (GOLD analysis project Ga0335082, IMG submission 206718) | Soil microbial communities from Loxahatchee National Wildlife Refuge, Florida, United States - Lox_Sample_4.1 | ecosystem: Environmental > Terrestrial > Soil > Wetlands | place: USA: Florida...
ACCGCGCTCATCCTGGCCCACGTGCTGGGTGAGGGCCCGACCACGCGGCACCGCATCCTCGGTGCGGTGGCCGCCTACCTGCTCATCGGACTGGTCTTCGCCAACGTCTACCGCTTCCTGGCCGTGGTCGATGCCCAGGCGCTCCAGGGAACCCGCTGGGCCCCCGGTGGGGAAAACCTCTTCGTCTTCTTTTACTTCTCGATGACCACGCTCACCACCCTCGGCTACGGCGACATCCTGCCCGTGAGCCTGGGGGCGCGCGCGGTGGCCAGCCTCGAGGCGCTGATCGGACCGCTCTACCTGGCCATTCTCATCGCCCGGCTGGTGTCCCTGGAAGTGACGGCCCGGGCTTCCCCCCGCTGAGGCTCCGTGCCTAACCTGTGCCCTCGCCTGCTGGAGCGGGGATGCCCAAGTCGAAGGCCAAGCGCAACGGACCGCTGAGCCAGAAGCAGATCGCCCACTTCAAGGAACGGCTGCGCCAGGAGCGCCGCCGCATCCTCGCCCTCCATCAGTCCACCGCCCTCGACGCCGACCGGCAGCCGGGCATGCCCGACCCGCACGATGCCGGCGACGAGGCCAACGAGGCCACCACCTCCGACATCCGCATCGGCCTCTCCGAGGCGGACCAGCGGATGCTGACGCAGATTGACCGGGCGCTGCAGCGGCTGGAGCTGGGGGCCTATGGCACGAGCGAGGTGACCGGGGATCCCATCCCCGTCGCGCGGCTGGAGGCGGTCCCCTGGGCGACGACCAACGTCGGCGACGAGTGAGAGCTCCGGCGTTCGCGGAAGCCCGCAGCCGTGCCCAGACCCGGCGTCGCCGACCGCTCAGTGGTTGTTGTTTCCCTTGGCGACGACGGTGATGTTGACCAGGACGGAGCGGCTCACGTTCGCCGTCCCGGCTCGACACGCCGTCTGACCGGGCTTGAGCCCGGTGAGCACGAGGTGATTCTCCTTGTCGGAGACGGCCTCCAGCTCGGCCCGGACGATGCTCCCGTCGTCGCAGACCAGGCCCATGGCCAGGCCGACGTTGAGGCTCTTCTTCTGACCGACCTTGAGCGTGACGCTGGTGCCGGAGGCGACGGGTTCGCTCTGGGCCAGTGCCGCCGTCGCCGACAGGCCGAGGAAGACAACCAGGAGTGCACGGAGGGTCATAGCGCCGAGCACGCTGCCCCAGTCTCCGGGGCCAGCGCAAGCAGCGCCGCAGCACCGGAGCGCGACCGGCGCGGCGCTATTTTTGCGCAGGCGTCGCCGGGCCCAGGACGTCCGCGCCCGCCTTGGCGCACACCCCGTCCTGTTGGGAGGTTGCGCCGCTGACGCCGATGGCGCCGACGATCTTCCCGTCGACGACGAGGGGGATTCCGCCCTCCAGCGGCACCGCCCCGGGCAGCCCGAGCACCGCGGTCCGGCCCCCGGCGACGGCCTCCTCGAAGGCCTTGGTCGGCCGCTTGAAGGCGGCGGCGGAACGGGCCTTGTGCTGGGCCACCTCCGTGCTGCCGCTCTGCGTTCCGTCGATGCGCTCGAAGTAGACCAGCGCCCCACCCGGGTCGACCACCGCTGCGGCCACCATCCAGCCGTTCTTCTTTCCTTCAGCGATGGCCGCCTGGGCCACCTTCCGCGCCGTCTCCACGCCGATCGGCGCACCATAGAGATTGGACATCTGTTGGGCACCCGCCTGATTGGACGCGAGCAGAACGAGCGTTACCACGGCGAGGCCAATCACTCCAGTCAACGGACGCATGTGTTTTCCTCCGAGCGGCGGGCGGCGCGCAGGGAAGCACAGAGCTCCCCGGGGGTCGAGGCTTGACCCCCCGCGGCTGGCGGCGCTTCACTGCCCCGCCTCTCCCGTCCGGAGGACGTCATGGCGGACAGCATCAAGTACCTGCTCGACGAGCGCCGCATCCCGACCACCTGGTACAACCTGCTGGCCGACCTCCCCTCGCCGCCGCCGCCCGTGCTCCATCCCGGGACGCTCAAGCCGGTGGGACCGGACGACCTGGCGCCGCTCTTCCCCATGGCGCTCATCCTCCAGGAGGTCTCCACCGAGCGGGCGGTGGAGATTCCCGGGCCGGTGCGGGACGTCTACCGGCAGTGGCGGCCGACGCCGCTCCATCGAGCCCGCCGCCTGGAGCAGGCCCTCGGGACGCCGGCGCGCATCTACTACAAGTACGAGGGCGTCTCGCCGGCGGGAAGCCACAAGCCGAACACCGCCGTGGCCCAGGCCTTCTACAACAAGGAGGCGGGCACCAAGCGGATCACCACCGAGACCGGCGCCGGGCAGTGGGGCTCGTCGCTGGCCTTCGCCGGGGCGCTCTTCGGCATCGAGATCCAGGTGTTCATGGTGCGCGTGTCGTACGAGCAGAAGCCCTACCGGCGGGCGCTGATGGAGACCTACGGCGCGCGCTGCATCCCTTCGCCCTCCCGCGAGACGCAATCCGGCCGCAACGTGCTCGCCCAGCGCGAGGACCATCCAGGCAGCCTGGGCATCGCCATCTCCGAGGCGGTGGAGGTGGCCGCCCAGCGCGAGGACACCAAGTACGCGCTCGGCTCGGTGCTCAACCACGTGCTCCTCCACCAGACGGTGATTGGCCAGGAGGCGATGGCCCAGATGGAGATGGCTGACGACTACCCGGACGTCCTGGTGGGTTGCACCGGCGGTGGGTCCAACTTCTCCGGTCTGGTCTTCCCCTTCCTCGGCGTGCAGCTCCGCGGGGGCAAGCAGGTGCGCATCGTGGCCGTCGAGCCCGCCGCCTGCCCGTCGCTGACCCGGGGCCGCTACGCCTACGACTTCGGCGACACCGGCCACCTCACGCCGCTGGCCAAGATGCACACCCTCGGCTCGAGCTTCACCCCGCCGGGCTTCCACGCCGGCGGGCTGCGCTACCACGGGATGGCCCCGCTCGTGTCCCACCTCAAGGAGCTGGGGCTGATCGAGGCGGTGGCCTTCCACCAGAAGACCTGCTTCGAGGCGGGAGTCACCTTCGCTCGGCTGGAGGGCATCGTCCCGGCGCCGGAGGCGAACCACGCGGTGAAGGGGGCCATCGACGAGGCGCTGCGCTGCAAGGACGAGGGAGTGTCACGGGCCATCCTCTTCAACCTGTGCGGGCACGGTCACTTCGACATGCAGGCCTACGCCGACTACTTCGCCGGAAGCCTCGTCGACCAGCCGTACGACGACCGCGACCTGGCCGCGGCGCTGGCCGGGCTCCCCAAGGTGGCCTGAGCGAGGGCAGAGGAAAAACCACGCACCACCCGGCATCCCTCGCGGGAGCCGGGGGCGCGCGGGAGCCCGCACCGATGGGGGGGATCCGGTACGCGCTCGTCGGGGACGTAGCGCAGAGCGGCCGGGCGCGCCAAGAGTTCAAAACGACCGACTGCGCAGGCGCTCAGCCCTACTTTTGGCGGGGGTGCCGCTAGACGCCCAGAGTCGCTCGGCTTTCGCGAGCGCATCGTTGGACGGCCGCGCAAAACGCCGTCGGTGGCGTCGGGTGGTGAACGAAAGCCCGACTGCTGCGCTGCACGGCCGGCCAGCACGACTTTCGGAGGGGGTCGGCGGATACCTCGGGTAGCCTTCGCGCAGCGTGGGTGCGCCGGAAGGAAGGCAGGCTCGACTCGGACGATGGCCCTGGGCGGCGGCCGCGGTGTGCGCCCTGGGCGTGCTGGTGCTGCTGCTCCTCCGTCTGAGCGCCGAGCCCGAGGCGCCGCCCGGTGCGCGCGCGGAGTCTGCTCCCCGCCCCGCACCGGTCGGCCTGACGACCGAACCCACGCCGCCGGCCGCGCTGGCGTCCGAACCCAGCCTGCCACCGCAGCCCGCGGTGCTCGGGCGCGTCATCTCGTCGTGGACGGGGGCCCCGGTTCCCGGCGCGGAGCTCACCTTCGCCGCTCCTCAGGGGGCGCTGAGCACGCGCTCGGGTGCGGACGGCTCGTTTCGCTTCGTCCCGCCCGGGGCGGGGAGCTATCAGCTGGCGGCGGTCCTGGCCGAAGGCCACGTACCCTTCGGGCCGGAATGGGGGCAGAGCCCGATCCGGTTCCTCTCGCCGCTCCCGCCGGGAACTCCCGAGCTCGTCGTGTCGCTCGAGCCCGAGACGCGCTTCCGGGGCCGGGTGGAAAGGGAGGACGGGAGCCCGGTGCCGAAGGCGACGGTGACGCTGCGGGTCCAGGGAGGGGCACCGGGCCTGGCCAGCACCGAGCGGAAGTGGACGGCGGACGCGCAGGGCGAGTTCCGCGGCACGGCGCCCGAGGACGGGGTGCTCGTCGCCCGCCACGAGGGCTTCCTTCCCGGAGTGGCAGCGCTGAAGCGCGCCCGGACCACGACGCAGCTGGTGCGACTGGTCCTCCGGGCTGGTCCGGATGCTGCGGCGGGTGAGCAGCGAGTGGCGGGGCAGGTGGTGGACGGCGCCGGCGCGCCGGTGCCCGGAGCCACGGTGACCCTGGGCGCCGGGCGCGGACGCGGACCGCTCGGCTGGGCGCTCCTGCCCTTCCCGGTGACCACCGACGGCGACGGACGCTTCGCCTTCGGCGAGGTTCCGGAGACGACGAGCTGGGCCCAGGCGCGGACAGCGGATGCTCTCTCCGACCCGACGGGCGTCCACGCCGGGCAGACGGACGCGGTCCTGGTGGTCAAGCCGGGAGGTGTCCTGGCCGGCCGGGTGCTCTACACCGACGGGCGTCCCGCTCCGACCTTCGCGCTCAAGGTCTCCCGGGTCCGGCGATGGTCGGAGTCGCTCCCGGTCACCCTCTCGGTCACGGATCCCGAGGGTCGCTGGGAGCTGCGCGGGTTGCGCAGCGGCGGCTACTTTCTCGAGGCGGCGGCTCCCGGAGCGGCGGCCTCGCTTCCGGTGCGCGTCGAGCTGCCGGCCGGCCCGGGCCGCGTGGAGAGGGACATCCGCCTCCGCCGCGGGCACCGGCTCGTGGGGGTGGTGCGCGACGCGCGGACGCGCGCGCCGGTGCCGCACGCCGAGGTGGCCCTCGAGGCCTCACCGGCGGAGGACGCGGTGGTGGCGCGGAGCGACGTCTTCACTGCGGAGGACGGACGCTTCGAGCTGGACGGGCTGCCCGAGGCGCCGGCGACGTTGACCGTGGAGGCCGAGGGCTACAACCGAAAGCTCGTCACCCTGCCCGCGGCGCGCGGCGAGGCGGAGGTCCTCCTGCGCGCCATTCCGTCCGGTCAGGAGCCGGCCACCGACCTGGTGGGCATCGGCGCGGTGGTGAACCGCGGCGACCAGGGCATCGTGCTCGGCACGGTCGTGCCCTCCGGGGGCGCGGCCCTGGCCGGGCTGACCGAGGGGGACGTCCTCCTTCGCATCGACGGCGCGGCGGTGACCGACTTGGGCTTTGCCGAGGCGGTCCAGCTCCTGCGCGGGGAGGAGGGGAGCGTGGTGCGGCTGGAGGTGCGCCGGAGCGATGGCAGCACGACCACCGTCCAGGTCACTCGACGGGCGGTGTCGTTCTAGGTCGGAGCCGAGGGCTGCCCGACCGTCCAGCGTCCGAGCCTTACCTAAGCGGGGGCCTCATGGGTCAGGATGTGGCGCTTGATTCCGAGAGCCAGCCCGCGTTTCCGCCTCTACGGGGCCCTGGTCATCATCCTGGCGGCCGTGTCCGCGATGCTGGCCATCGATGTGGTGGCGGCGATCGAGGTGTCGCGGAGCTCGGAAGCAGCCCTGGAGAGCTCGCTGTCCTCGGGCCAAGGAGGGCTGTCCGCGGTGGCCATCGCCGACCAGATGCGATCGCTGCGCCGCAAGGAGGTGGTCATCGACGGGGTGGCCGGCGTCATCACTCTCCTCCTGGTGCTCCAGATGGGGCTCGGCCACCTGCGGTCGCTGGAGCGGGAGCGGCAGCTGGCGGAGCGGAATCTCGCGCTGGTGGTGGAGAAGAGCCAGGCGCTGGAGACGTTTGCCGCCCGCGCCGCCCACGACCTGCGTGCGCCGCTTCATCCCATCCGGGTGTTCGCCGACCTGATTGCCCTCGACCAGGCGGCCCCGGAGAACGTGAAGGGGAGGGCCATTCGCATCGGGGAGTCCGTCACTCGCATGGCCCGGGTCATCGACGACATGCTGGAGCTGGCGAGCATCGGCCGCCTGCCATCGGGTGAGGCCTCGGTGAAGGAGGCGTTCCTCGAGGTGCTCGGCGAGCTGGAGCCCGAGCTCCGCGTGGCCCGGGTCTCGAACGGCATCGGCGACCACCGGGTGAGCTGCCCACCGACCGTTCTCGGTCAGATCGTCCGGAACCTCGTGTCCAATGCCATCAAGTACCGCGCGCCGGAGCGACCGCTGCACATCGACGCCCGGTCTGCGGCGGAGGGACGGTTCGTGACCGTCGAGCTGGCCGACAACGGCGTGGGGATGGACCCGGAGGCGGCGGCGCATGCCTTCGAGCCCTTCTTCCGGGGCCGGAGCGACATCCCCGGCCATGGTCTCGGACTGTCCATCGTCGAGGGCTACGTGCGGGCCGCGGGCGGCACGGCGGCGATCGCCTCGCGCCCCGGAGCGGGAACGCGGGTCACGCTGCGCCTCCCCCGCGCCTGAGCGCCAACCGACGTCGCGCGACGGGGGCCGAGGTCACCCTCCGGACCGCTCCGGTCCTTCGAGCAGCTCGTCGACCGAGGCGAGCAGCGTCTGGAGGGCCACGGGTTTCCGGAGCAGCCGAGCCCGCCCGAGCCGGCCCACCTGGGCGGGCAGGCCGGAGTCGGGGAGCCCGGTGATGACCAGCACCGGGACGTCGATACCGGAGCTCCGGGCGCTGAGCATGACCTGGAGCCCGCTCATCCAGGACATGGACACGTCGGTGACCACCAGGTCGAACGGCCCCTCGTCGGCGAGGAGGGAAAGGAGCTCGACACCGCTCGTCGCCACGCGCAGCTCGACGCCCGGGTCGCGGAGCGCATCGCGGAGGACCTCGACGGTCTCCGGATCGTCATCGGCGATGACGATGCGTGGGGCGGGCTCCGGCCTACGACGACGGATGCACATGCATCACCATCGAGTCGGCACGCTGCGCGAGCCAACCCGCCGTGCCGAACTCGACCGCCCCCACGATGGCCGCGATGGCGATGGCCAGGACCCAGCTCAAGACTGGATTCTTTCCCACGACCACACCTTCCTTCCCCGCCTCCCGACCCCCCGGGCGGCCGACGGCGGCACACCGCCGCCGCGACCGACAACTCCTTGAAACCGAGAAGACCACCGGGCGGTTAAGTCATTCCCGGAACCCGTCCAGCGGGACGCCCGAACGCGCGGCTACTCGGCGAGGCGGCGCTCGTGCGTCGGGTGCGACACAGTGCCCAGGAGAGGACTCGAACCTCCATGCCTCGCGGCGCTAGACCCTGAATCTAGTGTGTCTACCAATTCCACCACCTGGGCGGGCGGCAAGATGGCGTGCTTACTGGACTCGCGTCGTGGCGTCCAGTCTCAGCGGTTGCGTTTCGTACCTCTGGTGACGCTTCGGGCTGGGCCCCAGGTGACACCCAGACTCCAACGGGTGACGGGCCTCCTGATCGATAGCCCGGCAACACCGACCGCCGGGCGTTCGGCTTCCGGAGGTGCTGAACGGCCCGGCGTCCTTGTCCCGGGTCGACGGTTGTCCTTGGATGTGCTCCGTTGATCCGGGTCGCTCACGTCTCCGACCTTCACGTCCTCTCGCGGACCGGGGCGGGGTGGAGACAGATCGTCTTCAACAAGCGAATCACCGGCTACGCCAACCTGCTCCTGCACCGCGGAAGGGTGCATCGTCGTGCATTCCTTGAGAAGGTGCTCGCCGCGGCGGCCGATGCAGCCGACGAGCTGGTGGTCACCGGAGACGTCACCAACCTCGCGCTCGAGCACGAGTACCAGCAGGCCACCGACCTGCTCGATGTGGCGGCCCGGAACGCCGAGGTCACCGTCGTGCCCGGCAACCATGACCTCTACCTCCCCTCGCTCGCACGCGAGGGGCGCTTCGCTCACCACTTCCGGCGGTTCCTCCGGAGCGATCTCCCCGCTCTGGCCTCCGACGTCCCGGCCGGGCGGTTCCCGACCGTCAGGCTGCGGGAGGGCCTGGCAATCATCGGTCTGAGCAGCGCCATCCCGCGACCCCCGTTCATCTCGGCCGGGCGCCTCGGGACAGCGCAGCTCCGTGCGCTCGAGGTCGTGCTGGCCCATCCCGAGGTGCAGCGGCGTTCTCCGGTGATTCTCGTCCATCACCCGCCGGTCGACCGGCGCCCCACCGTTCTCCGGCTCCGTGACGGCCTGGTCGACGCTCCGGCGCTGCAGGAGGTTCTCTCGGCGCTCTCGCGCGGGACGCTCCTCTTCGGCCACCTCCACGTCCGCGTGCGGGACGAGCTCGTGACCCGGTCGGGCCGGCTGGACGTCATCGGTGCGAGCGGAGCCGCGCTCGACCACCCCGATCCCTCGGTGCGAGCCGGCTTCAACCTGTACCACTTTGAGGACGACGGCCGCCTGGCTTCGATCGAGGCCCATGTCCTCGATCCCGCGGGCGAAGCGACGCAGACAGTGCCAATCTCCGACGCCGGAGACGTGCGATGAACTACCGGCGACTCCTGGTGCTCGCGACCCTGGGCGAGGATCCGCGGACCACGTTCGCCACCCTCTGGCGGCTCGTCCCTCGCGCAGCCCGCATCACCGTCATCGCCGAGCGTCCCCGGCCGGCCGTCGCCTGGGTCGCGTCGGTCCCGCCGCCGGGGGCCGACGAGTCGTCGAGCGGCCTCCTGGAGGAGCTTCACGAAGCCGCTAGGAACAACGCGCCGTCGGTCGACGTCGCGCCAGCCACGGACCTCACTCCGGACGCCCTCGCGGACGCGGTGGCGGCCTCGGGGATCGATCTGGTCGTCGTGGGCTCGCAGCACCATCACACCCTGGCGCTGGCCTCTGCGCTCCAGAAGCGAAACCCCGTCGCGGTCCTCTGCGTCGGCGCCGTTCCCCTGCCGGCCCGTCCCCCAGGCCAGGGGCTCTGCCTGAGCTGCGTGACACTCTCCGCGCCGGAGAACGCGGCGATGCTCCACTTCCTGCGCGACCGCGCCGGAGCGACGCACCGCGCCGTGCTCCTGGAGTCGAGCGCGTTCTCCGCTGGGGCTCTCGCCCAGCTGCGCGAGGTGACCGGGCTAGCTTCTCAGCTCGAGCTGGTCGACGGGTCCGACGGGAGATGGCGGCGGCTCTTCGACGCGCGGACCAGTGGCGAGTTCGACCTCGTGGTGTGCGCCAGGTTCCCTCCACTGGTCCTTCTCGATGTGGGAACGCGGCCTCCGGTGCTCGTCATCCCCCCGCTCCAAGCCGAGGTGCCCGAGCGGGACCGGGCGCTGGATCCGTCGGACGCCGTGGACGACGGCACCCGGATCCGCCTGAGGCTGGATTACACGGGAGGTGTGGGTCGCCGCACGCCCATCGACGACCAGGAGATCGCCTTCGTCCGGGCCGGAGAGATCGTGGCACGCGAGACGTCGTTTCAGGGAGAGGTGGAGCTCCCCTCGGGGCTCGGCGATTCCCTCGGAATCCTCCGCACGCACAGTCGAGGGCTGGCGGACCCGACGGCGGCGGTCGAGGTGCGCATCGCCGTCCTCCGCGCCGGCCACCGCCCCGTCCTCCTCTTCGATTCCGAGCTGGACGACCACGCGCTGTCCCGGCTCCGCGCCGTGCCGGACGCCGACGCCTGGGCCGTACGCATACGTCCGACCCGGACCTGCGCCTCGATTCGTCACAGGCTCGAGAGCGCGGGCCTGCTGCCGTACGTTCTCGACGCCGGTGCGCTGCTCGGTGAGGGAGATGCGCCCGATGTGCCGGAGCAGGCGGACGGGGTGCGGCTCGCACGCGCTGCGAGGCGGCTCCGGGCCTCGGGAGTCCCGGTCGGCGCGATCGTCCATCGGGGACCGCGCCGGCCGGAGGCCCCGGGCCTGACCGCGGTGGTCGCGAGCGAGCTCGACCGGCTCGCTCCGCCACGCATCGATGGCCCTCCCTCACCGACACCGTGGCTCGACGCCGTGACCTCCACCCTTGCCATCGAGGGCAACCGGGTGCAGATCGAGCTGGACAATTCGCTGGCCCGGGGCTGGGTGCTGTCGGCCATCGAGTGCAGCCGGCAGCGGCTGCACTTCCAGGTCTACATGGCTTCCGACGACGACGTGGGCCGTCCGGTCGAGCAGGCCCTGGCCGCGGCCGGAGCGCGGGGAGTCACCGTCCGGGTGCTCGTGGATTCCCTACACGGGCTCCATGGGTCCCTCGGGCTTCACAATCCGCTGCTGGACCGGCTCGCGTCCCGTCCGGGGGTGGAGCTGCGCGTCGGGAGACCCATCACCGGCCCACCCTCCGTGGAGGACCTGAAGCAGCGCGACCACCGGAAGCTGGTCGTGGCCGATGGCCGCGTGGCGCTACTCGGGGGCCGGAACCTCTCGCACGAATACTACGCCGCGTTCGCGGAGGTCCCGCTGCAGCCCGACATGCACTGGCGCATGGTTCCCTGGCTCGATGCCGGCGCGCGCG
>Ga0335082_10009672_pt1 | contig 10463 bp, 7 predicted proteins | sample Lox_Sample_41_FD_206718 | JGI IMG/M metagenome (GOLD analysis project Ga0335082, IMG submission 206718) | Soil microbial communities from Loxahatchee National Wildlife Refuge, Florida, United States - Lox_Sample_4.1 | ecosystem: Environmental > Terrestrial > Soil > Wetlands | place: USA: Florida...
AGCTCCCCTGCGCCGCCCCTCACCCGGTCCCAGGTCGGCCGGAGGAGACCTCCTCCGCGCGCATCCGCCGCCAGGAGGCCAGAAAGGCGACCGCCAGGATGCCGGTGATCACGATCAGGGAGAGCCAGACCGGGAGCGGCATCCACGCATCGAGGATCATCTTCAGCCCCACGAACCCCAGGACCACCGCGAGCGCCGGCTTCAGGTAGCGGAGCCGGGCCATCAGCGCGCTGAGCACGAAGAACAGCGAGCGCAGCCCGAGGACGGCGGTCACGTTGCTGCTGTAGAGGATGAACGGATCGCGGCTCACCCCCAGCACCGCCGGGATGGAGTCCAGCGCGAACATCAGATCCGTGGTCTCCACCACCAGGAGCACCAGGAACAGGGGGGTCACCCGGAGCTTGCCCCCGCTGCGGACCAGGAAGCGATCGGGGGGCGCGGAATCCGCCAGCGGGAGGACCCTCCTGGCCAGCGCCAGCACCGGGTTGCGGCCGGGATCGGTCTCCGGCTCGTCCCCCTTCGCCCGCGCGAGCTTCACCGCCGACCAGAGGAGGAAGGCCCCGAAGACGTAGAGCAGCCAGTCGAACTCGCGGACCAGCGCCGCCCCTCCGAGGATCAGCGTGCCCCGGAGCACGAAGGCCCCCAGCACGCCCCAGAAGAGGAGCTGGTGCTGCTGCGCCGGCTGGATCCGGAAGTACTGGAAGACGAGGAGGAAGACGAAGAGGTTGTCGACGCTGAGCGCGTATTCGATGAGGTAGGCGGTGAAGAACTCCAGCCCGCTCTCCGGGCCGTGCGTCCTCCACAGCAGCAGCCCGAACGCCAGCGAGAGCCCCACCCACAGGGCCACCCACCGCGCGGCCTCCCCGAGGCTCTGGGCGTGGCCGCGGCGCCAGTTCATCCCCAGGTCCACCGCCAGCACCACCAGGACGCCGGCGTTGAACAGGAGCCACGCCCAGCCGGGAGTGCTCATCCCGCTCCGCCGCCGAGGATCGCCGGGCGGCGCAGCACCATCATCGAGCGGTCCACCATCGTGAGCTTGCCACCGGCAGGGGTGCGCGCTCCGGTCTTTCCGTCACCGTCCGCGGTGTCGACCAGGATCTCCCAGTCGCTGCCCCACTCGATCGCCGGGAGCACGAACTCCAGGGGCTCGTGGTGAGCGTTCATGAGGATGAGCAACGTATCGCCGACCACCTTGTTCCCCTCGGGATCGGTGGTGGCGATGGCATCGCCGCCGAGGAGATATCCCAGGGAACGCACGAAGGGCTGGCTCCAGTCCTCCTGGGTCATCTCCGAGCCGTCGGGCCGGAACCAGGCGAGGTCCTTCAGGTCGGAGTCCCAGATGTGCTGACCGCGGAAGAAGCGCCGCCGCTTCAGGACCGGCTGGTCGAGCCGGATCCGGATCAGGCGGCGGGTGAAGTCCAGGAGCGATCTCTGCCGCGCGTCCAGGTTCCAGTCCACCCAGGAGATCTCGTTGTCCTGGCAGTAGGCGTTGTTGTTCCCCCGCTGGGTGCGGCGGAGCTCGTCACCGGCGACGATCATCGGCACGCCGTTGGAGACCAGGAGCGTCGTCAGGAAATTCCGGATCTGGCGGTCGCGGAGCGCGTTGATCTTCGGGTCGTCGGTCTCGCCCTCCACGCCGCAGTTCCAGGAAAGGTTCTCCTCCGCCCCGTCCTTGTTCTCCTCGAGGTTCGCCTCGTTGTGCTTCTGGTTGTAGGTGACCAGGTCTCGGAGGGTAAACCCGTCGTGAGCGGTGACGAAGTTGATCGAGGCGAATGGGCTCCGCCCGGAGATCTGGAAGAGATCCGACGAGCCGGTGAGCCGGTACCCGATCTCCGCGGCGACGTTGTCGTCTCCCTTCCAGTACTTCCGGAAGGCGTCGCGGAACTTGCCGTTCCACTCCGAGAAGTCCACCGGGAACGCTCCCAGCTGGTACCCGCCCAGCCCCACGTCCCACGGCTCGGCGATGAGCTTCACCCGGGAGATGACCGGGTCCTGGTGCACGGCGTGGAAGAAGGGCGCGGTGCGGGAGAAGGCGCGGGCGGTTCGCCCCAGCGTGGTGCAGAGGTCGAAGCGGAAGCCGTCGACGTGCATCTCCTGCACCCAGTACCGCAGCGAGTCCATCACCAGCTTCAAGGTCTGCGGATGGTCGAGGTTGAGGCTGTTGCCGGTCCCGGTGAAGTCCTGGAAGTAGCGCGCCGACTCCGGGGTGGTGACGTAGTAGGCGAGCGGGTCGAGCCCCTTGAGGCTGAGCAGCGGGCCGAGGTGATTGCCCTCGCCGGTGTGGTTGTAGACCACGTCGAGGATCACCTCGATCCCCGCCCGGTGCAGCGCCTTCACCATGCCCTTGAACTCGTTCACCACGTTGAAGGGCCCGGTGCAGGCGTAGCGCGCGTCGGGGGCGAAGAAGCCGAGCGTGTTGTAGCCCCAGTAGTTGGTGAGCCCCTTCGCCTCGAGGAACCCCTCGTCCACGGCCGCGTGAACCGGGAGGAACTCCACCGCGGTCACCCCCAGCTCCTGGAGGTAGCGGAGCACCGCCGGATGGGCGAAGCCGCCGTAGGTCCCGCGCAGGTAGTCGGGAAGCTCGGGGTGGAGCTTGGTGAAGCCGCGGACGTGAGCCTCGTAGACCACGAGGCGTGGCCAGGTGAGGCGCGGGCTCTCGACCCCCTCCCAGTTGAAGCGGCCGTCCACCACGATCCCCCGCGGCATCCCCGGGGCGCTGTCCTTGTCGTCGAAGGAGAGGTCCGCCTTCCGGCTCCCCACCCGGTAGGCGTAGACGGGAGCGTCGAAGTCCACCCGGCCGTAGATCGCCCGCGCGTAGGGGTCGAGGAGGAGCTTGTTCGCGTTGAACCGCAGCCCCTTCGGCGGATCGTACGGCCCGTGGACGCGGAAGCCGTAGAGGGTGCCGGGACCCACGCCACGGAGGTAGCCATGGCGGACGTTCCGGGTGCGCTCGGGGAGGGTGACCCGCGCCGTCTCCTTGTTCGGGTCCCGGACGTCGTAGAGACAGATCTCGATCCGCTCCGCCCACTCGGAGAAGACCGCGACGTTGACCCCCTGCCCGTCCCAGGTGGCGCCCAGGGGGCGCGGCTTTCCCGGCCAGACCGCGGTGGGGACGGTCATTCCACCGCCTCGAGGACCGCCACCGGGAAGTCGGTGAAGAGCGGTCCCAGCGCCAGCCCACCCTCCAGCGCCTGGACGCGGAGCCCGGTGAGGACGCTCCGGAACCGGCGGCCGGCGAGGTCGGTGGGCAGGCGCATCCGCGTCGAGCCGTACACCGGCCCCAGCCCGGCCTTGAGTGACCGGGTGACCAGCCGCGGTGCGGCGACGATCACCGTCTCGTCCTCCAGCCGGCGGGCGAAGGCCAGGGCGCGGCCGGCGGCGATCCCGTCCATCTCCAGGGGCTCGTACCCTCCCCGGCGGAAGAGCTCGGGACGCGTCAGGCGGAGCTGGAGCATCAGCGTGGTGAGGAGCAGCTTGCAGCGCCCGTCGGCCGGGCTGGCCCACACCTCCCGCGCCACGCTCAGCGGGGCCTGCTCGTGCTGCCGGAGCAGGTCGGCCAGGAGCGAATCCCGGAGCTGGAAGTCCACCGGCCGGCGATTGTCCGGGTCCACCAGCGAGAGGTCCCACAGCTCGGTGCCCTGGTAGAGGTCGGGGACCCCGGGGCTGGCCAGCTTCAGCGCCTGCTGCACCAGGGAGTTCACCTGGCCCGGCCGCTCGATGCGGTCCTTCAGCTGGCGCGCCTGCTCGAGGAAGATCCGGCTCGCCGCCGGATCGAGGATCCGGTCCACGAAATGGATGGTCGCCTCCTCGTAGTCGGGAGCGGGGTTGGTCCAGCTGGTGTGCTCCTTCGCCTCCCGGATCGCCTTGAGCATGTACTCGCGGATCCGTCCCCGGAACGTCTCCAGCTCGCCCGGCGCCATCTCTCCCATGGGCCAGGCGCCGAGCAGCGTCTGGTACAGGAGGTACTCGTCGTTGGCGGAGGGAGCGAGCTGTCCGGACAGGTCGGTCTTGTGCTGCGCGTTCAGCTTCCGCCAGGACTCGAGCGCCTTCCGCCACTCCCCGGGGATCTCCGAGAGCACCGCCAGGCGGGCGCGCACGTCCTCGCTCCGCTTCGTGTCGTGGGTGGAGCTGGCCAGCAGCGCACCGGGAAAGTCGCGCGCCCGCTCCACGTTCCGGTGATGGAAGGTGTCCACGCTGGTGCCGAAGTGCTCCGGTTCCCCGCCCACCTCGTTGAGCGCCACCAGCCGGTTGTAGACGTAGAAGGCCGTGTCCTCCAGCCCCTTCGCCATGACCGGCCCGGTCAGCTGCTGGAGCCTCATCGCGAAGCGGAGCATCACCTGCCGCTCCGCCTCCGGGAGGTGCTCCGGGTAGCGCTTGAGGAGCACGTCCTGGAGCCACTGGAAGAGCGAGGCGTTGGTGGTCGGATCGGCCAGCCGGGCGCGGGCGATGGTCCACTGGATGTAGTGCGCGTCGCGCTCGTCGACGCCCGGAGCCTCCGAGACGTAAGTCCGGTAGACCGGGAACTGGGCGACGAGGCCGATCAGCGCGCGGCGGATGGAGTTGAGGGTGAAGTCCCGCGTGCGCCGGTTCATCTCCGAGATGCGGTTCGCCTCCCGGGCGAGCCCGTTCACCTCGCTGGCCATGCTGACCGCCACCACCTGCCTCTTCTTCTCCGCGAGCAGCGACTCGAAGTCGATCGGGCGCTCGATGAACCGATGGTAGATGTCGGAGAACTCCCGTCCGCTCGTCGCCTCGACCAGGATGCCGGTCAGCAGATTCGCGAACCGGTAACCGGTGGTGCCGTGCACGGCCCAGTCGTCGGGGATGCGCTCCCTTCCGCCCTGGATCTTCTCCACCACCACGTACAGCGCACGCCGCAGCGGGGACGCGGGATCGGCGTCGGCCTCTGCCTGCCAGCGGCGGAGGAGCGCCTCGGACAGAGCTGGCCACTCCGCGTCGTCCACCGACTCGCCGGCCAGCCGGCGAGCGCGATCGAGGAAGTGCCTCTCCTGGAGCCGGAGGAAGTAGGTGCTCGGGTCGAACAGACCGTCGGGATGGTCGATGCGCAGGCCGTGCACCATCCCCCTGGCGAGGAACTGGAAGGTGAGGGCGTGGGCCTCCTCGAAGACGTCGCGGTCCTCGACCCGGATGGCCGCCAGTGTGTTGATGTCGAAGAAGCGCCGGTAGTTGATCTCCTCGCCGGCGACTCGCCAGTGCGCGAGACGGTAGGGGACGTAGCGCTCGAGGAGCCGGTGCAGGGCGTCGAAGCTCCGCGGATCGCCGGGCTCTCCGTTGAGGCGGGCCAGGTTGGCCCGGAGGTGCTCGGCCACGGCCGCCGAGCCGCTCGCCAGCGTGTTCAGCCGGCGCTTGAGGACCTCCTTCTCCCGGTTGCGCTCCAGGACCTTCTCCTCGCTGGTCTGGGCGCGCGAGGGCAGGTTCCGGAACCCGGTGAGGATGCTCTGCAGCTCGGTGAAGTCGGGATGGGAGTCGCCGAGCTGTGCGCCCACCTCCTCCAGGCCGGGTCCGAGCACGTCCTGGTACGCCCGGGGGTTGAGCGGGAAGCGGCGGTCGAAGTAGCGGAGCGAGATGCTCCCGCCCTGGTACTCGAGCTGGAGCTCGCCGCGATCGAGCACCACGCCGTACTGATCCCCCAGGACCGGAAGCAGGACCTTGTCCCGGAGCTCGGTCTTCACCGGTTCCCAGTCGATGTCGAAGAAGTGGGCGTGGAGCGCGGCCGGCCCGTTCTCCAGCACGTCCTCCCAGAGCGCGTTGCCGCTGGAGATGCCCATGTGGTTGGGGACGATGTCCAGGAGCAGCCTCAGCCCGTTGCTCGCGAGCGTGTCGGCCAGCGCGGCGAAGCCGACCGCACCGCCGAGCTCGGGGTTGACCGCGCCGTGGTTCACCACGTCGTAGCCGTGGGTGCTCCCCGGCATCGCCTGGAGGATGGGCGAGGCATAGAGGTGGCTGACCCCCAGGCGGGCCAGGTAGGGGACGATGGCGCTCGCCCGGGCGAAGTCGAAGTCGCGGTGGAGCTGGATCCGGTAGGTGGAGAGGGGGACCGGCTCGTCGGCCAGCAGGTCCTCCCGCGTCCGCCGGTACAGCGGCTCGGCCAGGGCGTGCTCCTCCATCGCCGGCGTGCCGGAGCGCTGGTCCGCCTCGCGCGGGGGGTCGGGCTCGGGGTGCATGGGGCTCCGGGGAGGTGTTACCGGAGGATGGGGGGGTTCACGGTCCGCGAATGTGGGGACGCGCGCGCCAGCGAACAATCCCCGCGGGATGTGGGTGTCCAGGCGCCGGAGCCCCGCGGCGCGCGCGCTCGCCCTGCGGATGGTCGCGGAGCTGCCCGATCCGGCCGAGGAGTGAGCGGCACTCCCCGCCTCACGCCGGTGAGGGTCCGGGCGGAGCGAAGGCGACCATCCGGCCATCGGAGGCGTACCGGACGGCCTCGCCGTCTCCGCTGACCAGCCCACCGCCCGTCCGGATCAGCGCGGTCGTGCGCCCGGTCGCGGGATCGTTCGCCGTGTAATGCCCGGTCTCCGGGTCCCGGGCGGTCAGGCAGATCCAGTGCTGCCGCGCGCTCCCTCCAACCTCGTGCACGACCCGCAGGAGCACCGGACGGCCCGCCTCGAGCTCGCGGTCCACCCGCGAGCAATCCAGCTCGCCGGGACAGGCCCGGGGCGCTCGCGGAACCGCCCGGGCGACGGCGCTCCAGTCCACCAGTGGCCCCTGGAACCCGCCCGAGCTGCGCAGGTGGCGAACCAGCGCATCGGGGGTCACCACGGTGCCGCTCATCCGGCTCAGGGCCATGGCGCAGGCGGTGACCGCGCAGCCGGCGTGGGCCAGGGTCGGTCCGTCGGCAGCCGCCCCGAGCCGCTCGGTGCGCCAGGCGGGGTCTCCCTGGCGGAAGAGCGGCGTTCCGTCGGGCGCCCGGATCGGGCCGGGTGGCACCGCCGCGTTCCAGCCGCGAGTCAGCCGGAGGAGCGCGGCCTCCAGGAGCGTGCCTCGCTCGGCAGCGGGAGCCGCTGGCCCCGAGGTCGGCGGCGAGGCTGCGGAAAGGGACTCCGCGCGTGCGTCCGCGGTCGTGGGAGGCCGGGGAAGCGTGAGCACCTGCCCCACCTCGATCCGGTCGGGGTCGGCGATGCCGTTGAGCCGGACGAGGGCGCGGACCAGCTCGGCCGTGGTGCCGGGGACGCCCTCTGCCTGCAGCTGGCGGGCGATGCCGCCCAGCGTGTCCCCCTGCTGGACGACACGGGGGGTGGACGGATCCTCGTCGGGAGGAACGAGCCGCTCGGGAGAGCCCGGGGCGATCGGACCGGTGGACATGTCCGATGGCGGGTTGCAGCGGCCGGGCCACGGACGAGCTCCCGCGCTCAGGCGGTGATCCGGTCCGGGGCGGGGGACGCCGGGGCCGCGCCGCCGGATGCAGGAAGGGCTCCGCGCTCGCCCGCGACAGGCGACCACGGAGCCCTGAGGCGAGGGCGGAGCCCCCGGTGAGACGGCTCAGCTCAGATGCTTGTTGACCAGCTTGGTCATCTCGAACATCGAGACCTGCTTCTTGCCGCCGAAGACCGACCTCAGCTTGTCATCGGCGTTGATCATCCGCCGCTCCTTGGCGTCCTGGAGGTTGTTCTTGCGGATGTAGGCCCAGAGCTTCTTGACCACCTCGGTGCGGGGAATCGGCTTGTTGCCGACCACCTGCGCCAGATCCTCGGACGGCTGGAGCTCCTTCATGAAGGCTGCGTTCGGCTTGCGCTTCGCTCCGGACTTCTTTGCCGACTTCTTCGCGGGCTTCTTGGCGGCCATTCGGTCGAGTTCTCCCTCCCCCTCTTCCAGGGGACGTTGTACGGCTCGTCGTCGAGTCGATGGCTTCGTTCCGTGCCGAAGCCAAGGGTGGGCGGATATCAGAGTTCAGAGGAGAAAACACGCATGGAGCGCGTTTCTCCCTCTGAAAATCGCCGGAGGACCCCCTGACATGGACGTTCTGATCACCGGGGCAAACGGTTTTCTGGGATCGGCCCTCTGCCGCCGGCTGGTCGAGGGTGGGCACCGGGTCCGGGCCCTGGTGCGGCCGGGGAGCGACGCCTCGGCGCTGGAGGGGGTGGGGGTGGAGCGAGTCCCGGGAGATGTGACCGATCCTGCCTCGGTGCAATCCGCCGTCGTGGGCCGAGAGGTGGTCTTCCACCTCGCCGGGGTTCGCCGGGCTCCGGAGCGCGCGGCGTTCTTCCGGGTGAATGCCGAGGGGACCCGCACGGTGCGTGACGCGATGCTCCGGGCGGGGAGCCGCCGGCTGGTGCTGGTGGGCTCGCTGGCGGCGGTGGGGCCCTCGGAGCCCGGGCGTCCCCACGTGGAGACCGACCCGCTCCGGCCCGCCGAGTGGTACGGGGAGAGCAAGGCCGAGGCCGAGCAGATCGCGCTCGGCGCGGCGGGGCTGGAGGCGACGGTGGCCCGGCCGCCACGGATCCTCGGACCGGGAGATCGAGAGAACCTGGTCTTCTTCCGGCTGGTGAAACGGGGAATTCGCCTGGAGATCGGAGGAGGGCCCCGGCCGCTCTCGGTGGTGGACGTGGACGACGTGGTCGAGCTGCTGCTGCTCCTGGCGGTCCGGCCCGAGGCGGTGGGCGAGGTGTTCTTTGCCCCCGGGCCCGAGGACACGAGCCTGGAGGAGATCCAGGACGTGGGCGCGGCCGAGCTCGGCGTTCACCCCCGGACCCTGCGGCTCTCTCCCGGGCGGCTGCGCGCGCTGGCGTCGCTCGCCGACGGGTTCAGCAAGCTGACCGGGAGGCGCCTGCCGCTGAACCGGAAGCTCGCCGCCCAGCTGCTCGCGCCGGCGTGGACCTGCAGCGGGGACAAGGCGCGGGCGCGGCTGGGCTGGACGCCCCGGATGCACGTCCGCACCTCGATTGCGCGGAGCGCCGCGTGGTATCAGGCCCGCGGCTGGCTATGAGCACGAAGGCGGCTTTCTACGACGTCGACGGAACGCTGGTGAGGACGAACATCGTCCACACCTACGCGTACTACGCGATGAACCGCGGCTCGCTGACCGGCATCGCTGCCCGGACGCTGGCGACGATCGCCCAGATCCCGGTCTATGCCGGGCTGGACCTGGTCAACCGGAAGGTGTTCAACGAGTACTTCTACCGGGCGTACGAGGGGCTGTCCGAGGACCGGCTGGTGGTGCTGGGGGAGGAGCTGCTGGAGGAGGTCCTGAAGCCGGCGATCTTCCCCAAGGCGCAGGATCTCATCGACGAGGCTCGGCGGGCCGGGTGCCGCATCGTGCTCATCACCGGGGCGCTGGACTTCACCGTGCTCCCCCTGGCCCGGCACCTGCGCGCGGACGACGTCATCGCGAACAAGATGCAGTTCGTGGGGGGCATCGCCACCGGCAAGGTGATCCCCCCGATCATCGAGGGGGCGAACAAGGCCAACGCCGTCCGCGAGTACTGCGTGAAGCACCAGCTGCAGCTCGACCAGAGCTTCGCCTACTCGGATAGCTTCAGCGACTACGCGATGCTGGCGATGGTCGGACGGCCCACCGCGGTGAACCCGGACATGCGCCTGCGATCGATCGCGCGGGCGTACCACTGGCCCGTGCTCGACCTGCGCTGAAGCCCGGCCCTCAGCGGCCGACCGCGGCCATGCCCTGGGCCGGGTAGCGCTCTCCCTTGGCGACGCCAGGCGGGAAGATCTCCTCCAGCTGCCGGAGCTCCTCGGAGGAGAGCGCCACGCCGGCTGCGCCGAGGTTCTCCTCGAGCGTCTGGAGCCGCTTGGTCCCGGGGATGGGAACGACGTCCTTTCCGCGCGCCAGGACCCAGGCGAGCGCGAGCTGTGCCGGGGTGACCTTCTTGCCGCGCGCGAGCTCCTCCACGCGCCTCACCAGATCCAGATTCCGCTGGAAGTTCTCCCCCTGGAACCGGGGCGAGTTTCGCCGGTAGTCGTCCGCCGGCAGGTCCTCGAACCGGCGATACTGCCCGGTGAGGAATCCCCGTCCGAGCGGCGAGTAGGCGACGAACCCGATGCCCAGCTCGCGGGTGGTGGGGAGAATGGCCGGCTCGACGTCGCGGCTCCACAGCGAGTACTCGCTCTGCAGCGCAGCGATGGGGTGAACGGCGGCCGCGCGACGGATCGTCCCCGCGCCTGCCTCGCTCAGGCCGAGGTGACGGACCTTTCCGGCGCGGACCAGATCCGCCATCGCGCCGACGGTCTCCTCGATGGGGACCTTCGGGTCGACGCGGTGCTGGTAGTACAGGTCGATGACGTCGACCCGGAGCCGGCGCAGGCTGGCCTCCGCCGCCTCGCGGACGTAGGCAGCGTCACCCCGTACGCCGAGAAACTCGCCCTTGGGCCCCCGGACGTTCCCGAACTTGGTGGCGAGGACGACGCGGTCGCGGCGATCGGCGATGGCGCGGCCGACCAGCTCCTCGTTGCGGCCGGTCCCGTACATGTCGGCGGTGTCGAGGAAGTCGCCG
>Ga0335082_10009673_pt1 | contig 10462 bp, 7 predicted proteins | sample Lox_Sample_41_FD_206718 | JGI IMG/M metagenome (GOLD analysis project Ga0335082, IMG submission 206718) | Soil microbial communities from Loxahatchee National Wildlife Refuge, Florida, United States - Lox_Sample_4.1 | ecosystem: Environmental > Terrestrial > Soil > Wetlands | place: USA: Florida...
AGTGTAGTGCAAAGTCGCGGCGATACTCACGCACACGAAACAATAAAGAAGACGATCACCCACCATCCGCCTCGCTTTTCCGTTTCAAACTAACCACGATATCAGGGGCAAACCGGTGCCGCAATAACTGCCCCCACCCGTGTCTCCGGAACGGCCCCAAGGGCCAGCAGACTCATTGCGCACCAGCCCAAATTGCCGAACCGGCGCCTTTCCCCCCGCGTGCTAGCATCGTTTTGCAGTTCGCTCCATGCGTCCTGCAAGGAGAATCACCCGTGCCAGGCCGTCCCACGACTTCCAGTGTTGAGGTTCGCACCGAGCCCCATCGCCGCAATCCCACCGAATTTCAGTCCGTCAAGTTCCGCATTGAACGCAGCGTCGCCCGCATGACGCTCAACCGTCCCGAACACAATCTCCTCAACGAAACTATGTTGCGCGAACTCGCCGACGGCATCTCCTTCGTGGCCGAGCGCGACGACGTCAAGCTCATCGTCCTTGATTCCGGGTGCAAGGTCTTCTGTGGCGGTATTGACGTCGGTGAATACACCTCCGAGCGCGTTTTCCAGATGCTCGACGCCTTTCACTCTGTCTTTGCCGGCATCCTCGAAACGTCCAAGCCCGTCCTCTGCGTGGTCAATGGTCCCGCCATTGGCGGAGGCGCGGAATTGGCTGCCTTCGGTGACATGGTTGTGGCCACGCCGAAAGCCCGCTTTGCACAACCGGAAATCACTATTGGCGTCTTCCCGCCGCTTGCTTCCACCATCCTCCCGTTCCTCGTTGGGCCGAAGGTTGCCCTCGAACTTGTCCTTCTTGGTGAGCCCGTCACTGCCGAGCACGCCCTCGAATTGGGCCTGGTCAATCGCCTCGTCCCGGAAGCGCAACTGGACGCCACCGTCAACGATCTCATCGCTCGCATCACCGGCCATTCAGGCCCGGTTCTCACCATGGCTAAGAAAGCCATCCTCGGCGGCATGGGGCTCTCTCTGCGTGACGGCCTCAAGAACTCCATGAACATCTTCCTGAACGAGCTGTATCGCCTCGAGGACTCCCAGGAAGGTCTCCGCGCTCTCGTCGAAAAGCGCAAGCCCAACTGGAAGAACCGCTGACCTCGATCCCGTTTCGTGCCGCGTTGGCACCCTCCACATTTCCACCAGTGGCTATACTATGGGTACGCTCCACTTCAATCCGCGCACTGCGGGAAAGAGTAAGTACTTTGCCGACGCTGCAAATGGTACGACTACTGGCAGTCTCGTTCTTCTTGGCTGCCCTTCCTTCTTTCTCCTCTGATTCCTACTTTCCCGAGCGGCCCGACGACGCTAAGGCGGTTTATCTGACGCCGGACAAGTTCCCTGTCCGCGCCGACGGCGCCTCCGACGATACCGATGCCTTGCAGCAGGCCATCGACACGATCCAGGAGACTACCAACCAGGGTATCCTCTTCGTGCCTTCCGGCCGCTACCGCCTCTCGCGCACCATCCACATCTGGCCTGGTATCCGCATTTTCGGCTACGGTAACAGCCGCCCTGTTTTCGTCCTTGCCGCCAATACGCCCGGCTTTCAGCAAGGCCCCGCGTACATGCTCTTTTTCACGGGAGGCAAACCCGCAAAGGACTCCGCTCAGTCCCCGCCTCCAGACGCCAACCCGGGCACTTTCTATTCCGCCCTCAGCAATGTCGACTTCGAGATTCAGGACGGCAATCCCGGTGCCGTTGCCATCCGCGCGCACTATGCCCAGCACTGCTACCTGTCCCACATCGATTTTCATCTCGGCTCTGCTCTTGCGGGCATTCACGACGGCGGCAACGTCGCCACCGATCTGCACTTCTTCGGCGGTAAATACGGCGTTTGGACGCGCAAACCTTCTCCCGGCTGGCAGTTCACCATCATCGACAGTTCCTTCGAAGGCCAAAGCGAAGCCGCTATCCGCGAACACGAAGCCGGTCTCACTCTCATTCGTCCGCTCTTCAAGAATGTCCCCACGGCCATCTCTGTCGACCCCGGCTACTTCGACGAGTTGTGGCTGAAGGATGCGCGCCTGGAAAACATCACCGTTGCGGGTTTCTTCATCAGCGAAGAAAACAACCGGCGCACAGAAATCAACATGGAGAACGTCGTCTGCAGCGGCGTCCCTATTTTTGCGGCGTTCCGCGACAGCGGCAGGAAAGTTGCAGCGCCCCAAAACATCTACGCCGTCAAAACGTTCTCCCACGGTCTGCACTTCGATGACATCGGCGCCGTTCCCCGTATTCGTGACGTTTTCGATACCGAACCGCTCGACTCCCTCCTACCCCCCGTCAAGTCCGACATTCGCGCCCTGCCGCCTATGCAAACCTGGGTTAACGTTCGCTCGCTCGGTGCTGTCGGTGACGGCGCGGCCGACGACACCACCGCCATTCGCAAGGCGATCGCAGCGCATCAGGCCATCTACTTTCCACTCGGCCAGTATCGCGTCACCGATACGATTCTGCTCAAGCCCGACACCGTTCTCATCGGCCTGCATCCCAGCTACACCCGCATTCTCATTGCCGATGAAACTCCCGCCTTTCAGGGTGTCGGCACGCCGAAGCCTCTGCTCGAAGCCCCGCAAGGCGGCAGCAACATCGTCACTGGCATCGGCCTCTACACCAACGGCATCAATCCTCGTGCTGTCGCTCTCAAGTGGATGTCCGGCGCGGACTCCATGGTCGACGATGTCCGTTTCCTCGGCGGCCATGGCACCGTCAACCCCGGCGACACTCCCGAGCAAAATCGCAAAATGTGGACGCAGATCTACAACAACACCAATACCGCCGACTCCGACATTCGCCGCCGCTGGGACGGCCAGTATCCCAGCCTCTGGGTCACCGACGGCGGTGGCGGCACGTTCGTGAACATCTGGACACCCAGCACTTTCGCGCAAGCCGGGATGTATGTTTCCAACACTTCCACCAGCGCCCGCGTCTACGAAATGTCCAGCGAGCACCACGTCCGCAACGAGATTGTTCTCGACGGCGCGTCGAACTGGCAGATTTACGCCCTTCAGACCGAAGAGGAGCGCGGCGAGAGCGCCTTCGCCTTGCCACTCGACATCCGCAACTCCCGTGATATCACCATTGCCAATCTCCACATGTACCGCGTCGTCAGCAGTTACCAGCCTTTTCCTTACGCCATCCGCGTCGCCAACTCGAAAAACATCCGCCTTCGCAACATCCACTGCTACAGCGACGCCAAAGTCTCCTTCGATAACGCCGTCTTTGACGCCACTCACAATTTCCAAGTGCGCGACCGCGAGTTCGCCTGGCTCACTCTCTCCGGCAACCCGCCCCTCCCTCCCTCCACCCAGCCTTCTCCTATACTCGTTCCCGGCGCAAAACTCGAAAGGCTTGCCGGTGGCTTCTTCAACATTTCCGGAGGCGCCGTCGATCGTTCCGGTGGCTACTATTTCGTCGACGCCCACCGCCAGACCATCTACCACTGGTCCTCGGTCGCCCGTGAAATCTCTATCGTCCGCGATAGCCCCCTCGACCCCATCCAGCTTGCCTTCGACGAATCCGGCAATCTCATCGTTGTTTCCCACCAGGGCAGCGGCACCGTCTACTCCTTCAAGCCCGGTTCCAACTTCGATGAACTCACCCTCCTGAAGCCTGAGCCGCGCGCTCCCAGGCCCGGCATGACTCCTGTCGTGCCTATCGACTACTGGCGCAACGAAAACGATTTTCAGAGGATCATCCCGATGCCTCGCCCCTATCACTTCGTTTCCCTCGACCGCAGCGTCTTTATCCCTGCAGGCGAGGACTTCGTCACCGGCAAGCTTTATTACGGCTCCAAGATGCACGACGTCATTCGCGCATTCGGCCTCGCTCCAGCCCCGATTGGCGGCGCCATTTACATCTGCGACGAAGAGCAGCAGAAGACCTACAAAGCCACCGTCGCGGACGACGGCACTCTCACGGATCTCCGCCTCTTCGTCAATGTCGGCGGCGAAAGCGTCACGGCCGATGCTCAGGGAAATGTCTACATCGCCGCCGGCCAGATTTACGTGTTCACCTCTGCTGGCGAACTCATCGACACCATCGACGTTCCTGAACGCCCCGCCCAGTTGCTTTTCGGCGGCCCCGATCGCAAGACGTTGTTCATCGCCGCGCGTAGCTCCTTATACGCTGTGCAAACCCGCTAGCCCACTGCGCCGCCGGATTTGCTGCCCCTTTTACACACGGTTTCCCGCCGCTTCGTTGACGGGATAGGGGATAGGCTAGAGCGAAACTGCCCTCTTTATGCTTGGGGTAGGTATCCTAAGCGCCTCCAAGTAGACTCTTTATGGAGGCGAAAGTGCCTAGTACTTTTGAGGATGAACTTCTGCTCAGGCTACGGAGATTCGAGGACACAAGCCCCCGGTTGTTTAAGCGGGTTCGGGAGAGAACGTGCGCCTCGGCAAATTGCTCCTGAGTTGCTGGGCATCGGGAGACGGTATTGTGCCGATACCACCTGTTCAAGACCTGTTCCCTTGAGGCCGCCGGACAAGGAATCCGCAGACAGGAGAAATGATCGAATCGTCGGAATCCAAGAGCTAATTTGGGAGTGGATTGGCAACCGACGCGTCTTCAAAAACGATATCCACCCATTTTTCAGGTATTTCGAACGACGGTCTCCAGCGCAGCTGTTGATGCTTCGTCTCTCGGCTGAAGCCATACTCCGCTCTGAAGGAGTCTGCTGTCGCGCGGCTATTGCCCTCTCCCTGGCTGTTATATCGCCTTGCAGCATTGTAGTTATCGAAGATCCGCAAAAGAAATTCCTTCTCGTGAGCGTACTCTCTTCGCATCTGGCACGCTATGGTTACCAGGTCACTTTCATTGAAATATTTCTTGTCCATGCTCGCATGAATGACAAGCATAGGGCGAAGTGGTGTTCTCTCTTTTACAGCAATACGAAGTTTCGGAATCGTAAGGTTGAAGCGGTCAGCGCAGTTGTAAATAGGCGCAGTCTGTGCCATTGACTTTGAGGCAAGTATTAGAGATACACCCAAAAGAACAAATGGCAGAGTCCTCATATTTAGAACCTCTTTTATTGCGACGACTGTTACTGCTTCTTTTCAATGCAGTCATTCTTTGCAAGTATGGGGTTGATGTCTTGACTTCGACCACCGGGTATTCCGAGTTGCTCTGCCAGTCGAGTATCGCCTTTCCCGGTTAGGTTGTGAAGAGCCTCATGGAATACATCACCTCCGCTCGGTCCGCTGTACTTGATACCTATGAATCTGCGGACGGGTCTATAATAGGCCTCGTCTCCTCCGTTTTGTGCCATTCCGTTCACCACTTCCCCATTCACTGGATGATTAAACTTGCTAGCGATCGTCATTCCCTTCAGCTCATTGATGGCCTGTTCTGATTGATTACGAGTATCTTCTGGATCCTTCCGTGAGCATCACAGTTCCATTCGCCAGAATGCTGCCAGGCACTCCGCCCATTGCATTCAAGGATTGCTGAAGTTGCACAAGTGCCAGGAGATCACGACTTGTCTTAATGGTTTGCGCTTGCCGGTGAGGTGAAAACGGTGCAGGTATTAAGAAAGACAGCAGATTAAGTTGGCTGGTCGGCGTGGTTTGGGCATAGGTGATGATTGAGACAGAGAGCAGGAGAAAGAGTACACACCAAGCTGTCTTCACTGAATCCTCCGTTGAACGTTCCAAACTCGTTAGCTCAAAAATCTGGAATACTTCCGAAGCTATAAACCACTGGTTAATCACATGTCAATAGCCAAAATGTAGACTGTCAAGGTCCAGTAAGATTAGCGATGCAAAAGAGGGCAGTTTCGCTCTAGCCTATCCCCTATCCCGCCGTTTCGTTGACACCTTCGAATGTGGGCCTTAAACTGAATTCACATTCTGCACGCTCGGGAAGCGGGGAAGTGCCGTGCAACTCGGCCGCGGTCCCGCCACTGTAATCGGCAGCGATGCCGTAAGCCAGGCTACCCTCCCCAGCACGATCGGTCGCGCTTTCTTCGCGAGAGAGGACGCGGACCCGTTGGCCCCAATCTCGTTTTGGGGCTTTTTTTGTAACTGTCTCGCGAAACTCTCGTCAGGGGAGATTCGTGTCCGCTTTGACTTTCAGGTTCTCCAGGTCGCGCCGCTGGCTCACCGCCGGTCTTCTGCTTCTCATTGTGCACGGGCTCGCGGCTCAGGGGCGTGCGCACTCCGACGCACCGTCGACCGCAACCCATGAAGTCACCGACGAAGTCGGTCGCACCGTGCGTATCCCCCTCAAACCGCAGCGGATCGTCTCCCTCGCTCCCAGCCTCACCGAAACCGTCTACGCCTTGAACGACGATTCCCATCTCGTCGGCGACACTCAGTATTGCGACTATCCACCGGAAGCGCAGCAGAAACCGAAGGTCGGCGGCGTCACCGACCCGAACCTCGAGGCCATTGCCGCCCTTCATCCCGACCTCGTTCTCGTGACCAAAGGTGCCAATCGCCTCGACACCGTCCGCGCACTCGACAGTCTCGGCGTTCCCAGCTACGCCACCGACCCCCACACCGTCGACGAAATCATCAGTTCCACCCAGAAGCTCTCGGAAATATTGAGCGTGCCTTCGGCCGGCAAGACTCTTGCTGAAGATCTCCGTTCGCGCCTCGCTCAGTTGCAGTCCACCCTGGCCGGCGCTCAGCCGAAGCGCGTTCTCTTCATCGTCTGGATGGATCCACTCATCTCCGTCAGCCAGAAGACTTTCATTGCCGATGCCATCCGCCTTGCCGGCGCCACCTCTATCATTGAATCCTGGCAGGAGTGGCCGCAGATCAGCCTCGAAGAAGTCGTCCATCTGCAGCCCGAGTTTCTCGTCTTTGCCAATTCCCATACCGGGGAGGGCAAGCACGATTTCGACGTCCTCGCGGACCGTCCTGGCTGGCGCAATCTCGACGCCGTTCGCAATCGTCGTTACGCCGTCGTCAGCGACGCCATCAACCGGCCTTCCCCTCGCATCGTTTCGGTCATCGAAGATCTCGCGCGCAAGCTCCATCCGGAACTTTTCCCCTCCGTGCCCGAGCCCGATAAGCAGCCGCCCGCCGCCTTGTCCGGTCCGCCGAACTCCGCCGACAAACCCCTTTCCGGCCAGTTGTCCGATCCCTCTGCTTGTTTGGAGAATGCATGCGCCCGTTGACCCTCGGCCGACTGCTGCTTCGCTGCGGCATCCTCGCCGTCATCCTCTTCGTTGTCGTGGTCATCGCGCTGAAACTCGGCGCGGTGCAGGTTTCGCTCTACGGATTGGGCCGCGACCTGATCCGCGTTCTCTTGGGCCATAGCAGCTCGATTTCCACCGATTACGGCATGATCGTCGTCGATATTCGCCTGCCGCGCATCTTGCTCGCGATTGTCGTCGGCGCTTCTCTCTCCGTCGCTGGCGCCAGCTTCCAGGCGCTCCTGCGCAACCCTCTTGCCGATCCCTACGTTCTCGGCGTTTCCTCGGGCGCTGCGGTCGGCTCCATCCTCGCCCTGCTCATCGAAAATCAGCTGAATCTTTCCCCTGCGTTCGGCGGCCTGTTCACGCCCTTCGGCGCCTCCCTCGGCGCGGGCGCTGCCATCGCCGCAGTCTATTTTCTCGGCCGGCGCGATGGCCGCATTGATAGCAGCACGCTCCTTCTCAGCGGCATCATCGCCTCCTCGTTCCTCTCTGCTATCGTCATGTTTCTCATGTCCACGCTCTCGGGTGGCAATCTGCGCGGCTATTCGTATTGGCTCATGGGCAGCTTTTCCACCCTTCCGCCAAAGAGCCTCCTGTACCTCCTCGGAATCGGCTTCCTCGCCGCCGCCGCCGTCATCTACACCACCGCTTCCGATCTGAATCTTCTTCTTGCCGGCGAAAAGGAAGCCATGCATCTCGGCGTCGACGTCGGCCGTGTCCAACTGGTCGTCTACATCGCTGCCTCCATCCTTACCGGCCTTGCCGTTTCCGTCAGCGGTGCAATCGGTTATGTCGGCCTGCTCATTCCCCATGCCATGCGCCTGATCTACGGCTCCGACCATCGCATGCTCCTACCGGCCTCCGCTCTGGGCGGAGCCATCGCCCTCGTTCTCGCCGACACCGCTGCGCGCACTGTCGTTGCGCCCTCCGAAATTCAGGTGGGCGCGGTCACCGCCGTCATCGGCGCCCCTTTCTTCATTTATCTCTTGCGTCGGGGGCTCACATGAGTTCGCCCATGCGCACACCTGCGGGTGCGGAACAGCCCCGCGCGAATCCCGACTTCCGTCTTACTGTCGAACAGGCCAGTTATGTCTATGCGCCCAATCCCTCGCAGGCACCCTTGTTCACCCTCGAAGCACTCAGCTTCCAGGCCAAGCCCGGCGAAATCGTTGCCATTCTCGGACCCAATGCCAGCGGTAAATCCACTCTGCTTAAACTCATTTCCGGGGCGCTCGCTCCTCTCTCCGGCCGCGTCTTCCTCAACGGCTTCCCGACCCATTCCCTTGCCCCCAAGGTCCGCGCCCAACGCATCGCCCTCGTCCAGCAGGAAAGCCCCCTTCTGTTCCCCTCGCGTGTATGGGAATTTGTCTTGCAGGGGCGCCATGCATACTCCCGCGGTCTGGGTTTCGAATCCGCGGAAGATGTCACCATCGCCGCCAACGCGCTCGCCCAGGTCGGCGCAGGCCACTTGACCGATCGCTGGATGGACAAAATCTCCGGTGGCGAAAAGCAGCGCGTCATCTTGGCGCGTGCCCTCGCGCAGCAGCCGCTCATGCTTCTGCTCGATGAGCCCACCCTCCATCTCGATATCGGCGCTCAGGTCGATTTGCTCGAATCGCTCCGCAAGCTCGCCGCCCAGAACCGTTACACCGTCGTGGTCGTCACACACGAGTTGAATTTGGCCGGCGAGTATGCCGACCAGGTGGTTTTGTTGCAGAAAGGGAAGTGCCTGCGCGTCGGAACACCGGCGAATGTCTATCGCCGCGACCTCCTCGAGCAGGTCTTTCAGGCGCCGCTGTCGGTCGAAATCACCACTTCCGGTCGGCCGCGCGTCACTTTGTTTTCTGACAAGTAGTTCGTTCCGCGTTCACCCAGACCCGGCAGCTCACCTGCCGATTTACGTAACCCATAGCGGGCTCCGCCCCTCCACCTCAACCGCGAGCTTCGTGCACGGGAAGACGGTGCAAAGCCGTCGCCGCCGCGCGACTGTAAGGCGGACCATTGCCGGTGAGCCACTGCAGCGACTTCGCTGCGGGAAGGCCACCCGCCGCTGGCTATCTTTTCTGCCAGCCATCGCCGCCAAGCCAGGAGACCGACGAAGCCCGCAGCCTGCGCGCGTTTCACCGCGCCGGCCAACCTTTACTCTCCCGCGCGTGAGGGAGCGGAGGAATCATGAAAATCTCAAAGTCTCTCCTGGCCCTGCTTCTGGCTTCGCTGTTTTTCTTTGCATCTTCCGCGGTTTCGCAGTCGAATTCGCCGTCAGCTCATCTCAATATCAACGTCTCTGACTCGACCGGTGCGGCCGTTTCCGCCGCCCGAATCACCATCGAGCCCGTCGATTCTCCGTCGCCTGACGCCACCGCAGAAACATCATCCGATGGTCGCTGCACTCTGGCGCTTCCCCCGGGCCGCTATCGCGTCGCCGTCGCCAGGGATTCCTTCGCGAAACGTGAAACCGAACTGACCTTGGCTTCTGGTGAATCCCGCAACATTGATCTCCGCCTCGACCTCGCCCCTCTTTCTTCCAGCGTGGTCGTTACCGGTCAGACGTTGCCCATCAGCGAGCCGCAAACATCCGTGCCCGTCGACATTATTCCACGCGAAGAAATCGAGAACCGTCAGGCCGTTTCCGTCCCTGACGTTCTCCAGTATTCTCCCGGCATCGCCATCGGTCGCACGGGCGCCATGGGCGGTTCAACTTCGATTTTCATCGACGGCGGAAACTCTAGCTTCACCAAGGTACTCGTCGATGGCTCCCCCATTAATCCTCCCGGCGGCGCCGTTGATTTCTCGGTTCTGACAACGGACGCGATCGACAAAGTGGAAGTCGTCCGTGGTGCCGAGTCCGCCATCTACGGGACCGACGCCGTCTCCGGCGTTGTCCAACTCTTCACCCATCGCGGCTCCACTCGCGTCCCCGCCGTCAGTGTCTACGCAGAGGGCGGCAGCTTCTCAACGGGCAATGGCGGCGTGCAATTCAGTGGCCTCCTCGGCCGCTTCGACTATTCTGGCGCTGCCTCTTACTTCGACACCGATGGCCAGCGTCCGAACGGCAAGTTCATCAACCGCACCCTCTCCGGTAACTTCGGCTATGCCTTCAGCAACAACAATCAGCTCCGCCTCTCCCTCCGCAATAATCAGACCGATGCAGGCATCGCGGGACAAACCGAATTCACTCCGCCTTCTCTCTACCAGCAGTACGACCAGCATCTCTTCACCGCCAACGCCCGCTGGGATTTCACTTCCGGCGAGCACTGGCACTATCAATTGATGGGCACCGAAACCTACACCCGCCAGCACAGTTACAACC
>Ga0335082_10009674_pt1 | contig 10460 bp, 10 predicted proteins | sample Lox_Sample_41_FD_206718 | JGI IMG/M metagenome (GOLD analysis project Ga0335082, IMG submission 206718) | Soil microbial communities from Loxahatchee National Wildlife Refuge, Florida, United States - Lox_Sample_4.1 | ecosystem: Environmental > Terrestrial > Soil > Wetlands | place: USA...
GTGGGTCACCGTGTGGTACACGGTGGTCCCCGCTTCCACGATCCCATTCTGATCAGTAACGACGTGTACTCAACTCTTGCCGGGCTGTCCCAGTTTGCTCCGCTGCACATTCAATCGGAGCTCCAGGGGATGAAGACTATCGCGGATCTGCTGGAAGACGTACCCCAATTTGCGGTTTTCGACACCGGGTTTCATCGCCAGATGCCACGAGTGGCGCAGACGTATCCCGGTCCGTATGAGTGGTTCGAACAGGGAATTCGCCGATACGGCTTCCATGGAATCAACCATCAGTACTGTTCTACCCGCGCGGCTCGGCTGATTGGACGAGACCTGAAGCCACTCAAAATTGTAAGTTGTCATCTAGGCAACGGGTGCTCAGTCACAGGCATTCGAGCAGGCCGCAGCGTGGCTACAACGATGGGATTCACGCCGTTAGACGGACTCATGATGGGTACGCGCTCAGGTTCGGTTGACCCGGGAATCCTGATCTTTCTCATGAGACAGTATGGGCTTGAAGCCGATCAGATAGACGACATCTTGAATAAGAAATCGGGTCTGCTCGGCATTTCTGGTTTGTCAGGCGATATGCGCGACATTCTGGCGGGCATGCACGCAGGAAATGAAAGAGCAAAATTGGCATTCGATCTTTACACTCATGGCGTGCGCACGGCTATCGGGGGAATCGCAGCTGTTTTGGAAGGCCTGGACGTTTTGGTATTTACGGCTGGGGTGGGTGAGAATTCGCCAGAGGTGCGCGCCGCCACGTGCGAAGGGCTAGATTTTCTCGGGGTCACAATAGACCTAAACCGGAATAAGGAGCCTCTGCTCGATCGAGATATATCGAGCCCCGATTCCCGGGTGAAGGTCTTCGTAATTCGGGCAGCAGAGGACTGGGCTATCGCGGGAGAGTGTTGGAAGCTGTGCCGGTGCCCGGCCGCCGTGGCCTAATTGCGTCATGATACGACCTTGACCAAAAACAGACCTGGTCAATTCTGACGATTTTGTCAGGTGACCGCACGATCGCCCAATTGGGATGGCGATATTGGAGAGTGGAAGGATGTCAAGTGCGTTGGAAAAAAAGCAAGCGTCAACACAGGTGAACGGGTCCAGGATTTCAGCGCTGGCCGGGAAACCTGCTCCCACGGAAATGCTTGTCGACCTGGCCAGATTGGAGAAGGAATACTTTGACCGCAAGCCGGATGTCGAAGATGCCAACCAGTTTGTTGTGTTTGGAACAAGCGGCCACCGCGGGACGTCTCTAAACGGCACGTTCACTGAAGCGCATGTTCTCGCCATTACCCAAGCGATCTGCGATTACCGCAAGGCGCGAGGTATTACGGGTCCCCTGTACATGGGAAAGGACACGCACGCCCTGTCCTCCCCTGCGCAGTGTTCTGCGCTGGAAGTTCTCGCCGCCAGCAATGTTAAGACCATCATTCAGAGGGACGATGGCGTCACACCAACGCCGGTTGTCTCTCATGCCATCCTGATGTGCAACCGCACTCGACAAGTTGATTTTGCGGACGGTATTGTCATCACGCCTTCCCACAATCCTCCGGAAGACGGCGGCTTCAAGTACAACCCGCCGAACGGCGGCCCTGCGAATACTGAGGTCACTCGCTGGATACAGGATCGGGCGAACGATCTGTTGCGAGCCGGCAATCGCGAAGTGAAACGAATTCCATATGAGAAGGCAATCAAAGCACCTTCTACCCGCAAGGAAGATTTGGTGTTGCCCTACGTGCAAGATCTGAAGAATGTCGTCGACATGGACGCCATTCGCGATGCGGGCCTCAGATTGGGGGTTGACCCTTTGGGCGGAGCCGCCCTCCGATATTGGGAACCGATCAATGCCATCTACGGATTGGATATCACCGTCGTAAATCCCATGATCGATCCCACGTTTTCCTTCATGCCTGTCGATCATGACGGCAGGATTCGGATGGATTGCTCGAGCCCGTACGCTATGGCCAGACTGGTCGGCTTGAAAGAGCAATACCAGTTGGCCTTCGCTAATGACCCCGACGCCGACCGTCACGGCATTGTGACGCCGACGTCGGGTTTGATGAACCCGAACCACTTTATGGCTGTCGCGATCCAGTACCTGCTGATGAATCGGCCTGAGTGGAGCGCCAAATCCGCAGTCGGCAAGACGTTGGTAAGCAGCAGCATGATCGATCGCGTCGCGGAGAAGCTGGGGCGCAAGTTGCACGAAGTGCCAGTGGGCTTCAAATGGTTTGTACCCGGTCTGATCGACGGTTCCATATGTTTCGGCGGGGAGGAGAGTGCGGGTGCGAGCTTTTTGCGCCGCAACAGCACAGTATGGACCACCGACAAAGACGGACCGATCATGGATCTTCTTGCCGGAGAGATCACCGCTCGAACCGGAAAAGATCCCGGCCTGCACTACCGTGAACTGACCGCGGAGTTTGGAAGCCCTCTTTATACCCGGATCGATGCGCCGGCCGCGCCTGATCAAAAACGCAAACTGCAGAAGCTCTCATCTGATTCGGTGAAAGAAACAGAATTAGCGGGTGAACCCATCGTTGCCAAGTTAACAAAGGCCCCTGCCAACCATGCTCCCATCGGCGGACTGAAGGTTGTTGCGAGATCCGGGTGGTTCGCGGCTCGGCCATCCGGAACGGAAAACATCTACAAGATCTATGCCGAAAGCTTCAAAGACGAGTCGCATCTGAATGTCATCATACGCGAGGCTCAGGAGATCGTTAGCAATGCTCTCGGTCAATCCTGAGCACCAAAGGCAACCATTATGGAAATCAATGACATGACCGTCGAAGAGTGCAGCGCATTTCTGGAGCGTGCCTCGCTGGGCCGCTTGGGTTGCTCGTACGAGAACCGGCCGTATGTGGTTCCGATTCATTTTGCCTACGAAGACACCTACCTGTACGGTTTCTCGACCTTTGGCCAGAAAGTGAAGTGGATGCGTGCGAACCCCAAAGTATGTGTCCAGACTGACGAAACACAGAATCAAGGCGAGTGGATCAGCGTCATTGTCAATGGAGAGTATGAGGAACTACCCGAGCCGCAATACACAGCCGAACGTAAGCATGCCAGTTCGCTGCTGGCAAAACGCTATCACTGGTGGCTGAACGCGCTGGGCGAGCGGCAAATGAGAGCGGGAGATAAATCAATCGAACCGCTCTTTTTCCGTATTCGTATTCACTCCATGTCGGGGTTGCATGCTACTGATGAAAAGGAAAGGCGTGAATAACTGCTGACGACGCGCCGCGGCAACAGGAAAAGCAGCTGATGATCGACGGTCAGTCCGAAGACCGCACGAAGCATCTCGCCGCGCACTCGGTGTCCTCGCGCACCGGACGGGAAGATGAGTACACAAAAGGATCGCCATGGCACAAGGTGAAGAACTAGCAAGCGAAAGCATCGAAGAAAAAACTCTCGTCAAGAAATCATTGGACGCCAACATCGGAACCATCACACTGGACAATCCTGCAAAACACAATGCTCTAAGTGCACCGCTGATCGGAGATTTGCTCGCGGCGTTGTCGGATCTGACAAATACAGGCGCTCGAGTAATTGTATTGCGCGCGTACAAAGGGGCGAAGGTCTGGTCGGCTGGGCACGATGTCCGGGAATTGCCGACCAACGGCCGCGATCCATTGACATATGACGATCCGTTGCGGCGAGTGGTGCGCGTCATCAAGGAATCTCCGACGCCGATTATCGCCATGGTCGAGGGCGGTGTCTGGGGTGGCGCTTGCGAGGTGGTGATGAGCTGCGACATCGTGATCGCCGCGGAAGGAGCTACCTTCGCCATCACGCCGGCAAAGTTAGGCGTTCCATACGACATCGAAGGCACACTGAGCTTTATGCAATCGGTCAGTTTGCCTGTTATCAAGGAGATGCTGTTTACGGCCCAGCCGATGCCGGCTGACCGCGCGCTCCGAGTGGGACTCATCAATCAGGTGGTCCCCGCCGAACGCATGGAGTCGTCGACTACAGAAATGGCTAGGTACTTAATCCAGAATTCACCTCTGGTGATTTCGTTATTGAAAGAGGAGTTGCGTGTGCTCGGCGAAGCGCATCCGTTAAACCCTGAAGGGTTCCAACGGATTCAGTCGATTCGGCGCCGGATTTATGACAGCGTCGATTATCAAGAGGGTATCCGGTCGTTTTTTGAGCGGCGTGCGCCGCAATTTCAAGGACGTTGAAACCATGGCAACGAGCAAGACGGATCCAAGTTTGACCGCGGACGAAGTGGCGGCACTGATCCCGAATTGGGCGATGGTCGCCGTAAGCGGCTTCACCCTGCGGGTGCTCCCAAGGCGGTGCCACGTGCGCTCGCTAAACGACCCCGGGAACTACATCAGGCGGGTGCGGTGTTTCAGGTGAAGCTCCTCAGCGGGACGTCCACCTATCACGCCCGGCCATGAGGGAGGGGGGATCGTTGTGGCGCTCGGCCCGAAATCGTCCGTCTTTCACCCAATCGTTTCAGCTACCCGAGCCAGGGCGAAGTGCTGGAGGTGCTGGGCGTCGCTGTTGAACTTGCGAATGCCTTCGGCTAACTTTTCCGTGGCCATCGCGTCCTCGTTGTGCAACCAGCGGAAAGCTTCTTCATCCAGGTGCACCTGCTGTTCTTTTCCCGCTTGGGTCTTCACGGGATCGAGTTCGCGCTTCACGGTTCCTTCGGTGTTTTCGAGTTGATTCAGAAGCTCCGGGCTGATGGTAAGCAAATCGCACCCGGCCAAACGGACGATCTGGTTGACATTCCGGAAGCTTGCTCCCATCACTTGCGTCTTGTAACCGAAGTTCTTGTAGTAGTTGTAAATGCGCGTCACGGATGCAACTCCTGGGTCCTGGCAGGCAGGTATCTCTGCTCCGCCGTGCTCTTTCTTATACCAGTCGTAAATCCGGCCAACGAAGGGAGAGATTAGAGTGACACCAGCCTCGGCGCAACCTACCGCCTGCGCGAAGCTGAACAGAAGCGTCAAATTGCAGTGGACCCCTTCCAATTCAAGGACTTCCGCTGCCCGGATTCCTTCCCAGGTGCTCGCGATCTTGATCAGAATTCGTTTCCGCGAAAACCCTTTTTTTTCGTACTGAAGAATGAGCTTTCGCGCCTTGGCAATCGTACCGGCCGTGTCGAAACTCAGGCTCGCTGGAACTTCGGTGGAAACCCGACCCGGTATCACGTTGAGAATCTCCGATCCGAATAGCACGAAGAGTCGATCGATAAACTCATCCGCCATGTGCTGGTGAGTGCCGCCCAGCTGCGAAGCTACTTCGGTTGCTTCTTCGACCAAGTGACGATAAGCAGGCATCTGTGCAGCTTGAAGTAGAAGTGAGGGATTCGTCGTCGCATCCTCTGGACGATGCTGCGCAATCGCCTCGATATCGCCGGTGTCGGCGACTACGGTGGTGTATTGTCTCAAGGACTCAAGTAACGTCATTGCTGGCTCCTACCCTTTCGTTTCACTGTTCCATGGGGGTTGCACCCGAGGTTTCGATGGCGACGGGAACCGCCGGCGCGCCGTGGACAGCGGCCGGATTGGTGCGAATCGCACTGACTTTGGCAAGGCGACGACGATGCCGTTCCGTTCCACTGAACTTCGCGGCAAGGAAATGTTTTACGCAGTTCCAGGCAACGGCAACACCTGTCGTCAAACCGCCGAGGCAAAGGATGTTCATATCGTCATCCTCCACACCCTGTCGGGCTGAAAAATCATCGTGACAGACTGCCGCGCGCACCCCTTCAATCTTATTGGCAGCAATGGACGCCCCTATGCCACTGCCACAGAGCAAGACACCGCGTTCGACGACTCCCGCTGCGACGGCGCGGGCAAGCGGAATGGCAAAATCTGGATAGTCGTCATCCCTGTCTTGCGACAAATTGCCGAAGTCGACAACCTCGTGGCCTCTTGCGCAGAGCAAGATGTAAATCTTCTGTTTCATTTCGTATCCGCCGTGATCGGCGGCTATGCCGATTTTCATCTTTTCACCTCAGATTCTGGTGCAGTGCGATCTGGCCTTTGGCTGCGGCAACGACTCTCTCTACGGTGAAGCCAAATTTCTTTAGCAGTTGCTTTAATGGCGCTGAAGCGCCGAAGGTTTCGATACAGAGATTCCTTCCGTGCGTCCCGGTGTACTGCGACCATCCAAAATCGGACGCCTCTTCAACTGAAACACGCGCTGTCACGTTCGGAGGGAAAACTGACTCGCGATAGCATTTGTCCTGATCGTCGAACAATTCCCATGAGGGCATACTTACCACTCGCGCTCGCACTCCATCCTGCGTAAGTTGCTCGTAAGCCTCAACGCAGAGGGAGACCTCGCTGCCGGTTGCGATCAGGATCACTTCAGGATCGCCGTCGGGAGGGTCTGCAAGAACATAGGCGCCGCGGGCCAGCCCCGATGCAGCGGCATACTTCGTGCGGTCGATCGTTGGCACGGCCTGACGAGTGAGCACCAACACTGCCGGCTCATGGTGCAACTGGAGGATGATCTTCCAAGCCTCTGTTACTTCATTGGCATCGGCAGGTCTGAGCACGATCAGCCCAGGCATAGAGCGCATATGGGCAAGGTGCTCGATAGGCTGATGGGTAGGACCGTCCTCGCCCACACCGATAGAATCATGAGTGAAAATGTAAACGACCGGCAGTTCCATCAAGGCACTCAGGCGCATGGCGCCCCGCATGTAGTCCGTGAAAATAAGGAAACCCGACCCAAAGGGCCGGACCTTCACTAGACTCAGGCCGTTCAAAATCGCGCCCATGGCGTGTTCACGAATGCCAAAATGAAGATTGCGCCCGGCATAGTTTTGGGATGAGAAGTCACCAGCATCGTCAAAGACCAGGCGAGTCTTGGTAGAAGGCCCAAGGTCTGCGGACCCGCCCATAAGCCAGGGTATGTTCTTGGCGGCAGCGTTCAGCACCTTGGCTGAAGATTCGCGTGTCGCTAACCCCTTCGGGTCCGCGGGGAACTCAGGCAGATCGAGCGCCCAGTTTTCTGGCAGCTGCCGATGCTGCATGCGGTATAGGTCCTCGCCGAGTTCCGGATACGTTTTGCGATAATCGGCGATTCGCGCGAACCAATCATCACGTAGGTTCTTTCCATGTCTTCCAATGCCTTGCTGGAAGTGGTGGTAAACAGCGTCGGGCACATAAAAGTTCGCGTCTTCGGGCCAGCCGTAATTCCGCTTGGCAAGACGGACCTCTTCTTCGCCCAAGGGTTCGCCATGAGCGCCGCTTGTGTCCTGTTTATGCGGTGCCCCGTATCCGATGTGACTGTCGACAATGATTAGCGTGGGGCGATCTTTGGTGTTTTGAAAGATTCGGAATGCGCGAGCCAAACTCTCAAGGTCGTTTGCATCGCCAACCCGCGTTACATTCCACCCGTAAGCAATAAAGCGCGTCGCAACGTCTTCGGAGAACGCAAGGGCAGTATTGCCCTCAATCGTGATTTGGTTATTGTCGTAGATCCAACAGAGATTAGAGAGCCGCCAATGGCCAGCGAGCGAGGCTGCCTCGCTGGAGATGCCTTCCATCATGCAGCCATCCCCGCAAAGCGCGTACACATTGAAATCGAAAAGATCTCCAAAGCCGGGTCGGTGATAACGAGCTGACAACCACTGCCGGGCCGCTGCCATTCCGACACTGGTTGCGACCCCTTGCCCTAAAGGACCGGTTGTGGTTTCCACTCCGGAGGTCCAGCGGTACTCAGGATGTCCCGGACAGCGGCTGTTTAGTTGGCGAAATGCTTTGAGGGCATCGAGCGGGACCGAGAGTTCTCCCAACGTTTCGTAGTCTTTACTCACCGCCCGGACTCCGCTCAAGTGGAGCAGGGAATAGAGCAACGTCGATGCGTGTCCGATTGAAAGCACGAAGCGATCACGGTTCGGCCATACCGGATCCTTCGGATCAAATCGCAGGAACTGTTGCCATAAACAGTAAGCAACTGGCGCCATAGCCATAGGAGTTCCCGGATGGCCTGAGTTTGCTGCCTGAACGGCGTCCATTGAGAGCGTGCGGATGGCGTTGACACAGAGTTGATCCAGGTCTAGGCCGACCGGGGAAAGGGAGGACACCACTGCTGAGTTCATTTAAATCCTTTGGGCTTGGGCATGGACCTTCTGCAGGCTGCACTCATTGGGCCAAACGAGAATCGTGGCATTTTTCGTGGATACCAGAATTTCCGTCGTGTGGGTCCTTCCGTCAATGCCCATATTGAGGCACTGCCCTAGACAGGGCATACCGAATCCAGGTTGGCTGCTGGAACATAAGCGTAATTAACGCTTTAAGCGGACATCCCGATTGGCACCCCATCTGCTGTTCTTCAATGTCCAGGCACGCAAGTCGACTGGACAATGGGGAGAGCGACGTGGGAGCCGGTAGCTCAATAACTCAATGTGCGCTGATGGGAATCCAGCAGACGCACAAACAGACGAAGGCGAGAAGATGGAGAAGGATCCTCAAGCTGGCGCGCAATGGCGGTGACACGCCCAGACTACGATCTTTCATTCAGTTCTCTTTCCGTTTTTTTGCAATTCTGCTGGGCCTTGGATTACTGAGCTACTTGGTGTTTCGAACCGGGCCGGGGATCGTTTGGAAACAACTGCAGGTAGTCGGCTGGGGATTCGTTCTCGTTATCCTTTTGGGAGGGCTCTCACAATTGGCCAAGACATGCGCCTGGAGGCAGGCGTTTACCTGCGATATCAGCGGTCTTTCCTGGTTCCGTAGTTTCGTCGCGCAATTGGTCTCGGACGGGTTCGGACAATTTGGTGTCGCTGGAAAGGTGGTTGGCGAGGGGACGCGCCTATCGCTGCTAGGTCGCGCAGTGCCCCTCCCGAATGCATTATCGGCCGGTGCGATTGACGGAGCTCTGCATACCTTCACCGCCGTAGTGGTAACGGTCTTGGGCATCTCAGCCATCCTAATGATTGGCCCTGTTTCTGTTACGTGGCGAGTGTATGCGGCGCTGCTCATTGGGGCACTGGTGTCAGTGGTGATCCTGGCGGCGGTAGCGGTTAGAAACCGTTGGCAGTTGGTGGGCCGTGCCACCCGGGCGATTGGCCGATTGCCTCCTCTTCATGCGTGGGTCAGCGGTAAACAGCCGATCATTGACTCGGCCGAAGACAACCTTCTGAGCTTTCGTGATGAAGCACCGGGCGCGTTCTGGGCAACATTGATCTTCAATCTTCTATGGCACATGCTGGCAGTCCTGGAGGTCTACATCATTCTGCGGTTTATGGGAGCAGGCTTCACTGTGGGCGGCGCTTTCATCGTGGAAGGCCTGACGAAGGTGGTCAATCTCGTGGGTGCGCTGAATCCGGGCAACTTCGGGACCTACGAGGGCGGGAGCATGCTCATTGCCAAGATGTTCGGTGTGACGAGTACCACAGGATTGACGCTGGCATTGTGCCGACGTGCGCGCACCGTCTTCTGGGCAGGGGTTGGAGCCATATGCGTGATCGTGATGAAGAAGGCCGAGGCGCCGAGGGCAATAGCGGCGAAACTAGATGCGGCAGTAGAGCCGTCCCACGGCGAATAGGGCTCGAAGAATACTCCCATGCACGGGAACAATCGATCTTCGAATCGACCCAGGCGTGACCAGATGAGGTCCGTGTGCCCGAAACTGGGCAGGTACGGTCGTCCGGTGTTATTGGCTGGCTTGCAGAACCACAACATAAGAAATGATTTGATTCTGACATAAGTTCGGCAAGTGGCGTGCCTACATCAACTGGTGCAAGCGCTCCTCTGTCCTTTCGAGGTGCTGTTCGCACAAATTTGTGGAGCGCACTGCGCCGCCGCGCCCGCGAATGACACAACGCAAGCGGCTTAGGAGTTCAGTCAATGATGAAGAATTCTGCATTACTCATGATTACGTTCGCGATACTCGCATTTTGCCCTCTCAGCCGTGCTCAAGATCAGGAGCCTAGCGTCAGTTCGGTGATCGAGGTGACGAGGGCCGGCATGCAAGCCGATCGAGCCACCATCATCACCGCAGCGATGAACTTCAACGACAAAGATGCTGCAGCATTCTGGCCGATCTATCGACAGTATGAGTACGAACGATCGAAACTGGATGATCGCCGCGTGGTCGTTATCAAGGAGTATACCCAAAAGTATCCCACGCTGACGGACGCCGAGGCCAAATCGATGGCAGAACGAATGTTTGAGTACGACTCTCGTCAGATAGCGTTGAAGAAAATCTATTTCAAGAAATTGAACAAGGTGCTTCCGGCGCTTACCGTGACAACGTTTTTCCAGGTGGAGCGTCGCATTGACTTGCTGATGGACATGAATGTGGAGGCGACTCTTCCTCCGCTCACGCAGGCAAAGTATGCGGGCCAGACAGGTAGCGTGGCAGAACCGCCTCAGCAATGAGGCACGCTGCTCTTCGACCGCGAGTCTCATCCAGGGAGCCCTCGATGTTCAGCACTATGAAGTGGCCGGTGATAGTCGGGACAATACTAGTGTCGGCAG
>Ga0335082_10009675_pt1 | contig 10459 bp, 8 predicted proteins | sample Lox_Sample_41_FD_206718 | JGI IMG/M metagenome (GOLD analysis project Ga0335082, IMG submission 206718) | Soil microbial communities from Loxahatchee National Wildlife Refuge, Florida, United States - Lox_Sample_4.1 | ecosystem: Environmental > Terrestrial > Soil > Wetlands | place: USA: Florida...
GGTCGCAGTGGGCCATGGGAAGGTCAGTGCCCAGCTCCAGATTCGCCTGAATACCCGCCATCTCCATCTTGTGGTCTACAAGCTGGATGCAACGATCAATCACCTGGTTCAGGTCGCACCATTCCAAGTTCATCGGCGACACCCGCGAGAAGCTCAGCAGGTTCTTCACCAGCTCGCCGCAGCGTTTGCTCTCGCCGGCAATCAGGTCGAGCGACCCCTGCATCTCCTGATTGCGCGGCGCACTGGCAGCGTTGTTTTGGATCCAGCGCTTAATCAGACGGGAGTAAGTAAGGATGCCGGACAGGGGATTATTGATCTCATGTGCGACCACAGCGGCCATCTTGCCGATGGTAGCCATCTTCTCCACCTGTAACATCCGCTGGTGGGCCTGCTTCAGCTCCCGCGTCTTGTCTTCAACCCGTTCTTCCAGTGTGTGCGCCCAGGCCTTGATCTCAGCCTGTGCCACCTGCAATCGGCTGCTCATATCGTTGAACGACTGCGCAACGTCGCCGACCTCATCGTTTGATCGGACGGGAATCTGGTACCCAAGGTCGCCTTTGGCGATGCGTTCGGTACCGGCCTCCAGTTCGCGCAAAGGGTTGTGGACCACGATCCAGACGAACAAACCACTGAGCAGCACCACGGAAATCAGCGTCACGGCCATCAGCGCCAGCATCTCCCGCCGCTCCTGGGCGAGTCCTTCGTCCACTTTGGCGAGCGAAAGATTGGTATCCAGCACTCCCAGGATTTGCGTGCTGGCGGGGTGGGCATGGCAAGCCGCGTTGGAACAGGCTGCCTGGTTCTCGATCGGAGTGATCACCCCCAGAATGCGAGTGTGGTCCGAACGATAAACGCGGAAGCGGTCGGAGCGCTGCAGGCGCGTCAGCGGCTGCGATTTCTCGTGGCAGCCGTAACAAGCCTCGCCGCTCTTGTCCACCAGGGAGCCCACTTCCGCCGCGGCGGTGGAGTAACTGATGAGCCCTTGAGGATTGATAATGCGAACGCGGACGACCCCGGGCTGGTCGGCCATGTTCATCATCATCTCGTAAAGGCCCTTGCGGTCGTTGTTAAGCATGTAGTGCGAGGCGCTGCGCCGCAGGACCTCGCTCTGCTGCTCGGCGCTGACCAGGGCCGCGGCTTCCAGGTGTTTGCGGTGCAGCCGGATGCTGAAATAGCCCAGCAGCCCGAAGATGACCAGCATCACCAGGAAGATGGAAACCATCAGCTTGGCGCTGACGCTGCGCCCCAGGCGCTGCCACAGGTGAGGACGAATGACAAAGTTCCTCCTCAGCTCAGCCAACGCCTCATTCGATTTGTCAGTCTCCGGCATGCACGGGTTCCGCGACTTCGCTGAATGCCGCTACCGGTTCGCGGATCGCCGGGATGTGTGCTCTCTCATCAGGGAAGATGGGCAGGTATTTGGCCGCCAGGCCGAAGATGGCGAAGCCCAGCGCGACGAACATGGCGGTGATGGTAATTTCAGTCCACTTGGGGATATAGCGCGCGCCGACCGCGTTCTCTACACCGGTAATCGTGACGTTCAGGCGATTAGTCACAAAGCCCAGCAGACACAGAACCGCGGCCAGGTAGAGTCCCTGTGCGCTCTCGCGGATTTTCGGCACCAGCAACATGCCCAGCGGGATCAGCACCGACAGGAATATCTCCAACAGGAAGAAGCGCTGTTCGTAGCCGGGGATGAAGATCTGCTTGAGGACGCCGCGGTGGAACAGGTCCTCGAAGCGGAGTATGCCGTACAACGCCAGTACCACCACCAGGGCGCGCCCCAGGTCCTGCAGCAGGGAGAGCTCCAATTGCCGGCCAAAGTACTTCGAGCTCATCGACGACTCGAAGATGGTCATGGCCAGTCCCACGGCAATGGCCGATATGAAGAAGAACACCGGCAACAGCGGGCTCCACCAGAAAGGGTGCAGCTTGTTAGGCATGATGAGGTACAGAGTGCCCAGCGAGGACTGGTGCAGGGTGGAAAGCAATACGCCCAGGATGACGAAGATCACCATCAGGCTGCGCACTACCTGCAACGCCCGCTTCAGCTTGAAGTGTTCGAGCACGATGGGCGAGAACTCCAACGCCAGCACGGTGGTGTACAGCATGACGCACCACGCCACCTCAAACATGACCGAATGCGGATTGCGCATGATGAGGGGGTGCCAGATGTTCCACGGCAGGCCGAGGTCATACATCAGCGCGCCGCAGACCAGCAGATAGCCGAGGAAAGCGGTCAGAATGGTCGGGCGAATGATGTCATGGAAACGCTCGATGTTGAAGATTTCCACGGTGGCGGTCAGGGTGAAGCCGCCGGCTGCCAGCATGACACCGCACATTACGTCGAAGCCAATCCACAGCCCCCAGGGAAACTGGTCGCTCAAGTGCGTCGATGCGCCCAGTCCGCGGAAGAACCGCAGAAAGGTGACGTACATGCCGGCCGCCATGATGACGAGGAAGACAGCCTTCCAAAAGGTGAACCGAATGCGAGGGACTGTCATCGCGTGCCGCCTTTCTGCTCTTTCTCTCTGCTCTCGGCTTCCGCAACGTCCTGCCGGCGGTGCGTGATCCAGTAAATGCCACCCAGCATGGTGCCGAAGAGGGGAACAAAATCAGGAATGCGCGATAAGACCTGGTAGGTGTACATCGGCAGAGCACGCTCGGTAAGGTCGGTACGGTAGCCGAACAGGTTGAACGGTAGCGATGACAGCAGCAGGACAGACGTGCCACCGACCTCGGCTTCGCCGAAAATGTGCGGCAGGTAGTTGCCCGGATTGTCGTGAATGCGTTTCCGTGCCTCTTCCAGCAGCTCATCCCGGTCGCCGAATTTGGTGGCGCCGGTCGGGCAGGCTTCCGCGCACGCCGTCTGTTTGCCCTCGGCCACGCGGTTGCTGCACATGATGCACTTGCGAACCCCGGGAATGGCCTTGTCCCATTCGTACTTGGGAACGCCGAAGGGACAGGCGGCCATGCAGTAGCGGCAGCCCATGCATCGGCTCTTGTCGTAAGTCACTGGTCCCAAAGCTGTTTTCTTCAGGGCGCCTACCGGACAAACGGAAGCGCAGGCAGGATCGTCACAGTTCATGCACAGCCGGCGCATGAACTTGTCGTCTTTAGTCAGCACCACGGTGTATTTGTGGGCGGAGGTAACTTCTTGTGCTGCAATTTTTTCATCGTAGGGCAGGCCATTCTGAGTGGCACAGGCCTGCTCACACTGCTTGCAGCCGATGCATAGCGTGGCATCGTAGAGGATTCCCTTGCTCATCTATGTTCTCCAGCTCGCCCAGGCGGCCCAGTCGGACCTCGGCAGGAGAGCGGCGCCGATAGACAGCGCCGTCGGGCGATGGCGGAATCGGGGGAGGGCGTCCACTTCATCCTTGCGCCGATGAGGGCGACCGGTTGAAGCGGACGCAGGGCCAGGATCCCGGTTACTACTTCAGAGTCTTGATATAGGTGGCCAGCTTCGCAGCGTCGGCCGAGCTCACGCCCTTAGTGGCGAAGGCGTGGGTTGCCTTTTTCTGCGGTCCACCATTCTCAATAAAATCAACAAGTTCCGTCTCAGACATCTTCTGTACCGCGGGAGCCGAGAACGGCTGGGCTCCCATCTTCAGGCCGGCCGCGGTGCCCTTGCCGTCCGGGCCATGGCATCCAGCGCACTTCGCCTTGTACAGATCGTCTTGCGCCCATGACAGGTTGGGCAGGACGAGGAACAATCCAACTGCGAGAACTACAACCGCCAAGATTACTTTCTTCATCATTGCTCCACTTGCGACTATGAATTGGGCCCGGCGCTCGTATCAGTGCGTTCCGCGTCAGGTCTGCAAACATGCCACTTCCATGAATGCAATTTCATTGTCGATTACGGGCATTTGAGGCGCTGTGACGGGGGTCACCCCTCTTCGTGATGGATTACGCCACAGTCGGACGGTCGTTCGAAGAAGATTGTGGCGGTTCGCCACGGGAGGGAGTCTTCGGCGTGGCGGAATACTACGGCAAAGGACGCAAGCGTTACGGGCAATCCAGCCTGCTTGTAGCGATTCTCAACTGGCGCGGTGGCCTAGTCGCCACTTGCTGTCGTCGCCAAAGCGGAAGCTGGGGCTGGTCTTTTCTGCTTATGGGCAGGATCAAAGAAGTTCAAAATCCCGCAAATTACCCAGTAACCAGTCGCAATCCCGAACACGAAGGCCACCACGATGGTGGACAGCAGCAGGAATGAGAGCAGGAAGGCATTCATCGCGTTCGAATCGTCCGACGCAGCAGGCGAGGCCGCCGGCTGGGCGGTTGACTGCATGCGCAAAGACTGAACTACTCCGTATGCCACTGTACTCCGGCTGGCGGTCCGGCGGTAGTTGCCAACCCTGATACCGGCCCCTAGAATACGGAGTAGAGTTGCGTTTTCCCTATCGCGAACTTTCCAGAGCAGTACGGCGCCACGAATGCGTGGTTCGGGGACGTTTTCCCCGGAAGGCCGCTCATCCCGATCCGTGACTCGGGGCGGGATGAACGCAACAGGGAACTCGTATCGCATCGTCCATGGGAATCAGCAGCATCACTGTTCGTGGGGCCCGTCAGCACAACCTCAAGAACATTCACGTCGAAATTCCACGCAACACTCTGACCGTGATTACCGGCCTGAGCGGCTCGGGCAAGTCATCGCTGGCGTTCGACACCATCTATGCTGAAGGCCAGCGCCGCTATGTGGAGACGCTTTCCGCCTACGCTCGCCAATTTCTCGACCAGATGGAGCGGCCCGATGTGGATAGCATCGACGGCCTGAGTCCTTCCATCGCCATCGAGCAGAAGACCACCAGTCGCAGTCCGCGCTCGACGGTCGGGACCATTACCGAGATTTATGACTACCTGCGACTGCTCTATTCCTCCATTGGCGTGCCCCACTGCCCACAATGCGGACGTGCCATCTCGCGGCAATCCGCCGACCAGATCGTGCAGCAGGTCATGGACCTGAAACCCGCAGACCGCGTGATGGTGCTGGCGCCCATCGTGCGGGGCCGTAAGGGCGAGTTCAAGAAAGAGATTGAAAAGCTGGCCCAGCAGGGCTTTCCGCGCGCCCGGGTTGACGGCGAGCTGCGCAACATTGCCGACGAAGAGATTGTCCTCGACAGGCGCAAGAACCACACCATCGAGCTGGTCGTAGATCGCCTGCTGGTGAAACCGGGGATTGAAGGCCGTCTGGCAGCTTCCGTCGAACTGGCCATGAAGATGGCCAACGGCCTGGTACAGGTGGCGATTGTGGGAGGGGAAGAGCGGCTTTATTCGTCGAAGCTGGCCTGCCCGGAATGCGGGATCAACGTACCCATGCTGGAACCCCGTTCCTTCTCCTTCAACAGCGTGTATGGCGCCTGTCCGGAGTGCAACGGTCTGGGCAGCAGGTACGACTTTGATCCGGCCAAGGTCATCAATGACTGGTCGAAACCATTGCTGGACGGGGCGCTGGGCCCGGGCTCGGCGTCGCAGAACCTGATCCACACGCTGCAACTGGCGGCTGCAGCGTATGGCTTTGACCTGGCCATGCCTTTCGAGCAATTCCCCCGCAAGACCCAGGACCTGATTCTCTACGGTCCCGAGGAGCGCGAAAGAAAACGCGGCGGTTTCCTTGGTGTCTTTGCCTACCTGCGCCGGGCAATGGAAGACAGCAGCTCCGAAGGTTATCGTGAGTGGCTTTTGGACCACATGTCGGCCACCACCTGTCCGGTGTGCCACGGCCGGCGCCTGCGGCCGGAAAGCGTGGCAGTGCAGGTGAACGGCATGTCGATCGCCGATTTTACGGCCTTGCCGGTGTCGCGCGCGGTGGATGCAATCGCCAAGATCAAACTCACCCCGCGCGAGGAACTCATCGCGGGGCGAATCCGGAAAGAGATCGCCGAGCGCCTCGGTTTTCTCAATGCGGTGGGTCTGGGCTACATCTCCCTGAATCGGTCGGCGGCGACCTTGAGCGGCGGCGAAGGACAGCGTATCCGTCTGGCGACCCAGATCGGGTCGAAGCTTCGTGGCGTTTTGTATGTGCTCGATGAGCCTTCCATCGGCCTGCATCACCGCGACAACGATCGCCTGCTTAACGCGCTGGAGTCCTTACGCGACCTGGGCAACACCGTATTGGTGGTCGAGCATGATGAAGACACCATTCGCCGGGCGAACTATGTAATCGACCTCGGCCCGGGGGCGGGGCGGCATGGCGGCGAAGTGGTCGCCAGCGGTACGCCGGGGCAAATCGAAGCCGCGCCACGTTCGCTCACGGGACAATACATCTCCGGGCGCAAGCAGATTGCTTACCGCCATGCCCGACGGACCCCAAACGGCAAGGCGGTCACCTTGCTCGGGGCCCGGGAAAACAACCTCAAGCAGATTGATGTCAGCTTTCCCCTGGGCGTGATGACGGTCATCACCGGGGTCTCCGGCTCGGGGAAATCAACTCTGGTAAACGACATTCTGTATCGCGCTCTGGCCCGGTCGCTGTATGGCTCGCGCGAGGAGCCAGGCGCGCACAAAGCCATCAGCGGAACGGAATTCATCGACAAGGTCATTCAGATTGACCAGTCGCCGATCGGGCGCACGCCGCGCTCCAATCCGGCCACCTATACCGGGGTCTTCACCCAGATCCGCGATCTTTATGCCATGCTTCCGGAATCCCGGGAGCGCGGTTACAAGGCGGGACGCTTCTCATTCAACGTATCCGGCGGGCGCTGTGAAGCATGCCAGGGCGAGGGCCAGCGCCGCATCGAAATGAATTTTCTGCCCGATGTGTATGTGCTGTGTGAGGTTTGCGGCGGCAAACGGTACAATCGCGAGACGCTGGCCGTAAAGTACAAGGGCCTGTCGATTGCCGATTTGCTGGAGAGCCCGGTCGCCGATGCCTTGCCGGTGCTGGAAAACTTTCCGCAAATCAAGCAGAAGCTGCAGACCCTGGTGGACGTCGGGCTGGGCTACATCCATCTCGGGCAATCGGCAGTAACCTTGTCCGGAGGGGAGGCGCAGCGCATCAAGCTGGCGCGCGAATTGAGCAAGCGCCAGACCGGCAAGACCCTGTATTTGCTGGACGAGCCGACCACCGGGCTGCACTTCGATGACGTCAGCAAGCTGCTGGAGGTGCTGCACCGGCTGACCGATTTGGGCAACACCATCATCATCATCGAGCACAATATGGACGTGATTCGCAACGCGGACTGGATCATCGACCTTGGCCCCGAGGGCGGGGAAGACGGCGGCCGCATCGTGGCCCAGGGTACTCCTGAGCAGGTGGCGCGCGTGCGCAAATCCTATACCGGGCAAACCCTGGCCAGGATTCTTCCTAAGTCGTCCAATGCGAAGAGCGGCGAACCGGTGATGGAGCCGCAACCGTAGGAGTCCAATGTTGGTGTCCCCCAACCTGATGCCCGAGCCCGGCGAGAATGCGGTCCCCGCGCCTGAGGCGGTTGAACTCCTGCCGCAGCCTGTCGCGGCGGAGGTCCCGCGTTTTCCTTCCTGGGGGTGGGGAGACGTGGTGGCGGTGCTGACGCTGACCATCTTTGCCGTATTCGTGTTCAGTTTGGTCGCGTTGGGAATCGCCCGGACGTTTCCCGAGTACCACAACGTTCCGCTCTCCGAGCTGGCAACGAATGCGCGAGTCATCGTGGGAGCGCAGGCCGCGGCTTATCCTTTTGTGGTATTGGGTATTTTTCTGCTGGTGCGCAGCCGGTCGCGGCAGCGGTTTGCCGCGGCGATCCATTGGAACTGGCCGGCAGCCGGTGCGCCCGGGTTCTTTCTCGGAGGGATCGTGCTTGCGGTCGTGGTGGAGAGTCTGTCGCGCTTCCTGCCGATTCCTAAGTCCCTGCCCATGGACAAATACTTTACGGACGCTTCCAGCGCCTACCTGCTGGCCGCATTCGGGCTGACGCTCGCGCCTTGGCTCGAGGAGTTATTCTTCCGCGGAATGCTCTATCCGCTGCTGCGGCGAAGCTTCGGCGTAGCGGCTTCTGTCACGTTGACGGCAGCGGCCTTCGCCGCGATTCATGGGGCCCAGCTCGGCTACGCCTGGGCGCCGATTCTCAGCATCTTCGTGGTTGGGGTGGCGTTCACCCTGACACGCGCACGAACCGATTCTGTGGCTGCCTCGTTCCTGATGCACAGCGGCTACAACTTTGCGCTGTTTGCCCTCTTGTGGCTGGCCAGCGACCACTTTCGCCACCTGGAGAGGGTGACGGGATGAAAGTTGCCGGCACGCCAAATTCTTCCAGCTGGCTAACGGGACAACCATTCCAATGTTGAACGCGCGCGAACAGCTGCTGCGAATGCTGGCCGAGAAATCCTTCCGCCTGGGCGAGTTCAAGCTCTCCAGCGGCGGTACCAGCGACTACTACATCGATTGCCGTCTGACCACCCTCGATGCGACCGGGGCGTTGCTGACCGGCGAGGCTGTACTGAATGAGATGCACAAGCGAGGGTGGCAAGCCGACGCTATCGGCGGGCTGACCATGGGCGCTGATCCCATCGTAGTCGCCACGTCGGTGATCAGCGCGCAGCAGGGCAGGCCGGTCCACGGTTTCCTGGTGCGCAAGGCGGAAAAGACGCACGGGACCGGCCAGCGCATCGAGGGCTTTCGGCATAGGCCTGCGAGCGTGGTCATTGTGGACGACGTCTGTACGACCGGCGCCTCAACCATTCAGGCGATTGAGGCGGCGCGCGAATTCGGCTTCGCCATCAGCGGCGTTCTCTGCCTGGTGGAGCGCGAAGAGGCCGGCGGACGTGCTAACGTCGAGAAGGCTGCTGCTCCGGCGCCCTTCGTCGCGCTGTTCACCGCCAGCGATATTCGTGCCGAACACGTGAAGCAGCCGGCAGCCAGGAGTGGGTGATGTGCAGGCGATTGGCGAGTCCGGCAACTAGCCACTGATAACTGATGATCAAGACACTGGAATGGACAACCGACGGCGTGCGCTTCATTGATCAGACGAAGCTGCCAACCGAAGAACTCTACGTCACTTGTAAGGACTATGAGGAGGTTGCCGACGCCATTCGCACCATGGTCGTGCGCGGTGCGCCGGCAATCGGCGTTGCGGCGGCTATGGGCATTGCGTTAGGAGTGCGGGATTCGAAGGCTACGAACTACGCCGACCTGCATTGCGACTTTGGCCGTATTTGTGATGTTCTCGCGGCTACGCGTCCCACCGCCGTCAACCTGTTCTGGGCCATTCAGCGCATGCGCAACAAGTTTGAGCAGCTTGGCGGGCGACCTGTTCCCGAAATCAAGCAGCAGCTCATTGCTGAAGCGCAAAGCATGCTGGTGGAAGACATAGCCGCCAACGAGGCCATGGGGAGGCACGGCGCGGTACTGTTACCCACGAGCGGCGGAATCCTTACCCATTGCAACGCCGGCGCACTTGCCACCGCCGGGTACGGGACGGCGCTGGGCGTCATTCGCGCGGCCGTCAGCTCGGGCAAGAAGCTGCAGGTTTTTGCCGACGAGACCCGGCCGTTTCTTCAGGGCTCACGTCTGACAGCGTGGGAGTTGATGAAAGACAACATCCCGACCACACTCATCTCCGACAATATGGCAGGCGCAATGATGAGCCAGGGCAAGATCGATGCCGTGATTGTCGGCGCCGACCGCATCGCCGCCAATGGCGACGTCGCCAACAAGATCGGCACCTACACGGTTGCCGTGCTGGCAAAGGAACACGGCATTCCTTTCTACGTCGCGGCTCCGTTCTCCACCGTGGACCTGGATACCCCCGACGGGAGCGCGATTCCCATCGAACAGCGCTCGGCCCGCGAAGTTACGCATCTGGCGGGCAAGCAGATTGCGCCGGATGGGGTCAGCGTCGAGAACCCCGCGTTCGATGTGACACCGCACCGCTACGTCACTGCCATCATCACCGAACGCGGCGTGGCCCACGCGCCGCTCGACGAAGCATTGCGCCAACTGGCCGGCCAGCGAACCTGACAAGGGACGCGCGTCGTCCACCCGGCAACCGTCGACCCCTGGTGAAATTCCGCAAATGGGAACCGCTTCGCACGTCTCTCCTACTCAACTACTTTGGTAGTAGTCGCAAGATCGGCTCATGCTTGTCCGCGGATGTGGGGGGAAAGACGAATCCATGTCCAAGCTGTCGCTGTTTCTCTTGATCGCCCTGGCGGTTTCTTGCCTGATCGTCTGCAGCCTTGCGCAGCCTGCTGGTCTGAGCACCTACCCCGATATCACCGGTAACAGCATCGCGATGTTTCAGGGCGGTTTCCAGCCCTACTATCAGGCGCCCCTCATGGTTCCCGCGCCGAACATCACCATTTTTGGGATGAACAGTTATACCTGCGTCCACATTCTGCCGTTCATAACCTATATCGTTCCCGCCAAGGCCACTCATGTGGTCTTGTTTGACAGTACGAACGACGTGAATACCAATGTGCCGATCACCGATCACATGAACTGTATGTACAAGACCATCAATGCGCTCATCGCGCGCAGTCC
>Ga0335082_10009676_pt1 | contig 10458 bp, 9 predicted proteins | sample Lox_Sample_41_FD_206718 | JGI IMG/M metagenome (GOLD analysis project Ga0335082, IMG submission 206718) | Soil microbial communities from Loxahatchee National Wildlife Refuge, Florida, United States - Lox_Sample_4.1 | ecosystem: Environmental > Terrestrial > Soil > Wetlands | place: USA: Florida...
GTCTCGGCGAATCATTTCGGCGGACGCGGCGGAACATTCTCTCGCGTGAACCACACGACGCTGCAGAACGCACGCTTTGCGACCGGCAATCTTCCGGTTACACCGACGCGCAACAGCTTGAGCGCAAGCGGCCGGCCGGCGGCTCCGGGAACCGTGCGGAACGGCGGTGGGAACCAGCACTTCTTCTCGACGCGCGGAGCATCTGCTGGCGCAACTTCTCACTCGTTCGCACGCGAGCAGGCGTCACTCTCGAACTCGATGCGGCGTAACGGAGTGTCTCCGGTGAACGGACGCGGCGGTGAAGCGCGCAGCGGGCTTGGAGGGAGTATGGGAAACCGGGGCATGGGCGCGCAGAGCAACGCGCGACAGGCGCAGCCGGGGTTCCGTATCCCGAATCGTGGCAACGAGCGCATGAGCACGCGGCCGGGCTCAGAACCGCGTGGCTTCTCGAACGGCATGGGACAACAGCCGCGAGGCGGAGTTGCTTCCGGGCGCGAAGGCGGCGGGGCCAACAACGGCGGATGGCAGAAGTTCTCGCCGATGGCACCACGCTCTCCCGCGGAGACGGGACGTCCATTGTCCCCCGGTGGCATGGGCGGCGAGAACCGCGGCTCGATGGGTCCTTTGCGTGGATACGCAGGGCCTGAACAGCGGTCGTATCCGGGTGGAGTACAACAGCGTGGCTATGCGGGACCGGAACAGCGATCCTATCCAGGCGTAACGCAACAACGCGGATACGGCGCTCCTTCCGGGCGCATGCCTGGATATGGCGGCTCGAGGCCTCCGCTCAACATGAGGCAACCGATCGCAACGCCGCGGGGCAGTGGCAATCCGTACGGCGGCCGCAGCTACCCCGGCATGGGTGGACGCGCTCCCAGCAGCGGCGGTAGCCATGGAGGCGGCGGGTTTTTTGGCGGCTCGCATGGCGGCGGGTTTAGTGCACCGCGCGGCGGTGGATCCTCTGGTGGATCGCACGGCGGCGGTGGTGGATCTTCCCACGGGGGCGGTGGTTCGCATGGAGGTGGAGGCCACGGCGGCCACCGCTAACGGTTCGGGGCGCGCCGCTGATCGCGACGCGCCGAGCAGATGTCTCTCTTCCCAGGTGGGGCGCATCGGTTTCGCGTCCCCCTTTTTTTGTCTAAGAAATCCGATCCCGGAAAAATTCAATTCTCCCAGTTAGTCGCAATGAGAGCCTCAGCCTGGAGGCTCGATCAATTATCACTTGATTGCGCGATGCTGCTTTAGTATCTCTACCGTTTTGTCGATCGGCAGAGCCTCAATGGTGTGGCCGTTGCCCGTGGTGTTCGTGGCTTTGAACATCGAGTTGTAGATGGCCTCCTCGGTCGCTTCGATTACGGCCTCGAAGAGAGGCGACATCGCGTCGTTGGTTAAGACTTCTTCTTTACGCGTGAGCGATTTGTCGGTGGCGTGGATGCGTACCTGCTTCGCCGTTGAGAACGCGATGACATAATCGCCACTGCCATTGGAGGCGGAACTGCCTGTGCGGGCAAGGCCGAGCAATGTGCGCGCCGCTAGCCGCTTCAGGTTGCGCGAGTCGAGTGGCGCGTCGGTGGCGACAACCATCATGCAGGAACCATCCGCTTGATCCGCATGATTGGCGCGACTGCCTGCAGCCTGTTCGATTTCCTTGCGCAGATAGTATTGTCCAAGCTCTTGACCAACGGGAGCGCCGGCAATCGTCAGCACGCCTCCGAAGTTAGTCTGGACCAGAACACCGATCGTATACCCACCAAGGCTGGAGGGCAGATGGCGCGACGCCGTCCCAATGCCGCCCTTCCATCCGAAGGCTATTGTTCCGGTGCCCGCGCCGACAGCCCCCTCTTCCACCGGACCCCCCTTTGCGTTTTTGATCGCTGAGGAAACGTCATCCTGAGTGATATGGCGGCCGCGGATGTCGCTCAGGTATCCGTCATTGGTTTCGCCAACCAGTGGGTTGATGGAGAGCACATCTTCGTTCCCGGGCAGCGCCAACATGTAGCTGATAACGGCGTCCGCAACGCGCGGCACGCTGGTGGTGGAGGTGAGCAAGATCGGCGTCTCGATGTTGCCCATCTCTTCGACCTGTGTCGAGCCTGCGAGTTTGCCGAAGCCGTTGCCAACGAAGACTGCACCGGGCACCTTTTCACGATAGAGATTGCCCGGATGCGGAACGACTGCCGTAACGCCGGTGCGGATGTTGTCGCCACGAACGATTGTCGTGTGTCCCACGGCGACGCCTGAGACGTCGGTGATCGCATCCAGCGGGCCAGAAGGGAGAACGCCGACTTTAATCCCAAGGTCGGAGGAGCGCGGTCGTGTGCTTGTCGTTGCCGTTTGCGCAGGCGCCAAAAGGGTCACAGACAGGAGCGCAGCGAGCGGGAGAACATAATTCGACATGGCAATAGGATACGGCTGAATCGCAAGGCGTTGTCTTTCCGGTCGGCCAGACGGCTGCGCGTAAACCTGCATCACAGTGATCTGGCTTGGCGAAGTTGCTTGCTATCTATCCGTCGGTCCCGCTATTTTCGTAGGTTGCACTAGAAAGGAAATTCATGCTGTTGCGATGCTGGCGGATTCTTTCGCTTCTGGCACTTCTTTCATGCCCCGTCCTCACGGCTTGTGCTCAAACGGCGGCGGTTGACGCCGAAGGACATCAGTGGTGGCAGCACGCAGTCTTCTACGAAATCTACCCTCGCAGTTTTGCCGACAGCAACAATGATGGCATTGGCGATTTGAACGGCATCACCTCCAAAATGCAGTATCTGCATGATCTCGGTGTGGACGCGATCTGGATCACGCCGTGCTATCCCTCACCGCAGGTTGATTTCGGATATGACGTTTCAAACTACGCGGACATCGACCCGATGTACGGAACGTTGGGCGATTTTGACCGCATGGTAGCCGAAGGCAAAAAGCATGGTGTTCGCATCATCATGGATTTCGTGCCCAACCACACTTCGGATCAGCATGCGTGGTTTCTCGATTCGAAGTCGTCGCGGACGTCGGCACATCGCGACTGGTACATCTGGCGGGATGGCAAAGGACCGGGGCAGCCTCCCAACAACTGGATCTCGCTCTTCGGTGGTTCGGCGTGGAAGCTCGACCCGGCGACCAGCCAGTACTATTACCACTTCTTTTATGCGGCGCAGCCCGATTTGAACTGGCGCAACCCCAAGGTGGAGACAGCGATGCTCGACACGATGCGCTGGTGGTACAGGCGCGGCGTCGCCGGATTCCGGCTGGATGCGGTCGATACTTTATTCGAGGACCCTGCGCTACACGATGATCCTGTTCTTCCGGGCAAGAACAAGCAGGGCGACCCGATCACGGAGAACAAGTACAACACCAACCTGCCGGAGGTGCACACCGAGCTACAGAAGATGCGGAAGGTGGCGGACGAATCGGGAGCGGTGCTGATCGGCGAGACATGGACGGCGAACATTGCGCAACTCGACAAGTACTACGGCGACGACAGCAAAGAGCTGCAAATGCCAATGGACTTCATGTTCACAACCGTGAACAAGCTGTCGCCGGCGGAGTTCCGGCGGCAGATCGGGATGGTGGATTCGGCGAAGGGTTGGCCGGTGTTTGTGATCAGCAATCATGACATTGTCCGTTCGTACAATCGCTACGGCGACGGAAAGCACAACGACGCGATCGCCAAACTGATGGCGATGTTCTTCCTGACGCTGCGCGGCACTCCGATCATGTATTACGGCGAAGAGATCGGGATGGAGAACAACGATCCAAAGCGCAAAGAAGATGTGAAGGATCCGATTGGGATCACAGGATGGCCCGCGGAGATCGGGCGTGACGGCGAACGGACGCCGATGCAGTGGACTGCGGCTGCGAATGCGGGGTTTAGCGAGAAGGCGCCTTGGCTGCCTATTCCTCCGAGCTTCGCCTCGCATAATGTGGAGAGCGAGTTGAAGGAGCCAGACTCGGTGCTGAGTGTGTATAAGACGGTGCTGGCTTTGCGGCATACGAATTCTGCGCTGCTTGAGGGCAGTTACACGGCATTGAACGAGGATGATCCGAATGTGTTGTCTTATCTCCGCAGCTATAAGGGCAAAGCAGTGCTGGTTGCGCTGAACATGTCGGACACACCGCGGACGGTGAAGTTCGACCTTGCAAAACAGGGATTCGTGACTTTTACGCTTTCGCCGTTGGTCGGAACAGCAGAGATCGGGAACAACGGTGCGGTGTCGCTTGCTCCGTTTGGGGCTGTGATCGCGTCAGTAAACCACTAGCATAGAGTTGGCGACAGTCCTGACCGCGAAAGTGCAGGAACGCGTAGAGATCCTTCGACTCCGCGTCATCGTCGCTCATCGACGATCATGCTACGCTCAGGATGACATCGGTAATAAGGTTGATGGCTCAAGGCCGTGAAAAACCAGGTGGAGGTGGGAATGGCTCAATCCGGGCATGTCGGAACAAACTCTGGTTATAAGACCATCGTCTACGTGATCTGCTCGGTGGCTGCGCTGGGCGGGCTGCTGTTTGGACTTGACCAGGGATTTATCGCGAACTCGCTGGCGACGATCCAGCAGCATTATCACCTCGGCGTCCATGATGGGGAACGTTACTCTTCTATTCTGGCGACCGGCGGCATCATCGGCGCGCTGGTCTCTGGCCTGTTTGCCCGTTTCCTTGGGCGCAAGAAGAGCCTGCTCTTTGCCGGATTCATATTTACCGCCGCTTCCGCGTACTCGGCGATGCTTCCTCCTTTGCCGGTGCTCTCCGCTTGCCGCTTCGCACTTGGCTTCGGAGTTGGAGTTGCGTCATTTATCGTTCCTCTCTTTCTGTCCGAGACTGCTCCAGCATCGATTCGTGGCTCGATGGGGACGCTTTTCCAGTTGATGATCACCATCGGAATATTCCTGATCGCGCTGACCAATGTGTTTATTGTCCGGATCTTCGTCAATCCCACCACTTCTCTGCCGCTCATGTTTTTGACCATAACGTTGTTCGCGGCGATTATGTTCCTTGGCGGCTTCATGCTTCCCGAGAGCCCGCGTTGGCTGATGCTGAAGGGCAGGAAGGACGAGGCGATCGCGGTTCTGCGGCGAACTCTGAATACGGAGCAGGAGATCAAGCTCGCGATTGACGAGATCGAGCAGGCACTGCATGGTCCGCAAGGCGCAGGCATCGGAATTGTCATGCGCGGTTACTTCTTCAAGGTGCTGCTCGTCGGCGTGTTTTTGCAGGTGTTTCAGCAGTTGGTTGGCATCAACATGATGATCTACTACTCGCCGACGATTTTCGGATATGCAGGAATGAAAGGATTGCTGGCGGCGATGACTGTTCCGACGGTGAACATGCTCTTTACTTTTCCCGCGATTCGACTGGTCGAGAAGTGGGGACGCAAGAAGCTGCTCTACGTCGGCGCGATCACCATGCTGGTTACGATGATTGCTGCTGGCGCTGCGTTTCAGTCGATCGGTTCTGTCTCTGATGCCTCGGTGATTGGAAGCACGCCGAAGACTGTGCTGCTTGTGTCGGCGATTCTCTATATTTTCGGATTTGCGGTTTCGTGGGGACCGGTCGCGTGGATTGTGTGTTCTGAAATTTTCCCGCTCGAGGGCCGTGAAATCGGGATGACGGTCACAACCATGGTCAACTGGACTTTTGCCGGACTTGTGATGGCGAATGCGCTCTCTTTTATGCAAGCGCATGGGAACGCTTCGATCTTTTATGTGTTCGCTGGATTTTGTGTGCTCGCGATCGCGTTCGTTGCACTATTTGTGCCGGAGACGAAGGGCATCACTCTGGAAGAGATGGAGTTCAACCTCAAGAACGGCGTTCGACTTCGCGAATTGGGCAATCGCGTGCCGGGACGCTAACGCAGTCTGGATCGAAACTTCGGATTTTATTTACTTGCTCGCGTGAGCTTGAGATCGGCGAACTGGGTCCACTTGCCTTCTTTATTTTTCTGCTCCATCAGCCATTGCCAACTGTTTGGCTCGGGCGACCAGCGAAATGTCGTGTGGAAAGGTCCGTCGGGATATTCGAAGACGAAACGGATCGCGTTGCCATCGCGTGTGCCGTAGCCAAGAGTTTCAGAAAAACGCCCACCGAAGACATCCATCAAGTGCAGTACATAACGCTCGCTCGTGGGATCGTATCCGAGAAACCAGATCGCATCGTAAAGGTGTTCGTCGGGGGGAGCGTTCGCTGCGGTTTTCTCGTGGATGCGCAGGAACTGGTGATTGAGCATCCACTCGGCTTCGACGTCGTGATGGGCGGAATGGCCCATAACCGGACCTTCGAGCTTCCAATTGCCAGCCAGATGATCGACCAGGTCGTCGTGCCATTCCGAAGTTTGAGCGCGAAGGTCAGCCGTAAGTGTAAGGGGCAACAACAGTAGTAATAGCGCAAAGCGAAGCGTTGCAGTTTTCATATCGACGGGATTCTAAGCTGCCATTCCCAGAGGGGTACCCCCCCTCCCTCCTCTTCTCGGGCTCGATTCAATGAAATCAAGGAGTTAGAGTAAGTATCCTCGCAAAATATTCGGGGATAAAGACTTAGACTTACTTTTTGCAACTCTTTTGGCAGCTTATAGTTAAGTTGTATTTTTGGACATTTTTCGCTTCATAGGCTGGCAAAATATTCCGTTTAAAGGACTTACAGGTAAAATCTTGAGCGCGTGGGAGATATGGCTCAAAATCGCCCCTTCGGAGGTTGTCTCGAACGTTAATCCATGCAAAATATTCATAAATAAGGACTTATTTCTAAAATATTCCAGGATAAGGACTTACGTCGGCAATCGCGGCTTTGCCCATTATCCCTATCCTGCCCAAAAAGTCTCATGTCTGCCCAAAAACCCCTGTGTTAAGCTTCCGGCCATGCGTGCCTTCGATTATTCCTTTGAGTGTCCGAAATGCCAAGAAACTGTTTCCACTAAAAGGGGCGTTGTACTGGCAGAGTCCCAAGAGAAAGCACTTGAACGAATCGCTCTAATGAACGAAAACTGCCCTCTGTGCGGGCGATCTTTGAAAGACGAAACCTTGCCTATAAAACTCTATGGTTGACGTGGATGAGGTCGATCTTCGATCCAGAGAAGTTTACTAGGTTTCCCGCCACCACCAACCCGTACCAAAGCGTCCATCTCAAAGCCCGGAAGCAGTTCAATACCGTTTTCAATAAAGTGTTGAACTATAAGAGGTCTGATTCCCAACGGGTCATTACTGTCTTGATTCTCTCCCAATCGAATTGGGGTGCTGACGTGATCTAAATCTTGCGGGCTTTTGTCGGCACGGGGCGTTGGCGCGGCGTGTTCCAGTAAGGACTCTTGCATTTCGGGCATACCTTTGGTTCCTCGGTGTTGTCTTGCCGGGGCGCCCAGATGTGGTCGCATCTCTCGCACTGGTACCCCTGAATTGTGACTCTAGCCATTCCATGATCATATACCAAAAGGAATATACGTCAAGGAAAATATTATTGAGAATTTACTTGACAGCATATATACCTAGTGGTAATATACTTCTCGTAGTCACGAGGAGCTTGTCATGGAACTCAGAGAACTTCGCGGAATGGAACTGGCGGCGACCCGAACCATACGAAAACTTGACGGATGGTGGCGGGTTCCCTCGCAAGCCGGAACGGGCGTTTACCGCGTTCAACTCGCTAAGAAGTTCGCTACTTGTGAGTGTCCCGACTTCACGACTCGCGGAGTCCGTTGCAAACACATTTTCGCCGCTACCTTCGTCAGTCGCCGCGAAACCAATGCGGACGGCTCGGTGACCCTCACGCAAAGCCTCACAGTTTCTTCCGAGACTCAGACGACTTATCCGCAGCCGTGGGCCGCTTACAACGAAGCCCAGACGAACGAAAAAGACAAGTTCCTGACTCTCCTGTCCGATCTGTGCAATGGACTCCCGCTTGGGCCGCGAGTCAAGAAAAACGGTCGGCCCACTCTGCCGCTGTCGGACATGATTTTCAGCGCGACTTTCAAGGTTTATTCGACCGTTAGCGCACGGCGATTTATGAGTGATCTTCGGGCCGCGCAAGAAAAGGGATACATCGCAAAAGCCCCGCATTACAATTCGATCTTCAATTACCTTGAGAATCCCGAACTTACGCCTGTTCTAAAAACCCTAATCACTCAGAGCAGTTTGCCTTTGCAGAGCGTGGAAACCGACTTCGCCGCCGACTCGTCCGGCTTTATGACTTCCCGTTTCTCCCGCTGGTTTGACCACAAATACGGTGTCGAAAAAACCAAAGCCGATTGGGTCAAGTGTCACCTGATGTGCGGCGTCAAAACCAACATTGTGACCGCCGTGGAGATTCACAGCCAACACGCGGCTGATACTAAGATGCTGCCCGCTCTCGCGGAAGCCACTGCCATGAATTTCACGATGCGCGAAGTTTCAGCGGACAAGGGATACGCGAGTAAATCGAACTACGAAGTAATCTCCCATCTTGGCGCGGTTCCGTTCATCTCTTTCCCTGATAGCCACAAAGGACAGGGCGGCGGAAAGTGGGCTGAGATGTATCACTACTTCAACTTTCGCAAACAGGAATTCTTACAGCACTATCACAAGCGTTCTAACGTCGAATCCACGTTTAGCATGATGAAACGTAAGTTCGGGGATTCGCTCCGCAGCAAAACCGATGTTGCAATGGTCAACGAAACCCTGTGCAAAGTTCTCTGCCACAATCTCGTGGTCCTGATTCACGAGATGTATGAATTGGGAATCGACCCCGTATTTTGGAAGCCCGTAAGTATTCAATAGCCCTTAAACTCTCTCTGGGCCGGGAGTGCAGGATTTCATCCCGTAACCCAGATCGAGGTTAGTAAAGCAATGAAAAATTCTGAAGGACGGCGGGATAAAACCTGCCGTCTGGATTACTTGCTCAAGGCTCTCAACTGCTTGGGCAAATTCCTTCAGATTGTTCAGACGGGTTACACCCTGCTGAAGCATTTGGGAGTGTAGGTAAAGACTCTAGTTGTAGGCGGCTCCTTTTTGGTGGGCCGCTAGAACAAAAACCCTAGCCTCCAAACCATTTCTTCTTTTGCGGGTTAGCGATTCTCATAGTCGCTTCTTCGGCCCGCGTTTGATCGTATCCAAGGCGTTTGTAGGTTTCTACCCGCTTGTCAAACTTGATGCGGACGGCCCCACCGGACGATTGCCATTCTTCCCGAATCTGTCGGTTTTCTCTAAAGTCAGACCGCAGACACCAAAAAATGAACGCGGGAAAAGAAGCGAATACTAAAATGCCCCCTCCCAGCATCAATCCAGAACGGTGTTCCCAACAGAAGGCGATTACAGCGGCGGCAACCGTCACAACAACCGAGAAAAGAACCTCGACAACCTTGAACTTGTACAGGAACCAACCCACGAATCCTATTAGAACCAACTGAGCGAGCACACGATGGCGTTTAGCCAAAGGCGTGCATATCAGGATAATGAGGACAATCAGAAGAACCGTGACAACTTGCATCCCGTCCGCTCCGCTGCCGCATTATAATGCCGTTCACATTCGGACGGGGCGTTCTGTATAGTCGAAAGCTATATTGAATCTGTGCTTTTTGGGGCAGAACTGTTGTCAAACGACCAGTTCGCGTCGGAGAGTTTTTTTATAGCTGGTTTATCCGCAAACATCTTCAACCATTGTGTCTTTCCAACCTTTTGCGGAGTGGTTACGTACTCGAAAAAATCGTGCATCGGAAACGCATCGCCATAAAATAAGTGCCGCGCCTCCCTTCGTGCCAACCAAGAGATCATATCTGCGGCTTGGAGCGCGGGAAATGCTTTACTGTCTGCAAACGCAAGAGAAATGGTTTTTTTCTTCAAACTCTCATCAACATTACGAATGGCCCGATAGTGCTGATAGCATTCCCATGCGGTCTCGGCGTCGTCGTCACAAACCAGACTTAAATAGTCGTCCGATTGCACGTAATGGTCTAATTCCAGCATCGCTCGCGCAAAAGCTGTGTAGTAAGGGTCTTTTGGGTCACCCAGAGATTTCTTTGCAACGGGAGAAAGATTTGCAAAGCCCGCCACATCCCAAGCCTGCAAAAGAGCTATTTCCAATTTCTCGTTGATGCAATCGGCAAAAGGGCGAAGCGCGTTAACGCGCTCCTCAAGGGTTTGGGCTGGAATCTTTTGACTCAAAGCAATTGAAGGGTTGGACGCCCGAGCCATATGCAATTCATCTATTCCGTAGTAGCGGAGCAGTCCTTCCCAATCCACTCTAAAATGATTGATTTTAGCGATTGGAGCACAAACGCCGCAGAACGTCACAATCGGGTGATCGTTCGACTTTCCACTTTCGTCAAAGTAGGCATGAAACACTCCCATGAATACTCCTTTGTCGCAAGCCAGAATATCCAGAAAGTCATCGAACACAAAAGACCAACCTTTCTGTATATCCCCAAAAGGAGTTTTCTGACCTGCCCAAAAACCCCCGCACCTGCCTAAAAAGCGGGTCTGAATTACGGGTTATTAGGCAAAG
>Ga0335082_10009677_pt1 | contig 10457 bp, 5 predicted proteins | sample Lox_Sample_41_FD_206718 | JGI IMG/M metagenome (GOLD analysis project Ga0335082, IMG submission 206718) | Soil microbial communities from Loxahatchee National Wildlife Refuge, Florida, United States - Lox_Sample_4.1 | ecosystem: Environmental > Terrestrial > Soil > Wetlands | place: USA: Florida...
GTAATTCATGGAGCCCGAGAACCAGGCATCCTTGATCGGCAGGAATTCGATGTTCGCCCGCGGGATGCAGCGCATCTCCGGCGGCATGTACGGAACGACGTGGGCCGCGGCGAGGCCATCGTAACGGGAGATGACAGCCGCCCCGAGCATTTTGATGGATGCGATGGGCACGCGGTGCGCCTTGCGCCAGAGCCCCACGGCTTCGAGGAGTTCGTCGCGTGTCGCGCTCGGATATCCGGCACGGCGGAGGAGCTCGGCGACGCGGTCGCATTTCGATTGTGGATCGGAGGGTCCGGGGGCCTGGCCGGTAGAGGCCAGCACGCAGCGGTCATAGGGAACCGCCGGGCCGTCACCGAGGATCTCCATCGCAAGATCCCACATCACCTCGAAGCAGAGGGCGAGGCCCGCGAGATATTCAGTCTTCGCGGTGGCTTTCAGTTCACGGATGGCGCCGGCGATGTCGATGGCAGCGAGGTAAGCGCGAATGGCTTCCACGTCCGGCCTCTTCGCGGAGACGCCGCCCGATTCACGGACGGGCGCGGCGGTCGGATGCGTGTAGGCGAGGGGCAGCGGAGCGTCGGAGAACCAGGAATCGGCGATGAAGCGGCCAGTACCGGAGGCGGACATGACGTCGCCGCCCCACAGCGTGTCGATGCCGAGGATCGCGTTGCCCACCAGTTCTTCGAAGGTCATGCTTCCTCCTTCTTCCGCACCGCTGCCCACCAGACATAACACACCAGGGCGAGGAAGAGAATCGCGGAGACACACTGCGAGATGGCGTCGTTGGCGTAGAAGGGCGTGTGGATCCAGTCTTCCGTGAAGCGGGGCAGCAGGCGGAAAGACGCGCCGAGGACACCGCCCAGAGCGCCGCCGGCCATCAGTCCTGAGGCTACAATGACGCCCCGTTCGCGCGCGGAACTTCCGCGCTTCGCGACAAAGTGTGAGAGGAATCCGCCAACCAGCGCAGGCGTGTTCAGTTCGAGAGGCAGATACATGCCCAGCGCGAAGGTGAGAGCGGGGACCTGCAGCATTTCCATGATCAATGCGATCATCGCGCCGGCTCCAAAGAGCAGCCATGTGACCGGCTGGCGGCTCATGAAGCCCGCGACCAGAGCCTTCATGATCGACGCCTGGGGCGACGCCAGAACCACGCGCGTATCGCCGGGCGCGGCCTCGCCGAACTGGAATGCCCGCGCCAGCATCACGATGGTGAGGCCGACCACCACCGCGGCCGCGATGACTCCGAAGAACTTCACCTTTTCCTGCGCCGCGGGCGTCGAGCCGAGCCAGTAGCCTGTCTTGAAATCGGTGATGGCCTGGCCGGAAACCGAGAGCGCCGTGCAGACCATGCCCGCAATGGCCATCACGAAGAACATGCCGGTGGTGCCGGAGAGTCCGAAGCGCAACAGCACCACCGACGAAATGATGATCGTCAGCATGGTCATGCCGGAAACCGGGTTCCGCGCGACCGTCGCGATCGCGTTGGCAGCTACCGAGGTGAAGAAGAATGAGAAGACGAGAGCGAGGATGGCGCCGGTGAGGATCACGGTGGCAGACGGAGCCAGCCTGCCGAGAAAAGCGGCGACGGCGATGGCGCTCACCACCACACCGGCCAGGATGGTCACCACCGAAATGTCGCGGTCGGTGCGCTCCCCCTCCGCCGCTTCTCCGCGCCGAAACGCATGGAGCGCGACGCCGAACGAGTTGGCCACGATGCGCAGCGATTTAATAATGCCGAAGATTCCAGCCGTCGCGATCGCGCCGACTCCGACAAAGCGCACATAATTGCGAAAGATCTGCACCGCGGTCATCTGCGCGATGGGGATGGTGCCGGGGTACACGACATCGGCGCTGAGGTGCTGGCCGATCATCCAGATGAGCGGGACCAGCACCAGGTTTGAAAGCACGCCGCCGGCGCAAAGGATGAGCGAACTCCGCGGGCCCATGACGTAGCCAAGGCCGAGTATGAAGCTGATGGCGTCGAAGCTGAGCGTGAAGCGGGCACGGTCGGCCAGTGCTTTCACGGCGGGAATGAAGTGAAAATCCAGATATTCCTGCCAGACGTGGAACGTCGTGACAACAAGATCGTAGACGCCGGCGATCGCTGTCGCTTCCAGCAGCAGCTTCGCCTTCGCCCCGCCCTTTTCGCCCGCGACAAGCACTTCGGTAATAGCCGTGGCTTCCGGATACGGGAACACTCCGTGCATCTCGCGCACGAAGTATCGCCGCAGCGGGATGAGGAAGAGCACGCCCAGGCAGCCGCCCGCGAGACAGATGAAGATCGTTTGAACGGGATGCGGGTCCAGCTTGAGGATATAGAGCGCTGGCAGTGTGAACACCGCGCCGGCCACCACCGCTCCGGCCGCGCCGCCGATGGTGGTGATAATAACGTTCTCGAGCACACTGGAACGGCGCTTGTACGTGCGCGCGAGACCGATGGCGAGAATCGAAATCGGGATAGCCGATTCCATCACCTGTCCGACCTTCAGCCCCGAATATGCCGACGCGACCGTGAAAATGATGCACAACAGCATGCCCCACGCGATGGAGCGGAAGGTGAACTCGGGAAGTATCGTGCCCGCTGCCACCACGGGCTGGTACACGCTGCCGGTTGGCAACGGAGTGTACGCATTGGCTGGGAGTTGCGAGGTATCGCTCGGCATTCGTTGCCAATACTATAGTGGTGGGGTCAGCGTGTCAATGAAGGTCACCATTGTCGGCGGCGGCATCGTAGGTCTGGCGGCTGCATATCGAATTGGGCAGCGCCGGCCGGATGCGGAGGTGACCGTGCTCGAGAAGGAAACCGGCGTCGGACGCCACCAGTCCGGCAACAACAGCGGCGTGCTGCACGCAGGTCTTTACTACAAGCCGGGCACCATCAAGGCGCGTCTGGCGGTGTGCGGGATTCGCCAGATGGTCGGATTCTGCCAGGAGAATGGCATCGCGCACGAGGTGTGCGGCAAGCTGGTGGTGGCTTCGAACGAAGAGGAGCTGCCGCGGCTGCGCGATTTGTTCGAGCGCGGGCAGCAGAACGGCCTCGAAGGCCTGGAGATGCTGGGGCCCGAGCAGATGCGCGAGATCGAGCCGCACGTCGCAGGCATAGCCGCCGTGCGCGTTCCGCAGGAAGGAATTGCCGACTATCCCGCGGTGTGCGAGGCGCTGGCGCGCAAGGTGAACGGCCGTGTGGTGACCGCCGCGCGCGTCAGACGGCTTCGGAAGACCACCGATGGCTGGGTGGCCGAAACCACCGCGGGCGATTTTGAATCGCAGATGGCGGTGAACTGCGCCGGCTTGCATAGCGATCGCGTCGCCGCCATGGGCGGTGTACGGCGCGACATGCGCATCGTTCCTTTCCGCGGCGAATACTACAAGATCAAGCCGGAGCGGCAGTACCTCGTGCGCAACCTGATCTACCCAGTGCCCGATCCGAAGTTCCCGTTCCTCGGCGTGCACTTCACGCGCCTCATTCATGGAGGCATCGAGGCCGGCCCGAACGCGGTCCTCGCACTGGCGCGCGAAGGGTACAGCAAGTGGGACATCAATCTGCGCGATTGTTTCGATTTCGTCACTTATTCCGGATTCTGGCGATTCATCGCGAAATATCCGCGCGTCTGTTTCAATGAGCTCCGGCGGAGCTTCAGCAAGCGGCTGTTCTGCGCCTCGTTGCGCAAGCTGGTGCCGGAGATCGATGTGGAGGATCTGGAAACGGGCGGCGCGGGTGTGCGCGCGCAGGCGCTCGACCCGGGCGGCAGCATCGTGCACGATTTCCACATTCTGCGGCGGCCGGGCGCAATGCACGTGCTGAATGCCCCAAGTCCGGCAGCCACGGCGTCGCTCGCCATCGGAGAGGAGATCGCGCGCCAGCTATTCGACGGCGAGTAGCGCTGGTAAACTGCTTTCTGGAGTCACACGTGCTGATTCGGAAGGCTCTCATTACAGCCGCGGCGCGATTTCAGCGCGCGCTTCCATTACAAACTCTCGTTGACCGCGATGGTATCGAGAAATCGGTGCTGCGCATACTGATCGAACAATCGCTGGCGGCGGGCGCCGAGGAGATCGGCGTTGTCGTCTGGCCGGGCGATGAATCGCGCTATGCGCAGGCAGCGGGCGCGCACGCCCCGGCAGTGAGGTTCATTCCGCAGTCGGAGCCGCGCGGCTACGGTCACGCCATCTATTGCGGGCGCTCATTTACCGGTGACGATCCCTTCCTGCACATGGTGGGCGATCATCTCTACGTCAGTGCATCGGCGGTGCCCTCTGCGCAGCGCCTTGTCGACCTCGCGCAGAAGGAACGGTGCTCCGTGAGCGGAGTGCAGGCTACGCGGGAGAGTCAGCTTTCGCGCTTTGGGACCGTCGGCGGCCGCCGGGTGCCGCCGCGCAATGACCTCTATCGCGTGGACACGGTGATTGAGAAACCGACCCCCACCGAAGCGGAGCAGCGGCTGCTGGTTCCCGGCATTCGCGCCGGATATTATCTCTGCTTCTTCGGCATTCACGTGTTGACGCCGGCGGTGATGGAGATTCTCGGGCATTTGCTGGAGGCATCGCCGGATGGACCGGTGACCCTGACCGCGGCGCTCGCCGAGCTGGCGCGTCGTGAGCAGTATCTTGCCGTGGAGGACCGGGGCCGCCGCTACGATCTCGGCCAGCCCTACGGTCTGCTCATCGCACAGTTCGCGCTCGCGTTGAACGGGCCCGATCGCAGCGAGGTGCTCGCGCAATTGCTCGAAGTGCTTGCCGATCGCGAGACCGCCACGGACGGCGGGGGCGTGCCGGCGTGAGCCGCTTTATCGACGTCATCGCCGGGAGCGGGGAAGAGCGCGACCGGTCACTCGATTCGCTGTGCGCGGGCGCGACGGCGGAAGAACTGCTCGAAGAGTGTGCCTCGCTGGATCGCTTCCGGCGCGGCTGCGACAACCTCTACCAGCGCGTTCGCGCGCTGTTCTTCCTCTACGCGATTCATCGCTTCCACGTTCCGGTGTGCCCCGGGACCGCGACGCCCGCGCTGATTCCGTTCGCAGGCGTGGAGAATCTGCTCAACCGGCGCTTTGAAGAGGCCATCGACATCTTTCTCGCTGTGGAAGCTGAGACGGGCGCCAATGCCGCCATCTCCAGCGCCCTTGCGGCGAGCTATCGCGCGCTCGGATTTCAGACGCTGGCCGGGCAGGTGCGTCACAGCGTGCGCAGCGTGCGCGGCAACCAGTGGATGTTCCGCGCGGGTCACACTGACGACTATCCGCTGGAACTGCGCCGCGAACTGCTCGCCGGCGATCCCGTATTTCCGATTCTGCGCGAGGCGACGCCCGTGCGCATGGACCTCACCCACAGCGGCTGGAGCGACATCTTCTTCCTCGGCATGGACTTCCCCGAGGGCGCGCGGGTCATCAACGTATCCATCGATCTTGCCGTGCGCGGATCGGGCCATGCCACGCCGCGGCCTCCGGTGGAAGCGTGGTTTCGCGTGATCGATCAACCGGTGATCCGGCTCACCAGCGTCGATCTCCGCGCGACGGCTGACGTTGCCTCCATCGCTGAGGTGTTCGATTTCCCCCGCGATTATCTCGGCCTCCTCAAAGCAGGCATCATCGCGAGCGGCATTGTGCCCGCCGGACTCGAAGGCTCCACCCAGCCCCTCTCCGCCCTGCTCACGCGCCTCACAGGAAAACCCGGGCACGGGATCGAGATCGTCACGAGCGTGAACGATATCCCGCGCGGCTCGCGCCTGGCGGTTTCGACAAACCTGCTGGCCTGTATCATCGCCGTCTGTATGCGCGCCACCGGGCAGATCCACTCGCTCACCGGAGGCATGGAGGAAGCGGATCGGCGTCTCGTTGCCGCGCGCGCGATCCTCGGCGAGTGGCTCGGTGGCAGTGGCGGCGGCTGGCAGGATTCCGGAGGCGTCTGGCCAGGCATCAAGCTGATTCACGGCGTGCGCGCTGCCAAAGGCGATCCCGAGTTCGGTGTGAGCCGCGGCAGGCTGCTTCCGGATCACAAGATCTATAGCGAGACTGAAGTTCCGCGAGAGGCTCGCGAGAAGCTTCAGCAGAGCCTGGTGCTGGTGCACGGCGGCATGGCGCAGGACGTCGGCCCCATTCTCGAAATGGTCACCGAGAAATACCTGCTGCGCGCAGAAGCGGAGTGGCAGGGACGCCGTGAAGCCATCGCTCTGCTCGATGAGATCGCCGGTCACATGCAGCGCGGCGATGTGAACGCCCTTGGCGAGAGCCTGCAACGCAACTTCGACGGGCCGATCCAGACCATCATTCCGTGGGCTGGCAACCTCTACACGAGGACCCTCATCGAGCGTGCGCTGGCGGAGTTCGGTGCCGATTTCCGCGGTTTCTGGATGCTCGGCGGAATGAGCGGCGGAGGCATGGGGTTCCTCTTCAGCCCCCATCGCAAGGAAGAAGCGCAGACGCGCATGCAGGGCATCATGAGTGAGACGCGTCGGCGCATGGACCGCGCCGTGCCCTTCGCGATGGAGCCCGTGGTGTACGATTTCGCGATCAACGAGCGTGGCACGCAGGCGGAACTGCGCGCGGGTGATGACGCTCTTATGCCGGCCGGATATTACACGTTGCAGGTGCCGCCATTGCTGCGCATGGAGGCGTCGCGCCTATCGCAGGGCAGGCGCGCCGAACTGGAGCGTTTCACTGCGGCCTGCCGTTCCAGCAGCGATTACGCGGGCATGATCCACACGCTGTTCGACCATCTTCTGCCAGCGGGGCAAAACGGCGAAGGTGGCGAGGCTGCGTCGCTCAAGGCGCTGCTGGAGAAGTTCGGGTTCGATCGCGTGCAGCATGAACAGATCCAGCAGGACCTTCGTTCAGGTCGCATCGGCCTCTCGCAGAACCGGCTGCCCGTGACCAGCCTGATCGAAGATGTCGAGGCGGATCAGCTTAATGCGCGTTTCCGTGAACTGGGCGCGCAGGCTCTGGCAGAAGGGCGCGTCGCGGTGGTATCCCTGGCCGGCGGCGTGGGCACGCGATGGACGCGTGGCGCGGGAGTCGTGAAAGCGCTGAGCCCTTTCTGCAAGCTCGGCGGCGAATACCGCAGCTTCATCGGCGTGCACCTGGCGAAAAGCCTGCGGGTGAGCCGCGAATGCGGCACTCCGGTCCCGCACGTCATCACCACAAGCTACCTGACGCACGATGCGATCGCCGCGCATCTCGAAAACGAAAAAGAATGCGCGTATCCCGGACCGCTGCTGCTTTCTCCGGGCCGCAATGTCGGATTGCGCATGATTCCCATGACGCGCGATCTGCGCTTTGCATGGGAAGAGACGGCGCAACAGATCCTTGATGAGCAGGCACAGAAGGTGCGCGAGCGGCTGCATGCCGCGCTCATTGGTTGGGCTCAGAGCGCGGGCGAAGGCGCCGATTATACCGATAATCTGCCGATGCAGTGCCTGCACCCGGTCGGTCACTGGTATGAGGTCTCAAATCTGCTGCGCAATGGTACTCTGCTGCGGCTGATCGAGATGCGTCAGCGGCTGAGCCATTTGATGGTGCACAACATCGACACGGTGGCAGCCGATGCGGATGCGGCGGTGCTCGGCCATCACATACACAGCGGCGCGGCTTTGACGACGGAGGTCATCGTGCGCCATCTGGAAGATCGCGGCGGCGGCCTGGCGCGCGTGGACGGACGCGCGCGCCTGATTGAAGGCCTCGCCCTGCCGAGTGACGAGCTGGAGAGCCAGCTTCGCTACTACAACAGCGCGACCTATTGGATCGACATCGACGGACTGCTGGCGGTCTTCGGATTGACGCGCGACGACCTGGGCGATGCGAAGCTGGTGCGGGCCGCCGTGCGCGCGCTGGCTGCGCGCATGCCCACTTACATCACGCTCAAGGACGTGAAGAAGCGCTGGGGCAAGGGACAGGAAGACGTGTTCCCGGTGGCGCAGTTCGAAAAGTTGTGGGGCGACATGACCGCGCTGCCGGAACTCGATTGCCGTTTCGTTGCGGTTCCGCGCGTGCGCGGCCAGCAGTTGAAGGAGCCGGCGCAACTCGACGCCTGGCTGCGCGATGGAAGCGCGGCGTATGCCGAATCGTTGTGCAGGTGGGAGTGAAACCGGCTCAACACCCGGCGTTGACGAATTCCAGAACCGAATCCGCAACGTATTGCAGGCTCTCGCCGGGCAGTTCGGGATAAATCGGCAGCGCGAGTACTGACTTCGCCGCGCATTCGGCTTCGGGCAGCGATCCGGCCTGGTATCCCAGATAAGCGAAGCATTCCTGCAGGTGCAGAGGCACCGGATAGTAAACCTCGACGCCAATGTCCCGCGCGCGCAGGTGTTGGAGGAGGCCGTCCCGATTCTCCACGCGGATCACGTACTGATTGAAAATGGAGACGCAGTCTGGCGCGATCCACGGCGTCGCCACGCGCGAGCCTGCAAACCGTCGATCGTATTGCTCTGCGTTCGCGCGGCGGCCGGCCGACCAGGCGTCCAGATGCGGCGTCTTCACCGAAAGCACCGCGGCCTGCAGCGGATCGAGCCGGAAATTCCCGCCGACGTGTTTGTGGAAGTACTTCGGATGCGCGCCGTGATTGCGGAACATGACGAGCATCTTGTAAATACTCTCGTCGTTGGCGACAATCATGCCGCCATCGCCCGCCGCTCCCAGGTTCTTGCTTGGAAAAAAACTGAAGCAGCCCACCGTGCCGATGCTCCCCGACTTCCGGCCTCTATATGTGGCGCTGATCGATTGCGCGGCGTCTTCGATGACGAAGAGACTGTGCCGCGCCGCAATCTCCATAATCGGATCCATATCGCACATCTGGCCGAACAAATGCACCGGCATGATCGCCTTCGTGCGCGGGGTCACGGCGGCATCGATCAGTGCGGGATTGATGTTGTAGGTGCGCGGATCGACATCGACAAACACCGGCGTTGCGCCTACGCGCGCGATGCATCCGGCGGTGGCGAAGAACGTGAACGGCGTGGTGATCACTTCATCGCCGTGCCCAATGCCGAGCGCCATCAGACTGCACAGCAGCGCGTCTGTGCCGCTGGAAACGCCAACCGCATACCTGCAATCGCTGAGCGCCGCGATCTTCTTTTCGAGCGCCTCCACCTTCGGCCCGCCGATGCAGACCTGCGAATCGAGCACTTCGGCGACCGCGGCCAGCACTTCGCCGCGAATGGAGGCGAACTGCGCCTTCAAATCGAGCAGTGGAACTTTCACTCCGGAACTCCCTTGAAGGCCGCCATGGCCTTGAATTCGTCGTATATCTTCATGCCCGTGCTCAGGCTGGTAGGCAGCGGCGCGTCTTCGGCGAGATCGAGACAGCGTACAACCCCGGGCTCCACCTCGCGGTAACGGAATCCGCTCTCCGCGCACCGCATGATGCCGTCTGCGTCGGGTGAAGGAAGACGGTGTCCGTGGCGGCTCATCCAGCCAGTCTGGCGCGCGGGGTTGCCGGCCATCAGCGCGTAATCTGGAACGCTCTTCGTCACCACCGCGCCGGCGCCAATGAAGCAATAGCGGCCCAGTTCGATGCCGCAGACGATGGTGGCGTTCGCTCCCACAGTGGCCCCTCGCCGCAGTACCGTCTTTTCGTAGAGCGCGTGACGATTCACCTGCGCGCGCGGATTGGTCACGTTGGTCAGCACGCAGGAAGGGCCGAGAAAAACGTCATCCTCGATCTCTGTTCCCGCGTAAATGGACACGTTGTTCTGCACTTTGACGTTGTTGCCGATAACCACTCCCTCAGCCACCTGGCAATTCTGGCCGAATATGCAGCGTTCGCCGATCTTTGCGCCCTTCAGGATGTGCGAGAAGTGCCAGATCTTCGTGCCCGCGCCGATCTCGCACGGCTCGTCGATCGCGGCGGTCGGATGCGCGAACCAGCCCCTGGCGGGCGCAGCGGTCGCAGGGCGGCCTTCGAGCGATGCCTGGCAGGCGTCCAGTACGCGCAGAACACGCAATCCCTCGCGCCCATCCGTCAGCGGGCTGCGCCTCGAAATCAGGCAGTCGAGAAAGTGCTGGCACTCATTGCGCAGCGGCTCGCTGTTGTCCAGAGCCACCGGCTCGGCCTCGGCCTTGAGCGCCGTCGGGATGCGGTCCTTCCATTCCACGCGATGCGGATACAGCACCAGCTTGTTCGCGGCGGTGTCGTCGAACACGGCCATCTTCTCTGAGCCCACCACCACCAGCCGCTGCTCTTTGAACGGATGCAGCCAGCTCACCAAAATGTGTGCGCGCACGCCGCTGGCGAAGCGGAACTGGCTCATCGTGACGTCGGCCACCTGCTGGTTCAGATAGAAGCCGCCTTCGCAGGTGATCGATTGCGGCTCCTCGCCCAGCAGCCCCAGCACAACGCTGATGTCGTGCGGCGCGAAACTCCAGAGGATATTCTCTTCCGTGCGGATGCGGCCGATGTTCAAACGGTTCGAATACAGATACTCGATGCGTCCCAGCGCGCCGATGTCCACCAGTTCTTTCAGCTTC
>Ga0335082_10009678_pt1 | contig 10457 bp, 9 predicted proteins | sample Lox_Sample_41_FD_206718 | JGI IMG/M metagenome (GOLD analysis project Ga0335082, IMG submission 206718) | Soil microbial communities from Loxahatchee National Wildlife Refuge, Florida, United States - Lox_Sample_4.1 | ecosystem: Environmental > Terrestrial > Soil > Wetlands | place: USA: Florida...
TTCGCGCCCTGATCGGGCTGGGCGAGGCGTAGCGATGGCGGGTCGTCTGGCCGGCAAAGTGGCGCTGATCACCGGCGCCGGCAGCGGCATCGGCCGCGTCTCGGCGCTGCGCTTCAGCGCCGAGGGAGCGCGGGTCGTGGTCGCCGACTTCGACGAGCGCGGCGGCCGTGCGACCGTCGACGCGGTCCGCGCCGCAGGCGGCGAGGCGGAATACACGCGTGCCGACGTCGCCCGCGCCGACGACGTCGCGGCGATGATCGCCTTCGCCGAGCAGCGCTTCGGATCCCTGCACGTCCTGTTCAACAACGCCGGGATCTTCCCGGACGCGGACGGCTCGGTGCTCGACACCGACGAGGCCACCTTCGACCGCGTCATCGGCGTCAACCTCAAGGGCGTGTTCTTCGGGTGCAAGTTCGGCATCCCGGCACTGCTGCGCGCCGGCGGCGGGTCGATCATCAACACCGCGTCGTTCGTGGCGGTGCTCGGCTCGGCGACCGCGCAGAGCGCGTACACGGCGTCGAAGGGCGGCGTCCTCGCGCTCACCCGCGAGATCGCGGTCGAGTTCGCCCGCCGCGGTATCCGCGCCAACGCGCTGTGCCCCGGGCCGGTCAACACGCCGCTCCTGCAGAACCTGCTCGCCGACCCCGCCGCGCGCGCGCGCCGCGTCGTCCATCTCCCCATGGGCCGCCTCGCCGAGGCGGATGAGATCGCCAACGCCGCGCTGTTCCTGGCCTCGGACGAGTCGTCGTACGTGAACGGCGCCACCTTCCTGGTCGACGGCGGCACCAGCGGCGCCTACGTCACAGCGCTCTAGGCGCGGAGCGCCTAGAGCGCGTTCAGCGTTCGGCGTTGTCCGTTCGGCGTTACACCCAGCCCCTACCGAGCGATCGACAGGAACGCTCTAACGGGGCAGACCGCCCGCTGGCCCGTGGCAGCCGGCCACACCGAACGCCGAACGCGAGACGCCGAACGGCGCCGCAGGCGCCCCAAGTTGTACAGCCGTCGCCGTACGTCATTGTCCAGCCGGGCCCTCCAACCGAGACCCGCCCCCCGCCCGGCCCCTGGCACGCGGCTTGCCCTGCCTTCTGAACGCGCGAGGGAGGGCGGTTCGGTGCAGGTGATCGCGGTCGGCAAGTGGTCGAAAGTGTTGAAGCGGTGGCAGACGGTGGTCTCGATCCGGCGTCCCTCCAAGGATGCCCCGGCGCGCCGCCCGCCGAGTCGCCCAGCCCCTCGTCCCAACGGAGCGGCCTGAGCCGCCACAGATCTCAGGAGTCTGGGGCGCGCGGGTCTCTTGCCCGCGGCGCTGCGCGCATCGAACGCTGAGACCGGCCGCCCGGTTCAGCGTCACCCGGCCGGTGCGACGCTCTGGTCGACCGTTCGGGCCTTGCATCGCTCCGGCAAGCGCTCTGGGCTTGACGGAAGAGCGCCTCCGGCCGTACGCTCTCCTCAGCCAACAGAGGGGGGACACTCATGAGGCACTATCGGAGTTGGGTGCTGCTCGCCGCAGCGCTCGTGTTAGGGTGGACCGCGCGCGCCAGCGCGGACGCGTCGTGCATACAACAAGCGAAGGGCGACTTCTTCGACTGCAAGACGCAGTGCAAGGCGGATTACCACGATTCGAAGTTCGCCTGTCGCGGGGTCGAGCCATCCTGCGGCACCGCTTGCCTGGCCGGCAGGCAGGTGTGCCAGGACGGGGTCGAGGCCATTCTCGACACCGGCCAGTTGCCGGCCGGCGGTACGCTCGCCGACTGTGCGACCGGCACCGATGGCTGCAAGGCGACGCTCCAGGCGGACAAACAGACCTGCCCCGGCTGGCCCTGCCAACTGAGCGATCAGGCCTGCAACGATTGCGTCGACGGCAAGCAGGTGACCGCGTTCATCTGCCGCGATACCTGCCGCGACAGTTGGCGTGCCGACCCGACGGTGATCTCGCTGGCGCAGAACTGCAAGGACGTCTTCAAGGCCTGCGTGCAGGCCTGTCCGAAGCTTCCGTAGCGCAACATGCTGTGGAGGGCGGCGCGCTGTCGTCGCCGCCCTCCATGGTCAGCGCCGCATCATCGACTACGCCGCGAACCGGAACACGCGGCGCGCGTTCTCGCGCAGGTACTTCTCCAGCACCTCGGGCCGCAGCTCGAGCGCGCATGCGGTGGTCATGCAGCGGTCGAACGGGAGGAAGGGGAAGTCGGTGGCGAACAGGACCTTGTCCGCGCCACGCGTGTTCATGAACTGCAGCAGCTCGGCCGGCAGGTACTTGGGCAGGTAGGCCGACGTCATCATGTACAGGTTGGGGTATTTGAGCAGCAGACGGATGGCCTCGCCCCACCACGGATCGGCGCCGTGCGCCATCACCAGGACGAGCTCGGGGAAGAACAGGCACACCTCGTCGAGGTGGAGCGGCCGCTGGGGCTCGGCGGGCATGGGCGGACCGGGAATGCCGGTGGTGACCGACGCGGCGACGCCGAGCTCGACGCACTTGGCGAACACCGGGTAGTACACCTTGTCGTTGGCCGGCTTGTTGACGAGGAACGGGATCATGCGGATCAGGCGCACGTCCCAGTCCTTCACCAGGCGTTCGACGACGCGCACCGCGGCCATCCCCTCGGTCGGATCGACGACGGCCGACAGCAGGAAGCGGTTGCCGTACCTGGCGGCCGCCTCGGCCATCGGCGCCGGGTCGGAGGCGTCGATGGTGAGCAGACCGGCCTCGATGCCGCTCTGCTCCATCATCGCCACCATTTCGTCGAGCGGCGTGCCCTTGAACACCTCGTCGGCGCGGTGGAAGTAGTCGGTCGCGACGCGGACGAGAAACTCGGGCCGTTGCGCGCCGGCGACCTCCGGCGTGAACGGGTTGACCCAGCAGTCGATCGCGCGCGGCGCGGCGCTCATGAGAGGATTTTTCACCGCGGAGGCGCGGAGATCGCGGAGTCGAGGTGGAGAGAGGCCGACGCGAGCCTTTCCGCAGGCGATTCAGCCATGGAGTTTGATCTGTCGAGCTCTTTCTCCGCGACCTCCGCGCCTCCGCGGTGAAGATCTTTTTTCTGCGGCCCTTCCATCCGTTTCCGGCGTCACCACCCGGCCAGGTCGGCGGCGCGCGACCGGTGGTACGACGCCTCGCCGAGGAAGCTGCGGTCGAAGATGGCGCGGCGGAACCACAGGTGGAGGTCGAACTCCCAGGTGAAGCCGATGCCGCCGTGCAGCTCGGTGGCGTCGCGGGTGATGCGGTCGTAGAGGTCGGCCATGTGCGCCTTCACCAGCGCGGCGTGGCGGGTGGACTGGTCGCGGATGCGGTCGAAGGCGTGCGCCGCGTACCACACCAACGCCAGCGACGGTTCGAGGTCGGCGGCCATGTTGGCGAGCTGGTGCTTCACCGCCTGGAAGGCGCCGATCACCTGCCCGAACTGCTCGCGCGTCAGCGCATAGTCGCGCGCCATCTCCAGGCAGCGATGCGAGCCGCCGTAGGCGTCGGCGCCGATCAGGATCAGCCCGGCGTCGAAGACGCGCTGCAGCGCCGCGGCGCCGCTCGGCAGCTTGACCGCGGGCGTGTCGGCGAACGACACGCTGTCGAGCCGCCGGGTCAGGTCGTTCACGGTCAGCGCAGCGATGTCGGTGCCAATCGCGTCGCGTTCGACCAGCCACAGGCCGGGCCCGGCGGCGTCACGCGCCGCGACGACGATGGCGTCGGCGGCGAGCGCGCTCGGCACCATCAGCTTGCGGCCGTTCAGGCGGTCGCCCTTGGCCGTGGTTTGAAATTGGTCCGGCGTCCACTCGCCGTTCTCCTCGCCCCAGGCGACGGTGACGATGGCCTCGCCCGAGGCGATCGCCTCCAGCCAGCGCTTCTGCAGCGTCGCATCGCCGCCCTCGACCAGCGCCACGGTCGCCATCGCCGCTCCGACGAACGGCCCCGGCGTCGCCGCGTAGCCGAGTTCCTCGGCGACCAGCGCCAGATCGAGCAGCTCGCGCTCGAGCCCACCGTGCGCCGCCGGAACGATCACGCCCGCCACCCCGAGCTCCGCGAGCTCCTTCCACAGGTCCTTCTCCCCCCGGCCATCGCCTTCCATGAGCTGGCGCACTCGCGTCGTCGGGCAGCGCTCGGCGAGGAAGCGGCGGACCGTGTCCTTCAGCAACAGTTGGTCTTCAGAAAGTCCGAAATCCATGTGTACTCCGATACAGGGGGTTAGGGGGTTGGGGTTCGTAGGGGGTTAGGGGCCCCTCAGCCCCCTGACCCCGTAGCCCCCTACTTTTTTTCACGCGGCAGACCGAGGCCGCGCTCGGCGATGATGTTGCGCTGGATGTTGGCGGTGCCGCCGGCGATCAGCACGCCGAGCGCCCACATGTACGAGTACGAGAACATCCCCATGTCGGGCGTGTTGAAGTCGCCGCGGCCGAGCGCCCCGCGGTCGCCGAGCACGTCCATCGCCGTCTTGCTGATGTCGTAGCTGAGCTGGGTGGTGAACAGCTTCATCACCATGCCCGCGAGCCCCTGATCCTCGCCGCGCCACTGCTGGGTGAGCAGGCGGTAGCCGTTGTACTCGCTGGCGAGCAGCCGCGTCTCGAGCTGGACCAGCCGGTCGCGGATCACCGGGTGCTTGATCGCCGGCTCGCCGCGCAGCGTGGCGCCCTGGGCCACCGTCACCAGCCCGTCGAAGGTGCGGCGGGTGATGAACGAGCCGCCGATCAGCGCGCGCTCGTGTTTGAGCGTCGAGCGGCTGACGATCCAGCCCTTGCCGCGCGGGCCGACGAGGTTCTGCTTCGGCACGCGCACGTTGTCGAAGAACACTTCGCTGAAATCCGACTCGCCGGTCATCTGGCGCAGCGGCCGCACGTCGAGGCCGGGGGTCTTCATGTCGATCAGCAGGTAGCTGATGCCGTCGTGTTTGGGCGCGTCGGGCTCGGTGCGCACCAGGCAGAACATCCAGTGGGCCTCGGTCGCGTTCGAGGTCCAGATCTTCTGGCCGTTCACCACCCAGAAGTCGCCGTCGAGCTCGGCGCGCGTGCGCAGCGAGGCGAGGTCGGAGCCCGAACCGGGCTCGCTGTAGCCCTGACACCAGACGATCTGGCCGAGCAGCGTGTCGCGGACGAACTGCCGCTTCTGTGCCTCGGTACCGTGCTCGACCAGGGTCGGGACCAACATGCTGGCCCCTTGGCCGACCATCTCGCCGGGCGCTTTGGCGCGCCGGAACTCCTCCGCGATGATCGTGCTCTTGAGCGGATCGTAGGGCTGCTCGCCGCCGCCGTAGGCTTTCGGCACGTGGCGGTAGAGATAGCCGCGCGCGATCGCCTCGAGGCGGAACTGCGTGGCGCGCTCGTCGGTGCGGATGACGGCGCCCATCAGGGCCGCCTGGCCGTCCGGCGGCGGGCTGCTCTCGCGGTCGGCGTCCGTCCAGTGCTCGGCCAGGAACGCGCGCACCTCGGCGCGAAACTGCTCGTACTCGGCGCTGTAGCTCAGATCCATCGGAGACCTCGCCTGTCTTTGGAACTGTGTCGGTGGTGTGGAAGGCGGGCACGAAGGCCCATCAGGTAGTTATCGGAGTCGCCCAGTGGCGGCAAGCGTTCGTATCAGCGACCAGCGACCAACGACCAGCGACCTCTCCTGCAGCGCCATCCAGGCTGGGCAAAGCCGCGGGGACCCCCCTCGGGTGCCTTGACCCTCGGCCCGCCGGGCGTCACCATTTCGGCATGCGGTTTCGCCGGCACATGTGGTGGTGGTCGGTCTTCGTGCTGATCCCGGTCGTCGCGCTGGTGGTGGTCGGCATCCTGGTGCTGGTCTTCCAGCGCGCCACGGTCGACATCACCCTCGGCGTGCTCATCCTGGCCTTCTGTGTGGCGCTGCTGGTCGGCGCCATCGTGCTCGTCGTCTCGCTCAAGCGCGCCACCGACCTCTCGCAGCTGCAGCTCGACTTTCTCTCCAAGGTGTCGCACGAGTTCCGCACGCCGCTGACCAGCATCCGCTTGTTCACCCAGACGCTGATGGAGCCGCGTCCGCTGACCGAAGACCAGCGCCAGCAGTGCCTCAATCTCCTCGAGCACGAGACCGAGCGTCTGAGCACGATGATCGGCCGGCTGCTCGACTTCGGCCGCATGGAAGCCGGGAAGATGGTGTACCACCGCCAACCCGACTCGGTGAACGCCGTGGTCGACGCGGCGCTGCGCGCCTTCGAGCCGATCCGCCTGCGCGAGCAGGTGCGGCTCTCGGCGTCGCTGGCGCCGGACCTGCCGCCGATCCTCGCCGACCGCGCGATGCTCAGCCAGGCGCTGCTCAACCTACTGCAGAACGCCGCCAAGTACGGCGGCGAGGGCCATGAGATCGACCTCGTCTGCAGCGCCCAGAACGGCCGCGTCGCGCTCTCGGTGGCCGACAAGGGTCCGGGTATTCCGCGCCGCGAGCGGCGGCGAATCTTCGAGCGCTTCTACCGCATCGACGACCGCCTCAGCCGCAAGCAGGAGGGCAGCGGGCTCGGCCTGGCCATCGTCCGCCACGTCGTCCAAGCGCACGGCGGCGCCGTGGTGGTGCGCAACCGCGCCGAAGGCGGCGCGGAGTTCTCCATCCTCCTGCCCGCAGCGCACCGGGTATGAGGACGTTGTCCGTTTTCCGTTGCCCGTCTTCCGTTCTCGCTTCCGATGCGGTGGGGGGGAACGGACAACGCACAACGGACAACGGACAACGGACAACGAACTCATGCCCCGCGAACGCGTCCTGCTGATCGAGGACGATCCGGCGATCGTCGCCGGGTTGGAGCTCAACCTGTCGCTCGAGGGCTACGAGGTGCTCACCGCCGGCGACGGGGAGAGCGGCTATCGCCTGGCGGTCGAGAAGGCACCCGATCTGATCCTGCTCGACATCATGTTGCCGGGGGTCAACGGGCTCGAGGTGCTGCGCCGCTTGCGCGAGGTCGATGCCGACGTCCCGGTGCTGGTCCTCACCGCGCGCGCCGAGGAGGCGGACAAGGTGCTCGGCCTCACGCTCGGTGCCGACGACTACATCAGCAAGCCGTTCAATCTCGGCGAGCTGCGCGCCCGCATCAACGCCTCGCTGCGCCGCCAACGGCTGCGCGCCGGGGACCAGTCGGTCAGCGAGTTCGGCGACGTGCGCGTCGACCTCGACCGCCATCAGGTGCGCCGCGCCGGCAAGAGCGTTTCCATGACCGCGCGCGAGTTCGCCCTGCTCGCGTACTTCCTGCGCAACCCCGGCCGCGCGCTGACGCGCGACAGGCTGCTCGGCGAGGTGTGGCAGACCGACTACCTGAGCCAGCGCACGATCGACAACTTCATCGGCCGCCTGCGCGCCAAGTTCGAGCCCGACGCCGATCGCCCGCGCTTCTTCCTGACCATCCGCGGTGTCGGCTACCGCTTCGAACCCTCTGGGCAACCGCAGGAGTGAGGGGCGTCGCCCGTTATTCGTTGTCCGTGCAAGGAAGGTTGTCCGTTGTGCGTTATCCGTTGTCCGTTGTTGGTCCCAATCGGGCGGGGCGGGGAACGGCCAACGGAAGACGGACAACGGTCAACTTTCCGAATACCGCAGCACGCTGCGAATAGACTCCCCGCGGTGCATGAGGTCGAATGCGTCGTTGATGCGCTCGAGCGGCATGGTGTGGGTGATGTACTCGTCGAGCTTGAGCCGGCCGCTCATCGCCCAGTCGACGTACTGCGGGAGCTGGGTGCGGCCGCGCGTACCGCCGAAGGCGGTGCCGCGCCAGACGCGGCCGGTGACGAGCAGGAACGGCCGCACGTGGATCTCCTCGCCGGCGCCGGCGACGCCGATGATGATGCACTGGCCCCAGCCCTTGTGACAGGCCATCAGGGCCTGGTTCATCACCTCGACGTTGCCGATGCACTCGAAGGCGAAGTCGACGCCGCCGTCGGTCATCTCCACCAGCGCCTCGGCGAGGTTGGACACGGTCGACGCGTTCACCACGTCGGTGGCGCCGAACTGCTTGGCGAGCACGAACTTCTTCGGGTTGGTGTCGATGCCGATGATGCGCGCGGCGCCCGCCATGACCGCGCCCTGGACGACCGAGACGCCGATCCCGCCGAGGCCGAACACCGCGACCGTCGCTCCCGGATGGACCTTGGCGGTGTTGAGCACCGCGCCCACCCCGGTGGTGATGCCGCAGCCGAGCAGGCACACCTTCTCGAGCGGCGCGTCGGGGCGAATCTTGGCCAGCGCGATCTCCGGGACGACGGTGTACTCGGCGAAGGTCGAGGTGCCCATGTAATGATACAGCATGCGCCCCCGGTACGAGAGCCGGCTGGCGCCGTCCGGCATCACGCCCTTGCCCTGGGTGGCGAGCAACGCTCCGCAGAGGTTCGTCTTAGCGCTCAGGCAGAACTTGCAGTTGCGGCATTCCGGAATGTAGAGCGGGATGACGTGATCGCCCACCCGGAGGGTGGTCACGCCCGGACCGATCTCCTCGACCACGCCCGCGCCCTCGTGCCCGAGCACGGCCGGGAACAGCCCGGACGGATCGCGCCCGCTCATGGTGTAGGCGTCGGTATGACAGACACCGCTGGCCGCCAGACGCACCAGGCACTCGCCCGCCTTGGGCCCGTCGAGGTCGATCTCCTCGACCGCGAGCGGCTTCTGCGGCTCCCAGCAGATGGCGGCGCGTGTCTTCATGAGTCGCTCCCTTCGGTCGCTCCGTTCGGCGTCTCGCGTTCGGCGTTCAGATGGCGTTCTGCACGGTGTGAGCAGCCTGCCTGCCCCGACGCGAGGCAAAGAGGGACGTGCGCGTGAGTGACGCCAGAAGGCCGAACGCCAAACGCCGAACGCCGAACGTGCGCGCCGCGCGCACTCATTCCTTCCACCCCATGACCAGCCGTTGCACGCGCTCGGGCTCCTCGCCGAGCGCGACGCGCGCGTCGTTCATCGCGGCGCGGTAGATGCCCTGTGCCATCAGCGCGCTCTCCTCGGCGAGACGGCGCGCGTAGACGTCGCGCTTCAGCCGCTGGGCGTCGAGGTTGTCCGGCGCGGCCCGCGTCGCCCACTCGGCGCAGTGGGCGGCGAGCTTGCTCTCGCCGCGCTGCAGCAGCGCGCGGCCGCGCGCGATCACCTGGTCGATGCCGCCGGCGAGATCGGCAATCTCGCGCGCCTGTGCTCTGTCGGTGGCCGGCAGGAGATCGGCGGCGTTGCCGTTCCACCAGCCGCCCCACAGGCGGAGCAGGTTGCGGACGATGAACTTGGGATGGTCGTAGTTGGGCTGCAGGTACGGGCGGGTGGCCAGCACGGCGTCGGGCTCGACGCCGTGAAAGATCTCGTCCGGCGTCTGCCCGGCGTTCATGCGCTCGAGTACCTGATCGATGATCGCGTGCAGGTAGCGCGCCGTCTCGGTGAGGACCAGCCGCACTGCGTCGCGCCCCGACACGACCAGCCCGTGGCCGGGAAAGAGCCACTCCGCGTCGAGCCCTGCCATGGCCTCGAGCGCATCGGCCCATTCGGCGGGGTAGCGTTGCACCTTCTGCGGGTTGCCGCAGTTGGGCGCCTGCCAGATGATCAGATCGCCGGTGAACAGGTAGCGGCGCGCCGGCACCCAGACCCAGCAGGCGTCGTCGGTCTCGCCCTTGGCGGCGTGGTACTGCACCTCGAGGTCGCCGAGGCGCTGGGTCAGCCCGTCGCGGAAGGTCAGCGTCGGCCAGTCGAACTGGTTGGGAAAGTACGGCTGCGGCAGGCTGAACTGGCGCTGGTTGATGCGCGCGTTCCACCCGTTGGTGAGCGCGTAGCGCCGGAAGCGGCCGAGGCAGTGCTCCTGGGCGATGATCTGCGGGCGGTCGCCGGCGGCGAGGAAGGCGCGCAGACCGAAGGCGTGGTCGACGTGGCCGTGCGTGTAGACCGCGGTGTGCAGCGGCGCGTCGCTCCAACCGCGCACCGCCTGCCGCACCGCGTCGGAGGCGTGCGTGAACCCGGGATCGACCAGCAGGAGGCCCGCCGGCGTGCGCAGCACATAGCTGTTCACGAAGGCGGGGAACATGAACACGTCGGGCGCGATCTCGCCGGGCTCGCCCCACACGCGCGGCGCGGCACGCAGCGGGTCGCGGGTGAGCATGGGGGAGTCGGCCATGGGACCTCCGTCGTTGTCCGTTGCCCGTTGTCCGTTTTGGGTTACCACTTCCCCGATCGAACGGACAACGGCTAACGGAGAACGAACAACGGATGACGAACAACCCGCCGACGCCGCTGCAGTCACGCCCGAAAAGCCGCTACGATCCCGCGGTGCCCAGCCCGCTGCCCATCGACGCGCTGCTCCCCGAGGTGACCGCCGTGCTCGGCCGCACCAACCGCCTCGTCCTGCGTGCGCCGCCGGGCGCCGGCAAGACCACGCGCGTGCCGGCGGCGTTGCTCGACGCCGGCCTGGCGGGCGACAAGCAGATCCTGGTGCTCGAGCCGCGCCGCATCGCGGCGCGCGCCGCGGCGGAGTTCGTCGCCCCCGGGCGGGGCGGGCGAAACGGCGGCGAGGGGGGCTACC
>Ga0335082_10009679_pt1 | contig 10456 bp, 6 predicted proteins | sample Lox_Sample_41_FD_206718 | JGI IMG/M metagenome (GOLD analysis project Ga0335082, IMG submission 206718) | Soil microbial communities from Loxahatchee National Wildlife Refuge, Florida, United States - Lox_Sample_4.1 | ecosystem: Environmental > Terrestrial > Soil > Wetlands | place: USA: Florida...
CCCCTCGAAGTCCCACCCCCTCGTCCCCCTCCTTGTCGCGGCTCTCGCAGTCGCGTTATCAGCGATCGGCTGGCTGCTGGCAACTCGCGACTCGTCAACCTCGGCATCACTCTCCCCTCCCCCCGCCCCACGGGCCTTCCAGGTCTTCTGGAAGGGGTTCGATAAAGGTGATCGTGAGCCTTGGGTCATCTTCAGCAATGCTGCGTTTGTCGGCCGCCCGGATACGGGCATGCGCTATTTCGATCCAACCAAGGACCGCAACTCTCCGATTCTGGATCACTACACCGGCGTGGGCGAAGTCTTAGCCATTCACAACCTGGACATGGTCTTCGGCGCTCTCCGTATGTCTGCGCGGGTAAAACGCGGCAGCTTGTTCTCATTGGACGACGCCAAGAACAACGATCTGATTTTCATCGGCTCGCCTTCCGAGAATCTCACGCTCCTTGAAGTGCCTGGAACTACAGAGTTTGTCTTTCGCCGGGTGGAAAAAGGAACCCGTGCGGGCAACGTGAAAGTCGTGAATGTCCATCCGGGTCCTGGCGAAGAGGTCGAATATCTGGCCAGTCCCTCGAACGCACCTCTCACCGAGGACTATGCGGTAGTCGCATTCGAACGTGGCATCAATCCGCAGAATGCTGAACTCATTTTGGCGGGCACCACCACGATTGGCACTCAGGCAGCCGTCGAGTTTGTCACCCGTGAAAATTACCTTAACGACCTGCTCGCGCGATTGAACGTGAAATCCCCCGATGATCTTAGGCCTTTCGAAGCCCTTGTCCGGGTGAAGGTGACGAAAGGCGTCCCTGTCGAGTCTTCAATTGTGGCTGTGCGAACACCGAGGTAGGTTGTCTGGCGTCAAAGATCCGGAACTTTAAACTTGGGATCCAGTTCGGCGGCTTTCTCGAACTCCAGTTTCGCTTCTTCTTTCTTTCCCTGCTGCTGCAAAGCGATTCCGAGTTGATAGTGCGCCGGCGCATAGTCGGGAGACGTTGCAATCGCTGAGCGAAACTGCGAGATGGCTGCGTTCAAGTCGCCGACGCGCAACAGCCTCTTGCCAGAGTTCGTAGCAAACAGAGTCGCCTGCAGATCGGTCTTTTGTTTCGCCAGTCGATTTCCCAGCTTTGCTTCTTGCGCAGCCCCTGGCGTGTCCCCCATCTGCCGCAGAATCGCAGCCAAAGTCGTGTGCGCGCCGGCGAAATCGGGTTGCAGACGAATCGCTTCCCGCAACGCTGTGGCGGCTTCGGGAAATTTACCTTGCTGCTTCAACACGGTCCCGAGCGTGTAGTAGGCCTCCGCATAATCCGGCTTGGCCTTGATCGCTTTCTCGAGCTCCTCGACAGCCTCGTCATTTTCACCCTGTTGCCACAACGTCACACCCAACGTGTACGGCGCGTCTGGCTGCGACGGGTCAATCGCCTCCGCTTTTCGTAGCTCCGCCATGGCTTCTGGCAGCTTGTCCTGCAACTTCAGCGCTAGTCCCAGGTTATAGTGCAGCGTTTGATCGGCCGGCGCCCGCTGCAACGCTGCCTCAAATTCCGCCACAGCGGCTGCGAAGTCAGCCTTCTGTAGATATGCAGTTCCTAAATTTCCCTGGTATTGCGGGTCCTCTGGGCGCAGTCGCACCGCTTCACGAAACGCGGCGATCGCTCCGTCACCATCTCCCGCTTGCAACAGTGAAAGTCCCAGGCTGTTTTGAGGCATCGGGTTTGTGGGTTCCATTCGGATACACTCGCGAAATGCCGCGGCCGCCTCATCCGGACGCCCCACCCTCTGCAATAGCAATCCCAATTGCCCCTGAGCGCTTGGCTGGTCCGGATTGATCTTCACCGACGCTTGTAGTGCACCTATTGCCAGTTCGATCTCTCCCCGTTCGCGCTCCGCTTCCCCTAGATACGCAAAGGCCAGAAAATTTCCCGGCATCAGTTCCGTCGCTCGTCTCAGGTCATTGGCAGCATCGTCGAACCTTTTTTCGTCCAGCTCCAGAACTCCCAGGTGGAAGTGCGCCGGCCCAAAAGCCTCATTCAGGCGAATCGCTTCTCGGTACTGTGCAATCGCTTCTTCGGCTTTGCCTTCCTGAACAAGCAGCGAACCAAGATCGTCGTGAAATTCGGCATTGGAATCGTTCAAATCGATCGCTCTTCGAATCGCGGCCGAAGCGGGTGCCACTTGCCCGGAGAATTCCAGCGCGTGCGCCAAAACGTGGTCTGACTCCGGGTTTTGGGGAGCAAGTTGAACTGCGGTTTGTGCTTCTTTTAGTGCCAGCGCGGCGTCTCGCCGCAGGAGGTAGGCACGTGCCAACGTTATGTGCGGTTCCGCAACCTTCGGATTCAGGCGGATTCCCTCCTTCAGGTGTGCAATCGCGGGATCTACATCGCCCAGTGATAGCAGCACCCATCCCAACATGCTTTGCGCTTCCGGCAGCTTGGGATTGGCGCGGACCGCGGATTCGAATGACTGCCGCGCGCCCGCCAAATCCCCGCGCTTCACTGCTAGCAAGCCGTGGTTAAAACGCTCCACTGCCTTTGAGGCATTAGGTGTGGTCTGCAACGTTGCGCTAGCTGTTTGTGCGGATAGCCGATGCGTCCCCAAGAGGAACAGCAGAACCAGCAACCATCCGGCACATGCTCTCATCGCTTCCGTCCGCGGATCGGTCGCCATAAGAAGATCCTAGCATCCGAGCCTTGATCCGCTGCTTCCAGGCTCACGTTTAGGGCTTCACCGAGGCCAAGCGGCGTCTCACCTCGGCCAGATTTTCCTGCGCAACGGTATTCTTCCCATCCAGTTCGAGGGCTTTTTCCAGGTGCATGGCAGCTTCAGCAAGATCACCGGACTCCGCGAGCGCCCCCCCGAGATTTGCTTCAGCCATGGAGTCCGTGGGCCGCAATCGCACAGCCTCCCGAAATTCTTTCACCGCTTCCGGGAATTGTTCCAGCGCAGCGAGCGCATTCCCCAGATTATAGCGAGCCGGAAAATAGCCTGGGTCCTCCCGCACGGCGATTCGCAACGGAACGAGTGCACCGGTAGCATCGCCCACCCCGAGTAAAATGCCTCCTACAGCGTTGTTGGCGATCGGATCTTGGGGCTTGGTCGACACGGCAGCCCGATAGTGTGTCAGCGCTTCCTCCACATCTCCGCGTGCCTGGAGCAGCGCACCCAGATTGTATTGGGCAGCAAAGTCGCTCGGATTCCGGGAGATATCGTGCCGGGCTACGGCCTCCTGCAAACTCCTCAGCGCTGTTTCTTGCTGTTCCACCGTTCCACGTGGCAATACCTGCAGCCACAAATGCGCCATCTCGTCGGTGGTTCGATTGCCTCCAACAATGCGCTGCGCCGGATGGAAGGGATTCGCGATGTTCGTTTCGCTGTTGTCATACACATAGCGCATCGAAACCGTCGTGCCCTTCGGAAGGAAGACCGGTTGCTCGTAATAGAATACCGCCTGCCAGTTTAGATCCCACCGCGGAATCAGGATCAACGTTTGCGTTAAACCATCCGGGCGCGTCGCTGTGGCCTTCAGTTCCTTTCCCAGATAGTGTGCGTGCGGATAAATCGCTAGAAGGTTGACGTCCGCCGTCAGGGTGAAGTCATCGTTTACTACAAAATCGCTCACGCCTGGCGCGATATCGAGGGCCAGATCATTCTGCAGCTCCAAAAGCATAGGGAACTTCGTTGCCGGCTCCTTCGTGAAATACAGCCCGAGGCTTGGCTCAATTTGCTCGGGTTTCCCCGAGGGCTGCAGGTGAGTGTTCAGAACGAAGTCGTCGCCTGGGTCTAAACGCAGCGCCATTCCCTCGGGCTCTTCGTGAGGCACGGAACCGGGCTTCCAGAAAAATAGGTGACTGTCTGGATCAAAAGTCTCCGCCTCGATGCTTAGCTCCATGCCGGCGAATCCGTCACCCTCTTGCTTCTCCCGCCGTCGCGATGAATGCAAACGATCCACCAGCACATTGGCGTGATGGACCACGCGTTTCTCTCCGGGGCGAATCTCCACTGCCCTAACCCAGTGCGATTCCGGGAGCTCCGTCGGGAAAATGAAGTTCCAGTAGCTGTCCGACCCCGTCGCAGGCAGTTTGTACGGCTTTCGAGCATGCAGGATCAGGTCGGGCTTTCCCAGTTGCCAACCCTCTGTGAACGCAGGTACGGAGACCAGATCCTTCGGATTACCCCGCGGCGCGCCTGCTGCGGCCCAGCGCTTGATCAGATTGATCTGCTCGTCGGAAAGCCGCATTTCACCTTGAAATTTCAGCTCACTCGGAGCCGGTAACCACGGCGGCATGATTCGCTTCTCCGTCATGTAAGCGATCTGGTGCGCGAACTTCGCCGTATCCTCGTACGTCAGAAGTTTAAATGGCGCGGCTTCACCCGGCCGGTGACAAGGTGAGCAGTACTGAAACACGATTGGGGCGATATCTCGATTAAAGGTCACCGCGTCCGAGTTCGGTTGTGGGTCATCCGCGGAACCAGCCTTTTTGCTTTGCGCCGCCACATATGCGGCTCCCAGCGAAAGAACGAAAAGTAGATGTGTCGCCCGGTGTCGCACGTTCACGGCCGATCCGGCAAGAAGCACCCGACCGCGGGTTCACTCGCTGTGGCCACGGGCTTTCCTTCCACGGCCGCCGCCACCGCCGTGTCTAGCTCTCGCGTTGTCGGTTCGCGCCGCGTTCGCCCAAATTCGGTGTACCAATCGTTGATTCGCCCGTGGTACAGCAACTTGCCGTCTGTCGAGAACACCGCAGCTTCCGGCGTCACCCGCACTTCCGCGCGCCGTACAAGCTCATAGTCCGGATCACGCACCACAGCGAGTTGATAACCGAACTCGTTCATATGCTTTCGAACATCTTCGGGCGCTTCGGTTTTCACCGGATAGACCAGGTAAAACTCAGCTCGAGATTTGTATTTCGCGCTAATCTCTTGAATAGTCGGCGCATATCGGTTCGAAATTGGGCAATTCGTCCTTATGAACAGAAGTACGACCACTTTCCGAGGATTCTGATGAAACACATCCACAGTGCGGCCGTCGAGGTCAACCACGCTAGTTTTCACCACTCCGGCCTGTCCGTGCACCGAAGCAGAAAAGACGCCACCGGTCACCGTCAGGATCAAACAAATCAACAGAATTCCGCATTTCCGCACGGAAAACATTCCGTGAGTATAGCATTTGTGTATTATGGGACGACCCGGTCGCTTGTCCCGAGTCAACATATTCCTTGAATCTGACGCTCTACGGAGGATTGCATGACGTCCTCGCGGCGCGCCTTCTTGCGCAACCTCGCCGCCACTTCCTCTCTCGCCTTGGCCCCGCGATTTCCTTTTCTCGATCAACGCATGCCTGCTTCTCAAATTGCAGGGGACCCACTGCGCCCGCAATTCCATCTGCTGCCGGCGCGAAACTGGATGAACGATCCCAATGGCCCGATCTTCTGGCGCGGGAATTACCACATGTTTCTCCAGTACAACCCTAACGCTGCCGTCTGGGGCGACATGCACTGGGCTCATGCGATGAGTCCCGACATGATCCACTGGAAGCACTTACCCGTCGCCCTAGAACCCACTCTCGGAGGTCCAGATCAAGACGGATGCTTTTCTGGAAGTGCCGTCCTTCACGAGGGTACGCCTACGTTCGTCTACACAGGGGTGAAATCGGTGCCGGCCGCAGACGCCTCACTTCGCGACGGAACACACAACTTCCTCGAAACACAATGCCTCGCCACGTCACGCGACGCCGACTTGCTCGCGCTCCACAAACTGGCGACGCCCATCTTGCATCCCCCACACGATCCGCAGCTCACTGGTTTTCGCGATCCCTGCCTTTGGCGTGATAAGGATTCCTGGTTCATGGGCATCGGGTCCGGCCTGCGCGGCAAGGGTGGGAATGTTCTCCTCTACAGGTCGAAAGATCTCCGTTCCTGGGATTTTCTAAGGGTATTGGCGACTGGAACATCGAACGGGAAGCAAACCGATGATTTCGTCGATTCCGGCGAGATGTGGGAGTGCCCGGACTTCTTCCCGCTTGGCAAGAAGTGGGTGTTGTTGTACTCCACAGAGCGAAAAGTATTCTGGCAGGTCGGGGAATTCGACACTAGCGACTTCGTATTCCATCCGGAGAAGCGCGGCCTGCTCGACTCGGGCTCGTATTACGCCCCCAAGAGCCAGCTCGATGCCACAAATCGCCGCGTCCTATGGGGTTGGATTCCCGAAACTCGCCCTCAAGCCGAATTCAGTGCCGCCGGCTGGGCAGGCTGCATGTCGCTGCCCCGCGTTCTGGTGCTCGGGCCTGACAACGAATTGAACATGACTTTCCTGCCGGAACTCGTCACCCTGCGCACCAGGCAGCTCTCTTTGCGTTCTGATGCTAAGCCGGCCGAAGCTTTGCAGAGGTTCACGATGTCTGAACTCGCGTGCGAGGTAGAATTGCGTACTCGACGTGTTCCATTCTCATTTTCTCTCTCTAGCGGCTCACAACAACTCTGTTCCGTTTCGTTTGATCCGGGCAAGGATGGCACCGAACTGCACATTGGGCAAAGTTCCGCCGGTATTCCCTCCACTCGCTACGGTGGTCACATATTTCAGTTCTATTTCGATGCATCCGTGATCGAATGCATCGTCGACCATTCCGTCGCTCTCACAACGCGACTCTACAATATGCCCCGCCAGCCCATCGAAATTCGAGTAGACCAACGGGAGCTGGCGAGCGTGGCGACTTTCAATTTTTGGGAGATCATTCCGATCTCAAAAGACCGTCTGACTTCATGAGTTACATTTGATCTTAGCCTCGGAGGATAGACACTATGTCCGGCGTCCGCTACCGTTTCACGATGATCTCCACGCTTGCTTTCCTTTTGGTGATCTCGCTTCGAGCAAACGAGCCTCCCGCCCCCACTCCGGAAAACAGTGCCGGTCAAACAGCGGGAGAAGGTTTGAAACCAATTCTTTCTTATATCGCGACCGGTTGGGACACTCTGACCCGCTCAATGAACGACTGCTCCACGCTTGTGGACTCAAAGCTCGCGGCAAAATCAATTCTCTATGTTCCCGCTGACTTCACGGTTCCGGATAACGTCCGAGCGCTCGAGATCAAGTGCAATATCGAGATCAAGCCGTTGCCGAAGGTCATTCACGGTCCTGGCCAAGTGGACACAAATGCTTTCTATCCGCATGGCCTGCTCTACCTCGAGCATCCCTACGTCGTGCCCGGCGGCCGTTTCAACGAGATGTACGGCTGGGACAGCTACTTCATCATTCGCGGCCTTGTCCAAGCTGGTAAGCTCGATCTCGCGCAGGGCATGATCGAAAACTTCTTTTTCGAGATAGATCACTACGGTTCGATCCTGAACGCGAATCGCACCTACTATTTGAGCCGCTCTCAACCGCCTTTTCTAACTTCGATGATTCTCTCTGTCTACAACGCCCAGAAAGCGAAGGGAACAACTGATCGGGCGTGGCTCGACCGCGCCTACACGTATGCCGTCCGCGATCACGCCATGTGGAACGCGGAGCCGCACCTTGCCGGTGATACCGGGCTTTCACGGTTCTATGATTTTGGCGATCAACCCGCCCCGGAAAGCCTGAAAGATGAAACCGATCACTATCAGAAAGTTGCCGTTTACTTCATCGACCATCCCGATCCTGGCGGCAAATTCCTGGTCATTCGGAAGCCCGGCGAAAATCCGCCGGACGCCGTGGGCGGCCGCTACAACCTCGAACTCTGCGATGTTCCCCTGACCATGGCCCGCACCCATTGCGAAACGATCAAACAACTTTCGCTCAGCCGCGACTATTACAGAGCTGATCGTTCCATGCGCGAATCTGGGTTCGATGTTTCTTTCCGCTTTGCCCCGTTTGGCGCCGAAACACATCATTTCGCGCCCGTTTGCTTAAATAGCTTGCTCTACAAAGCTGAAATGGATCTGGAGGAAATCGCGCGCGCGCTCGGCAAAGACAAGGAGGCCGGCGACTGGAAAACACAAGCCGCAAAACGGCAGAAACTGGTGGTTGATTTCACATGGGACGATCAGCACGGAGAATTCTTCGACTACAATTTCACGGACAGAAAACGCTCCGTCTACGAATACGCCTCTACGTTCTATCCGCTCTGGACAGGACTCGCCTCAAAGGAACAGGCGGCTGCCGTTGTGAAGAACCTCAACCACTTCGAAAAATCCGGCGGCCTTCTTTGCAGCCCATACAACACGGGCGGTCAGTGGGATTCACCCTATGCTTGGGCTCCGTTGCAGCTCGTCGCCGTCGAAGGCTTGCGCCGCTATGGTTATGGCGCCGAGGCCGATCGCTTATCTTACGAATTCCTAAGCACCATTGCCGACAATTTTCGCCGCGACGGCAATATTCGCGAGAAATACAATGCCGTCGATCGCTCTACGGACGCAAGCACCACGAGCGGCTACTCCATCAATGTCATCGGCTTCGGCTGGTCAAACGCCACCTTCCTCGTTTTTCTGGACCAAATGCCAAAGGCAGACGTCGATCGCCTCGCAAACGAACAAATCGTCGCGAAGCCGTGAGCCGCTTTTTAACTCACTTCAAATACAACGCGTCCGTAGCGGCCACGCCAATGTATTTGTCTGCGCCGCCATAGTACAGGACAAACCTGTCCTTCTCAGCGAGGAGCCCCTCGACGAAAACTACGTTCGGCACTTGCCCGGCCTTCTCCCATGCCATTTCCGGGGCGAACACCGGTTCTTCTGATCTGTAGACCACCTTGCGCGGGTCCCTGCGGTCAAACACGGCAATCCCCGTGCGATACACAAGCTGATCGTCTGCGCCGTTATACACCAACACAATTCCGTCCTTCGTGACCACTGGGGGCGGGCCCGGCTCCACCACACGCGAGTCGAATTTGCCGGCTCGCTTCGGCAAAACTGGCATTTTTGTCTCCTCCTTCCAGTGCACCAGATCTTCCGACGACGACAAACCCATCTGGTCCGTCCTGTCGGCAGCGGTCCCCAGCCAATACATCCAGTACTTCCCCTCTATCTTCTCCGGCACGATCGCGCCGGACTTAGTCCATCCCGCATTCCAGTTGCCCTTATATGCCGGGAGAAGCACGCCCTTGCGCTCCCAGTGAAGCAGATCGCGCGATTCCGCCATGCACAGCTGCGCATCTTTTTTGTTGTAGCCCGTATACGTCAGGATGTATCGGCCAGCTACCTCGACAAGCCGCGGATCCTCCACTCCTCCTTCCTTCTCGTAGTCTGCTTCAGGAGAAAGCAACGGCTCTGCGCGTCGCGCGAAATGGATTCCGTCTTCGCTCTCCGCATATCCCAATCGTGAAGTCCCCGCGTGGTCCTGCGCGCGATACAGCATCACGATTTTCCGGTCCCGTCGAATCACGGCCGGGTTAAACACTCCCGCGGATTCCCAGCTGGTCCCCTGCGGCGACAGAACCGGAGTATTCGACAACCTCCTCCACAATGGTCCACTCGTCGCCGGCATCAAGGCGCACACGACCGCGAGCGAGATTCCTGCCGTCATGATTCGTATTTCCTTCGTATGGATTGCCGGAGTCGACCTCACACGCTGCCTCCCTTGGCGCACGCTACTTCCCGAACGTCATTTTCTTCGTGATCCCCTCGCCTTCCTTCACGAAAATCAGTTGGTTCACGGCCACATCTTTGAGCGTATCCACCGTCCCGCTTGGCCAGCGAATTTCCACCAAATCTACCTTGGCCGCTTTTCCCACTCCGAAATGGATCCGCATGTCATTCTGGGCAAAATAACCGCCACCGCTCCTTACTTCATCAATTTGTGAGTGCGGCTTCGCTCCACCTGGCATCTGCACCACGCACTTGATCCGGGCGCCAATCCCGCTACGATTCGATTTTGTCCCGATTGTTCGCACCTTGATCCAGTTGTTCCCCGTCGATGAGTCGCAGCGCACCAGTTGTGGCTCCTGGTTCACGCAGTTGACCACGAAATCGATATCTCCGTCGTTGTCGAAATCTCCAAACGCGCAGCCGCGCGATGCTGTTGGGTCTGAAATCCCCGGTCCTCCGAGTTCCGACACATCCTCAAATCGCCCGTTTCTCAGATTTCTGTAAAGGAGTTTCTTCTGGGAATACCCGGCTTCCGTCCTCAACTGCTCGACCTCCGGATACACGTGGCCGTTGCAGATCAGAATGTCCGGCCAGCCATCGTTATCGAAGTCGAAGAAGCCGCATCCCCAGCCTAAGTATTGCGTGTGCTTCCCCAATCCCGCTGGAAATGTCGCGTCCTCAAACGTCGCTCCGCCCATGTTGTGATACAAAGACGGTGTGTCCCCGGCAAAATTGGTCTTCACGATGTCCAGGTTGCCATCCAGGTCGTAGTCTGCCGCTGAAACGCCCATTCCTGCCTGTGGCTTCCCATCCGCACTCAACGCGCAACCCGCTTCCACAGCGATATCCACGAACTTCCCGTTTTTTTGATTCTGATACAGGGCACTGGCGGTCGAGTCGTTCGC
>Ga0335082_10009680_pt1 | contig 10456 bp, 9 predicted proteins | sample Lox_Sample_41_FD_206718 | JGI IMG/M metagenome (GOLD analysis project Ga0335082, IMG submission 206718) | Soil microbial communities from Loxahatchee National Wildlife Refuge, Florida, United States - Lox_Sample_4.1 | ecosystem: Environmental > Terrestrial > Soil > Wetlands | place: USA: Florida...
CTTCGTGAGCCCGGTCGGCTGCTCGGTGTTCGCTTACTACTACTTCGATGTCGGCAACGTGCAGGCCGCGCACGGACGCGCTCCGGCGGTCGCAACCGGCGTGAAACGCGCGCATCCCGATAAGATGGTGATCTCTTACCAGGGCGATGGCGACCTGGCGGCGATCGGCACGGCGGAAATCATCCATGCCGCGAACCGTGGCGAGAACATCACCGTGTTCTTCATCAACAACGGCATCTACGGCATGACCGGCGGCCAGTTGGCGCCGACGACCATGGTAGGAGAGAAGAGCACTACATCGCCATGGGGGCGCAGGCCATCGAACGAAGGCTTTCCGCTGCACATGGCGGAGCTGATCTCCACATTGCAGACGCCCGTATATGTCGAGCGCGTGGCACTTTCGGATGCAAAGAACATCATGAAGGCGCGCAAGGCAATCAAGAAGGCGCTCGAGTTACAGAAACAGAAAGCTGGATTTACCTTCGTCGAAATCCTCTCGCCCTGCCCCACCATTTGGAAGAGGGAACCGGTCGACGCTCGTCACTTTGTCGGCGAAAAGATGATCCCGCAGTTCCCGCTGAGCGTCTATCGAGATAAGAAGCCGGATATTCCGGAGATCCCGATTCCGCACAAGACGATTGCAGAAGCGCTCGACCTCGTCGCAGGCAAGAGCGCGGCTCCGCGTTCGAAGCACATCACGCGTGACATCAAGATCAAGTGTGCGGGCTTCGGCGGACAAGGAGTGCTGCTCCTCGGCATTCTGCTGGCCGAGATGGGGATGCGAGAGGGCCTGGAAGTCAGCTGGCTGCCTGCGTACGGTCCGGAAATGCGCAGTGGCAGCGCGAATTGCAGCGTTTGCCTGTCGCACGAGCGCATCGGCTCGCCGCTGATCACCTCGCCCGACGTGCTGGTCGCAATGAACGAAATTTCGCTGCGGAAGTTCTCCTCGACCGTCGCGAATAGCGGGACGATTCTCTACAACCGCGATTCGCTGCCACCGGATTTCTCGGCGCCACAGGCGAACGTGGTCTGCATTCCGGCATCGGAAATCGCGGATAGGATCGGCTCGGCGAAAGTCACCAATGTGGTCATGCTGGGTGCGATCCTCGAAGCCACCGAGTGCCTGCCGTTCGATACAGCGGAAGCCGTGCTGAACGCGACGGTGAAGCGCAAGGAGTTTATGGAAATGAACCGGAAGGCTCTGGCGGCCGGACGGGAATTCATCGCCAAAGAGGTTCACGTCGGCGCCATCACGCAACCAGATGGGTTTGCGTACTAATCGCAGGAGGACAGCAATCCAAGTCCCGATTCTACGAGCGTAAGCCCGGACATTTCTTCAGCGTTGTGGTTGCACTTCCGTGATCACGTGAGCAGTGACACCGGACGTCCCGCTGTGGTAATATCGTAGTACGATGTGTGCTGTTAGCATGCGTGCGCGGTGTCTGCTGGCTGTGGTTCTGCTGCTGGCTGTGGTGACGATTTTTGTCTCGCCGGTAGTGGACCTGCCGAAGACGGCGCTGCGCTCCATACAAGCCTTCCAGAGACTTGCACTCGCTCTTGCGTTTGTCGCCACTGTCGTTGCGCGTTCTCTTTTCCCGCTGATGCGTTCGGTCTTTCTCCCCCAAATCGCAGAAGAACGCGTCCCTGATGAGCTGTCGCCTGCCCTGGCTTTGCCCCTCCTCTGCTGAGTTCACCTTCGCTTACTGCGGTTGCCTCATTTCTCAATCGCCATTGCTGATCTCTGTTTTCCGATCAGGAGCGCACGCATGTATCAGACGGAATCTGCAGTTGAAGCATTTATAGGTAGGGTGACCGGTGCCCCGCGCTCGGCCCTGCTGCTTGATTTTGACGGAACACTGGCCCCGTTCGTGGATGACAGAACCAGGGCCACGCCCTATCCCGAAGTACTACCCGTCCTGAGCGCGTTGTCGACGAATCCCCGCACACGCCTGGTGCTCATCAGCGGTCGCGCGGCGCGTGATGTGCGCGAAAGGCTGCCACTCTCGCCTACACCCGAGATCTGGGGAGCGCATGGGTTTGAACGTTTATTGCCGGACGGCACTCTACTGGCTGCCAAGATTGATCGGCGATCGGCACGCGCGATCGTGGAAGCGGAGCGATGGGCTTGCGCGCAAGGGTTTTCCGATCGCCTCGAACGCAAGGCGGGAGGGGTTGCCCTTCACTGGCGAGGACTGCCCGCCACGGAGATGGAAAACATGTATCACCAAGGGATGTCCGCCTTTCTGCCATTGACCCGTGCGACGCGACTGTCCGTTGGTGAATTCGATGGAGGGATCGAATTACGGATGCGCAGCCGCAGCAAGGGATACGCCGTACAACAGATTATCCACGAGATGGGCGACGCGCCTATCGCCTACCTTGGGGATGATCGTACCGATGAAGACGCCTTTCGCGTGTTGCGGGGAGTGGGGCTGACTGTGCTTGTGCGCCAGGAATTGCGTTCGACGGCCGCCGAGATCTGGATCCGTCCCCCGGAACAACTGGTTGAGTTTCTTGAATCGTGGCTTAAAGCATCCGGAGGTACGCAATGAATACCGAAAATCGTCTGATCGTTATCTCGCATCGTTTGCCCATCAATGTGGAATCGACCGCCAGTGGCTACGAGGTACACACAAGTTCGGGTGGACTCGTGACTGCGCTGGATTCGGTGCTCCGCAAATACTCCGGAGTATGGATCGGCCACGTCGGCCAGCAGGCGACGGATGAGGTCGCACGATTGATCGAATTGGCATCCCTCAATCAGTCATACCAGCTGCATACAGTTTTACTCAGTCCGGAAGAGGTCTCGAATTTCTACCATGGATTTTCCAATGAAATTATCTGGCCTCTGTTTCACGATCTGCAGTCACGCTGCAATTTCAGTCCGGAGTACTGGTCAGCGTACTGTACTGTGAACGAACGATTCGCCGAAACAGCCGTGCGCTTCGCAACTCACGACAGCTTCGTGTGGGTACACGACTATCATTTCACTCTGCTCGCGCAATACCTGCGCCGCAGAAACGATTCCTGTGGCATCGGCCTGTTCCAGCACATCCCGTTTCCTCCCCCGGACATATTTGAAAAACTGCCATGGAGAAGGGACATCCTCCGGGGAATGCTGATGTATGACGTTGTTGGATTCCAGACGCAACGCGATCAGAACAACTTCGGAAACTGCCTGCAAGCGCTGCTGCCGGAGTGCACGTTTACTGTGAGTGATGACAGCCTGCATGTGCGCTTCGAAGACCGCAGCGTCCGGGTGAAATCGTTTCCCATCAGCATCGACTTTCATGCCTTTGCCGACGTTGCGGCGGAACCTGCGGTGCGTGCCCGCGCACGCCAACTCAGGCAGGAACAGCAGGGCCGGAAGATCATTCTCGGTGTCGACAGGCTCGACTACACCAAGGGCATCATCGAACGATTGCGCGCATACTCTTACATGCTGCGAACCTGGCCGCAGATGCGGCGAGGCGTCACCATGGTGCAGGTAGTGGTTCCCAGCAGGGTCGATATCCCCAAGTACCTCGAGTTAAAGGAGGAAGTGGAGCGGCTGGTAGGTGAGATCAACGGCGAATTCTCTGATGTGGGTTGGGTGCCCGTTCATTACCTTTATCGTACGATGCCGCGTGAAGAACTGATCGCTCATTACGTGGCGGCCGACATCGCGCTAATCACACCGTTGAAAGATGGCATGAACCTCGTGGCCAAGGAGTACTGCGCGTCACAGGTGGGCAACACAGGTGTGCTGATCCTGAGCGAGTTTGCCGGAGCCGCGAAAGAACTCTTGGACGGCGCACTTCTGGTCAATCCCAACGATCAGCAGGCGGTCGCACACGCCATCATGCGGGCAGCCCAAATGCCGGTCAGTGAGTGCGTGGCGAGAATGCAACGGCTGCGCAGGCAATTGCGCGAACACGATGTGTACGACTGGGCGGAATCGTTTCTCGAGGCCGGAGCCAATCCTGCGCAGCGCCGGACGTGCCTTATGAGTGCGCGCACATCGGAAGGTGAAACCCGCGTTGCGGGCTGTGGAAACAATTGAAACGGTGGGCGACGATCTGAGCGTTTAGCTTGGCGTACAATGGCGGGCTTCGGAGGCCCGCATGTTTGTTCGCGTTCTGCTCGTTATCATCGTTGCTGTTAATACGTTCGCCGCCACCATCAAACCGCAGGTGACAGGTCACCGTCTCGGCGTAGTAGCCGCCGGACATCCGCTCGTGGCCGAAGCCGGGTTTCGCATTCTTCGCAACGGCGGCAACGCCGTCGATGCCGGAGTCGCCTCGGTATTCGCGGCGGGCGTGGTAGAGCAGACAAGCTTCGGGCTGGGTGGGGAAGCACCGATCCTGATCAAACTGAAAGACCAGAAAGTGGTCGCCATTAATGGAGACGGGATCGCCCCCGAGTTGGCAACAGTGGCGTTCTACCAGAATCTGCCGGCGAATGATCCACGACGAATCCAGGAGGCGACGTACGCTGGAGTGAACGCGGGAGTGATTCCGTCGTTCGGCCCGCTATCGGCCATTGTGCCTGGCGCCATCGACGCGCTGCTGCTGTCCCTCGAGAAGTATGGAACGAAGAGTTTCGCCGAGGTAGCTCAGCCCGCGCTGCAACTGGCACAGGGATTTCCGCTGACCGATCGACTTGCCAATGGCATCAAGCGCGAACAGAAGTTGATTTTACAGTGGCCGGCATCGGCAAAGGTCTTTCTGCCGAGCGGGCAGGTTCCGAAGGAAGGCGATGTGTTCGTGCAGGCCGACCTGGCGCGTACGCTGCAGGGCATGATCGAGGCGGAAAAACAAGCGTCGGGCAAAGGACGTACGGCCGGCATCGAAGCCGTGCGCGAATACTTCTACCGTGGGCCGGTGGCGGAGAAGATCAGCGTATTTTGCAAGCAAGCAGGATGCCTGCTGCGCGCCGATGACTTTGCTGCGTTTCACGCGAGAGTCGAAGAGCCATTGACGACCAACTATCGTGGCGTGGATGTATACAAGGTCGGCTTCTGGTCGCAGAGTCCGGTGATGCTGGAGAACCTGAACCTACTGGAAGGGTTCGACCTGAAGGCGATGGGCCAGAATTCGCTGCAGTACATCCATACCGTCGTGGAGGCCGAGAAGCTAGGCTATGCCGATCGCGACGCCTATTATGGCGATCCCGATTTCAACAAGATTCCTGCGCAGCTGATCTCGAAGGATTACGCAAAGGTGCGGCGGGCGTTGATCGACTCGAAAAGCGCATCGGCCAACCACATCCCGGGCGACCCCGAGCACATGCAGGCGCGCGCGTCTGAAGAATTCGCCCGTGCTCGACTTTCGTATCGTAATGGCGATCATCCCGATACCACATGCGTGAACGTGATCGACAAAGACGGCAACATGTTCTCGGCGACACCGAGTGCAGCATGGGTGCCGTCCGTCATTGCGGGCGATACAGGCATTCCGCTGTCACAGCGAGCGCAGCAGTTCGTGTTAACGCCGGGGCATCCGAACCAGATCGCGCCGCACAAACGTCCGCGCATCACGCTCACGCCGACCATCGCTCTCAAGAACGGGCAGCCGTTTCTGGCATTCTCGACTCCTGGCGGCGACAGCCAGGATCAAACGCTGTTGCAGATATTCCTCAATGTCGTTGACTTCGGAATGAATCCGCAGCAGGCAGTGGAAGCCCCGCGATTCAACTCCGAGGCGATGTACAGCTCGTTCGACGACCACAGCCATCAGCCCCTGGTGCTCGACGTCGAAGACCGCATCCCCGCGGTGACCATCGAAGCGCTCACGCAGATGGGGCACAAACCGAAGGTGGAAGGTCCGTGGTCGAATCCCACGGCGCCGACGATGATCGAGTACGATCCCGCGACGGGAGTGATCACCGGTGGCGCCGACGTGCGCGGGCACCGGTATGCGATTGGGTGGTGATTAGTGCTGGCGGTCGCGCTGCATGAGAGCCGCGCCGATTGCGCCCCCGACGGCCCCAAGAATCACGAAGATAAAGAATGACATCGCCAGCCCGACGGTGACGAGCGTCGCGAATCCCTCTGGCGTATTGAGCTTCTGCATAAAATTCTGAAGCATCTCACGCGAGCTCGGATCGCCGAGTTGAGCCTGCGTGGCCTGAAGGCGAGCCATCAACTGCTGCCGAATCTGGGGACCTTCGACAACGCATGCGAGCACGAGCATGATTGCGGAAACTGCGTAGCTGACGAAACCCGCAGCGGCGCCGACTTTGGCTCCGCCACTCGGCCCCAGGTCATGAGCTGCCCAGGCCTGCCGTCGAACGAAAGCGACAGTGATCGCTCCTCCGATCGCGATGACCAGGATGTTCCACAGAACGCCGAGGGGCAGCATCGATCCGAAAAAAATTACAGATCCGCCGAGCAGGATCGGACGGAAAGCGCGGCGCCAGGGGATCGTTGCCGGCCGGACGGGTAAATCGGCGAGCGTTACCGGCTGCGCCGGCGGTTGCATTTCGGCCGGCGTGCCCGGAGTGAATGCGGGCGAATCGTTTTCCGGTATCGCTACGCGGATCTGCGGCGCACCACATTGAGGACAGAAGGGTGTGCCCTCTTCGATCATCGATCCGCATTTGTGACACGCGTACGGCACTGCTCTTCACACTATCAGCCCGTGAATCTCATCGCAAGCATCCGCAGTGCTAGACTCGGCCTGTGAGGTGAGGAGTGCAAGCAGAGGTTCTGCGGTTACATCTGGCGTACAAGGAATGGCAGACAAAGCGCCTGCTGGACGCGGTTCGCGATCTCGCAACTGACGCTTTCGAGCAGCCGCGCGGGTCTTCACATGGAAGCATCAAGGGAACGCTACAGCACACGTACGGGGCTGATTTCGTATGGAAACGGCGGCTCGAGGGTATGGTGCTCACGCGCCGATGTAGTTCTCCCTGAGACGCTCTCGAACTTAGAAAGAAAGTGGCTGGAGTTAGCCGATCAGTGGAAGGAGTGGGCGGCATCAGTGCCGGATTCCAAATGGAACGAGAAGCTCGAATACACCATGTTCGATGGCTCTCGTCGCAGCAACACGTTGTGGCAGATCGTCATGCACGTGGTGAACCACGGCACGCTCCACGGAGGACAGGTCGTCACGATGCTTCGGCAGGCCGGAGTGACGCCGCCGCAGACGGACCTTATCTTCTTCTATCGCGAGATGGAAGCGGCGGCGGCTGCGTAGCCTGGAGCTTCGCTCCAACTGACCGGCCGACCGCCGCAGCGCCTGTCCCACATTGCCTATGCTGCTGGAATTCTCTCGACAACGACCGCGGTGCCATACGCCAGCACCTCGGTCACACCCTGCATGACCTCGGTTGCGTCGTAGCGAACGCCAATCACCGCGTTGGCGCCGAGTTCGGCCGCGTGCTGCGCCATGAGTTCGAAGGCGTCGTTGCGCGTCTTCTCGCAGAGTTCGGTCAGCAGAGTGATGTTGCCGCCCACCAGCGTTTGCAGGCCTGCGCCGATCGATCCAAAGATCGAGCGCGAGCGTACGATGATGCCACGAACGACTCCTAACGTTTTCGTCACACGGTAGCCGTCCAGTTCAAAGGTGGTGGTGGTCATGTTGTGGGCGATGTGAGTTGTAGGCATGAAGCCTCCTAGCTAACAAACCAGGTATGTAATTCGAACCAGGGTGCGCTGCGAGAACGGAACGTAAAGCAACGCAGCGGTGGCGGCGAATGCCAGTCCTACGCCGATATGATCAACCAGCAGGAACGGCGACACCGCCCATAGTTCGTCGAGAACAAAAAGGGCGGGGAAGATGCGAAGAAATTTCTCGCCGGTCTTGCGATAGCCGAAGATGACGGCTGTAGCCAGATAAAGACGAAAGGGAATTCCGAGCACGGCCGCGACGAGAACTCCCACGGCGAATTTGTCGCCATGTCCCGCGGAGAAGCGCTCGCAAATCGAAGTTACGTCGCGCAGCTTCGCCAATGCGGCGACGTAGAAGCAGAGATACATCACCTGGATGAGTCCGATCAGGGTGCGCGCGCGAGCAGGATGCGGCGGCGGAATGGCCGCAAGTTCATCATCTCTATGCGACGCAGCCGCGGTGGAATCACTTGTGGTTTCACCGACCGCAGGCGATTCGCCGACGTGTGCCGCATCGTTTGCGATCACCTGAACGGGGGCGATGAAGCGGTATCCGCGGCGAGCCTTGGTTTCGATGAAGCGCGGGTTTGCGGCGGAATCGCGCAACGCCTCGCGCAGCTTGTTAATTGCGGTGTTCAAGCTGTGGTCGAAGTCAACAAACGTGTCGGAGGGCCACAGGCGCTGGCGCAGGTGTTCGCGAGTGACGACCTCGCCGGGCCTCTCCAACATCGCGACCAGCACCTGGAAAGGCTGCTCCTGCAGCTTGATTTTGCTGCCGTCACGCAGCAGTTCACCGGCGCCAACATTCGCTTCGTAGATGCCGAAGCGGTACCGCACACTGTTCGCCAGCGGCGGATTCGAGTTCGTTCCCATCCGGCGCGTAGTTTACTACTTCGCCCATCGCGGGTGCTGTGTCGGTCCTGCGGCAGGCAGCGATACAATGGTGCGATGATCATGCCGCAGCGTACGCCCGAACAAGCGAAGCGAGCGGTGCTGCGCGCCGAAGCCATCGGCATCCTTATCGTCCTGGTGCTCGGCTTCATCTTCGTTCTCGTTCGCTATGGCCGATACATCGACTGGCACGTCCGGTGAAAGCCGATTGCTAATTGAGCTGAGGTTTTCGTGGCCGCAATAGATGGCGAAGCCGAACGTGTCTTCGGCGATCCATTGCTGGTTGCGATTGTTGGTCCCACCGGAAGCGGGAAGACCGCGCTGTCGCTGGCGGTTGCTGAGTGCTTCGGTGGCGAGATCGTGAACTGTGATTCGGTCGCGATCTACCGCGAGTTCGAGATCGGCACCGCCAAGCCATCCCGTGAGGAGCGTGCACGCGCTCCGCATTACCTGCTCGACATCTTGGATCCCGAACAGCAGATGACTGCTGGCGAGTACGCGCGTCTGGGCAGAGAAGTGCTGGTCGGCATTAACGCTCGCGGCAAGATGCCGATCGTCGTCGGAGGAACTGGCTTCTATCTGCGCGCGCTGCTGGAAGGATTGTTCGAAGGTCCGGAGCGCTCGGAGGAATTGCGGGCGAGATTGAGAGACATCGAACAGCGGCGCGGTGCGGTGTACGTGCACAGGATCCTTCAGCGCTTGGATCGCGCAGCAGCCGACCGCATTCACGCCAACGACGTCCCAAAAGTTATTCGAGCGATTGAAGTCTGCCTGCAGGCCCGGCAGCCCATGACAGAGTTGTGGCAGCAAGGACGCGATCCGTTGGTCGGATTCCGCATCCTGCGCATCGGCCTGAATCCCGAGCGCAACGCGCTGTACACACGCATCAATCGCCGCTGCGAGCAGATGTTCGAGGCCGGCTTGCTTGAAGAGACCGAGCGGTTGATGAAGCAGTATCCGAATGCTCCTGCTCTGGCGTCGTTGGGTTACAAGCAGGCGTCGCAGTTTTTGCGAGGGGAGATCAATCGCAAGCTGGCGCTGTGGGCAGCGCAGCAGGGACATCGGAATTATGCAAAACGCCAGCTGACATGGTTTCGTCGCGAACCGGAAGTGAGATGGCTGGGTGGTTTTGGCGATGAGCGCGCCATTCAGGAGCAAGCGTTCGGGATCATCGAAGAGAACCGCTGAACCGGCACAGTCAGCACTGCGTTTCCAGGCAGTGGTAGGCCGTTTTCACCCGCTCCAGAGCTTCGTCAACCGTAGTGCCAACAGCCGACAGGTGTCCCATTTTGCGGCCGGGTCGCGGCGTGTGCTTCTCGTAGAGGTGAAGCCGCGTTCCCGGGACAGACAGCGCCGACACGAAATCCGGCTTCTTGCCGTCAACCCACAGATCGCCCAGCAGGTTCGCGATTGCCGCCGGACGAATCAAATCAACCGAGCCGAGCGGCAGGTCGCAGACGGCGCGCAGCAGTTGCTCGAACTGGCTGGTGACGCAGGCGCGTTCGGTGGCGTGGAAGCTGTTGTGAGGACGAGGCGCCAGTTCGTTAACCAGCAGACGGTCATCTTTGGTGACAAACATCTCGACAGCGATCAGTCCCTCGACCTGCATTTTGATCGCGATCTCGTTAGCGATCTCGGAAGCTTGTTTTGCGACGCGAGCGGGAATGGGTGCAGGCGTGACCGACCAGGCGAGGATGCGCTGCTCGTGATAGTTCATCGCCGGCGGAAAGACTGCCGTTTGTCCCGATGGGCGGCGGGCGACCATCATCGAGATTTCGTAGTCGAGATCGAGTGTCTGCTCCGCGACGACCAGCGGAGCGCGCAGGGCGTCCCATGCCTCGGCGGCTTGCGTAGGCGATTCGATCTCGAACTGGCCACGTCCGTCGTATCCGCCGAAAGCTGCCTTGGCAAAAACCTTTGGTCCGAGCTCGGTAATTGCAGTTGCGAGTTCCTGCACGGTCGCGGCCTTGCGGT
>Ga0335082_10009681_pt1 | contig 10455 bp, 7 predicted proteins | sample Lox_Sample_41_FD_206718 | JGI IMG/M metagenome (GOLD analysis project Ga0335082, IMG submission 206718) | Soil microbial communities from Loxahatchee National Wildlife Refuge, Florida, United States - Lox_Sample_4.1 | ecosystem: Environmental > Terrestrial > Soil > Wetlands | place: USA: Florida...
CCCGCCTTCGGGAAGACCGCACCGCCCCACAGCGGGCGCTCGCGGATGATGGCGCGCGGGCGCTCGGGATCGGGGTCGTCGAACTCGCGCGCCAGGCGGTGGCCGTCGAAGACGGCATCGGCGAGGTAGCGCGGGGCGAGGCAGTCGCCGGCGCGATGGACGCCGCGGAGGCCGCGGGCGGGCCATTCGCTCATGCGCGCCTTGAGCGCGCGGTAGAGCGCGTCGTTCGACTTGCGCGCGGTGCACAGGATGACGCTGTCGCAGGCGAACTGCTCCACGGCGGTGCCGGCGCGGCGCGGGAGCGTGCCGGCGGCCGGCGAATCCGTGCGGCGCGGGCCGTCGCGGTAGAGGTCGTAGAGCGCGACCGCGAGCGCGTTGCCGGATGTCTCGACGCGCTCGACCCATGTGCTCAGGCGCTCGGCGATGCCCTTCGCCCGCATCATGCGGCGAAGGTTCGGGCCTTCGAGCGTCCAGTCGGTGTAGGGGGCGGCGCCGGAAAAGGGCGTCGCCAGGGTGACGCGCTTGCCGCGGTCGGCCAGCAGCTCGGCCAGGCTGACGCCCATGAAGTAGCCGTCGGCGTCGAGCACCAGCACGCGCTCGCCGATCGCCTTGCCGGCGAAGACCTGCTCGGGCGTGGCGAACTGCGGCTGCGCGGCGTCGATGCCGGGGATGGGATCGGGGCCGAGCGGGCCGCTGCCGTCCGTCACCCAGGAGGCACCGGTGGCCAGCACGACGCGCTCGACGCCGTAGTCGAGGAGGTCGGCCGCGGTCACTTCGCCGACGCCGCGGCGGATCGTGACGGTGGCGAGCTTGTTCAGCTGGGTCTCGCGCCACGTGATCACGCGCGCCCATTCGGCGAGGCCGGGCAGGCGCGCGACCTCACGGAGGTGGCCGCCGAGATGCGGCGTGGCCTCCAGCAGCTCGACCTCGTGGCCGCGGCGGCCCAGGGTGAGCGCGCATTCGAGGCCGGCGGGGCCGGCGCCGATCACGGCGACGCGGCGCGGCGTCGTCGTGGGCTCCACGCGCTCGGGATGCCAGCCGCGGCGGTATTCCTCCAGCGCCGTCGGGTTCTGGGTGCAGACGATGGCCACGTTGCGCTCGAAGCGGGAGATGCACTGGTTGCAGCCGATGCATTCGCGGATGTCGTCGAGCCGGCCCTCGTCGATCTTCCGCGGCAGGAAGGGATCGGCGATCGAGGGGCGGGCGCAGCCGATGATGTCGCACTGGCCGCTGCGCAGCACGCGCACCATCTCGTCGGGATCGGTGAAGCGGCCGACGTTGACGACCGGCACATTCGCGATCTTCTTCACGTCGCGCGTCCAGGGCGCCTGGTGATTGCTCTTGTAGAAGCGCGAGGGGCCGGCATCCTCGCCCCACTCCTGCAGGCTGCTGACGTTCACGTCCCAGAGGTCCACCAGGCCGCGGCGCGTGACCAGCTCGACGAAGGCGAGGCCCTCGTCGGCCGCCTCCACGCCCTGCGGGCCCGAGAGCTGATCGATCGAGAAGCGATTGGCGATGGCGGCGGCGCCGTTCACGGCGGCGCGCATGGCCTCGAGGATCTCCAGCCACAGGCGGGCGCGGTTCTCGAACGAGCCGCCGTAGCCGTCGGTGCGGCGGTTGAAATGGCGCGAGAGGGCCTGCACCGGCAGGGTGCCGTGGGTGCCGTGCAGATAGACGATGTCGAAGCCGGCCTCGACGGCGCGGCGCGCGGCCTCGGCGTGCATGCCGACGACGCGGCGGAGATCGGCGACCTCGGCCGCGTAGGTGTAGGCGTGGGGCATCCAGGGCGACTGGAACTGGTGCATCGCGGTGGCAGCGTAGCGGGTGCCGAGGTTGTCGCCGAGGCCGCCGGCATAGAACAGCTCGACGCCGGCGAGCGCGCCCCAGCGATGCACGGCCTCGACCATGGCGCGGTGGTTGATGACGTCGCCCTCGTCCCACAGGGTGGCGACGGTGCTGGTGGTCTGATCGGATTCGGGGTGGACGGAGCAGGCCTCGGTGCAGATCGCGGCCCAGCCGCCCTCGGCCTTCACTTCGCGATGGGCGGCATTGGCGCCGGGCGCCCGCCAGCCGGCGCCGGTGCATTGCGGCACCTGCATCAGCCGGTTCTTCAGCCGCTTCGGGCCGATGGCGAGCGGCTCGAACAGCGGGTCGTGGCGGGGATCGCGCGGCACCGGCCGATCCTTCCAGCGGCGCAGGCGGCGGTCAATCGGGTGCGGTGCGCCGGACGGCGCAACCCGGTGACGCTGACGGGGTTCACTGTTAGAAGCAGCACGGGGACGCGAGCGAGCGCATAGCAGGAGTCAGCGATGGCGCAGCGCGAGGATGGCAGGCCCGCCGAGCCGGCTCCGCCGGCCGGTGAGCGGCGGCTGTTCGAATCGCGCGCCGATGTCGTCCAGTTCGGCCGAGCGGTCGTGCGACGCTTCCTCGCCGATCTCTGCCTCGAGCGGGCGGCTGCGCTCAGCTACACCTCGGTGGTTTCGCTGGTGCCGGCGGCGGCGGTGTCGCTGGCGTTTCTGTCGGCGCTGCCGCAGACCGGGGCGCTCCGCGCCGACGTCGAGGGCCTGCTGATGCAGTATCTGCTGCCCACTGCCGGGGAGACGGCGGTGGACGCGTTTCGCACGTTCGTGGGCAAGGCTGCCGGCCTGTCCGTCTTGGGGTTCGCCGGGCTCGCCGTGACCGCGGTGATGCTGCTGATCACCGTCAACGCCGCCTTCGACACGATCTGGCGGGTGCATCGGCCCCGGCCCTGGCTGATCCGGCTCATCGCCTATGGCGCGGTGCTGACGGCGGGGCCGCTGCTGATCGGCATCGCGCTCTCGATCAGCGGCCTGCTGCTGGCGACGGGCGAGCGCTATGCCGGCGCGGCCTTCACCTGGTCCGTGAGCTGGGTCACGCCGCTGGTGCCGCTGCTGCTGGAGGCGGCGGCCTTCACCCTGCTCTATCGGGCGGTGCCGAACTGCCGGGTGATGTGGCGCGATTCGCTGGCCGGCGGCGTGGCCGCGGCGCTGCTGTTCGAGGGCGCCAAGCACGGCTTCGCGCTCTATATCGTGTGGTTCCCGACCTACAACGCGATCTACGGCGCGGTCGCGGCGATCCCGGTGCTGCTGGCCTGGATCTATCTGTGCTGGATCGCGACGCTCGTGGGCGCGGAACTGGCGGCGACGCTGCCGGAGTGGCGCAAGCGCGTGACGGACGGCGCCGACGGCAGCTAACGGCGGCCCCACGCACTCCGACCCTATATAAGGCCGGCGACGATGTTGATGGTGAGGGCCAGCACGACGACGTTGAAGAAGAAGGCGAGCACTCCGTGCGCGAGGCCGGTGCGGCGCAGGTTGTGGTTCTCGATCTGCACGTCGGAGACCTGGAAGGTCATGCCGATCGTGAAGGAGAAATAGAGGAAATCCCAGTAGTCCGGCTGCCGGCCGCCGGGAAAGGCGAGGCCGCCGGCCTGAGGCGCGGCCGGGTCGTCGGCGTTGTCGTAGAAGACGTGCGCATAGTGCAGCGCGAACATCGTGTTCATGAAGAACCAGGCCAGCAGGATGGTGGCCACGGCCAAGGCGACCCGCAGGCCGGCCTCGACCGCAGGCAGACCGTGGATGCCGTGCAGCGCGAAGGCGATCGACAGCAGGATGGCGCAGGCCACGGTCGCGCACAGGGCCAGCACGACGTAGCGGCCCTCGTCCTCCGTCCGCGAGCGGCGGCGCATGTCGGCCGTCGACGCGCGCGCCATCATGGTCCAGATGGCGGCCAGGAAGACGGTGGCGGCGAGATCGAAGGCCACCAGGAGCCGGGCGCCCTCGACGACGCCGACCGGAAGGAAGAAATAAGCGAGGATCCCCAGCAGGCTGGCGATCGCCAGCCGCGGATGCTGGCGCAGGTGGCGCGTGTGCCGGGCGAAGACGGAGCCGCCCCTGCGTTCGTTCGTGACGGTCATGGCGGCACTCTAGCATGCCGGCCGCCGCCCCGCGCGCGGGCGATCGGCCGCAGGCCTAGGTGCCGCGGTAGGTCAGGGCCAGCAGGACCACCAGGACGAACACGGCGCCGGCCAGGATGAGGAGCATGTGCGGCATGGCCGCACCCTACGCTCGCCCGTGCGAGCGGAGTGTGAGCCAGCGCACACTGCGGGCGCCGCCAGGCGGCGGCGAAGGCTTCGCCGGCGCCAATGCACGCAACCCGCCGGCGGCATTCAGCGAGGAACCGATCCGAGGCTCAGCCCGGCGCGGCCGGACGCTGGGTCTCGCCGGCGCGATAGGCGCCCTTCGACGCCTCGATTTCCTGAACGGCGATCGCGGCGAGGTCGCGCAGCAGGGCGAGGCCGGACTCGTCGAGCGGACGCGGCTTCGTATCGAGGATGCAGAGCGTGCCGACGCAGCAGCCATTGTCGAGGATCAGCGGGTGACCGGCGTAGAAGCGGACGCCCGGATAGCCCGTCACGTAGGGATTGTCGGCGAAGCGCTCGTCCAGCCGGGCGTCGTCGACGACGAGCGGCCGGCGCTCGAAGATGGCATGGCTGCAGAACGAGTCGTCGCGCGGCACCTCGCGGATCTGCAGGCCGCAGCAGGACTTGAACCATTCGCGGTCGCGTTCCATCAGCGCGATGAGCGCGATGGGGACCTCGAACAGCGCCGCGGCCACGCGCGTGATGCGATCGAAGCGCTCCTCGGGCGGCGTATCCCACAGGCCGAGCCCGCGGATGGCGGCGAGCCGGCGCTCCTCGTCGTTCGGGTTGGGCGCCCGCGACCAGCGGCAGGCGGCCCGCATGAGCCAGGCGCGAACCCGCGTCTGCGCATAGGTGGGCGAATAGGGCTCGAGCAGCACATCGGTAAAGGAATCGTCGACGGCATGGGCGCGCCGCTCGCTCGAGGTGACGAGCACGATCGGCATGCCCGACTCGACGCCGGGCAGCCGGCGGATGGCGCGAGCGGCCTCGACGGCGCGGTCGTCGCCGGTGTCCTCGAGCAGCACCAGCGTCGGCTTCTCCCGCGCGGTTGTCGCCGCCGCCTGCTCGACGGACGACGTCATGACATTCACATCGTCGGCGCGCAGCAGGTCAGACAGCCCGGCGATCCGCGACGGCGTCGCGCGGGCCAGCAGCGCCGAGCGCCCGACCAGCGCCGGCGCCATCGGCGCTTGCGCCGGAAAGCCGGCTTTCGGCACGGCGACGGCGCTCTTGGCGACCAGTTCCAGGCCCTGGCCCTCGGCCGCGGCGAAGACGTGAGGCCCCGAGGTGCGGCGACTATCCGCATGCAGGGCGCCGACGAGATCGTCGAGCGCGGCGTCGTCGCGCCGGGGATCGTGGTGGGTGAGAGCGAGCTGCTTCACGCCGGCAAAGCGCGCGACGGCGAGGGCGTACTCGATCGTGCTGTGACCCCAGCCGATCTTCTCCGGATATTCGCTCGCGAGATACTGCGCGTCATGCACGACGAGATCGGCGCCGGCGAGGAACTCCGCGTGCCGGCGGTCTTCGCCGGAGATTTCGCCGACGCCGGCGGCGAGCAGGCGCGAATGCGGCTCGTGATCGCAGGCATAGACGACGGCGACGCCGTCGGCTTCGAGACGGTAGCCGAGGGTGAGCGCCCCATGATTGAGGTAGCGCGAGGTCACCTCGACGTCGCCTATGCGCAGATGGCCCTCGACCAGATCGTGATAGCGGATGGTGGCGCCGAGCTGCTCGAGGCTGACGGGGAAGTAGGTGTATTGCATCTGGCCCGCGAGCGTGTCGCGCAGCGTCTGCCCGAAGCCGCGCGGCGCGTAGATGTCCCACTCGTTGCCGGGCGCGAACAGGGGCGGGAAGAAGGGGATGCCCTGGATGTGGTCCCAATGGGTGTGGCTGATGAGGATGTGGCCGCGCAGCGGCGCGCCCTGCGCCGCCAGCTCGCGCCCCAGAATCGCGGCGCCCGTGCCCATGTCGACGATGATGAGCGTGCCGGCGCTCGAGCGGACCTCGACGCATGACGTGTTGCCGCCGTAGCGGAGCGTATGCGGTCCAGGCGTGGCGATCGATCCGCGCGTTCCGAAGAAGCGTACGTGCATCGCACCCTCCTCCGCGCCCTCCAGAGGCTGTCGGCGCTTGCTTTGTCGAAGAGAACCTTAAGCCGGCGGGTCCGGTTTGCCAATCATGCGCGGCACGGGCGGGCGGGATGGCGTTCAGCCGCCGGCCATCTTCGGCAGGATGTAGATCTCGCTGTCGGCGGGGATGGGCGCGAAGGAGGGCTCGCGGTAGATCACGTCGTTGATCGAGACGGAGACGCCGCGCTCGAGGAGCGGCTTCAGCTTCGGATGGTCGGAGCCGAGGCGGGCCAACACTTCCTGCATGTTGGCCGCCTCGATCTGGAACACCGTCTGGCCGCCGGCGGCGGCCTTCATCGAGGCGGGCAGGATGACGCGTGGCATCGCCGCAATCCTGCTACCGCTGGGATCGACAGCGTGCGTCCTTCGACAAGCTCAGGATGAGGATCGTTCTTTGTGCCACCAAGATTTACCCTCATCCCGAGCTTGTCGAAGGACGCACGCTGTCCCCGCAGCTACTTCTTGTGCCCGTTGCTCTCGATCGCCTTCAGCACGACCGGCGGCGACATCGGGATCTCCGTGAGCCGCACGCCGGCGGCCGCGGAGATCGCGTTCGCCACCGCCGCCAGCGGCGGGACGATCGAGGTCTCGCCGACGCCGCGCACGCCGTAGGGATGGCCGGGGTTCGCTACCTCCACGATCTGCGTGTCGATCATCGGCAGGTCGGAGCAGACGGGGATGCGGTAGTCGAGGAAGCCCGCGTTCTGCAGCCGTCCGTCCTTGCCGTAGATGTAGCCTTCGTTGATGGCCCAGCCGATGCCCTGGGCGGCGCCGCCCTGGTACTGGCCCTCGACGTAGCTCGGGTGGATGGCCTTGCCGGCGTCCTGGATCACGCAGTAGCGCTTGATCAGGGTGCGGCCCGTCTCCTTGTCGACCTCGGCGTCGCAGAGATGGACGGCGAAGCTGACGCCGGCCCCCTCGGCATTGATCTCGGAGTGGCCGGCGATCGGGCCGCCGGTGGTGGCCGCCTGCTTGGCGATGTCGGCCAGCGACAGCGGCTCGAAGTTGCCGGCATTGGCGCCGGCGGGCTTGGCGTAGCCCTTCTCCCACACCACGGCCTCCGGCGGGATGCCCCAGATCTTGGCGGCGCGGCCGCACAGCTTGCCGATGCAGTCGCGGGCCGCCTCGATGGTGGCCATGCCGGTGGAGAAGGTGGTGCGGCTGCCCTCGGTGATGTCGTTGTAGCCGAGCGAGCTGGTGTCGGCGGTGACGGTGCGGACCTGCTCGTAGGGCACGCCGAGCTCCTCGGCCGCGATCAGGCACATGGAGGCGCGCGAGCCGCCGATGTCGACCGTGCCGACGGTGAGTGCCACCGTACCGTCGATATGCACGTTGAGCGACACCGCGGTCTGGCCGCCGAAGTTGAACCAGAAGCCGGCGGCCATGCCGCGGCCCTGGTTGGGGCCGAGCGGGGCGGTGTAGTTCGGGTGCTTCTTGGCGGCCTGCAGGCATTCGATGAGGCCGATGCGGTTGTACTTCGGGCCGTAGGAGGACTTCGTGCCCTCCTTGGCGGCGTTCTTCAGCCGCAGGTCGATCGGGTCCATGCCGATCTTCTTGGCCAGCTCGTCGAGCACGCTTTCGACGCCGAAGGCCACCATCGGCGCGCTCGGGGCGCGGTAGGCGGCGAGCTTCGGCCGGTTGGAGACGACGTCGTGCCCGACCGCCTTGCAGTTCTCGAGATCGTAGGCGGCGAAGGCCGACATGGCGCCCATGTCGACGAGCGAGCCGACGAACGGGCCGCCGGTGAAGCGGATGTCGGCGAGCCCCGCGGTGATGCGGCCGTCCTTCTTGACGCCGATCTTGATGTCCATGCTGCTGGCGGCCGTGGGCCCGGTGGCGCGGAATACCTCCTCGCGCGTCATCACCAGCTTCACCGGACGGTTGGCCTTGCGCGACAGCGCCAGGGCCACCGGCTCGATGAACACCGTGGTCTTGCCGCCGAAGCCGCCGCCGATCTCAGACGGCGTGACGCGCAGCTTGTTGACGTCCATGCCGAGCAGGGCAGCCGAGACGTTGCGGATCATGTAGTGGCCCTGGGTGCAGACCCACAGCTCGCCCTGGCCGTCCGGGCCGACATTGGCGAGGCAGGCATGCGGCTCGATATAGCCCTGGTGCGTGGCCTCGGTCTTGAAGCTGCGCTCGACGATGACGTCGGCCTGCTTGAAGCCGGCTTCGACGTCGCCGTGGCCGAACTCGTGGCGGTGGGCGACGTTGGAGGCCTTCTTCGGCGCCGGATCGACGCCGCCGGTGATCATGTCGTCATGCAGCACGGGCGCACCCGGCTTCATCGCCTCGTCGACGTCGGTGACGTGCGGCAGCACCTGGTAGTCGACCTTGATCAGCTTCAGCGCCTTGCGGGCGACCGAGGCGCTGGTAGCGGCGACGGCGGCGACGGCGTGGCCGTCATAGAACACCTTGTCGCGGGCCATGACGTTCCAGAGAACGTCGCGCAGCGACGGCTCGCGCTCCTTGAAATCGTCGCGCGTCACGATCGCCTTCACGCCCGGCAGCTTTGCCGCCTTGGAGACATCGATCGACTTGATCTTGGCGTGGGCGTGCGGGCTGCGCAGGATCTTGCCGATGAGCATGCCCGGCGCCACGGCGTCGGCGCCGAACTTGGCGCGTCCCGTGACCTTGTCGATGCCATCAGGGCGGACGGGGCGCGTGCCGACGACGTTGAACTTGTGGGTGGCGGGATCGAGGTTGGGATCGAGCGGCATGGGTCAACCCTTTCTCATCTCGGCGGCGGCGGCCTGCACCGCGCGCACGATCTTATCATAACCCGTGCAGCGGCACAGGTTGCCGGCCAGCCCGAAGCGGATCTCGGTTTCCGTCGGGTTGGGGTTGTGGTCGAGCAGCGCCTTGGCGGCGACGAGAAACCCGGGGGTACAGATGCCGCATTGGAGCGCGGCGTGCTCGAGGAACTTGCGCTGCAGCGGGTGCAGCTTGTCGCCGTTGGCGATTCCTTCGACGGTGCCGATCTTGCGGCCCTCCGCCTCGGCGCCCAGCACCAGGCAGGAGCAGACCAGGCGGCCGTCGACGGTGACGCTGCAGGCGCCGCAATCGCCGGTGCCGCAGCCTTCCTTGGCGCCGGTGAGGCCGAGCCGGTCGCGCAGCACGTCGAGCAGGGTCTCGTCGGCCTCGCAGAGATACTCGACGGCGTCGCCGTTGACGGTGGTGGATACGTGGACTCGCGACATCGTCATTTTCCCTTTGCGCGCTGCAGTGCGATTGTGGCGGCGCGGCGCGCCAGCACGCCCGCCACCTTGATGCGGAATTCCTTGGTGCCGCGCTTGTCGTCGATCGGGCGGCAGGCGGCCGAGCAGGCGGCGGCGAGCGCGTCGAGCGCGGCCGCGTCGACCTTGGTGCCGATGAGGGCCTTGGCGGCCTCCGGCACCAGCAGCACCTGAGCGGCGACGGCGCCGAGGCCGACCCGAGCCGCGGTGCAGACCCCCTTTGCGTCGAGCGTCAGGTTCACGCCGACGCCGACGACCGCGATGTCCATCTCCGTGCGGGGGATGAACCGCAGGTAGGCGTCGCCCGATTTCGGCGGGCGCTTCGGCAGCAGGATGGCCTCGACCATCTCGCCTTTCTTGAGCGAGGTCTTGCCGGGGCCGGTGCCGACCTTTTCGACCGGCACATTGCGCTTGCCCTTGGGTCCCGCGACCACGGCGACGGCACCGGCGGCGACCAGCGCCGGCACGCTGTCGGCGGCGGGCGAGGCGTTGCACAGGTTGCCGACGATGGTGGCGCGGCCCTGGATCTGGTGCGAGCCGATGAGGTTGGCGGCCTCGACCACGCCGGGCCAGGCCTTCTTCAGGGCCTTGTGCTCGCCGAGCTCGGCGCTGGAGACGGCGGCGCCGATGCGGAAGCCGCCGCCCTTCGGCGCGATGTCGCGCATGCCGGGGATGCGCTTCACGTCGATCAGCAGGTCGGGCTCGATGCGGTCGGTCTTCATCTGCACCAGGAGGTCGGTGCCGCCCGCCAGCACGCGGGCAATGCCGGCTTTGCCGGCGAGCAGCTTCACGGCTGCGTTGACGGTTGTCGGAGCTTCATATCGCAAACTACATCCCTCCCTGAATGGACCCCTTGATCCAAAAGCGAATTTTCCTAGTTTCCCTTCTGGATCAAGGCGGTGTCAACTTTTCTGACTTCGCCCTAAATAGTCCAGAGTAGTCCAAACTAGCAACTTCAACCCTTCTGTTGTGCCCCCGGTATGCACCCGTTGTGCACCCGTTCTCACACCGGAAGGTCCCAAACGAAGAGAAACAGCGATGCGTGTGAAGCTAACCAAGACCGAGATCGACCGCCTGAAAGCCGGGGAGAAGCGCTACGAGGTTTGGGATACCCAGACCGAGGGCCTGTTTGTACGAGTCCAGCCCA
>Ga0335082_10009682_pt1 | contig 10454 bp, 8 predicted proteins | sample Lox_Sample_41_FD_206718 | JGI IMG/M metagenome (GOLD analysis project Ga0335082, IMG submission 206718) | Soil microbial communities from Loxahatchee National Wildlife Refuge, Florida, United States - Lox_Sample_4.1 | ecosystem: Environmental > Terrestrial > Soil > Wetlands | place: USA: Florida...
CGATACCCATGCAACCCACCGCCGCCAACACTGCTCCCTATCCACCGCCTCTCCGTGAGACGCCGCGATCGAGCAGACCGATTGCGGCCACGGAGCCATTGCGCATCGTGCCCGTGCAGACGGCGCGCGATCTGCGGCGGTTCATCCGGGTGCCGTGGCACATCTACGCCAAAGAACCGAACTGGATTCCGCCGCTGCTGGTCGAGCAGCGCCACTTGCTCAGCAAGAAGAACCCGTTCTTCCAGCACGCCCGGGCACAGTACTGGGTTGCCTGTCGGGGCGCACGGCTCGTCGGCCGCATCAGCGCCCAGGTCGACGACCTGCACATCGAGCGCTACCAGGACGCCACCGGTCATTTCGGCCTGCTCGAGGCCGTCGATGATCCCGAGGTCTTCGCTTCTCTGTTCTCCGCCGCGGAAGCGTGGCTGCGTGACCAGGGCATGCAGCGTGTCATCGGTCCCTTCAATCTGTCGATCAACGGCGACATCGGCCTGCTCGTGCACGGCTTCGACACGCCGCCGATGTTCCTGATGAGTCACGGCCATCCCTACTACGACGCGCGGGTGACCGAGCAGGGATATCGAAAAACCAAGGACGTTGTGGCCTACCTGCTCGACCCGAGCGTGACGCCGCCGGAGGTGATGCTGGAGGCGGCGCGCCGCGCCGACAGCTCCGGGCGCATCAGGATCCGCCCGGTGCGCATGAAGCAGGTGCATGAGGAGGTCGCCATCCTGAGCGAGATCTTCAACGATGCGTGGTCGCAGAACTGGAACTTCGTGCCGTTCACGCCCGCCGAGTTCGACGACCTGGGCAAGAGCCTGAAGCTGTTCGTGCCGCCGGAGTTCGTGCAGATTGCGGAAGTGGATGGTCGGCCGGCAGCCATGATCGTCATCGTGCCAAACGTCGGCGAGTGCATCCGCGACCTCAACGGTCGGCTGCTCCCCTTCGGCTGGGCGCGTCTGTTGTGGCGGCTGAAGCGACATGGGCCGCGCAGCGCCCGCGTCGCGCTCATGGGCGTGCGCAAGGAATACCACCGCAGCTCCTTGGCCACCGCACTGGCGTTCGGTCTGATCAACGCGGTGCGCCAGCCGGTGCTGGATCACCACCTCGAGCGCCTCGAGCTGTCGTGGACGCTGGAGGACAACCATCCGATGCGGCGCATCAAGGAGCGCATCGGCGCCCGCAAGTACAAGACCTATCGGTTGTACGAGAAGGCGATTCAGTAGGACCTGCGACCGGCGTCTATGGCCCACTCCCTCCTTCGACGCGGCTCAGGACAGGGCTGGTGGCTGCGCGCTTCCAAGTCCGCCACGCTGCTAGTGGAGCCGGTGCGCATGTCCGGTGCCGAGCATGTAGGAGCTCCCGCGGCTGTCACCGTGAAGCGCTTTACCGCCCTGGTGTTGGCGGGTAGCCGTCCCGGCGGCGACCCAGTGGCGCACGCGGCGGGCGTCTCGCACAAGGCGTTCGCACCGGTAGCCGGCGTCGCGATGCTGACGCGTGTCGTAGCCACGCTGCGTGCGGCGGAGGCGGTGCGGCGCGTCGTCATCTGCGGAGTCGACCGGCAGGCACTGGCGGCGGAGCCGCAGCTGCATCCGTTTCTCGACAGCGGCGGCCTCGGGCTGGTGACAAGTCGGGCCACGCCGAGTGCCAGCGTGCTGCACGCAATGGAACAGCTCGCCCCTTGCACGCCGTTGCTCGTCGCCACCGCGGATCATCCGCTGCTCACCGCCGCGCTCGTGGACGATTTCTGCGCCCGCTCGGCGCATAGCGGCGCGGACGTGACTGTCGGCCTGGTGCCGGCGCGGCTCGTGCGTGGCGCGTTCCCCGGCGTGCGCAGAACGGCGCTGCCGTTCCGCGACGGACACTATTGCAGCTGCAACCTGTTCGCGTTCCTCACTCCGGAGGCGCAGCGCGCGCCGGCGGCGTGGACACAAGTGGAGCGGCACCGCAAGCGACCGTGGCGCATGGTCGGTGCGCTCGGTGTGGGGGTGACGCTGCGCTTCCTGCTGCGCCGGCTGACGGTCGACGCCGTGACGGATCTGGCGTCCGACCGCATGGGGGTGCGCGTTCGGCCGATCTTCCTCTCCCAGCCCGAAGCCGGATTCGATGTCGACACCACGGCGCAACTCGCCATCGCCGAAGCCTTCTTGCGGAGACGCGAGAGCACGGCGGCACGCTAGGCCGAGGTCTGAATCCATCAGCACGGCGCTGGCGCTAGCCGCCATGGCAGTCGCTCACGGAGCGTCGTGCCCAGCGGGCGCCCTTCGAGATGCGGCCTGAGAGGATGGCCGCTCCTCAGCGAGCGGAAATCTCATCACAATCAATTGTCAACCGCTCACGCTGAGGAGGCGCCATCTTTCCAGGCGCCGTCTCGAAGCGTGCGATCTCGCCTGGCGCTCACCAATAACTGACCGGCATCGGCGCGAGCCGTGCTGCGGTCAATCGGTTGGCGGCGGTGCGAAAGCAGAGTGGTTGGCGACGGGCCTGATGCGGCCGGCATCAACCCGATAGACGCGATCCGCGACGGCGATGAGCGGTCCCTGGTGGCAGACGGCCAGGATGGTCATCGCGCCACGGAGCCGCTGCAGCGTCTTGCAAACCTCCGTCTCCGTATCCGGATCGAGGGCTGCCGTAGCCTCGTCGAGGATGAGGAGCTGCGGCCGCCGTACCAGTGCACGCGCCAAGGCGATGCGCTGCCGCTGCCCGCCGGACAAGCGCAGCCCGCGCTCGCCGACGACGGTGTCGGTCCCTTCGGGCAGCGCCGCAATGAATTCCCACGCACCCGCGGCGCGCAACGCGGCCTCGACGTCGGCCCGCAATAGGTCCCGATCGCCCAGTGCGACGTTCACGCCGATGCTGTCGTGCAGGAGAAAGGTGTCCTGCGGCACATAGCCGATGAGGGCGCGCCAGCGTTGTGCATCGTACGTTTGCAGGGGGACACCGTCGATCAACACCTTGCCGGCCTGTGGCTGCAGCAGGCCGATGATGAGGTCGGCGACAGTCGTCTTGCCGGCCCCCGACGGTCCGACGATCGCGGTCAGCTCGCCGGCTGGGATGGTCAGCGACGCGGCATCCAGCACCGCTTCGCCGTCGTAGGCGAAGCGGATGTCGCGCAGCTCGATGGCGCGTCTGAGTGCGGGCGCAGCGACGCCGGCGTCAGGCTCCCGGGCCGCTTCGGCCGCTGCGATCGTTGCCCGCAGCGACCAGAAGGCCGAGTCGCAGGCAGCCATGCGCTGCAGTTCCTTCTGTGCCTGGCTGAGCGCCCCGATGATCCGCCCGCACACCACAGCCAGAATGATCACGGTGGCCAGCGGCAGCGACAACCGACTCTGCGCCGCGTAGAGGCCGATGGCCAGGAAGGCGATCATCAAAGGGTCCTGCAGCGCGTACATGGCTTCCTTGCTGGCGACCTCACGCTGCAGGGCGCGATTGAGCTGGCGGGTCTCCGCCTCGAGCAGCGAGCCGACCAAGGATTCCTGGCCCATGGCCTTCAGCGGCTTGACCGATTGGAGGGTGTCGGTGAGCCGCCTCAGCAGCGACTTCGTCACGCTGGTCTGGCGCGCACCCGCCTTCCGCGCCGTCCGCACGAGACGGGTGAGGACCGCCAGGATCAGTGCCGCGACCAGCAAGGTGACGAGTGTCGCCCGCCACGACACCAGGCATCCGACGGCGACGTAGGCGGCGGCCTGAATGAGCAGCGCGACCAGCGTGGTCGCGTGCAGGTACGCATCCGACGCGCGCCGTGCCTCGGCGGCAACCGCGGTTGCGAACGTACCAAGTGGCTGGTGGACATAGTACTCCCAGCGGCTGCGGAGCACGGCGCGGATGAGCGTCAGGCGCAGATCGGTCGCCATGTGCGCGACCGTGTAGCCGACCTGCTTGTTCGCCAGGAGCACCAGCACGGCGCGTACGAAAATCCCGCTCGCCACCAGAAGCAGCAATACGCCTGTCGTGGGCTCGAACCCCAAGCCGCGCAGCGCGGCCGACACGTACCACCCCACTCCGCCGGCACGGGCCGGCGCCGTCTCGGATGCGGTCGGACTCGCGACCGAGGTAATCAGTGGCACGCCGCCGGCGACACTGATGCCCTCCGCCACTCCGGCGAGCAACAAACAGGCAAGCATGACGGCGGTGCGCGCAGGGTACGCGCGCGCGAAGAGCAGGATGAGCTGCACTAGAACCTCAACGCCGGCGGCGCGCAGCGTGCAGGGAACAGGGGAGCTTGCATCTCTCTAGACACCTCACGCGTGCCGATCCTTACCACACCTCCGGCCCGGCGGCATCACGACTGTTTCCAGCGCGGCCCGGTGTATGGTACGCATTGCAGCCGAAATCATCTGGTGGGCCCCGAACACACGCCGAGACGCGTCGGAGACTGAATGCTATTTGGACTGCTTGGCGGCCTGGTCCGAAGAGCCCCCGCTCACGACGGGTACGAGAAGAAGATCTACGACGTGTTGCGGACGAAGTCAGCGGCGGAGGTTTCGGCCTACTGCTGCCAGCGGGACTTCACCCCGACGGAAGAGGAAACGCTGCTCGGTCTCATGGGGGCCGCCAGGACGCGCGGTTATGGCCACTTCAAACGCCTCTTGGTCGAACGGGCGGTGCTCCTCCCCGACACGCTGCCGTTCGAGGTGCGCGGCCTGCCGGGCTTCGATGCGGAGGAATCGCGTCTGCTCGACCGCATGCGTGAGGCGGCCGAAGGGCGGCGCGTCGTGTTGACCGGCCCCGCGGACTATCCTGTTGGCGCCGGTCAGGGCGACTGGGTTGACTCCTTCGATTGGGTGGCGCGCATCAACTTCCAATGGCCCATTCCCGAGCACCTCGTCCCCGACCTTGGGCGTCGCATGGACGTTCTCTACCATTGCTGCAATGCCGACTACTCGGTGGACAGGCTGTTCGTCGCCGGCTTTGAAAAGACGCGCTTCGTCTGCATGGAGCACCAGGCGCACAGCCTGCGTCTCAAGCGCCGATGCCGCGCCATGGGCATCCCATGCCTTTACACCACCGCAACCCTCGCCCGGCTGACGCACGCCCTGGGGCACCCCCCGAGCACCGGCCTGACCGCGGTCGAGCACCTCCTTTCTTTGCCGATACGCGAGCTCCAGCTCTACGGGATTACCCTGTGGCACGCTGCCTACTACCCAGGATATGCCGGCGACGGAGCTCGGAACGCCTCTGGCAAGCAGGCTGGCGTACGCAGACGGGTTTGGCGGCACGCGCCGCGGGCCGAAAGGAAATATCTCCTCAAGCTGGCGGCGCGCGACTCGCGGCTGCGCGTTGATTCCACAGCGCTGCGCCTGATGGCGGGCCGGGATGCGAGCGGCTGAGGCACTGGGACCTGCGGTCGGCGTCATTTCTATGGCCCGCTCCCCGCCCGCACTCCGGAGGCCTCCGGCGGACGTGATGGGTCGCTGGAGGCTTCCAAGTCCGACGGGCTGCTAGCCGGCACAGCGATCGAACGGTGACCGTTACAGCGAGGCTGAGTCTGGCGGGACCGCCCGTTCGCGCCGCGATCCGTCATCCGCGCCATCGTCCGGGAAGAAGCGTTCCCTGAAGCGCTCTTCCCAGTCGGAATAGTGCTGCACGGAATCCTGCACGTAGGCGCTGCGTCGCATGAGGGCGAGCAGGATGCGGTTCGTCAGGCGGCCGCGCAACGTCATTGGGCGCTCGAAGTCGAACAGCAGCACGACGCGATCCTCGTCGGTGGTGTTGTGCACCTCGTGCCGGTGCGTGTCGTCGAACAGCAGGACGCGACCTTCGTGCCAGTTATGCGGCGTGCCGTCGAGGTACAGAATGCAGCGCTCGTTATCCTTCGGCACCATCAGGCCGAGGTGACAGCGCAACAGGCCTTTGGCGAGCCCTTTGTGTGCGGGGATGTGGGCGCCGGGCGCAAGGATAGAGAAGAAGGCGGTCTCGAGGCCTGGCACGGTGGCCAGGAGACGTGCCGTCTCCGGACACAGCGCGCAGTTGTGCTGCGAGCGGTAGCCGAAGCCCTGCAACACAAAACTCTTCCACTTGTCGTCGGCGGAGATGCGGGTGTTTTCCGGCGAGACCTCGTACAGCCGCGGCAGGTCCTCGCGGTAGTGCAGGATGCGTTCGAGTTCACCGCGAATGGTCTGCCAGTTGAGCTCGAAGGCGCGCACCCACGGAAACAGATCACGCGAGAACACCGCCTGATCGGGGACCAACGATTGCGCGGCGAGATAGCGGTTGATCCGCTTGAAGGCGCGCTTGCCGTAGCGCCGAACCAGGCGCCGGCGCCGGTCGTGGAAGCCGTCAATCGCCTGCGTCAATCCCATGCCCGAGTACCCTTCATCATCCTCGATACGCCAGCCGGAACCCCGGCCGCCGAACATCGCGCCACCAACTCATTGGAGCGGTGGTCCTCCGCAACGCAACCTGGTAGAGAATGAGCCGTCGTGATGCAAGCACCAGAGTCGGCGAGGCATGCGGTGCGCGCGTTGCCGATGAGCCATGTGCGATGAATCCATGGATATGACATACACCAGCACCACCGTGGTACGAAACGGATGCGTCCGGGTCTGCGAGCATGGCTGACGAACATATTCCTGAGAAGCTGACCACGTGGCGCCGCTTCTACAAGCGCTCGGGGCTGCGGAATTTTGCCCGCCGGCGCAGGAAGGCGTTGGCTTACCACGTCGGCCGCGTGGCGCCGGGGGCCCTGCGGGGCACTAGCCTCCCGCGCGCCCTGGCGTTCGCCGATCGCGCCGCCGACGTGGTCTATCGCGCCTTTCCCGGTGTCCGCCGGCTGGCGCTCGATCACCTCGCCATCGCCTTCGGCGAAACGCACTCGCCCGCCGCCCGCGAGGACATCGCGCGGCAGGCGTACCGCCACGCCGCTCGGTGCGTCGTCGAGCTGGCGAAGCTCGACGACATTCGCCCACACTTCGACGACTACGTATCGGTCGAAGGGTGGGAGCATTTCGAGGGGGTACAGACACTGGGCCGCGGGGCCATCGCCGTTGCCGGCCACCTTGGCAACTACGATCTGCTTGCCGCCTATATGGGGTATCGGGGGATTCCGATCACCGTCGTGGCCAAGCGCGAGGACGATCCGCGCATCCACAAACTGCTGACCGACTTCCTCACCGACAACGGCGTGCAGGTGATCCTGCGCGATAGTGCGATGGCGGCCAGAGATATCCTCAGGGTGCTGCAGCGGCGCGGTATCCTGGCCCTGCTCCTTGACATCGATGTGCGTGTGCCTTCCGTTTCGGTTCCGTTCTTCGGCCGCCTGGCGCGTACGCCGGCGGCTGCCGCCGTCCTGGCAGTGCGGCGCGACATTCCTGTCGTTCCCACATTTATCCAGCGATGCCCCGAAGGCGGCCACCGTGTCACGATCATGGCGCCGATCCTGCCGCCCAAGAGCGGCGACCGGCAGGCCGATATCCTCGAGCTGACCCGCCAGTTCAACCAGATCCTCGAGGATCGAATCCGCCGGCAGCCAGCTGAGTACTACTGGTGGCACCGGCGGTGGCGGCGTCCGCCCCTCCCGCACGTCGATCTCGACGCAGCCCTCCCGCACGCGGTCGCGTCGACGTAACTTCGCAGCGGGGTACAGAGATGGGCGTGACGATCATCACCGGCGCCTCGTCGGGCATCGGACGCAGCCTGGCGCGGCGGTTGGCCGTGGACGGCGAACCGGTTGTGCTCGTCGCGCGGCGGCGGCCGCTGCTGGATTCGCTGGTCGAGGAGATCGAGCGCGCCGGTGGCACGGCGATGGCAATCGCCTGCGACGTCACCGATCACGCGGCGGTGCGCGATGCGGTGCGGCAGGCGGAGGCGCGCTTCGGCCCGACGACGCGCCTGGTGGCAAATGCCGGCGGTGCGCTGGGCTCGCACAGCTTCGGCGCCGCACACGTCGCCGCGGTCGTCGACCTGAATCTCATCGCTGTCGCCAATTGCATCGACGCGGTTCTGCCGGGCATGCTCGCGCGTCGGGCCGGGCATCTCGTTGCGGTCACGAGCCTGGCCGCGTCACGTGGCCTGCCCGGGTCGGCCGCCTACTCGGCCGCCAAGGCCGGTCTGACGAACATGATGGAGAGCCTGCGCATCGATTTGCGTCCGCAAGGCGTCGACGTGACGATCATCGCCCCGGGCTTCGTGCGTATCAAACCGGGCACGAAGAAGAAGAGAACCAAGCCCCTTCGTGTGGAACTCGAGTCGGCGACGCGCTTGATGCACCGCGCCATCCAGGCACGCAAGCCGTACTACGCCTTCCCCAAATCATTGGTCGCGCTCACCTGGATTGCGCGTTTGCTCCCGGCCGCGATCTACGATCGCCTCCTCGCCGGCCGCGGACCGCGCCCGAAGGCATCTCTCTCAACGTAGGTAGAGGAGGCCGGGCCCTCAGCCCGCCGTCGGCCACGCTTTGCGCGCGATCTTCCGATCGAGGAACCGGTCCGGCATCCAGAGGGCCATGAGAAATCCCCGCCGGTGGCGCAACACGGGAATACGGGTTGGCGGGCGGGCCATGGTCAGGGCGTCGACGATCACGCGGGCGACCTCCGACGGGTCGAGGCCGCGGTCGCGGCCCTTGCGCAAGCGCCGCAGCGCCTTTGGGACCACCGACTCGTACGGCGTACCGCGATAGCGCTCGAAATCGTGCTGCAAAGCCTTGTCCCAGATCGGCGTGCGCACGATCGCCGGTTCGACGATCACGACCTCGACACCGAAGGGGTGCAACTCGCGGCGCAAGCAATCGGAGATCGCCTCGACGGCGAACTTCGAGCCGCAGTACGGCGCCAGGAAGGGCGCGGCCAGACGGCCGGAGACCGAGCTGATGTTGATGATGCGGCCCCGCGACTGACGCAGGCGCGGCAGGAAGGCCTGCGTGACGGCCACCAACCCGATTACGTTCACCTCGAACACGTGGCGCAACATGTCGAGGTCAAGCAGCTCGATCGGGCCGCCATCGGCGATCCCCGCGTTGTTGACCAGGCCCAGCAGCGGCTGGTCGCCGAGCAGGGTAAGGATTCGCTCGCGCGCGTCGTGCAGGCTCGCTGGCTGCGCCAGGTCGAGCCGCACCGGGATCACACCGAGGGCTTCGAGCGGCGCGCTGTCCTCATGATCCAGCAGCGTTCCGAGCACGCGGAACCCCCGTTCGACGAGCAGCCGGCTGGTGGCCAATCCCAGCCCGCCCGAAGCCCCCGTTAGCACGACGGCCCCTGCCTCATTCCCCATCGCCATGCGTCGCCCCCCTTCCTCTTTCGGTAGCGTTAGCGTGTGCGCCGCGCCGCGCGTCCGGGTGCCAAACGCCGCAGGCCACGCCGCAGGAGCGTGATGGCCCACGCGCTGCGCGCACCGCGCGGTGTGAGATGGCCACGTAACGCCGCCGTGTCGAGCGCGCCCGGTGCCCCCGTTTCGGGAATCGCCAGTCCGGCGGACCACAGCGTGCCGTTCACCAGCAGTTGGCGCAAGCCCGCGGCGGACCACGCGGAGTGCGCGTCCAGGCCGGTGAAGCAGAACGACCGGCCGCCAGCGGGCCGCTCGTAGACCCAGCTCACCACATCGGCGACGCCACCGCTGCGAGCGCCTCGGTGCTCGCGGCCCGACCAGACCAGCGGTGTGACGCCGTGCATGCCATCCAGGAACTGAATCTGCTTGAGCCAGCCGTCGCGGCTCTCCCACGCCCCGACGCCACGGGTGACCGGATGGCAGGGGAACTCCTGGTGGCGTGCGGGCCAGTGCCCGCGCGCCGATTGGCCGGCAACGTGCACTCCGCCGATCCAGCGAGCGGCCTGGCCGGCCAACTCGGGCGGATACGAAACCGCCTGATGGATCATGACCATACCAACGCCGCGGTCGACCAGCCGCTGAATCGTCAAGGTGCGCTGCGGCGATGCGAGCAGGGCCAGCTTGCGGCCGCCGCCGGAATAGACGACGAGTGATCGCGCCGCGTCGAAGACAGACTCGTCCTGCGGCCAACCGTCGCGGACCACGATCGCGCGGACGCCCGCGGTCTGCTCGAGCAGCGACGCGAGGAGGGTACAGCCGCCGAGATAGTCGTGATGTCCGACGCGATCGGGAACCTTCACCGTTCCCGCCAACAGAACGATCGTCACCGGTGCGGAAGCGCGGTTGTCGCGTACAGACGGCATCCGTCGACGAGACCTCTGTGCCGCGCCCGCGTCAGATGAGCCGGCGCCCGCTCAGCCGTTCGAGGATGCGCAGCGACGAATGGGACGGATCGTTCATTGCGGTCGCCGGCAGAAAGAACGTTTGATCGAGGCTGTGCTGCCCGGAGATCGCGCCATGCAGCACCAGATCGGTGAGCGCGATCCAACAGGCGCCGGGAGGGAAATCGACGATGCGTCGCGGCGCCGTGCGCTGATACTCGTCGCTGCGCTTCCCAAGCCGGCGGAGCTCCGCGAGCAGCAGATCGTACGGGGTCTTGGCGCCGCCGACGACGCCGAAACGGGCGAGCAGCG
>Ga0335082_10009684_pt1 | contig 10454 bp, 7 predicted proteins | sample Lox_Sample_41_FD_206718 | JGI IMG/M metagenome (GOLD analysis project Ga0335082, IMG submission 206718) | Soil microbial communities from Loxahatchee National Wildlife Refuge, Florida, United States - Lox_Sample_4.1 | ecosystem: Environmental > Terrestrial > Soil > Wetlands | place: USA: Florida...
TTGTGTTCGCCGCGGCGGAAGTTGTCGATGAGATGCTCCGACGTGCGCAGCGAGAACGTCAGAATGCTGACGGTGGTCGTCTTGTCGGTGCAGTTCAGAAAGACGCCGGCGTCGCAGACATACAAGTTGGAAACGTCGTGTGTTTGGCCGAAGCGGTTCGTCACAAACTTCTTCGGATCATTCCCCATTCGGCAAGTGCCGGTCTCGTGCAGGCTGAAACCCGGAATCTCGGGCGCATCTCCGGATTCCTCGAGTTCCCCACCCGCGGCACGCAGCACATCGGCGCAGACCTGCTTTGAGTGCTCCCACATCTTCAGCACATTCTCATCCCACTCGAAGTGCATGCGGGCGACAGGAATTCCGTATGGGTCCTTCACCCCAGGATCGAGATCCATGTAGTTCGTATCGGACCGCAGCGTCGGCGCCTGAATCCCGAAGCTCACCGGTGCAGGATAACGCCGTTTGATATCGCGCTTGAACGATGACCCGAAGCCGTCCACATCGTGTGCATACCACGGGAACTCGGCGCATCCGCCGTCGGGATAAACGGAATACCCGCGAATGAATTTCTCTTCGTGCGGATCGTTCAGATTCTGCCAGCGCGGCATCCACGCAATGGTGCTGTCTGCAACGTGGTCCGGGAAACTGGGTTGTCCGAGTAGTTGCGGCAGATATCCCCGGGCGGACTCGCCGTAAAGATGGTCGCAGAGATTGCGCCCGAGTTGTCCGCTGGAGTTGGCAATTCCGTTCGGCCAATGGCGCGACTTGGAGTTCAGCAGGATGCGCGCCGACTCCACGCACCCCGCGGCAACCACTACCGAGCGCCCATACACTTCGACTTCCTGCTTCGTCTTGCGATCGATGTACGCGACCCCGGAGGCTTGCCCGCTCTCGTCCACAAGAACGTTCTTGGCCAATGCGTCGGTGCGCAATTCCAGATTCTTCGTGGCCTCGGCCTTGGGCAGCAGGAAGTACGGTGTGGAGAAGAACGCCCCGACATCACAGCCGGTCGTGCATTCTCCGCAATAGTGACACGCTGGATGTCCCTCGTGCGGCTGCGTGAGCTGCGCGCACCGATCCGGCAAATACGGTACGCCGACCTTCTTGCACCCAGCTTCGAGAATGTAATCAAGACAACGAAACTTGAACGGCGGCAGATACGATCCATCCGGATTGCTCGGCCGGTTCTGCACCGTGCTGGCTACGCCGATCATCTTCTCGACGCGGGTGTAGTACGGATCGATCTCGGCGTACGTGACCGGCCAATCCACGTCATAGCCGTCAAGCGACGCCGCGCGGAAGTCGATATCTCCAAAGCGCGCCGAACTTCGTCCCCAGAAATTGGTCTTGCCGCCAACCGCATTGCACCGCGGCCACATCCACTTCGTACCCGGCGCAACCGTGAACGGAATCTCGTGGTCCCACGCCGCCTTGGTGTACTCGTTGTCCATATAGCCGTAGGATTCTCCGCGACGCTTGGGATCATCCAGCCCACGGAATTTCACATCCCAAGGCATGCGGTGATAGCGGAAGTCTTTTTCAGGATCGAGTCTCCTCCCCGCGTTCAGCGCGCAGACTTTGAGTCTGGCCTCGCATAGCGTCTTGATCGCCATGCCGCCGCCGGCCCCGGTCCCAATCACGATGACGTCGTAGATGGTCTTCGCCATGAGTCGTTTTTCGTGAGTCGAGCTACCGTACTCCCGACTCAACCGTCGAAGCGCGGTCCTTCCAGGGACGCGTTAGGTTCCACTGCGCGCCTGGGCTTTACCGCCGTGGTTTGCTTCAGGCCTTCGCCTGCGACAAATGCAAATGCTCCCGATCATCCTTATGCGGACACTCCGGGGATTCGGCATAAGACTTCAGCGCGGGATTGTCCAACTCCTTGTAGCCGATCTCACTCGTGTAGAAGCCGGTCACCGTGTACTCGCGCACCAGAGCGAAGAACTTCCGTCCATCTTCCTCACCGGCGCGGGACTTGTCTTTGAACCCAAGAGGCACCAGCAACGAATTCTGCTGATCCCCGGTTAGATCCATGAACTTCTTGCCGGCGGTTCGTTCACTGTGGGCACTCAGCCAGGCCAGTCCCATGCGAAATGGATACTGTGGCTCAGGGTCATTCGCGACCATGAAATCAATAAACTCCGCGACGCCGGCCTCTTTCGCCCCGGGCGTGCCATCATGGGGAATGATGATGTCCGCCAGCCTCTCGACCATTGCGTATTCGCCGGCTGTGAAGAACTGCGGACGATAACTCGCCGGCTTTACCTGCAACGCCGCATTGCCGATATGCCCGCAGGCAAATCCCCACTTGCTGAATCCCGGGAACTTCGCCGCGGCCGCAGCCGTTCCCAAAATTCGCAACGCTTCCCGCCGGTGTATCCCTTGTCCCGCCATGAGTCCTGACCTAAGAAAGGTATTTGATCGTTGCTTCTACCATATCTGCTGTCGGCTTGTACGGATCGCCCGGCGCATCGTATTCGATCGAGCAGTATCCCTTGTAGTTGTGCTTCTTGAGAACCGCAAAGGTCTTCGCCAGATCTACGTGCGTAGGCTTACCCTGTTCGTCCGGTTCGCCATCCTTCACGTGACAGATTCCGTAGGCATGGGCGAACATGACTTCCATCGCCTTGTCCTGAAACGCTTCGTCATGCGCGGCGAGTGAATTCCCGAAATCCGGCAGTGCCCGCAGCCACGGGCTGTGGACCTTGTCGATGATCTGCGCGATGAAGAACGGATCCTCGCTGACAGGGTTGTCGTTCTCCAGATGGATGACGACGTTCTTCTTCGCCCCATATTCTGCATTCTGGGCAAGCGTTTCAGCGGCAAGGCCCACGTCTGGCTTGGAATCTTTCCCGCCATCGATGTGCGTGCGAATGCTGGGGGACCCGAGAGCGACGGCAACATCAATCCACTGATTCGTCGCGACTACAGATGCCTTGCGCTCGGCAGCGTCCGCGGCATATTGACTGTGCCTTCCGTCGACGGCGATATCGACTACTGACGACCGCGTTTTTTCCACGGCAGCGCGGAATTGCTCCAGATATTTCGGATCGGTGGAAGGGAAGATCGGACTCCAGGGTTCAATGTGATGCACGTTGAACTTCTCGACCACGTGGGCGGCGAAATCCTTCAACTGCATCTGCTGCGCGAGAGGAATTGTGCTCGGCGTCTTGCCGTCCCAGCCTTTCCATCCAACAATGAATTCACGGAACGGATAAGCCGCGACCGCAACACGCTCGCGCGGGTCATTAGGAAAGTTGACGGAAGGTTCGGAACCAACGGCGTACGCCAGTCTCGACAGCAACGACGTTCCGACCGCCGCACCCGCGCATAACTCGACGAATTCTCTTCGTGTAGTTGTGCTCATGCGCGCAAGTTTACCAGAGTGGATCAGCGGGGGATGCAACTGATGCAGAGTATTTCAGCTCGTGAAATTGGTTTGAAAGTGAGAAGAAAGCGGCTGGGCGCCGGCGTCCCGGCGCCCAACCGAAGGAGCGTGACACTTACTCCACCGACGAAGGATGCAGTACCCGATACGTGCTGCCCCCATTCGACCAGACCAGCACCAGTGCGTCCTGCCCCTGCTGTATTCCCTTCAGGGCATCGGCTGCGTCGCTCGCCGACTTCACCGGCTTGCGGTTTACTTCTTGGATCACATCACCCTGCTGCAGGCCGGCGTTGTCCGCCGGGCTGCCCGGTTGCACGTCTTCCACGATCGCCCCACGTACCGAGGACGGCGCTTTCAGTTGATCGCGGTCCTGATCGCTGAGGTCGCCGAGACTCACACCCCAGCGGCCCTTGCCATGGGTCGTTTCAGCCTTGTCCGCGCTGTTCGGATTCTTTAGATCCTCCAGCGTCACCGGAACGCTCATCGGCTTCTCGTCCCGCAGAACCTGCAGACGAATGACGTCGCCCGCTTTGTGCTGTCCGACAAGAACCTGCAATTGGCCGGCATCGCTGACCGCCTTGCCGTCGAGTTCCGTGATCACGTCGCCTGTCTTCAAGCCTGCCTTCGCGCCGGGAGCATCCGCCTGCACATCGCTGACGAGCGCTCCCTCGGCCTTCGAAAGATGGAAGAACTTCGCATTGTCGGGAGTCACATCGGCAATCTGTATGCCGATGAATCCATGCTCGACCTTGCCATACTTGATCAGCGTTTCCACGGTCGGCTCGGCGATCTGCGACGGAATCGCGAATCCCATGCCCGAGAACGATCCCGAGTTCGAGATCAGAAACGTGTTAATGCCGATGACTTGCCCTCGCGCATCCACCAGGGCTCCGCCGGAGTTGCCCGGGTTGATAGCGGCGTCGGTCTGGATGAACTCGCCCGGCTTGCGCCGATCGCTCGCATCCGGGTTCGGACGATTCAACGCGCTGATGATCCCGCGCGTCACCGTAAAGCGGAACCCATACGGATTGCCGAATGCCAGCACCGTCTGTCCCGGACGCAGTTCGCTCGAGTTGCCCCACGGCACGCTTGGCAAACTCTTGCCTTCGACCTTGATCACAGCCAGGTCGGTCAGAGGATCGGCGCCAATCAACTTCGCGGGCATCACTTCGCGATTGCTCATGGTCACGCGAATGTCGGTGGCGCCGTCGATCACGTGATTATTGGTGACGATGTATCCATCGGGCGAAATAATCACGCCGCTGCCCAGTCCATGCTCCACCCGGTTCTGCGGCATCTGCCGAAAGCGGAACTGCCGGTTGCCCTGTCCGCCAAACGGGTTGCCGAACGGTCCGAAGAACTGCTGCATGTCAGGCATCTGATCCTCGGCCTGATCTTTGTTCTTTGCTGTCACAGTGACGTTCACCACTGCAGGCGTGACGCGCGCCGCCAGCGTCTCCATGGCGCGATCCAGCGACAGGATTGCCGCCACACTGTTTTCGTCGAGCGGAGCAGATGCCGCTGCCGGCGTTGCCGCCGCTACGGTCGACGACTTCCCTAACTCAAACGCACCCACCGACGCGATTGCAACCACAGCAATGACCGCGACTGCCAGGCTCCTCTTCGTTGTTGACTTCCATCCTTCCAGCCACTTCATGTTTTCATTCTCCTTTGTGGAACTAATTCTTTAGTTGATGCATGCAAAATTTTTAGGTCGTCCGCGGCACAGGAATTGCGATTACCTGATTCGTCTCAGGCTTGATCACAGTGATACGCCAGACGCGCACACTCCACACGATCTGTGAGTCCGGCTCGACAAACTGCGTGCTTTGTACGAAGACCAGCGTCTGCACCGGGACCAGATCTGACGCATTTCCGAAGGCGCTGACATCGATCCAGGGAATCATCGGCAGACTCGGAACCTTCGCAATGGTCGCTGCATCTCCGACGGGTTTCGTGCTCTGAAGGGGCACAGCTCGAGGGGGAAGGGCTTTTGCTGCGCGCGGACGAATCTTGTTCGGCGTCGTTTTTTCGTGAATCGAAGCCGCCGTCGCCTTCGGTGCGAATCGGACGTCAATCGTCGAGTCGACCGCAGCCTTCGCGACTTCTGCCGAAACGCCTGCATTGCGCGCACCGCTGTTGAAACTTACAAACTCCGGCGCATACGGCGCAGCGGCAACGAACATCACAGCGAATGCGCCAATCAGTCCCATCACGGGCCTGGACACACGCGTCGTCACTGGACGATTGCGATCGAGAATCTGCGCCAACCGCAGCGACGCTTCGCGCGCGCGATGCACCAATGCCTGCGCCATCGTCCAGCCACGCTGAGCCACGCTCTTCTCCAGCAGTGTCACCAGGCAATTCGCGTACTCGTTGGGATTGGCGATTTCTGCGACCACGGCGTCATCGCACGCCATCTCGCGTTCCACCGAAAGACGTTTCTCGATCCACCAGATAGCCGGATGGAAGAAGAACACGGCACGCGCAATCTTCTGCACCAGGTTCGTCCAGTCGTCCCACCGCCGCAGGTGCGCAAACTCATGCCGCAAGACAATACTCAAATCCGATGGCGCCACTTCCCGCAGAGTCCAAGCCGGGAGAACGATCATCGCCTTCCATAGACCAAGCGCCGCAGGCACGCGAATCTGCTCCGACGTCGCAATCGTCACAGGTCGGTGGAACAGGAAAGTCTTCTGACGAAGTTCATCTACGGTGAGGCGCAGAGACGAATCCAACTGACCAAGATCGACGACCGTGCAATTCCGCCGCAGCGCCAACAGCCGCCAAAGCCCAACCGCCACCCGCGCCATCGCGATGGCCGCGATCACAAACCAGGCTGCAAACAATCCTGTGGCCCAATGTCCGGGAAGCTCAATCGCTGACCGCCAACTCGCGATTCCTGGCCCGACCGTCCGCTCTGCGCCAAACCGCGCCAAAAACGGCAGCGAAGTTACCGCTACCAGCGCCAGGAACCACACCGCAAATCGAGTACGGGAATTCTGTTTCGGAAGCACGCGCAACATGGCCCAGGCCAGCACCACCAGCGCGATTCCCTCCGGCAACGAATTCAGAATGCGTGTGACCGCCGACTGCGCCAGCATCTCGAGTCCGGGAGCCATCACTTCTCGTCCTCCCGATCCAGCATCTTGCGCAGCCGCTGAATTTCTTCCGCGCTGATCCCCTGGTCTTCCAGAACATTCAGAACCAGATCTTCGTGGGAATTCCCAAAGAACCGGCTGACCAGGCGCCGAATTTCCGACCGCGATGCTTCCGTCCTCTTCACCAGCGGTGCATACACGTGCGCGCGCCCGTCTTTCTCATGCCCGACATAGCCCTTCTTCTCCAGTATGCGGATGGTGGTCAGAACGGAGTTGTAAGCAATCGCAGGCTTCTGCGTCAGCGCGTCAAGGACCTGCTGAACCGTGCCTGAGCCTCGCTCCCAGAGCACATTCATCACTCGGAGTTCGGCTTCGGTCAACGTTTCCGATTGTCGCGGCGGCACTGGCAGGTTCTCCCTGGACCCTTAGACGGGCGTGTTTGCGAAAGGTAACTAATTATTTAGTTGCGGAGAAGATCGAAGACGTTGCCTCGCGCATCCTCGCGAGTAAGCCTATCATTATGAATGACATATCCGCGTCGCCCGGAAATGGTTCCAGACGCGAAAAACTCGCCTTTGGTGCCGGCAAAGGCGTAGTTGTATACACTGGTCATCCGTAAGTTGTGGCGGCTGTGCGCGCGTCGGGTGTTTGCATCGACAGGAGGTTTCCCAATGAACTGGAAGGGCGTCATGCCCGCAATCACAACCTGCTTCGGCAGAAATCTTTCGATCGACCATGCCTTCGTCGCCGAGCATTGCCGCTGGCTCCTCGACAACGGCTGCACCGGCATCGTCGCCCTCGGTTCACTGGGCGAAGGTGCGACTCTCCAGTTTGACGAAAAGCTTGAGGTCCTCCGCACCTGTGTAAAGTCCGTCGGCGGACGCGGCCCGGTTCTCGCAGCCATTTCCGCGCTCAGCACCGCCGAAGCTGTATTCCTGGCCAAGCAGGCCGCCGACCTTGGCTGCGACGGCCTGATGGTGCTTCCTCCCTATGTCTACAAGGGCGACTGGCGCGAGATGAAGACGCACGTGGCTGCGGTATTCCGTGCCACGCCGCTCGCCTGCATGCTGTACAACAATCCCATCGCTTACGGAACGGATTTTCTTCCCGAACAGATTCAAGAGTTGGCGGCTGAGCACGCAAACTTCGAGTCCGTCAAAGAATCCAGCGCCGATGTCCGACGCGTTTCTGCCATTCGTGCATTGCTCGACAATCGTCTGCAAGTCTCCGTCGGTGTCGACGACGCCATACTGGAAGGCATCGCCGTCGGCGCGCGCGGATGGGTCGCCGGACTCGCCAACGCTTTTCCCCGCGAATCCGTCGACTTGTTCCACTATGGACTGAGCGGCGAGAGCGACAAGGCATTCGAACTCTATCGCTGGTTCCTTCCGCTTCTCAGGATGGACACAGTTCCCAACTTCGTCCAACTCATCAAACTCGTGCAGGCGGAAATCGGCCACGGGAATGCAAGCGTTCGTCCGCCGCGTCTTGAACTGGTGGGAAGTGAACTCGAACAGACGCGCAAGACGATTCATGATGCTCTCCGCACGCGTCCGCAGTCAGCGAGCCTGGATGTAGTATCGGTGAGGAAATAACTATGTTGGTGTCGATGACAAAGCTCTCTGGCCGCTCGCTGATCGGATTCCAGGAAGGCGCAAGCACAGGCCAGCCGCTCTATGCACATGATCCGACCACCGGGCAGAAGCTCGATCCGCCGTTCATCTCAGCATCGCCGGAAGAAGTGGAACGTGCCGTTCGTCTCTCGGCGGAGGCATTCAACACCTATCGCCGCGTTCCGGGTTCTGGCCGCGCCGCATTGCTGCGGAAGATCGCCGACAAGATCGAATCGATTGCCCCGGACATCATCGAGCGCGCCCGACTCGAGACGGCCCTGCCGCATGCGCGTCTTCAAGGCGAAACCGCGCGCACCTGCGGCCAACTTCGTTTGTTCGCCAAAGTTGCGGAAGAAGGATCGTGGGTGACCGCGCGTATCGACCGCGCAGAGCCCGATCGCAAGCCCGCACCCAAGCCTGACATCCGCTCAATGCTGCATCCCCTCGGCCCCGTCGTTGTCTTCGGCGCGAGCAACTTTCCACTGGCGTTCTCCGTCGCCGGTGGCGACACAGCTTCAGCACTCGCCGGCGGCAACACCGTCATCGTGAAAGCGCACGCCGCGCATCCCGGCACCGGTGAACTCGTAGGACGCGCGATTCAAGACAGCGTCCGCGAACTGGGATTACCCGAAGGAGTGTTCTCGCTCTTGTTTGGTGCCGGCTCGCAGATCGGTACCGCGTTGATGAAGCATCCGCTGGTCCGCGCTGGAGGATTCACCGGATCGCGCACCGCAGGCCGCATTCTGATGGATGTCGCGTCATCCCGCCCGGAGCCAATTCCGTTCTATGCCGAGATGAGCAGCACCAACCCCGTATTCGTTCTTCCAGGAGCTTTGCGGGAACGCGGGGAAACCATCGCCGCGGGTCTGCACGCATCATTCACCTTGGGTGCCGGACAGTTCTGTACCAAGCCCGGCATGGTTTTTCTCGAGCAAGGTGCCGACGCCAAAGCGTTCGCCGGAAAAGCGTGCCAGTTGGTCAGCAGTTCCGCCCCGTTTCATCTCCTGACCAAGGCGATCTACTCGTCCTATGACTCATCGATTGCCGAGCGCAAGAACGACGCGACAGTCAAGCTAATCGCTGAGGCGACTCAGGCCGCATCCTCCACGGGGTTTGCCGTGGACTCCGCGATGTTCGAAACCGATGCAGCGTCCTTTCTCGAGTCCGATCTGGAGTCCGAAATCTTCGGGCCCACGACACTCCTCGTGGAATATTCAACCCGCGATCAAATGCTCTCGATCGCGCGCTCGATCGAAGGACACCTCACTGCCACGATTCACGGAACAGAGCAAGACCTGCGCGACTTCGCTGATCTGATCGCGATCCTTGAAACCAAGGTCGGCCGACTCATCGTCAACGGTTTCCCGACCGGCGTGGAAGTCACGCATGCCATGGTCCATGGCGGCCCGTATCCCTCGACGTCCGACGGTCGCTCGACTTCCGTTGGAACGCAAGCCATCTTCCGCTTCACGCGCGCAGTTTGCTACCAGGGTTTCCCCGACGCAGCGCTGCCCGACGCACTGAACGATGCCAACCCGCTGGGAATCTGGCGCATGATCGACGGCGAGATGACCCGTAGCGCCATCTCAAGGCGGTGAACTCTTCGCCGAGTTACGAAACTCTCCACGAATCCGGCAAATCTATGTAGGACCGATCAAGCGCCCCGATTGAAGGGCAGCCCAACAAGCGGAGCGTGCGCTCGACATCGGTGCGCAAGATGTCGATGGCTTTCGCCACTCCCGTGGGACCAGCGGCAGCGAGTCCATAGGCGTAGGCACGCCCGATCAGGACCGCCTTAGCGCCGAGAGCGACAGCTTTCACCACATCACTTCCTCGGCGTATGCCGCCGTCCATCAGCACGTCAATCTGGCCATTCACCGCCGCAACAACTTCCGGAAGCGCGCGCAGGGTGGAAGAAACGGAATCCAGTTGCCGACCGCCGTGATTCGACACCACAACGGCCGCTGCTCCTTCATCGATCGCGTGCTGCGCATCATCCCCTGTCATTAAGCCTTTGACAACGATGTGTCCTGACCAAAGATTCCGAATCCATTTCAGGTCCGCCCACGTCACCGTGGACTCAGACAAAGCGGTCCCAACGTCGAGCAGGTCCATGGGGCCTTTGCCCGGAATGACGACGTTCTGCAACCTAGGGACACCGCCATCGAGTAGAAACCCGATAAGCCAGCCCGGATGCGCAACGATGTTCGGCACAAAGGGAATTTTGGCGAAGAGGGAACTGCCCAGCAGCTCTTTCATCCCGTTGCGCGGATCGCGCTCGCGCATTCCGGCGACCGGAGTATCGACTGTAATGACGAGTGCCGAATAACCCGCCTTCTTGGCTCGATCGAG
>Ga0335082_10009685_pt1 | contig 10454 bp, 7 predicted proteins | sample Lox_Sample_41_FD_206718 | JGI IMG/M metagenome (GOLD analysis project Ga0335082, IMG submission 206718) | Soil microbial communities from Loxahatchee National Wildlife Refuge, Florida, United States - Lox_Sample_4.1 | ecosystem: Environmental > Terrestrial > Soil > Wetlands | place: USA: Florida...
CATCAGGAGCATCAAGGTTCGCGAAGTTCCCTGTAACGGCGACCGCGAGTTCCGGATCGTAACCACGCATCGCGGAGAGCCGGTGCAGACCCTGATCTCGCCCGACGTTGCGGTCTGCGCTGATTGCCTCCGCGAGATGTTCGATCCGGCAGACCGCCGCTATCGCTACCCTTTCATCAACTGCACGAACTGCGGGCCTCGCTTCACCATCGTGCGCAATATTCCCTACGACCGCCCTTTCACCTCGATGTCCGTCTTCCCGATGTGCCCGCCCTGCCAGGCAGAATACGAAGACCCATCTAACCGGCGCTTCCACGCCCAGCCCAACGCCTGCCGGGCTTGCGGTCCGCACGTGGAGTTGTGGGACGGGGAAGGGAAGCGAATGGACGTCGCTGACCCAATCGCCGAAGCGATAAGCCTCTTGCAGGTTGGGCAGGTGGTCGCCATCAAGGGTCTGGGAGGATTTCACCTCGCGTGTGATGCAAGGAATCCTGAAGCAGTACGAATCCTGCGCGACCGCAAGCGGCGCGTGGAAAAGCCGTTCGCGGTGATGGTCCCGGATCTCGCCGCCGTCGAGAGATTCTGCGAAGTGGACGATGCTGCACGTCAACTATTGCTCAGCTTGCAGCGCCCCATCGTCCTGCTGCGGCGGCATGACGGGACTGCGATGGCCGATGACGTGGCACCGTTCAACCGTTACCTGGGCGTGTTCCTGCCTTATACACCGCTGCATTACCTGCTGTTCTCGGGTGGCGGGTTCGCGGCGCTCGTCATGACCAGCGCCAACCTCAGCGAGGAGCCAATTTGCATTGCCAACGACGAAGCCGTGGAGCGATTGCAAAGGCTGGCGGACGGCTTCCTCGTCCACAACCGGGACATTCTGCTGCGCTGTGACGATTCTGTGGCGCGAGTTTCCGCCGGGCGTCCGCGGCAGCTGCGTCGCTCGCGGGGATTCGTTCCAGTGCCGGTGTTTGTGCGCGATGAAGTTCCCTCGGTGCTTGCGGTCGGCGGAGAATTGAAGAACACGATCTGCCTGACCAAGGGGTGCCATGCTTTTCTCTCGCAGCACATCGGCGACCTGGAGAATGCCGAAAGCTATGGTTTCTTCGAGGAGGCCATCGAGCATCTGCAGCGCATTCTGGAGATCAGGCCGGTTGCGATCGCCTACGATCTGCACCCCAACTACTTCTCCACCCGCTGGGCGCTGGCGCAGTCCGGGTTGCCGCAGATCGGCGTGCAGCACCATCACGCACATATTGCGAGCTGCATGGCCGAAAACCACCTGGAGGGCCGGGTCATCGGCTTCGCGCTCGACGGGACCGGATACGGCACCGATGGACGCATCTGGGGAGGGGAAGTGCTGCTGGCCGACTACTGCGCCTTCGAGCGCGCTGCACATCTCGCGTATGTTCCTATGCCGGGTGGCGAAGCGGCGATCCGTGAGCCGTGGCGCATGGCAGTGTCATATCTCACGCGCCACTTCGGATGCGACTTCGTCCGCGAAACGCCTCTGGCGAGAGACATTCCACCGAAGAATCTCAACGTGCTGTTTCGCATGATGGAGCAGGGAATTAACTCCCCTCTAACATCAAGTTGCGGACGGCTCTTCGATGCGGTAGCGGCATTGACGGGCGTTCGCACCCAGGTGAACTACGAAGCGCAGGCGGCCATTGAATTGGAAATGGCGATTGGGAATTCGACGGACGAGGGCGCGTATCCGTTTGATCTGGTAGCAGAAAATAACAGCTGGATCATCGACACGCGCAGTCTGTTTGAGGCCCTGCTGCAGGACATCGCGCGCGCTGTTCCTGTAGGTGACATGAGCCGCCGATTCCACAATGGCCTGGCGAACGTACTGGTTGAAGTCGCCGAGAGGTTACGCGACCGCACGAGCTTGGAGCGCGTTTGCCTGAGCGGAGGTAGCTTTCAGAATGTTTACCTCTTCGAGAAGCTCTGCGATCGAATGGGAAAGGCCAGCTTTCAGGTGTTTGCCCACAGCGAAGTTCCGGCCGGCGATGGCGGGTTGAGCCTGGGACAAGCGATGGTAGCGGCGCACAAATTGCAAGAGACGGGTTGACCGGCCTTCATCTGCGACGACGTGCCCGGTTGCCGCTACCACCGAAAAAGCAGGCGAGCCCGAACAGGTATCCGAAGTTGTACCAGCCGCCATTGTTGTGCACTTCGTAGATGTTGACATCGCTCTTGAATAGCGAGACCACGAACACAAACGGCGCGATAAATCCCTGCAACAGCCCCAGCCAGAACCCGGCGACGGAGACCCTCTCGCCTGGCGCGCCCTTCATATTGTTAGGTCCGGCAACGCAGCCTGCCGACATTGCGAGCAAAAGCAAAACGAGAATGAGTGCTGCGAACTTCATGACAGACTCTCCTGCATCTTGGTACGTGCGAAGCGGCAAGAATGCTTCATCGCCGGACTCAATTAGTTGGAACCGCCGGATCCCGCTTCATTTCGTCTTCTACCCCAAAAGGTGTATTGACCCTCCCTCCCATGTGCGATGTCCCAATTTGGGAATGGCGCTATCTTTTGCACATTCATAGCTCGGGCGCGACAGAACTTCGTACCAAGCGCACGAGACAGGATGTGCATTATGCCAACGACTAATATGAAGACCTGGTACCACAGCAATATTTACAGCGCCGATGCAGCTTGCGAACACTGCTCGGGGGTGGTCCGTCACGAAACTTGGTGTATCACGCAGAACGACGCAGTTTCCTACGCTTATGAGGCGTTCCTGGACGCCGACAAGTTGAGCCCGGGAGACCGGATTATCCTGCACGCCCTGGGCGTGCTATGGCGCGGCAAGGCGTGCGATGGAAGTTGCCAAACGCTGGCTGCGGCGGCAGTCTAGGCGTAAGCTCTTGTCCATAATCAAGTGCTTGTTGAGCGGCGCAGAGCAACTGTGCTAGTGCCGGCCTGTGGTGGCCGGAATACCCCCTCGCGGCTGCCCTGAATCTCTGTCCAGTTACAATGTGGCTGGACCAATGATCGGCCAGATCGTCTCCCACTATCGCATCCTGGAACGCCTGGGCAAGGGCGGCATGGGTGTCGTGTATAAAGCGGAAGACACTACGCTCGGCCGGACCGTCGCCATCAAGTTCCTGCCTGAAGCCATTGCCACCGATCTCGTGGCGCTGGAGCGGTTCCGTCGCGAAGCCCGTGCAGCTTCGGCCCTGAATCACCCGAACATAGTAACCGTCCACGAAATTGGCGAAGACGAGGCCGGCTCGTTTCTCGTCATGGAATGGATCCAGGGCGAGACGCTACGCAGTCGCATCGAGCAACGCATGGACTTGGCGTCAGTGATTGACTGCGGAATCCAGGTGGCAAGGGCGCTGAAGACTGCGCATCAAGCCGGCATCATTCATCGCGATATCAAGCCGGACAACATCATGGTCCGGTCGGACGGTTACGTGAAGCTGGTGGACTTCGGCTTGGCCCGCGTAGGCATCACGCCCGATGAAAAAACGGTGTCGGTGGGCATTACCAAAGAAGGCAGTTGGATGGGTACCATCGACTACTTTTCTCCGGAACAGGCCCGTGCGGAGCCTCTGGAGTGGGGAACGGACATTTTTTCGTTCGGCATCGTGCTCTACGAAGCTGCTGTCGGGAAACATCCCTTCCAAGGTGGATCGCCCTTCAGCACCGCGACGGGAATCCTTTCGCAGGAGCCCATTCCGCCTACCCGGCTCAATCCTGAGTTGCCGCCCACCTTTGAACGCCTGCTGCTCGCCATGCTGGAAAAGGACGCACGGCTTCGTCCTTCGGCCGAGGAAGTCGAACAGGTATTGGACAACTTGCGCTCGCCGATGTCAGACATCGAGACCGTGCTGTTGAAGACGCCGGAACGGCACACGGTCGGACGCGGCCAGCAATTGAAAGAACTCCATGCGGCTTTGCACCTAGCCGCTGCAGGAAAGGGTTCGCTGGTGTGCATATCCGGCGAGGCCGGCATTGGCAAGAGCACCCTAGTGGAAGAATTCATCGCGTCGCTGCGGGCCAGCAAACATTCCTGTAATATCGCCCGCGGCCGGTGCTCGGAGCGCCTGGCCGAGGGGGAGGCGTACCTACCCATCCTGGAGGCGTTGGACACGCTGCTGCATACGAGCACGGCAGATTCCGTCAGCCGTATCATGCGAACCCTGGCACCGAGCTGGTTTCTGGAGTTGGCGCCGGCGCAGCAGCAAGACTCCTCCATCATCCGGCTCGCCGACTCCAAGGCCACTTCGCAGGAGCGATTGAAACGGGAATTCTTCTCCTTCCTTCAGGAAGTGTGCCGCCACCGGCCGCTGATTGTTTGTCTGGAAGATGTCCACTGGATCGATTCTTCGACGGTTGAGCTACTGTCCTACGTCACCAGCCGATTTGAGTCGTTGCCGTTGCTGCTCGTTGTAACCTACCGGCCCGGCGAGATGGTGGAACGGATGCAACCGCTCCAGCAACTCCGGCTGGATTTGGAGGCACGTGGCTTTGCGCGCGAGTTAAACCTCAACTATTTGTTGAAGACTGACGTGGAAAACTATATGGCTCTGGAGTTTCCAGAGCATCGTTTCCCACCGACCTTGGCCGTCTTTCTATGGAAGCGGACGGAAGGGAATCCGTTGTTCCTGGTGGACCTGGTGCGCGACTTGCGTGATCGCAAAATTATTGTGCAGGACCAGGGTCGCTGGATTCTGTCGCGGCCGGTCGAGGAAATTGGGGTGGACGTGCCGGTCTCCGTCCGCAGCATGATTCAGCGCAAAATCGAGAGCCTCAGTGAGCAGGACCGCAGGCTGTTGCAGGCGGCCAGCGTGGAGGGAGCGGAATTTCATTCGGTCGTCCTGGCAGAGGCGATTTCCGCCGATGCAGCCGAGGTGGAAGAGCGCCTGGAAAACATCGAGCGAGCTCACTTTTTCGTGCAGAGAATTGGAGAGAAGGAGTTCCCCGACGGCACGCTCACGCTGCACCTCCGCTTTGTACACGCCCTCTATCAGAACGCGCTCTATGCTGCATTGACTCCCACTCGCAGAACCGGGTTGAGTTCGGCCACGGCGAATACGCTATTGCGGCTGCATGGCGAATCGCAGGCCGGCATTGCCCATCAGGTCGCATTGCTTTTTGAGGCCGCCCGCAACTTTTCCCGGGCCGCGGAATTTTTCCAGATTGCGGCCGAGCGGGCAGCCAGGGTCTTTGCCAATCAGGAAGCTGCGGCGTTGGCGCGAAAGGGATTGGAAATGCTCGCCAAGCTGCCGCCATCGCCTGAGAAAACACAGAAGGAGCTGCTGCTCCAGATTACTCTAGGGCCTGTTCTTGTCTCGACGAAGGGCTTTGCGAATCCGGAAGTGGAGCAGACCTATACGCGGGCGCGGAAGTTGTGCGGCGAGCAGGGACAAAGCCCACATCTGTTTCCAGTGCTGTGGGGATTGTGGAACTTCTACGAGGTAAGAGGACAAATCGATACCGCCCAGCAACTGGCGCGGCAGATGCTGGACCTTGCTGAGCAATCGCAGGACAGCGCGCTGTTGCTGGAGGCCAATTATGCCCTGGGTGACACGTTGTTCTGGGCGGGTGATTTCGAGAGTTCGTTGCAGCACGTAGAGGAGGCAGTCAAGCTTTACAGCCGGCCCAAACACCATTCCCTGGCCTTCGTATACGGCGGCTATGATCCGGCGGTGGCCAGCCTGGCATATTCGGCCTGGGATCTGTGGATGCTGGGGCGCCCGGAACAGGCGGTTTCCCGCAGCGATGAGAGCGTCGAGTTGGCCAACAGCTTGCATCATCCCTTTAGTCAAGCCATCGCCCTCTCATTTGCGGCGATGTTGCACCACTGGAGGCACGACCAAGTCCGCACCCGCGAGTTTGCCGAGCAGACCGTTGCCCTTTGCACTGAGCATGGCATCGCCATTTTCCTCGAGATGGGGAAGATCATGCTGGGATGGGTCAACAATGAGGAGAGGAAAGGCGGAGAAGGGATAGAGCTGATTCGCGAGGCCATCGCCGACTGGCGAGCCTCCGGGGCCGAACTGGTCATTCCCCAGCTTCAACAGGTGCTGGCTGCCGCTCTGGCAAGTTGCGAGTCGTACGAGGAGGCGCTGCTGGCAATTGACGAAGCGCTTGCGGTCATTGCTAACACCGGAGACCGCTCCTTCGAGGCGGATTGCTGGCGCTGGAAGGGAGAACTGCTGTGGCGCATCAAGGAAGGCGTCGACTCCGACCACGACGAAGCGGAGGCCTGTCTGCATAAAGCAATTGCGATCTCCCGACAACAGAAAGCGATCTCCCTCGAGCTGCGCGCCCACACCCGGCTCGGTCCCTTGTTGGCCCGTAAGGGCCAGGCAGAGGCTGCCCATCAGTCGCTGGCGGAGATTCATGGCAAGTTCCAGGAAGGTTTCGACACTCACGACCTCAAGCACGCCAAGCGGGTGCTTGAGGAACTTCGGGAACACTTGCAATCGGTCGAGAAGAACGGACGATGAGGCGGCTGCGCGTCCTGGTCTGCGGCAGCAACTATGGCCAGGCTTACGTCAGGGCACTGGCGCACGAACCGCGCAAATATGAATTGGCAGGAATCCTGGCGCGAGGCAGTGCTGATTCCCAGCGTCTGGCCGCGCTGAACCTCGTTCCTCTGTTTCGTTCGACGGAAGAACTCTCTGACAACATCGATCTGGCCTGCGCTGCCATGAGCTCGCCGGCATGGCCTGTGGTGCTGAGTCTCTTGCGGCGTAAGATCCATGTTCTGTGCGAACATCCCTGTGCATCAAAGCCGCTGAAGGATGCCATAATCCTCGCACGAATGCACGGCGTGCAGTTTCACGTGAATGGCCACTTTGCCAATCTGCCGGGGCCGGCGGCCTTCATTCGCAGTTGCCAGAAGGCTTGCGAAAGCGCGCGACCGGAGCTGGTGGAAGTGCTGGCGACCGAGCGGTCGCTGTACGCGACGCTGGACATTCTGTTGGCTGCCGTGAAGAAATCGCAACACCTGCGCGTTCAGGTGTTGAGCCGGAAAGCGAGGTTTTTGCTGCTGGAGGGCACGCTGGGGAAGACATGTGTACGCGTCTCGGTGCAGGAATCGGGCAAGAACCTTAAGCACCGGCTCCCGGACGGAAGTCCGGACTATCTGGTGGACCAGCGCATCACCGTGATCTTTCCTACAGGAGTGCTAACCCTATGCTCCACCGCAGGCCCGGTCCTGTGGAACCGCACCGGAGCTTACGCGGCGAGGCATGATGAACTCCTCGTGACCATGATTTCCCAGCACGATCCCAAGACCGTCGATGACCTGGCCGACCAACGAGTCCAGGCCAACGTAGGAGCGCTGAACGCGATTCGGCAATGCATACTGGGACTCGAATTGCCCCCTGCACAACGACCGGAACATATCCTGAGTGTCAGCAGGGCGTGGGAGGCTATCGGCCGGGAGCTCTATGCCTGATCCTTTGGTTGGAGAGCTTCAAGGAGCTCTCGCCCACGCGGCGTTCCCAGGCCGACTTCGGGCGCCCATGCAGTCCTGGAGTGGCCGACAGGCTCGATTGCACCTCGGAAGCGCCGGTCATAGAGCAAGGGAGTGATGTAACCAACCGGTGCCGCCTGCTTCTCATTAAGCAACGCCACTAGGCTGGCCCACAATGGAGCAGCTGCGCTAGTTCCACAACCGGGAACGTGATTACCGCCAATGATGAGATCGTAGGCGAACTCGACATCGGCTTTACCAGCGACGTCAGGAACCACCCTTCCGCCTTTGTGGCTGGCCGCAGCGGCTGCGGATTGCCAATCGGGCAAGTGGAATACTGAACTTTCGCCATAGCCGCTCTCTTGGATATGGCCAGCGACCTTTTCGCGCCAGACCGTCTCGACCGGTTTCTCGCCGGCCACATGTGGCAAAATGGTGCCGCCGCACGACAGCGCGTGCGGACTGGAGGCGGGGAAGTAAGGCTGAGGTTCACCCACGACTTGGGAACCGTCGCCGTCGTCGCCGGAGGAACAGACGACGGTAACGCCCATTAGGGCCGCAGCCTGAAAGAGCACATCCATTTCTTCAATCAGGACCCGCGATAACCGATTCTCTGGCGCGCCCCAACTGCAGGAAATCACCGAGGGCTGATAGACGGTATCGTGAAGGGCAGAATTGAACGCCTCGTATTTTCCGCGTGAATTGTTGTGGGTGAAATAGACCACAATGTGGGCATCATTGGCCCAGGTGCCTATCAGCTCAACGTCCATCGTAGTTTCCAGCGTCCACTCCACATTCTTGTCGGAATTGCGTCTGTAATGCGGAAAGTGGTGAGACTGGCCCTTGGCATGATGCAGCCCGGCGACTCCTTCTTTAGCGAGGAGATCAGTTATCGCCTGGAAATCAGCGGGATTGTTGCGCTGCTCCCCAACTTCCACAACCGAGATTTTTGGGCGGGGAATACCAAGATGGCGGAAGTAGGTATCGAGGTCGGAATCATGAAAGCCGCCACCCAGTGCTATGATGCCGATGGTCTGGCCGCGCCCCGTCGCGTTGTAGGGGAACTGATACGTCTTGGTTACCGTTCGGGGGTCAACTAAGTGGAACTGTGCAGGGACCGCAGTTGAAGCGGGGTGACTGCCGTGATGAGATCGCGCACTAAAGCCCAGGACGGCGTGAATGAGCGGCGCCAGCTCCTTGGGAACATGAATCGGTTCCTCGTGCGATCGGTATACTCCGTGGTCTGGATCCTGTAAGTTGACGAATTTCACGTGAAACGCGCGCGACAGATCGGCCAATTTTCCGCTCAAGATAACCCGGCGCCGGGCGTGACTGCTTTCTGCCACCTCGAGATGATGTTCGTGGGCAAAGGCTTCAACGATCGCGAGGTCCTCCTCGGTGGCCCCGTAATGACGGGCAAATTCCTCACGCGTGAAGTAATGGCGCTGGTGTGGCAAATGCTGGGCCATCCGCTCGAGATGCTCGCGCATCATGTGGTGGGGTGTGCGCGGCCGGAGTACTAGAACGACCCTAGCCTGACCTTCGAGATCCACCGGGGTATCCGACACTTTGCCGCTCAGGAATTGATCGATTTCGCGGACGGGAACATGCTCAAGTGAATTCATAGACATGCCTATGGTTTCTGTAATTTCCAGAGCCGGTAAGAGTACACGCCGACGGCTAATCCCGCTCGCAACGCCTCTACGCCCCGGTTGATACTGGCGATCACGGGCCGGCTTCTCGAGTCAGCCAGGGCATTCAGTTGGTCCGAGATGCTTCCGGACACTCCCATCGCCTGGAATACCTGCTCACTGATGTCCTCCTCGTCGATGATTTCCAGTATCGAGCTTCTTAGAGTTTGCTCTCGATCCTGCCAGTCCAAGTCCAATCCATCAACGTTCCATAGGTCAGCGAAGCAGAAGATACCAGATTTCTTCAGTACACGTGCTACGTCGTTCACGAAGGCATCGAACCGGGCATAGCAATGCGCCGACTCCAGGTTTAGCACGATGTCGAAGCTGGAGTCGGCCAAGGGCAGTTGCTGTGCATCCCCGGCAATGAACTCGACCCCTTGCAAGTCGGAATTCTGGCGAGCCAATGCCAGGTTCGGCATACAGGTGTCCAGGCCAACCACTCGCGCCGCATCGGAGTATTGTGCCAGGTAGCAGCTATTCCCTCCGCGGCCACAGCCGATCTCGACCACCGCCTTGCCGCGAAGGTCGACCCCCGTCAGCACATGCTTTACGAGGTTCAGATGATGCCGATATCGCAGGATGGATCCAGGAGTCGTCCAGACCCGGTTGCCAAAAGCCATAGTTGAAGAACAGGAGCTCGGGCTGCGGAATCGTCTCCGCAACCGATTCATAGATGCCCGGAATAGACGAAGTGACAGCCAAGTTGCCTCAAAAGCCTGGAGCTTCCGAAAAGTGATTCATCGCGACGTCTTCTTCGTCGTCCTTCCGTTGCGACCAGCGTTCCTTGATTACGGTTGTAAGTTCTTCGCGAGTGATTTCGTATCCGTGCGCCTTGGCCACTTTGATCACGTGTTCCGATGCTTCAATTACCTTCTTCCGCAACTCCTCATCCTTCTGAACGTGTTCGACAAACTTTCTAGCGTGCTCTTTTGACATGGTTTCCTCTCCTTATCGGGCGATAAAGTCGTGGTACAGTCCAGGCGAGCGATTCCCTCATACGGCAATGAACATGATCAAGATATGTTCCAGGTGGTCACCTTCGCTAGGAGGGCGACGTCCCTCTGGAGGTGAACTGCTTCGCATGCGCTTTCGACACGAATAGCCCTCTTGACCGGCCTTACCAAGTGCAGGAATCATCACTAGCCTATATGGCACCTGCTCCAAACACAAGGCGCATTGATCGGACTGGATCCGGAAGGTTTACGCACCTGGTGGTTGCGAAAAAGGGACACAAGGGTGGTCGTCATCCTTCCTCTTGCTTTGTGACCAGTGTTCCTTCAGCGCATCGCTAATCTCCCCAGAAGTGACCTTA
>Ga0335082_10009686_pt1 | contig 10454 bp, 9 predicted proteins | sample Lox_Sample_41_FD_206718 | JGI IMG/M metagenome (GOLD analysis project Ga0335082, IMG submission 206718) | Soil microbial communities from Loxahatchee National Wildlife Refuge, Florida, United States - Lox_Sample_4.1 | ecosystem: Environmental > Terrestrial > Soil > Wetlands | place: USA: Florida...
TGCCCGGGAGCCTCTTCGGACGGGCCGGCAAATAGAAGTGAAAAACCATTCCATACAACAGGAAAGGAGAAGGCAATGAACTATAAAACGAAGTTGAAACAAACCGTCGTTGGGATATTTACGCTGGCGGTCATGTTGGTCGCGGGTTTTAACGAAAACGCCTTTGCCGTTGATATTAATATGGGCGACCTCGTCCTGGCCGTCTTTGGAAACAACACGGAGTATATCGACAACCTCGGCCAGGCCAGCTCCTTGCTGCCGGGAGCGACCCTGAACGTGGGTCAATCCAATATCACCGCGGCGGGAGGGACGAATTCTCCGGCCTGGGCCTTGATCGGGTTTTACTATAATCCGAGCACGGGTGATCCGACCTTCCTCGTGGCCGGGTCGAGCCAGGACGTGGCCAGCTATACGGCGTCCCAGTTGTCGCAAGTGGCCCCGCAGAACGCCTGGAACACCGCGGCGGTCTGGGCCGCGCTCAGTTCGGGGGACGGCCACAGCTCGGCGCTTCTGCCCGCTTCCGACCCCAATTCATTTACCAGCAATTTCGGCACGAGCGGCTCGCTGGCCGGCAGTTTCCCGGTGGCCATGCAGACGGGGATCGGGGGAACCCTGAGTATCGTTGAAGCGGATTACTCATCCGGCGCCCTCACCCAGTTTGGACATGCCACCTTGCTGGCGGATGGAACGCTCACGATTGCTCCGGTTCCGATTCCGGCCGCCATGGTGCTGTTCGGCACGGGGTTGATCGGGCTGGTGGGAGTGGCCCGTCGCAATCTTATGTCCGTCTGAAATAATCGATAAAAAGACCGGATGAATCATTAATAAGAATCAAACAAACAAGGAGAGATTCAATGAGATCGATGAAATTTAAGAAAACGGCCGTTCTGGGCGGGTTGCTTGCCGGCCTGATTGGGGTGAACGCCCTTCCGGCGTCCGCTCAGGTTGAGCAGTGCACGGCGCCGCAACCGACGTCTTGTGTGGCATTGAACACCGGGGGATCGTCCGCGGCCACCCCGTTCATGACTCAGGTTCCCTTGAACATGCTGGACCAGACCCCCAATCTTCCGATTCACTACGTGAACGGGAATATCACGAGCCCGGTCACCATTACGGCCGGGAAGCTCCACGTCTGGACCGGGACCCGGGCCGGCGTTCCGACCATCTTCCGGTATTCGGCCACGGGCTCTTCCGACGGGGTCCTCAAACTCCAGAATCCGACCTCCGATTCTCGCTCGTTGATGCATTACCTCGATCATCTGGCCAGCACCTGCTCCTCCGGGCCGACCCTGCTGACCCGGGCGGCGGACGGCAAGCAGTATTATGAATACACCGGCTGCAACACGATCATCGCCGGAGATCTTCCGATGACGATGGGAATGGCGGACGTGGCGGGAAGCTCCTTCCATCAGGTCGGGCCGGTCACTACGGTCGTGAAGCCGTTGGATCAGAGCATGCTCACCAGCGCCCAGGCCGCCATCGTGCCGTGGCAGTTACTTGTGGGAGAGCACGTCAAGAAAAACGTCGGCGGAGTCCTGCAGCCCGTGGTGGGCCTGAACCGAACGGAAATCGAGGCGATCTTCAGCCGGAACGTCACCGATTGGACCCAGGTGGGCCTGGTGACGGACGTGACCACCCCCGGCACACCGGACGCCTCCTCGCCGATCACGCTCTGTCTGCGGGCGGCGGGGTCGGGTTCCAAGGCGGCTTTTGATGAAACCGTTATGAAAGACGCCACGGAGACCCCGAGCGGATCAACCAACCTGACGCTATCGGCGGACGGGGTCTACTTTGGATCCAGCACTCAGGATGTCCAGGACTGCATAAGAGGTAATGCGGGCTTGAGCCGTCCGGCCCATCCGAGAGGGATCGGCTACGTCGACGCCGACGTGAGCGTGGCCACGGCTCCCGGGTACCCGATCAAGCTTGACGGTCTCCGGGCGAGCAATATCGTCGTGTCGAGCAAATCTACGAGCGTTGCTACCTCAACAACATTGGACGACACTGCTCAGGATTGGGTGACGAATAGTTTGGTCAACTATTCGGTAAAGATCACCGGCGGAACGGGTGCCGGGCAGACGGCGACCGTCACAGCCAATGCCGCGACGCAATTAACGGTCGCACCCGCTTGGGCCACGAATCCAGACACCACCTCTACCTACCAGATCTGGACCAACTTGGTGGACGATCCCAAGGCTACGGTGAAGTGCGGTGAATATATTTACTGGGCCGGGGAGCGGTTGAATACGCGCAATTACTCCGACCCGGGCATTTCCTCGGATCAAATCGCGTTGGCGTCCGATTTCGTGACCAACTCGTCGTCCTCCTCCACGATCGCGCTTCTTCCGGCCGGGGATTTCTGGGTGGCGGGTGCGGACATGTACACCTTCAAGAACGCGGACGCGGGCCCCGTTTCGTTCAAGCCCGGAGCGCATCCCTGCGCGCAGTAAAGTAAGATCTTACGACAGCCATGGCCCTGCCGGGGATTGTAATAAGTCCCCGGCAGGGCTTAAGGCTCGAAAAGTTGATCGAGGTCAACGATGAAAAACAAAATGGCGTTGCTGGCGTTGTTGCTAGGTCTCCTGGGAAGCCTCCCATCGGGCCGGGCTTGGGCCGACCTGGTGGTGAACAGCCCGGGTCTTGTGATGATGGTCGACGGCACCGATCATAACCCCGCGGTGGCCACCTTTAATATTGATCTGACGCTGCCGGTGCCGACGTACGACTTCGGATTTGTCAGCGGCAACGTTTTTACGCCGATTGCCTTGGCGCCCAACGGCCCCGATTCCCTGTGGGGACAGTACACTTTTTCCGGGGGTTCCCTGGTGGATTTTGCCCTTCGGAATAATCAAACCTCCGTGATCTACACGATTGCGGACCCGGCGGATTATGCGAATCAGATCTTTACGATCCCGATCGATCCATCCCATTCGGTCAATCCGGTGGTGACCTCCACCTATTATAATACGCTGGCGATCCAGTGGGATCTGGATGGAAACGGGTTTAATCCGTTGCAGGACGCCGGATTAACGCTCACCACGGCCGTGAATCCCTACGACGGCATGATGCCGGCGCCGGTGCCGATTCCGACCTCCATGCTGATGTTCGGCACGGGCCTGGTCGGGGTGGCCGGCATGGGCTGGAAAAGAATCTTCGGATAAGAATGGATTCCGCCCGGAGAATTTCTCTCCGGGCGGAAACGTTTGGGGAGATGCCATGAGTTTTCATAAAATCCTGATCGTTCTATCCTTAATCTTCCTTTTTTGTGTCTACGGCACCTCCGTTCGGGCGGATACCGTTACACAGCTCGACATCACCGGGGGGAGTCTCTCGCTCGATTTAGGGCCGATCGGGTCGATCAACGGAAATTTTGTCCAAAACGGAACGATCGTGATGGGGCAATTCCAGCCCCCGCCAAACATTTTTCCCCCGATGATGATTGACGGTCACACCTTTTCGATCCTCACCGACTCCTCCAACGGGCTATTCAACGCGCCGTCCGCGCAGGTCTCGGGAACCACCATTACGGCGGACCTTTCATCGTTATTTGCCGGTATCACGGGGCCGAAGATCAACGGGATGCTGAATATCGGGGGCATGGCCACGGGAACTTACGATCCCGGGACCGGTCAGTTCAGCCTTTCCTGGCAGCATGTTTATTTCGACCTGTCATCCTTCGACATGAACCTGCAGGGCACGACCGAGGTCGCCCCCGTTCCGCTTCCGGCCGCACTGGGACTGATGGGAACCGGACTCTTTGCTTTGGCGGCCTTCCTCGGTCTGGGCCGAAGGCATCGCGATCGATTGTCGGAGAGTCTTTTGTAAGGATATTGATTAGGTCGACTGGAGATGGCCATACCCTGACGACCCGGCCAAGGTGGTTTTATGTATCTTAAAGTGCTGGTCTGCGCGGTGACATTGTGGATCTTGTCGTTTCATATCGCACAGGCCTCCTTGGTCGAGGTGGTTCGCCCGGGTCCGACCGGAGAGGGATGGGTCGCTGTTTTGGGGGATCTTGAAACCCCGGAGTCCGTATTGGATCCCTTGAGCGATAAGACAGAGGTCCCCCGAAAAGCTCTTTTTTATATACCCCTTGCCCCCAACGGATATGGATCCGGCCGGTGGGAAAATGAAAATTTCGGCCCGATTATCGGCGATGTGTCGTTATTTAAATCTCCCGTGGTGGACCTGACTTCGGCGCCCAATCCGGTTTTCGCAATCCCCGTTTCCGACCCATCGGCGGCGGATAATTCCGGCGACGGGAGCGTCCCGGGGGCTTCGAACCTTTCCCCGGGATCGTTCGGCACGGTGAGCTTTTTTGGCGGATCGCTCACCGGCGATACTCCGGGCTCCGGTTCCGGAGAGATCGGGGGGACCACCGGCGGCGGGGTCGATATTGTTCTGAGCGGCCAGATGGACCCGCCATCCTCGGTTCCCATCCCGGGCGCCGAATGGCTGTTCATCACCGGCCTCGTGGGATGGCTTGGGCTGGTGAACCATAAAAGGTGGCTTCGGATCCTGAGCCGTCTGGGATTATTTTAAACGTCGCCTGCGATCTAATCGTAACGGAGGGATGGATGAAGATCATTTTAGTGGCCGGGGCGCGGCCGAATTTCATGAAGATCGCGCCGATCCTGGAGGCGATCGGAGTCCACAACGGAAAGGGGCGACGCCCGAGAATGGACCCGATCCTGGTGCATACGGGCCAGCATTATGATCATGCCATGTCCCAGTCCTTTTTCGAGGACCTCGGGATTCCCCGACCCGACATCAACCTGGAGGCGGGGTCGGGAGGACACGCGGAGCAGACCGGCAAGGTGATGATGGCCTTCGAGCCGGTCCTGGAGGGGGAGCGACCCGACCTGGTCCTGGTCGTCGGCGACGTCAATTCGACGATGGCCTGCAGCCTCGCCGCGAAGAAACTCAACATCGCCGTGGCGCATGTGGAGGCCGGTCTCCGGAGCGGCGATATGACCATGCCGGAAGAGATTAATAGGAAAGTGACGGATGCGATTGCGGACTACCTCTTTACCACGGATCGCATTGCGGGCGCCCACCTGTTGAAAGAAGGCGTTCAGAGCGAGCGGATTTTTTTCGTAGGCAACGTCATGATCGATACGTTGGTCAAACACCGGGAAAGGGCTAAACAGTCGACCGTCTTGGAAACCCTGGGATTAAAGAATGGAAGGGGCTTCCATCCCTACGCGGTGGTGACGCTTCACCGACCCTCCAACGTGGATGATTCCGAAACACTGGGCCGGATTTTCGAGGCCTTGCAGGAGATATCCCTTCGCCTTCCGGTCATCTTTCCCTGTCATCCCCGTACGCGGGCTCGGCTGGATCAGTTCGGACTGGGGGAATTCTTCGATGGAGAGGGGTCACGGGTGAGATTGATTTCACCTCTTAGCTATTTGGATTTCCTCCACCTCAATTCCCTTGCGAACCTGATCTTGACGGACAGCGGGGGAATTCAAGAAGAGGCGACGATTCTCGGCGTCCCGTGTCTGACGCTTCGGGAAAATACCGAGCGGCCCATTACGGTGAGTCAGGGAAGCAATCGCCTTGTCGGTAACAAGAAGGAGGCCATTCTGAATGGCTTCGAATGGGCGCTTCGTCAGACAAAGAGCCTCACGGCCCGGCCGGACAAGTGGGATGGACGGGCTGCAGAACGCATTGTCGAGGTCCTGGCCCGGATCAGTCGGAGAAAATTCCATCCTTTCATAGCGAACACGTCGATTCCGACCGTTCCCGGAAACGCAATGGTGCTGTCCAGTTAGGAATCGGCAACGGCAAACGCGTCGGACCCACCTGACTCCCGATCGCCACACATTCTTTCCCCTCAATGCAAGATTTAACATGAATATAACGTCGGCATAACAATCATCGTATAGTATGGCGGCAGGATTGTGTCTGCGCGGTGTAAGGACACGGAGAAAAAATATTGTTTTTCTCAATGCCGAGAGACCATGCCGACCGTGGCCATCGTCCAGAGAAAGACTCCTCTCTCGTTCGGGCTTGGCCCGTCGGATGGTTCTTTTGAACGGAGGTCGTCTTCCATGGTTTCCAGCGAGGATAGGCTTGGACGTCTCTGGTCCGGGTGGAATATATCGAAAGCATCACCATATGCCTTCCCCCTCGATCTCGGGCGTGATCCGGCATTGGATCTCGTCAAAGGCCTGCTCGTATTGGGAATGATAGCCTATCACGCCGGGGTGTCGTTTATCCCCAACACCCACATTCGTTTCCTTGTTCTCCATGACTTGCTGGATTTTGTGAGTGGAAGTTGGGTTTTTGTCTGCGGACTGATCGTCACGACCCATTACCGTCTGCGGTTTCAAGTGGACGCGCGCAATGTCTCTCGGCGCCTTTGGATAAGGGCCGCGAAGATGATTCTGTTATTTTGCGCCCTCAACATTTTTGTCGTGTTGCTCGGAATTCGGCAGGCTTCTCAACTCTTTGACGGCGTTACCATGGCGAAGATCTTATTATACGGAGACGGGGCGCTTACCTCTTTTGGAATACTGTTGGGAATCGGCTATGTCCTCTTCATCGGTCCTTTCTTTCTATATTTAAAAAACACGGGAAGGGTCTTGGCCCTCTTGATTATCGCTTTCGCGGCATATCTGGCCTGGTCGGGCCACGTCGTCCCCGGCAATCTATGGATAATTCTTTGTGGCCTCGCGGGAATGGTCGTCGGGGTAACGGTTTGGCCGTTGTTTGTGTGGGAGATACGACCGAGTTCGAGCCGACGGTGGTTCACAGTCGGTGGGGCGCTTTCAGCGGCGGCCGCGTACTTCCTTATCAGCATTGGTTTGGACATTCATCGAGACAACCTCCCGGTTTATCTGTGGGGCGTGGCCAGCATCATCGCCGTATTTTATCTCTCGTATGGGTGGTTTTCTTCCATTCCGACGATCAGTGACTGGTTGCAGCTCCTGGGCCGGTATTCGCTCGTATCCTATCTCTCGCAGATGACGATATTCCGTTTAGCCTTGGGCGCGCAGTCCCATTTTGGGGTGGCCTTGTCTTACTGGTTGACCCTTCTGGCTGTCCTGTTCATGGTGAGTCTGATGGTCTTCATGCTCGACAAAGAGATTCGTGAGAGCAAGACCTTTCAAAAGTCGTATCGGCTCGTATTTGGGTGATCATGCTACTGCTGTCTGCAATAAGCCTTTCCATTGTTGCGCTGATAACGCTTGCGGTCAATCCCATTGCAGGCATTCCTCTTTTATTTATGGTGAAGCCGGTTGTCGATGCGGTCTATCTTGAGCCGCTTCTATTCGGGCTCCGTTTGCCGGAGTTGGTGGGTGGTTTGGCGCCGATGATTGTGTTTGTGCATATGCTATTTGTCGGCCCCGAGCGGGCTTTGGGTCGGATGCCCTTGAGGAGTATATGGATCGTTTATGCCGTTGATGTCTGTGTATTCTCAATGATCATCGCGTACGACCAAAGTTTCATGGAGGGTGTGAACATCTTCCTTCGGTACATAAATGGGTTTGTGGGCTTCTACATGGTGCAGGCCTTCTTTTACAACGATCCCGAAAAGAACCTGAGGAGGCTCTTACTGGCGCTGATCGTCGCCGGGTTTTTTCCAATAGGGATTGGTGTTTACCAGATGGCCACCGGAGCGGTCTGGAAGTCCGCATCAACGGAAGGTATCACCCGCTATATTGGATTGTACCATGATGCGTTTACGGTGCGCTTCTATGCATTTCAAACGATTTTCGCGCTGGTGTTGTATGGCGCTCTTTATGGTGGTCGAAATCTCTTTATCAAGGGAAGTGTTCTGGCCTATTGCGTCGCCTCAACCGTGGCGATGATCGGAGCCTACAGCAAGGCAGGAGTTGTCTCGTTGGTCATGTGGGTCACCTCCTGGGCCCTCCTGCAAAAGAAAATAGCCCTCTTCCTTCTGATCATCTTGTGCGGGGGTATCCTGGGGATCTATTATGCTCCACAAATTGCGGCCAATATTACTCAGATGTTCCATAAGGAAATCGGGGCGCTTGAAGGGAAAGTCAAGCTCGAGCGGACTTTCGCCGGCCGCTGGTATGGCTGGGAAGAGATGATCTCCCGGTGGGAGGAATTCAACTGGCTGAAAAAAGGATTTGGGTCGGGAGAAGTCGCCGTGGGAGCGCACAACGATTATCTGCAAATGCTCTTTCATGGAGGGATTTTCGGCCTCATGATCTATCTCTTCTTGTTGTCAGCGGTCGGGTGGACGATCGTCTCCAATTTGAGAACGAAAATTGACCCGATGAGCATTGCCGCCTTTATGCTCCTTCTGATGTGGTTGGTAGACGCGATCGGGTTGGTTCCCAGCTCTTATCCGGGGTATCAGTGGTTCGTATGGGGATTTATCGGGTTGAGTCTGCGTGTTCGTGAAGAAGTTGGACGAGCCGCCGAGCGGCCCGATCTTTCCCAGGAGGCCACCCTTTCTCGGGAGCTTCCCGGCGGGCTTGCGCTTCCTCCGGCGCTTACGGCCGAGCGGCGTTTTCCGAGTCTTTTACGGTGAGGAGGAGAGACGGCGAAATGAAGCGGTTGCTGTCTGTCGTGTACTTTCTTGCAATTCTTCTGAGCGTGGTCTTTTCCATACCGGCGTATGCCGAGATGAACTTTTCCGGGAAGCGGGCGATATTCGACGAAGGGAGCGGATGGGCTACCCGGGAAGGGGCGGATCGAACCCTCAAACGGATCAAGGAAGCCGGATTCAACGTATACATTCCATGTATATGGCATGGCCGCGGTGTGAAGTGGCCCTCTTCCCGTCTTTCGCGGTGGGATCCCGATCTGGCGGGTCGCCCGATCGAAGATGATGACCCTCTTCGATTCCTGATTGGAAGAGCCCATGAGATGGGGATCGAAATCCATCCGTGGTTCACTGTGGTTCTTCGGCAGTCGGACCTTCTCCCGGAACTGGCCAGTCCCGGGACGCCTGAGGATGCCTTCGACGTCCACGATCCGCGGCTCCACCAATTGATTGCCGATCTGGTAGCCGAGGTCGTCGCCCGATACGACGTCGACGGGATTAATCTCGATTATGTCCGTACGATGGGCCTTTGCGCAAGCGTGTCCTGCAAGGAAGCCTATAAAAAGAAATATGGAAGAGATCTGACCCTCGATTCGATTGCGTTTAAACTGACGCCGGGACGCTTCCCCGCGCTGCTTGAATTCCAGGAACAAGCCGTGACGTCGATGGTGAAAACGATTGCGGGGCGGGTGAGGGCCATCAACCCCCGGGCTCTGATCAGCGTCGACGCCATCCCTGGCGTGGCCGGGCTGGATCAAGGCCAGAACAGTATTGAGTGGGTGAACCAAGGGCTGGTTGACGTCCTGTTCCGGATGGATTATTACCGGAAGATTAATGTGGAGCTCACCGAATCGCTCAGAACAAAACTGAAAAATCCGGATGCGCTGTCCCTAATCATTTCCAACGTCTCCGTTCTGGAAGAAATGACCCCGGGCCAGGAACACTTTTCGCGGGATGGGAAATGGCTGGCCGAGACGGCTTCGATGATACAAGAACGATGGCCTCGGACGGGCATCAGCGTCTATTTCTATAAGATGTTATCGGAGGAGCAGATCCTCGCTCTGAGCAGGGGACCGTTTCGCCAGCCAACAAATGTGAAGACGAGGCCTTAACGCTCCATGCGTACAATGAGGTAGCAGTGATGAAATTTACGGTCCTTTCTCATGCCGGATTACAAGTTGAGCACAATGGCTGCTCGGTCGTAATCGATCCGTGGATGGTCGGGAGCTGCTACTGGCGATCGTGGTGGAATTTTCCTGAAGTTTCCATCGACCCGGCGTCACTCAAGCCCACGTATATTTATCTAACCCATATTCACTGGGATCACTTTCATGGCCCGTCGTTGCGAAAATTCAGCCGTGAGACGCCGATGTTGATTCCCAAGGACCGATACAACCGAATGAAGCGAGACTTGCATTCGATCGGCTTCAGGAATGTCACGGAAATTCCCGACAGCTCTGCCTATAGGCTGTCGGAAGATTTTTGTCTGACCCCTTACCTGTTTGGGGTTTTCACGGACTCGGCCGTTGTCGTTTCCTCTCGTCGAGTGACGTTGCTCAACGCCAACGATTGCAAAATCATCGGTCTTCCACTGAAAAGACTTCTGAAAGACCATCCCAAGATCGACTTTGTTTTCAGAAGCCACAGTTCCGCTAACGCAAGACTCTCTCACGAATATCTGGACGCCCCCAATGAAAAATTGGACGATCGAGAAAGGTACATGCGTTCATTCTGCAATTTTATGAAAGCCGCCCAGCCGGCTTACGCCGTCCCGTTCGCCAGCAATCACTGCCACTTGCATAAGGAGACGTTTCGTTTTAATGATTGGATCGTCTCACCGATCGATGTGAGCGGCTATTACGAAAAATATCGGCTGTCCAGCCCTTTGACGACCGAGCTGAAGGTCATGCTGCCGGGAAGCCAATGG
>Ga0335082_10009689_pt1 | contig 10453 bp, 9 predicted proteins | sample Lox_Sample_41_FD_206718 | JGI IMG/M metagenome (GOLD analysis project Ga0335082, IMG submission 206718) | Soil microbial communities from Loxahatchee National Wildlife Refuge, Florida, United States - Lox_Sample_4.1 | ecosystem: Environmental > Terrestrial > Soil > Wetlands | place: USA: Florida...
GAAAGAGCAGTGCCCATCCGGTCACGGTCAGTATGGGAAAGAGCAGGTACATCACCGCCAGATAGAACAGTTTCTGTAAGGGGTTGAACTTGCGCGCTTCGCTATGCGGGTAAGGATGAGGCGTTCCAACGAAAATTCCCCACAAGTAGTAGCTGGTTTGCCGGATCAAACCCGGCGCGAGGTCCTCGGCCACGACCCGGTAGTAACGACCATTCCCCAACCGCAAATTTCCGTACAGGAACAGACAGTAGAACAGCGTGAGCAATATCCCCGCCGTGTTGTGAATCAGGACATCGGCACGGAACCCGAGCGGCGGCGGGCCAGGGAGGAGGTAGTGCATACGCAATCCGGTAATGAGCAAGATCACGAAGAGCAACGCATTGCCCCAATGCCAGCAACGGAGCCAAATAGGATATGCACCGTACTCGCGCCTCACGACTCCCTCCGTAAACGGGCGAATAGCCACCGGCCTATTCCATGAGCCGCAACGCCAAGAACAGTCAGTCCCGCCAAGCCCAAAGTGCCCCAATCGAGCCACTTGTTCCGGGTAGCCCCAGTCAGGTACGCGCTATTGAACAGAATGGCATTCACCCATCCGCGTTCGGCACGTTCTTGCAGGGCGAGATGCGTATAGAGCTTGGTGACCAACATCGAGTTCTGAGCGTGGCATCCACTACACTCCCTGAGCGCCTCCGACTTCGGGAGAATGTCGTGCACGCTCTGATGCCCAGTGTGACATGCGACGCACGGATTGCGCTGCAGGTGCAGCTCCGGACGGAATAACAACCGATGCTTTTCAGCGAGCTTCGCCACGGCGAGGCCCTTGGCGGCTGGAGCGTCTCCCGCAGCGTGGCATCCCAGGCAGCTCTTGTTGGCCGCGAGGATCGCTTCAGAAGCATCCGTCATGCGGCTCGCCGGGATGAAGTAATGTGGCGAGTGGCAGTTCGCGCAGCGAAATGCCGGATCGACCATTTTGACGTGGACGCTCGCTTTCACTCCCTGCGCGATCTTGTCGAAGTCGATGGGAGGGGAAGCAGGCCCGCTATGACAATCAATACAGTCGGGCATGGCAGCGCGGGTACTGGTGTGGGGAAAGGTGTCGACCCCTTCCGTGTGGCAGGTGGTGCAATCCAATGCGGCGTGCACGGACCGCGCGAACTGCGCCGGATCGATCGTGGTGTCGCGCGGCTTATGACATTCCATGCAGGGAGGCTCTCGCTCGCCTGTCTGAGCCATGGCGGCCGCAGCCGGCCATATTGCGCCGGCGAGGAGCAACGCGATCGAGCCAACGGCCCTCATGCTCCATCCTTGGGCCCCGTCTCCGAGCTGCCCCCGCCCGAGGGAGGATCGGAACCAGGCACGCTCTCATCGTCCGGCACTTTGGAGAACTTGCGCGAGGCAACAAAGCCCGCGCCCGCGAGCGCGCCGGCTGCAAGTCCGACCAGGCCGGTTGCGATCGGGCTCACCGTGCCCTGCGGCGCGCTGATGGGCGCATAGGTCTCCGGAGGCGCAGCAAACGTATGGAGCGGCACCACCTTGAACATCGGCTCACGGAACGCAATGTGTTTTTCCGTGCAGCCGATGCACGGTGCGCCGATGCCAATCGGCCACACGTCGGGAATCTCATTGAAGTGTCGCGTCGAGCACCCGGCATGGGTGTCTGGTCCTTTGCAACCCATCTCATAGAGACACCAGCCTTCGCGGTGGCCCTGGTCGCCGAATTGCTTTACGAAACGGCCGGCATCAAAGTGCGCCCGACGCGGGCAGTGCTCATGAATGTCGCGGTCGTAGGCGAACTTTGGCCGCCGTTTGTCGTCCAGCTCCGGCAGCGTGCCGGAAGCGGCAAATTGCAGTACCACCCCCAGTAGCGTGTACGGATTCGGCGGACAGCCGGGAAGATTGACGATCGTCTTGTTCGGCAGGAGATCAACCACGCCAACCGCGCCGGTTGGATCAGGATCGGCCGAGGGAATCCCTCCCCAGGAAGCGCAAGAGCCGATGGCGACGATGGCCGCAGCTTTTCCCGCGACGTCGTCGAGGACCTCCATAGCTGGCCGCCCAGCCAGCTTCATGTAGATGCCCTTGTCCCGGGTCGGGATCGAGCCCTCGACGACGCAGACGTATTTACCGGAGTACGTGCGCACGGCTTCCGCGAGCGCGGCTTCGGCCTGCTTGCCCGACCCCGCCATCAACGTCTCGTGGTATTCGAGCGAGATGATGTTCAGAATCAAATCGCCCAGGTCCGGGTGGGAAGGCCGGAGCAGCGTCTCGGTGCAGCCGGTGCAGTCCTGAAATGCCAGCCAGATTACGGGCGGACGAATGACTTTTCCAAGTCCCTGAGCGACGGCTTCGGGCGTCATCTTCTCGGTGATCGCCAGGCCGAATGGTGCGGCGATCATCAAAGAAGAGCAGAACCGCAGGAAGGCACGACGGCTGATGCCACACTGCAGGAGACGCTCATCAATGGTCTCGAGACCTGTGGAGGAAGTAACGACGGGGCTGCTCATGAGGCCGCCTGGACTTTCTGGAAAGGCGACGGGCGCCGGGCCTCGAGCCACTCGACCCACGCGCCCATCCCTTCGCCGGAGCGAGCCGATACCGCGATCAGCCGCGGTGCCGGCATGACACGCGCCAGTGCGTCCTGCAGCGCGGCCCGGTCGAAATCGAGCACCGGCAGCAGGTCCGTCTTGGTCAGGACCACCAGGTCGGCGTGACGGAACATCACCGGGTACTTGAGTGGCTTGTCCTCGCCTTCGGTCACAGACAGCGCGACGACGTTCGCTTCCTGCCCGAGATCGTAGATCGCCGGGCAGACGAGGTTGCCGACGTTCTCGATGAACAGGTAATCGGCCTGGGGCCACTCCACGTGGTGCAGCGCCCGATGCACCATGTCGGCGTCGAGGTGGCAGGCCTGCCCTGTGGTAATGGCGGAGGACGGGATTCCGGCGACGCGCAGGCGATCGGCGTCCCGCTCTGTGGCGAGGTCTCCCGCGAGCGCGGTGAGCTGCCGAAAGCCACCGAGCCGCCGGGCGGTCGCCTCCAGAAGCGCGGTCTTCCCCGCGCCCGGGGAGCCCATCACGTTGATGGCGACGAGACCGTGCCGGCGAAAATGCTCCCGGTTGTGCGCTGCGCCGTGGTCATTGTGCTCCAACAGGCGGGCGTGCACGTCGACCGGCACGAGCTTCGGGTCTCCACATCCGCAGACGTCACACATGAGACGATACCTCCAGCTCGATTCGCTCGAGCACCATCGCGTCTCCGCCCGCGAGCCGCGCCGGGAAAAGACACGTGGGGCAGACAAGGGCGCCGCCGAAGGGAATTTCTGCGTTGCAAACGGCGCAGCGCCAGTCGACCTCCTCGGTCAGGAGCACCAGTTCCGCGTCGTGACAACACGTACCAGGCCGGGAGAGCAGGTAGGCGTTCGCGAAGAGGTCACGATCGACACCGGCAAGCGGGCCGATGCGAACCGTGAGTCGATGTACGGCGGTCGCATTGTGCGCGTGAGCCTCGGACTCGACGCGCCCGATCAACGCCTGGACCAGGGCGTACTCGTGCATCACATCACCAGATGTTCGGTGTGAGGAGGGCACGAGCCACTGCCCACGCGATGCCCTTGTCAACCGCAGCGATCATCGACTTCCTCTCGCTCACGTTGCCACTGCAGCCCACGTGCCGGGAATGGTAGTCCCGCCTTGATGGCGTTCGTTGATAAAGGACGCTTCCGAGTCGGAATGACGACATCATTGTCGGAATGACGACAGCTTCGTCATGAAGCCGGCACATCGCCCAAGATGTAGAACGCCTCACGGCGCAAGCCCTCAAGCTGTTACTTCTTCTGGATAGATCACGTACTCAGCGATGTTCGCCACGACGCCGCGTGCTATCGCGTCTCTCTCCATGCTCATAGCGCGGGCTGACGCCCGCAACCCAACGAACGAAGCGTTCGCATAGGAGCGTCCCCCTCGGGTACGAAGGTGGTGTCGAAGCCATTCAACGGACCCAAAAAGGACGCTCCCATGAAGGCCTTTGTAGCCCGGCACGCATCGCTCGTCACCTGCGTGCTTTCCGGATTCGACCGCCTCGTATTCCGCGGCACGTTGCTGCCGTTGGTACGGCACCGGGGCATGCACGTGTTCTTGTCGCGCGCGAAGGTGCGACTGCTCGACTTCAAGGCCTTGGCGTTGCGCACCAGCGAACGGGTCAAGGATGCGGCGCTGGCCGAGGCGCGGCGCCGTGAACGCCCGGTCCGCTACCTCGCATCGAGCGCCACGGACAAGGAGAAACTCGCCCGCACACTGCTCGCCGAGTACCCGCTGGAGAAGCCGGGGCTCGTGTGCTCCTTCAAGGCCGTCGACCCTGCATGAGCTTCGAGTACCACCGATCGCAAGACCCGCAGGAGCGCGGACTCAAGCTGTGCCCGCGCAAGTGCCTCGACGGAGTGGGCCACTGACGTCCTGTTCAACGATCCCACAGGGCTGTCCACGATCTATCCGGCGCTGGTGCACCATGCGATCGAGCATTTCAAAAGCCCCGACGTCATGCGCTTCCTCGGTCAGAAGCTCCACCCCAATTTCAAAGGCGAAGTGGTCACCAGCTTCAAGGAGCGTCCCGAGGGCGTGCGCGTCAAACACTGGGTACGCGGCAACTCCGTCAAGATGTACGACAAGGCCGGCAGTATCCTGCGCGTGGAGACCACCATCGCGCGAACCACCGACTTCAAGGTATTGCGCCCCCTGCGCGACGACCGCCCCAAAGAGAAGCTGGACTGGAAGCCCCTGCGCAAGGGTATCGCGGATCTCCATCGCCGGGCCGACGTGTCGCAGCGCTCCAACGAGCGTTACCTCGATGCTCTGGCCGTCGTCGACGATACCACCCCCTGCTCACGTCTATTCGATGCCGTCGCACGCCCCGTGCTCGACGACGGTCACCGTTTTCGCGCACTGCGTCTCAGCGACCCCGACGACCTCGCGTTGCTCCGAACCTCATCGGCTGCACGCGCGCGGATCGGAACGATGGAGCCGCCGAGGGAGACGGCCAGCGCAAGGATGATCCCAAAGTGTTTCATTCAGAGTGTGCCTCCTTTCGTCATCGGTAGGGTAATCTCATCTCGGTGTTTGCGCGGGAATCGTGCCAGCATGCCGGTCAACTCCAATCAGCCGCGCACCCCAGCGAGATCCCCTGCTTCGCTTGCTCCAATCTGGCGCGCCGCCGCCTCTTGCTCCGCGTTCGAGTGCTGACGATCTCGAATTCGTCGAGCTTGCGGTACAGCGACGAGAGGTGCAGGCCGAGCCGCTCGGCTGCGGCCACCAAGTCGTGCCCTACTCTGGAGAGGACCGCACTAATGTGCTCCTTCTCGTAGGTGTGCAGCGCTTCGCGCAGGTTGTCACTATCCGAGCGGACCGGTTTCAGCGGGAGAGTATGCGGAGCGTCCTGGATGGTACGCGGGAGGTCGCGAACCGTGATCCAATCAGCGTCACCCAATGTCATGGCGTGCTCAAGGATGTTGTCGAGCTCGCGGACGTTGCCCTTCAAGGGGAGCGACATGAGCAGGCGTAGGGTGGCGCTATCGATGCCCTTGACGCTCTTCTTTAGCCGACGATTGTGCAACCCAATGAGGTGCTCGACCAACGCCGGGATGGCCTCGCGCCGTTCGCGTAGCGGCGGAATCTCGATGTTGACGACGTTGAGTCGATAAAAGAGATCTTCGCGGAAGCGACCCGCGGCGACCTCATGGCGCAGGTCTCGATTGGTGGCGGCGATGACCCGTACCTCGATCTGGATCGGGGCTGATGCGCCGACGGGGAGGATCTCCTTCGACTCGATCACGCGCAGCAGCTTGCACTGCCCGCTCAGGGGCAGGTCGGCAATCTCGTCGAGCAAGATGGTGCCGCCACGGGCCCGCCGGAACAGGCCCTCTTCGTCCGTAATGGCGCCGGTGAACGCGCCGCGCCGGTGTCCGAAGAGCTGGCTTTCGAGCAGGGTTTCGGTGATCGCGCCGCAATTCACCGGCAAGAAGACCCGATTGCGGAGCGCGCTGGCGCGATGCACGGCGCGCGCCACCATTTCCTTCCCGACGCCGCTCTCTCCGGTGATCAGCACCGTGCTCGGGGTCGGGCCCACACGCTGCACCAGGTCCATGACCTCGCGCATTGCGTTGGAGCACGCCACGAGCGGGTATCGTGAGGAGACACTGTCGGTACTGTCATTGTCGAGATCAGGGCTCTCAGCGATCGACTGAACGTCGGACGCTGGGTCTAGAACTCTCTGGCTGACAACACTGGAAAGCATGTCCGATTCCTCCCTTGGAAATCGTCCCTTGCAAGCTCAGCGTCCTTGCGCGCAGGTATCACGGCTTCTTGAGGGCATCAAGACGGTCGCTGAGCCCGAGCGTCTTCAGCACCTCTGGCGCGGCTTCCTCGACCGCGAGTGACACGTGGCACGCCGTGCAGTCCTGAGTGATCGCCGCCTTGCCATCCGCGGATGCATGATCGCCATCGTGACAGCGGAAGCAGCCCGGCGAATCGATGTGCCCAAGGTTGTTCGGATACGTTCCCCAGCCGACCTTCAAATCCGGGAACACATTGTGGTTGTAAACGTCCAGGAGCGCCCTTCCGGCGCCGGTGATGTCGGCGGCGCGTTTGGAGTACACGTCCGGATACGCCTGCCGGTAGTATTCGTCCAGGCCGGCCGGGATCTTGCGCGCCGCCTCTTCGCTGGTCGCATAGTTCGCCTGCAGCAGCTCCAGGCCTTTCTTCTTGATGAAGGGAAGCCCGGCCGGCACGAAGCCAGCCATCAGGGCCTTATCCAGCGCGCGGTCGGCGAGGTCGAAGGTGTGCGACGGACGATTGTGACAGTCGACGCACTGCATCTGGTAGACCGGGAATTTCTTGCTCGACTCGGGGGTCGTCCCCGATGCCAGATAGGTGCGCGACGCACCGGTCTTGGTATTGCGATACTCGACCCAGGGAATCGTCTGGCGCTTCTTGTCCGCCGCGGCAAAGCGGATCTCGACGCCGGGACCAAAGTGCGCTCCGTGGATGCCCGGCATGATGCTCCCCCCGATGAGCATCATCAGCACGGTGTCCGTCGGGGTATTGGCTTCGTCGTCACCGAACTTCCGGATGACGCGCAAGCGCACCGCTCCGAACTTCTCGACCCAGTGACACGTCTCGCAGGTCTGCTTCGCCGGCACCAACCTGTTGGTCTCGAGCGCGGACGGGATCGGCCGGGGAAAGTCGTTGAGCGACACCTCGAGAAGCTGGCGCGTGCCGGCCGCTTTGCTCTCGATCCAGCCCGTCGCGCCCTCTCCAACGTGGCAGTCCACACACGCGACACGTGCGTGGGCCGACTCGGCGTGCGCCATGAACTCGGGCTTCATCACGTGACATGATTGGCCGCAGAACTGTGTCGTCTCCATGTAGTCGACGGCTCGGTACGTGAGCTGTGTGCCGATCACGATGTTCACCAAGGCCGTGACACCCAGGAAGGTGATGAACTGGCGCAGGGCCAGGCGCCGATCAACGACTTCTGTTTCGAGGAGTTTCTCGACTCGCCGCCTCCCCAGGGCGATCCCGAGCGGGACCAGCGCCAGTCCGGCGAAGAACACCGCCGGAATGACCATGAACGCGACGATCCCGATATAGGGGTTGTCGGCGCGTCCACGGATCTGCAACGGCAAGACGAAGAGCCACGAAATCAGCGCGGTGAGGATGAGCCCCAGTCCGAGAAGCGCCAGCCAGTGGCTGGTGAGCACGACGATGACCGGTCGCCCGCGCACGACGGTCGGACTCCCGCCGCCTTCGGTCCCGCCCGGTCCTGTGCTTGCGGTCTGCACCCTGCACCGATGCTACTTCTTGACACTTTGCAGGTACGACACCAAGGCACTGAGGTTGTCATCGGGCAGACTGACCTTCGGCATCTTGGAATCCGCCTTCTTGGACTTGGGGTCGGTGATGTAGCCGCGCAGCCAGGCTTCGTCGTGGCTCCCGGCAACACCATCCAGGGGACCGCCCATCTTCGCCATCGGGCCGCCCGCGCCGGCGATGCTATGGCACGTCTTGCATTTCTTCTCGTATACCGCGGCGCCGTCAGCGGCCCACGCCGTACTCGATGCCAACAAGAGAATCGCACTCGCTCCCTGCAACAAACGTTTCATACCTCTTCCTCCCTCATGGTTGATTGGCGGTCGAGTTACGCCTTGGCCGCCGTGCAAGAACAGGCTTTCGCAACCGACATGCCACGCGACAAAGTAGTGCCTGTCCCGTCGTCAGGGCGCGGGCATGCTCCCATACAGCCAGACCGTGTCGGCCGATCGGCTTGCGTGCCGGTATGTCGGCAGATCGAGACAGCGCAAGCACAGCACGAGATGCCATCCTTCCGGTCAAGACCGTCCGCTCGAAGCCGCGACAGCGTTGGCGGGGCCGACAGCGCCTCTCTGATCGCTGGCGAGCGCGACGGCGTCCTGGACGACGTCGACTGGCGCGGCAGATGGACCCAGAAAGCCGGCTTTCTGTAGCGCCGCGCGCACCGATACGCCGACCTCGCTGCGCACCCGCGACGAGACTTCGAAACGCTCGGTCCAGAAGCGCAATGAGAAGTCGAGCGTGCTCTCCGTAAACTTGGTCATCAGCGCGGTGGGGGCAGGCACGTGGAGGACCGCGGGATGCGCAGCGGCGACCCGAATCAACAAATTCGTCACCGCCGTTGGATCGGCCGTCGCCGAAACGCCTACCGGAAGATCAATTCTGCGCCGGCGATCGGTATACGTCCAGTTCACCAGTCGCTGGGAGATCAGATCCCCGTTCGGCACGATCACATCGGCGCCGTCGGAGGTGTGAATCGTACTCGATCGAATGCCGATGCGCCTGACGTCGCCGATTGTCGGGCCGACTTCGACGACGTCTCCGACTTTGACCGGCCGCTCGAACAATAGGATGAGGCCGGAAACGAAATTGTTGACCACGTTCTGCAACCCGAAGCCGAGGCCGACGCTGAGCGCGCCCGCGAGGAGGGCCACCTGGCCGAAGTCGACGCCGGCAGCGGCGACGGCGAGTACGAAACCACCGGCGCCAACCATGTAACGGACCCCGATGGCGATGGCGTCGGGAACGCCGGGACGCAAAGTGAGCCGTGGCAACACCTCCTCGGCGAGCACAAAGCCAGCGGCACGTGAAGCGAGGATCGCCAGCCAGAGCGTGACGCCGAACCGCAGCAGCCCTCCCATCGTCAAGGCCACCGAACCGATCTCCCAGCGCATGGTCAGCAACGTGGTCAGGGCTGTGAGCACGGCCCCGCGGAGCTGGAAGAATTCCAGCGTCAGGCTCACCCACCACACGGTCATCGCGACACGCGCGGCCCAACCGAACTGCTGGCGTAGCAACGCACCGTGGTTTTGGACGATGCGAACCGAGTCGGCCACGCCGGCACGTTCGAGCGCCATCAGGATCTCATCCAGCACGACAGCGGCCGCAGCGAAGACGACTGCGAGATACGTGCTGAAGATGGTCCCATGCGTGAGCAACCGCGCGATGGCAACGTTGCCGCAGATGTTCGCCGCCAGTGAGATCAGCAACAGCGGCAGACCGATCGCCACTGCGAACAACGGCAGACGAGACTGACGGAGGCCTGATACGCGCGGCAGCGCTCGCGCTTGTCGGTGCGTGGCGATGATCTGCTCGGAGACGACGATCCCCAACAGCGCTTCTCCTACCAGCACCAGTCGTTCGAGCAGGCTCAAGCCAGCCGTCATGTCGACCAGCTGGCTGAGGACATACGCCGCGGTCAGTGCCAGCATGACGAGCCGTCTTCGGCCGAGGCGCGTCCCGGAAATCAAGCGCAAGATCGGAATGGCCGCCAGCAGTGCGACGAGTCGGCGCACCTCAACGGATGGGCGGGCACCAACCAGTTGGATGAGCAACAAGGCGACGAAGACTGCCGCCGCGAGGGGCCGCGAAAAAATGAGCATCGGTGCAGTCGTGCGTTCTTCGCTGGGCACCGGAATACGCGCGCGTAGCCACAGCAATGCGGCGACGATGCCGAGCAGGAGCAGGCTAAAGAGCGCCAGGTACGCCGCAGAGTCGCGCGTGAACTGCGCGATCGAGTGGACACTCTGTCGCCACGCCTGCGCGGCTTGGAGCGGAAGCGGCGGCGCGCCTGGTTCGCTAAATGCCCGCCACAGCGGGGGGCTTTGCACGGTGAAAAGTTGGCGGCGCTGTTCGGCGCGCTGCGCCGCGATCGCCCTGATCTCGGTATCGACCCAGCTCTGCGTTTCGATCACTTTGGCTTGCAGCGTCAGCCGCTCCTCGCGGCGACCAACCGCCTTTCCCATCGTGTCGTTGATCGCCGCCAGCGTGCGGTCGATCCGATCAGTCAACTCGGCTGGCAGGTGCTGGGCTGCTGCCGAGCTGCGCGTATCTGCCCACCGCCGCTGCAGGCTGCCCAGCTCATTGACCGT
>Ga0335082_10009690_pt1 | contig 10453 bp, 13 predicted proteins | sample Lox_Sample_41_FD_206718 | JGI IMG/M metagenome (GOLD analysis project Ga0335082, IMG submission 206718) | Soil microbial communities from Loxahatchee National Wildlife Refuge, Florida, United States - Lox_Sample_4.1 | ecosystem: Environmental > Terrestrial > Soil > Wetlands | place: USA...
GCCGACCGCGAGCGCGTGAAGCGCGTGTTCCGCGAGACGGTCGAGCGCGGCGTCGGCCAGCGCACGCACTACCGTTTCCTGCTCGCCGACGGCAGCGTGCGCTACATCGAGTCGCAGGGCGACGTGATCAAGGACGCCGAGGGCAAGGTGCAATACGTGGTGGTGGTCGCGCGCGACATCACCGAGCGCAAGCAGTTCGAGCAGGCGCTGGAGGAGCGCAACCGCGAGCTGCTCGCCACCGTGCACGAGCTCGAGCGCCGGCACCGCGAGCACGTGGTGCTCGGCAAGCTCGGCGACATGCTGCAGATGTGCAAGAACGCCGAGGAATCGCGCCGCGTGCTCGTGCAGTACGGCGAGGAGCTGTTTCCCGGCGCCTCGGGCCACCTCTACCTGCGCAACTTCGGCAACGACCTGCTCGAGACGGTGTCGAGCTGGGGCGCGTCGCGCCTCTCCGGCGACCCGGTGATCGCCAAGGACGACTGCTGGGCGCTGCGCCGCGGCCAGCTGCACGTGGTCGAGGACGCGGGCTCGAAGCTGGTCTGCGCGCACCTCATCGCGCCGCCCACCGGCCCCAGCCTGTGCGCGCCGATCATGGCGCACGGCGAGCTGCTCGGCCTGCTGCACGTGCAGCTCGGCCCCGAGGAGGCGCACCTGCCGCAGGCCGTGCGCCAGCAGCGCATCGCGGCGCAGGAGGTCTGGACGCTCACCGTGGCCGAGCACATCGCGCTCGCGCTGTCGAACCTGCGGCTCTCCGAGTCGCTGCGCGTGCAGGCGGTGCGCGACCCGCTCACCGGGCTCTACAACCGCCGCCACATGGAGCACACGCTCGAGCGCGAGCTGCTGCGCGCCGGGCGCGGCCGGCGCACGGTGGGCGTGCTGATGATGGACCTCGACCATTTCAAGGCCTTCAACGACGCGCACGGGCACGAAGCGGGCGACGCGCTGCTGCGCGCGCTCGGCGACTACCTGCTCACGCACGTGCGCGCGGAAGACGTCGCCTGCCGCTACGGCGGCGAGGAGTTCGTGGTGATCCTGCCCGAGGCCTCGCCCGAGATGTCGCGCAGCCGCGCCGAGGAGCTCTGGCGCGGACTGAACGCGCTTCAGGTGAGCTACCGCGGCGAGCTGCTGCGCGGCGTCACCGTCTCGGTCGGCGTGGCGGCCTACCCCGCGCACGGCCGCACGGCGCCCGAGCTGCTGCGCGCGGCCGACGCGGCGATGTACGCGGCCAAGCGCCAGGGGCGCGACCGCGTCGAATTCGCGGGCCAGTTCTCCGACTAGGCCGGCGCGCGGCGCCGCGCGGGCCGCTCGGCGAAGATCTTCTGCGCGATGCGGAAGCTGTCCAGCGCCGCAGGCGCGCCGCAGTAGACCGCGGCGTGCAGGAACGCCTCCTTGATCTCGCGCCGGGTCATGCCGTTGCGCAGCGCGGCGCGCAGGTGGATCTCCAGCTCGTGCGGCCGGTTCAGCGCCGTGATCATGGCGAGGTTCATGAACGCGCGCGTCTTCATCGGCAGCACGCCGCGCGCCCAGCTCGCGCCCCAGCCGTGCTCGGTCACGTAATGCTGCAGGTCGATGGTGAAGTCGTCGGCCTCGCGGAAGGCCCGGTCGACGTACGCCTTGCCGAGCCAGCGGCGGCGGACCTTGAGTCCCTCCACATAGGCCTTGCTACGGGTTACAGCCATGCGACTCTCCTTTTCGGGCGGCGAAAACTCAGGGCCGGCTCGCCGCGGTGTCGCGCGGCCGGCGCATCGGGTCGGCGGGGAAGAACTCGGTGAGCAGGAACGCCTCGAGCTTGACCGTGTCGCGCGGGCGCGCGGAGATCTCCACCACGCGGCCGAGGCGCTCCGACATCCAGTTGACGTCGCCGGTGAAGCCGCTGTCGCGCATCACGGCGATCACCGCGCGCACGACCGCGAGCTGGATCGAGATGCTGCTGCCGATCTCGACCTCGACGCGCTGCACGTCGTGGTTGGCGCGGTAGAACACCACCGTCGCGCCGTAGTGCGTCATGCGCTCGATGCGGAAGATGCCGCCGTCGCGCCACTCGCCGCCCGGTCCGCTCGCCGCGCCGAAGCTGAGCGGCGCGGACGCGCCGCCCGCGGAGGCGGGCAGGGGCGGCGCGGGCGGCTGCGCCGCCTTTTCGCGCGCGTGCTGGCGCGAGGCGAGGTCGGCCATGAAGTCGCCGCCGCCGGGCAGCGGCGCGAGCTCGGGCCTGGGCAATCCCGTGCGCGCCTCGTGCGAGCGCTCCGCGAGCAGCACGCGCGGCGCTCCCTTCGGCGCGGGAGCGGCCTGCGGCGCGACGTGCGCGCGCACGTGCTGCGGCTGCGGCGGGGGCGTCTCCTCCACGGGCGGGGCGGGCGGCGAGGGGCGCGTGTTGATGCGCACGGCGAGCGGCAGCGACCGGCCGCCGAGCTTGCCGAAGTCGGGGCTACCGAGGCTGCCGATCAGGTCCTTCGGGAAGAACGGCAGCCAGCCCAGCATCAGCAGCGCGTGCACCAGCAGCGAGAGCGCGAACGCGGCGTGCAGCGTGGCGTTGCGCCGGCGCTGGCTGAACGGCACGCTCAGGAAGGCGCTCATGGCCTAGCTTAACCGCCCGGGAGGAGGCGAAACTGACACATATCTGACCGCAAGTCCCGGATTTCAATCCCTTGAAACCGGCCGGCGGGCTCCTATGTGCGCTTCGGATCAACCCCCAGTGGAGGATGGCAAATGGACTTTTCCCTGTTCCCCCGCGATCTGTTCGGGGAGCTCGACCGGCTGCAGCGCCAGATGCAGCAGGCGTTCGAATTCTCGCCCAGCATCCGCGGCTTCGCGCGCGGCGGCTTTCCCGCGCTCAACATCGGCACCACCGCCGGCTCGGCCGAGATCTACGCGTTCGCGCCGGGCCTGGATCCGGCCGCGATCGAGGTGACGCTCGAGCGCGGCGTGCTCAGCATCGCCGGCGAGAGGAAGGCCGACGCGCCGGGCTGGGACGCCAAGGCGAGCGTACACATCAACGAGCGCTTCGCGGGGCGATTCCATCGCGTGGTCACGCTCTCGGACGATCTCGATCCGAACACGGTGAGCGCGAGCTACCGCGAAGGCGTGCTGCACGTGAGCATCAAGCGCAGCGCGCAGACGCAGCCGCGCCGCGTCAACATCAACTGAGAGGAGTGACCGCCATGGACGACAAGACTGCCGTCGCCCGCGAGCAGCAGGCCGCCGAGCTCGCCACGCTGCTGCCGCCGGTGGACGTGATCGAAGACGCGACCGGCCTGACCTTGTTCGCAGATCTGCCGGGCGTGCCGAAGGAAAAGCTCGGCGTCGAGGTGGACGGCGACACGCTGATCATCGAGGGCGAGATGGACATGCGCATGCCCGAGGGCATGGAGGCCACGCACGCCGAGGTGAGCGTGCCGCGCTACCGGCGCGTGTTCACGCTCTCGAAGGAGCTCGACGCCGGGCGCATGCAGGCCGAGATGAGGCAGGGCGTGCTCAAGCTCCACATCCAGAAGGCCGAGCACGCCAGGCCGAGGCGCATCAGCGTCTCGGCGGGCTGATCACGCCGCACGTTCGCGTGCGGCATCCTGCCGCCGCCGCGCGCGGCTAGCGGTTGCCGCGCCCGTCGGCGGCCTGCGCGTCCCAGGGCTGGCGCGCGAGGTGGCGCGTGCGCTGCTGCTCCACGCGCTGGCGCCGGGACTTGCTGCTGCTCGCAACCAGCAGCGCCGCGATCCCGACCGCGAGCAGCACGACGGCGACGACGGCGAGCACGAGGTAGAGGTGGTTCATGCGCAATCCTCCTTGAGGCAATGCGCACAATCTTCACCCGCGCGCGCGGTTGCAGCGGCACCGCGCGCAAAAATTTCCGCAAACGGCGACAGTCGTTCTTGTCAGCATGTCGGCAACTCCCGACATGTCGGCCCGGCGCGGCATTGCGCGCGCGCCCGTGACGAGGAAAATGTCTCCTTACAACTTGTCACCCACCTTGCATCCGGCGCGGGGTCCAATAACAGCATGAGAAAAGGAGGCGACATGAAAAGATTCCTGTTGCTCGCTTCGATCGGCTCGACGGCGCTGCTTTGCGCTTGCGTCGCGGTGCCTGCCTACGAACCCACTTACGGGCCGCCGGCGCCGGCCATCGTCGTCGCGCCGCCCGCGGTCGTCGTGCAGCCCTACCTCTACGCGCACTGGGGCCACTATTACCGCGGCCCTTACGACCACTCCCGCTATCGTTACCGGTAGCGCGCCGGCGCGCGGTCAGGCCGTCGAGAAGAGCTCGGACTCCGCGGCGCGCCGCTTTACGAGGCCCTCGAGCACTTTTCCGCCCGCCTTGTTCCAGCGCGGGAACTCGGCGGCCGCGCCGGCGAAATCGCCGTCGTTGAGCTTGCGCAGCAGCGTCGACTTGGCGAGATTGCCGAGGCCCAGGTTGAAGGTGAAGCTGACCAGCGCCGCGAACTGGTTGTCCGTGAGCGGCACTTCGACGAGGGATTCGACGTCCCGGCAAGTGTCCAGCACGTCGCCGCGCAGCAGCGCATCGGCCTGCTGGAGCGTGATGCCTCCCGGGTACAGAGCGAACGCCGCCTTTCGATCGGCCTTGCCGCGCAGATAGGACCCGCCGGCGCTGATCGCGTGTCCCCAGCCGATCGTCCATATGCCGACCGGATCGAGGTAGGGATCGATGTTGACGGTCTGCGGATCGCCGTCCTGGATGCCCTCGTAGCTCTTGATGAGATTCAGCCCGGCGTCGTTGACATCGCGAATTTGCATCTCCCCCGCAGTGGATCCTTCATGATTCCGGCGTTACAGCCAGCGCGGTTCAGGCTAGCGCGCGCGGTCCGGGCGCCGCAAGGCAAAGAACGCATAAGCACCGGATTCCAATGTGCATTTATCCCAGTTACGGATTGCCATCTGTGATCGTGATTTATCGCTTAGTCCCACTAGATGGCTTCTCGATCTTGGATCGCTAGAATGACCGCGACGACCTTAGGGGGGTCATGCTCGATCTCAGGGATCTGCGCTACTTCGTCGCGGTGTACGAGACGCTCGGCTTTGGCCGCGCGGCCGCGCAGCTGAAAGTGGCGCAATCGAACGTCTCGATGCGCGTGCTGCGCCTGGAGCGCCTGCTCGGCGCGCCGCTGTTCGAGCGGCGCCACCGCGCGATCGCGCCGACGCCGCGCGGCGACCTGCTCTACCGCCACGCCCTGCGCGTGCTCGAAGAGGTCGAGGAGCTCGAGACGACGATGCTTCAGCGCGAAGCCGGCTGAAGCGCGCCTCGCGTCGCCGCGCGGCGACAAGATTCCGCGCAATAGTTCACTCGCCGAGCGTACGCTGAACCGCTAGGATCTGCCGGACGGATCACGCGGGACTTAGGGGGTGCCGCGCCACTGCGAGGAGGAGCGCATGGACGCTGCGAGGAGCAACCGCACCCCCGAACAAGCCCCGGTGTCGCTGATCGTGCTGACCGCGATCGTCTACGTCGCCGGCTTCGCCATGGTCATCGCCTGGTTCGCGCTGGTCGTTCTCGGCCAGCCGTCGCAGGCGACCTCCAGGATTTCCGATCCCGCCGTCTGCCACGTCTGCGGCGTCGTCGAGGGCGTCGCCGAGTTCGAGCGCGCGAGCTTCCAGCTCTCGGGCGAGCAGAACGAAGGCTTCGTGGTGCTGCTCGCGCAGCTGGGCGGCCTGAAGGGCGCCACCTCGCCCGGGCGCGTCTACGAGACCGCCGTGCTGCAGGACGACGGCTCGGTGCGCGTGGTGCGCGACACGAGCGAGCCGAGCTGGAAGCGCGGCGACCGCGTGCGGGTGGTGCGCGGCCGCATCGAGCCGGTCGCGCTTGCGCCGGCCGCCCGGCCATAGCGGCCGCTCGCGCGTCTTCACGCGCGCGGCCGCGCGGGCCGCCTGGCGAACAGGAAGAAGGCCGATCCCAGTCCCGCGAGCAGCGCGAGCGCGGTGAAGCCGACGCGGTAGTTGCCCGTGAGATCCGCGAGGATGCCGGCGATCATCGGCCCGCCGATCTGGCCGATGATGATGATCATCAGCGACAGGCCGAGGATCATGCCGATGCTGCTCCGGCCGAAGTAGTCGGCGCGGATCGCCTGCATCATCGGGCCGCGCAGGCCCCAGGCAGTGCCGTGCAGCACCGCATAGGCGGCGATCATCGCGGCGTTCACCGCGTAGGTGAGGAACAGCAGCCCCGCCATGTGGCCGAGCATGCAGCACGCCGATAGCAGGCGCTTGTTGAAGCGGTCGCCGACCCAGGCGCCGAGCGCCACGCCGCACAATTGCGCCACGGTCTGCAGCATGATCGCGAGCGCGGCCTGCTCCAGCGTGTAGCCGAGGCCCTCCTTCATGTGCGTGATCGCGTGCGTGTTGACCGCCTGCACCACCAGCAGCGCAAAGCCGTGGCCGAGCGAGATCAGCCAGAACGCGGGCGTGCGCAGCGCCTCGCGCGCGGTGAAGTCCCGCGTGCCGTCGTGCGCGGCGGCCTTGCCCGGACCGGCGGCCGCGCCGGCGGGCGCGAGGCCGTCCATGTGCAGGCCGTGGTCCTCGGGCCGGCGGCGGAACACGAACGACAGCGGCAGGCTGACCAGCCAGATGGCGAGACCCGAGGCGAACGCGGTGGCGCGCCAGCCAAACGTCGCGAGCGCCCAGGCGACCAGTGGCACGCACAGGCCGCCGGCGGCCATGCCGAGCTGCATCGAGGACAGCGCGCGCGCGCGCTTCTTCTCGAACCAGTGGATCAGCGACACGTTGAGCGGGAAGAAGCCGCACAGGCTCGCGCCGAGCGCGGTGACGATGAACGCGCCATAGAACGAGAGCAGCGAGTCGATGCGGCTGAAAAGGATGAAGCCCAGGCCGAACAGCAGCACGCCCGCGCGGATCACCCATTGCGCGCCGAAGCGGTCGATGAACCAGCCGATGACGGGGCCGAGCACCGCCGCCTCGACCTGGTGGATCGCCGCAGCGCCTGCGAGCTCGGTCTTCGACCAGCCGCGGTCGTCGCGCAGCACCGCGAAATAGGCGCCGAATGACTGCAGGAGCAGCGTGCCCTGCACGAACTGCATCGCACCGGCCGCCGCGACCATCCACCAGCCGTGGAAGATCTTGCTCATCCGCGCGGCGAGAATACCCCGGCGCGCGACGGGGCGAAGCGCTGGTTCGACAGGCTAGACTGCGCCCCATGCGAAATGACCTGCGCATCGCCGCCGCGGGACTCGCGGCGCTCGCGGTCGCGATGGGCGTCGGGCGATTCGCGTTCACGCCGATCCTGCCGATGATGCAGCAGGACTTCGGCCTGTCGGTGGCCGCGGGCGGCTGGCTCGCCTCGGCGAACTACCTCGGCTACCTCGCGGGCGCGCTCTGGGCGGGCGCCGCCCGTGTGTCCTCGTCGACGGCGATCCGCGCGGGCCTTGCGGCGATCGGCCTCGCCACGCTCGCGATGGCGATGGACGCGGGCTTCGCCGCGTGGGTGATCTTGCGCGCGGTGGCGGGCGTCGCGAGCGCCTGGGTGCTGATCCACACCTCGGCCTGGTGCCTCGAGCGCCTCTCGTCGCATGGCAGTCCGGTGCTCGGCGGCGTCGTCTTCGCCGGCGTCGGCGCCGGCATCTTCGCCGCGGGGGCGCTGTGCGCCGCGCTGATGTCCGCGCACGCGAGCGCCGCGAGCGCGTGGGCGACGCTCGGCGTCGCCTCGATCGCCGCCGCGGCCTTGCTCTGGCGCGCGTTCCGCGACGAGGCGCGCGCGGCCGCGCTCGCGAAGGCCGCGCAGCACTGGAGCGCCGAGCGCGTGCGCCTTGTGATCGCCTACGGCGCGTTCGGTTTCGGCTACATCATCCCGGCGACCTTCCTCCCGGTGATGGCGCGCGAGGCGATCGCCGATCCCGCGGTGTTCGGCCTCGCCTGGCCCGCTTTCGGCGCGGCGGCCGCGGGCTCGACCGTGCTGATGGCCGTCGCCTCCGGCCGCTACGGCATTCGCGCGGTCTGGCTCGCGAGCCAGACCGCGATGGCCGCGGGCGTGGCCGCGCCCGTCGCCTGGCCCGGCATCGGCGGCATCGTCTTCGCCGCGCTCGTGGTGGGCGGCACGTTCATGGTGGTGACAATGGCCGGCATGCAGGCGGCGCGCGCCGCCGCCGGCGCCGAGGCCGCCGGCCTGATGGCGGCGATGACCGCCGCGTTCGCCGCGGGCCAGATCGTGGGGCCGCTCTCCGTGAGCGTCGTGCTCAGCGCCGGCGGCGGGTTTTCGGCGGCGCTGCTGGTCGCCAGCGCCGCGCTTGTGGGCGGCGCGCTGCTGCTCCTGAAGCGGTAGACGCGCTCGCGGCTACTTCTTCGGCGCCGCGCTGACCGCGCCGAAGTCGAATTCGATCTTGCTGACGTCGACGCTCGCCTTGGCCTTGGCCTCGGCGCGCGCGATCGCGGCCGTGTTGAATTTCAGGTTGCCGACCTGGAAGGCCTCCGAAAGCCGGAAGCTCAGCTCGACCAGCTTCAGGTGCTCGGGTTTCTCGCCGGGCGTCGCGTGCACGTTGGCCGAGAGCTGGATGTAGATCAGCCTGGCAAGTTCCTCGACGGGATCGACAGGCGCCGCGGGCGCCGCCTTGGGCGCCGGTGCCGGCGCCGATTCTCCACCACCGCTCATGGTCCGCTCCCCTCCGGTTGAGGCAGATGCTACTCCAGCTGCAGCTGTTCGGGATACGGGTTTTCGGGTCCGAGCAGCTCGTGGGCGCCGACGCCGAGCAGCCGCACGGGGCGGTGCGCGGCCTCGGTGCGCTCGAGCAGCGCCAGCGCGCGCGCGACGAGCTCGGCCGGCGCGCGCGTGGGCGCGGCCGCGGTGTGGCTGCGCGTCACGGTGGTGAAGTCGCCGTAGCGCAGCTTCAGGGTCACGGTCCGCGCCGAAAGATTTTTCTTCCGCAACGAACTCGCCACCCTTTTCGCCAGCGCCTCCAACGCCTGCTTCATTTCATTGAGATCCTCGAGATCGACGGCGAACGTGGTTTCGGCCGAGATCGACTTCCAGGGCCGGTCGGGCTTCACCTCGCGCGGGTCGTCGCCGTAGGACAGCCGCTTCAGCCAGTCCGCCAGGCTGCCGACCGCCTTGCGCAGCGCGGCGTCGTCGGCCGAACGCACGTCGACGAGCTTCTCGATGCCGGCCGCGCGCAGCTTCTTCGCGGTCACCGGGCCGACGCCCCAGAGCGCCTCGACCGGCAGCTCGCGCAGGAAGCGCTCGACGCGGCCCGGCGAGATCACGGTCAGGCCGTCGGGCTTTTGCCAGCCCGAGGCGATCTTGGCGAGGAACTTGTTCGGCGCCACTCCCGCGGACGCAGTTAGATTCGTTTGTTCAAAAATAATTCTTTTCAATTTCTTGGCGACTTCAGTCGCGATCGGCTCGTGCCAGAGGTTCTGCGTGACGTCGAGATAGGCCTCGTCGAGCGAGAGGGGCTCCACGAGCGGCGTGCACTCGCGCAGGATCGCCATGACGCGCTGCGATGCGGCGCGGTACTTGGCGAAGTCCGGACGCACGATGAGAAGATCGGGGCACAAGCGCACCGCGCGCGCCATCGGCATGGCCGAGCGCACGCCGAACTTGCGCGCCTCGTAGCTGCAGGCGGCGACGACGCCGCGTCCCTGCGGCGAGCCGCCGACGGCCACCGGCCTGCCGCGCAGCGAAGCATCGTCGCGCTGCTCGACAGACGCGTAGAACGCGTCCATGTCCAGGTGGATGATGCGGCGCTGCGCGGCGGACATCGCGCGCAGCTTACCGCCAATCGCGGCCGGCTATTGAGCGGGCGCGATCTTCGCGGGCTGCATGTTGAAGTCCACGGGGTGGATCACCTTGACGTAGGGGTGGGACTCCGCCTCGGTGTACCAGTTCGCCCAGTAGCGGTTCTCGCCATCCGGCGCGAGCGCGAGCCAGTTGCGCGCGCCGATGTAGTGGTTGCGCGTGCCGGGAATCGGCACGATCTCGGAGCGGATGTCGCGGTCGTCCTCGGCCGCCTTGCCGAGCACGTTCTCGAGGAAGAACAGCACCATGCCGGGCGGCGCCGGATGGACGATGCCCGACGAGGTGAGCTGATTGATGACCTCGCCGGCGCCGGCGCGCTGCGAGCGCACCACGCCCACGGCGCCGACATGCACGTCTCCGGAGAGGAGCGTGACGCGGCAGCCGCTGCGCGCGCCGAAGCCGAGCAGGCGATGGATGAAGCGCAGCCGCTCCTGGCGGTGCGTCACGCTGCTCCAGTGGTCCTTGAGGTCGTCCTCGAGCTCCTGGCGCCCGGGAAACAGGCCGAGCGCGGCCTCCAGCAGCGCGAAGTCCGGATAGATCACCGGGATGCTGCTCATCACGAACAGGTGCCTCGGACCGCCGTCCTGCACGCTCGGCAGGGCGTCGAGCCAGTCGTAGACGACCTTCCAGGACTCCTGGCTGAGGACGCGGTCGGCGGTGCGCTCGCTGCGCATGTCGAGCGCGAGGACCGCCAGCGGCCCGATGCGG
>Ga0335082_10009691_pt1 | contig 10453 bp, 7 predicted proteins | sample Lox_Sample_41_FD_206718 | JGI IMG/M metagenome (GOLD analysis project Ga0335082, IMG submission 206718) | Soil microbial communities from Loxahatchee National Wildlife Refuge, Florida, United States - Lox_Sample_4.1 | ecosystem: Environmental > Terrestrial > Soil > Wetlands | place: USA: Florida...
CAGATCGTGGCCATAGTCCTTCGCCGGCGTTTCCAGCCGTGCTGCACCCGCAACCTGCGTCGCCAGATGATAGACGACGAACGCGTGCTGTGACATGACCGCGGAGGTGCCGTTGCCAAGAAAACAGCGGGCCACCAGTTCTAAGACATCGTTGGAGCCATTGCCCAGCACGATCTGGTCGTCCCCCACCCGGTAGCGGGCCGCCAGCGCCTGCTTCAGCGAGAAGCCATTGCCGTCGGGGTAGCGGGCCAGGTGTTGCAGCTGCGCCTCGATCGCTGCCCGCGCCAGCTGACTCACCCCGAGCGGGTTCTCGTTTGACGCGAGCTTGACGATGCCGCTCTCCTCCAGCCCCATCTCTCGCGCCAGCTCGGAGATCGGCTTACCCGGCTGGTAGGGCGCGATCGCGCGGATATAGGAGGGGGACAACTCGCAGGGGTCGATCATGAGGGCCCGTGTGTCTACAGCGCGGCCGGATAGGAACCCAGGATCTTGAGAAAGGAAGCGCGGCTGCGCAGCTGCGCCAGGGCTCGCGCCACGGGCGCGTCCTGCTGGTGACCCTTCAGATCGACGAAGAAAACGTACTCCCACATGCCGGTGCGCGAGGGCCTGGACTCCATTCGGGTCATGTCGACGCCCTGTTCGGCAAGCGGGGCAAGCAGGTCATGCATCGCGCCTGGTCGGTTGAGCGTAGACATCGCGAGCGAGGTCTTGTCCCGCCCGGATGGCGCCGCTTCCTGATCGGCGATGACCAGAAAGCGCGTCGTGTTGTTCGGCTGGTCCTCGATATTGTGAGCCAGCACATCGAGCTGGTACAGCGCCGCCGCGGCCCGCGAACCGAGCGCGGCCGTGTTGGCTTCCTGAGACGCCAGACGCGCGCCCTCGGCGTTGCTGACGACCGAGATGCGCTCGGCTTGCGGCAGGTTCTGGTTGAGCCATTCGTGGCACTGAGCCAGGCTCTGCGCGTGCGCGTAGATCTTGCGAATCGGTTCACCGAGAGCCGATTTGCCCATCAGGCATTGGTGCACCGGCAGCAGGACCTCGCCGCAGATGTGCGCAGGCGTGGCGAGCAGCAGATCGAGCGTGCGCCCCACCGCGCCGTCGGTAGAGTTTTCCACCGGCACCACGCCATAGCCCGCCTGTTGCGCTTCCACCTCCCGGAAGACCTCGTCGATCGAGGTGCAGGGTCGGCTTCGCACCTGAGCACCGAAATGCTTGAGCGCGGCCTCCTCGCTGAAAGTCCCGCGCGGACCGAGAAACGCAACCGACAGAGCTTGCTCCAGGGCACGGCAAGCGGAAATGATCTCGGTGAACAGGCGCACAATCGCGCCCGCTGGCAGCGGACCCGGGTTGCAATCCAGCAATCGCTGCACCACCTGTGCTTCGCGCTCGGGTCGATAGATTGGCCCGCCGCCCTTGAGGCTGCCGATATCCCGCGCCAGCTGCGCCCGCTGGTTTACGAGCCGCAGGATATCGTCGTCGATGGCGTCGATGCGATCGCGCAGGTGCTTGAGCGGGTCGGTCATGAATGCTTCCCGCCTCACGCCGGCAGGTAACGCACCATCAGCACGCCCTTAATGGCCGCGATTCCACTCAGCACGTTAGCAGGCACCGGGCTGTCTACGTCGACCAGGGTGTAGGCCATCTCGCGCTTCGATTTGTTCAGCATGTTGTGGATGTTGAGCCCAGCTGCCGCAACCGCGGTGGAGATCTGCCCCAGCATGTTGGGGACGTTGGCGTTGGCGATGCCGACGCGATACGGCGACTCGCGCTCCATCAGCACGTCGGGGAAGTTCACCGCGTTGCGGATGTTTCCGTGCTCGAGATAGTCGCGCACCTGGTTGGCAACCATGACGGCGCAATTATCCTCCGCCTCGCGCGTAGAGGCCCCGAGGTGCGGCAACGCCACCACTCCTGGGTTGGCATCGAAGCGCGCGTTCGGAAAGTCGCACACGTAGTATCTCAACCGCTTCGCCGTCAACGCCTCGACTACAGCCTCCGCGTCGACGATCTCGTCACGCGCGAAGTTGAGCAGGACCGCCCCGTGCCGCATGAGCGCGAGCCGCTGCGCATCGATCAGGTGCCGAGTAGTGGGCGCCAGCGGCACGTGCAGGGTGAGGAACTCGCACGCCTTGAGCACCTCCTCGATGCTGTGCGCCCGCCGGACCTGGGACGGCAGGCTCCAGGCCGCCTCGACCGTGATCTCCGGGTCGTACCCCATGACGTTCATGCCGAGCTTGATGGCCGCATCGGCCACCAGGCTGCCGATCCGGCCCAGGCCTAGAATGCCGAGCGTGCGATGGGGCAACTCGAAGCCGGCGTAGTGTTTCTTGTTCTCTTCCACTACCCGGTTCAACTCCGCATCGGTGCCCCGCAACCCCTCGACAAATCGCACGGCGGGAAGCAGGTTGCGGGCCGCCATCAGCAGACCGGCCAGCACCAGTTCCTTCACCGCATTCGCGTTCGCCCCCGGGGCGTTGAACACGGGCACGCCACGCTGGCTCATGACCTCGACCGGGATGTTGTTGGTCCCGGCCCCGGCCCGCCCGATGGCCTTGACCGAGGCGGGGATCGTCATCGCGTGCATGTCCTGTGAGCGCACCAAGATCGCATCCGGTCGATCCGTGTGGTTGCCCACCTCGTAGCGCTCAGGCGGCAGCAACTTCAAGCCGGCATGAGAAACGGAATTGAGCGTGAGAATCTGGAGCTTGTCCGGCATGCCGTCCCCCTTAGCCACGGCGCTCGAAATCGCGCATGAACTCGACCAGGGCCTTGACTCCCGCCAGCGGCATGGCGTTGTAGATCGACGCGCGCATGCCGCCCACCGAGCGGTGGCCCTTGAGCTGAATCAGGCCATGTTGTGCGGCCTGCTTGAGGAATGCTTCGTCGCGGGCCGGATCGCTCAAAGTGAAAGGCACATTCATGCGCGAGCGGTCCTCCCGGGCCACGGGGCTGCGATAGAAAGCGCTGGAGTCGAGCAGGTCGTACAGCAGGCCGGCCTTGGCGACGTTGATTCTCTCCATCTCAGCCAGCCCGCCCTTCGCCTTGAGCCACTTGAGCACCAGGCCGGCGACGTAGATCGCATAGGTGGGCGGCGTGTTGTACATGGAATCGTTGTCGGCCTGGACCTTGTAGTCAAGCGTTGAGGGCGTCCCCGGCGCAGCCTGACCGACCAGGTCGTCGCGTACAATCACGATGGTGAGTCCAGCCGGGCCGATGTTCTTCTGCGCTCCGGCATAGATGACCCCGAACTTGCTCACATCCAGCGGGCGCGACAGCAGGCTCGAGGACAGGTCGCACACAAGCGGTACCGCCCCGGTCTGCGGGACCCAGTGAAACTCCACCCCACCGATCGTCTCGTTCCCCGTATAGTGGACATAGGCTGCCGCGGGGTCCAGCTGCCAGCTCGATCCCTTCGGCGCGTAGGTGAAGTTCTTGTCTTCGCTGCTGGCAGCGATGCTCACGCTGCAGAACTTTCTCGCTTCGCCGATGGCCTTCTTGGCCCACTCCCCGGTGTGCACGTAGTCTGCCTTGCTCTTTCCGCGCAGCAGGTTCATTGGGACTCCCGCGAACTGGGCGCTGGCCCCGCCCTGTAGGAATAGGACCTTGTAGTTCGTGGGGATACCCAGCAATTCGCGCAGATCAGTTTGCGCGCCCTGGGCGATCGACATGAACTCCTTGCCACGGTGACTCATCTCCATCACCGACATGCCCGACCCGTGCCAGTCGAGCATCTCCTCGCGGGCCTGGGCCAGTACTTCTTCCGGGAGCACCGCCGGACCAGGACTGAAGTTGTAGACGCGCATTCTTGCTTCTGATGTCCTCTTTAGTGCAGCGTTTCAGGTCCATCGCCGTCGCTCTGGCGGTCGCTCCTGGATGCGGCGTCGTCAACCGCCGGGCCGTTGCCATCGCCTGAGCTATTGACCGGCGGCGCGCCGTTGCCTTCGCTGGCGCCGTTGTCTTCGGTCTCGACCACCTTCTCCAGCCCGGCCAGCTTCTCCTCCGGGCCTAAGTTGATGAGGGTAACACCCTGGGTCGCGCGGCTCATTTCGCGAATTTCCGCCACGCGCGTGCGTATCAGCACCCCGCCGGTGGTGATCAGCATGATCTCGTCCTCGGGCTTCACCAGCTTGGCTGCCACCACCTTGCCGTTACGCGCCGTGGTCTGGATTGCGATCATGCCCTGCGTGCCGCGCCCGTGGCGTGTGTACTCGGCGATCGGCGAGCGCTTGCCGTAGCCGTTCTCGGTCGCCGTGAGCACGGAGTGGCTCTCGTCCTCGGCCACTACCAGCGAGATCACCTGCTGGCCGATGCCTAGCGTCATGCCGCGCACACCCCTTGCCGTACGTCCCATGGCGCGCACGTCCTGCTCGCTGAAGCGCACCGCCTTGCCGGCGTCCGAGAACAGCATGACGTCGTGGTTGCCGTCTGTGATCGCCACGCCTATCAGGTAGTCGCCTTCGTCGAGCTCTACAGCGATGATGCCGCTGGGGCGCGGGCGCGAGAAATCCGATAGCGGCGTCTTCTTAACCGTGCCGCTGGCTGTAGCCATGAACACGAAATGTCCGTCGTCGAAGGCCTTGACCGGCAGCACGGCATTGATCTTTTCCGCCTCCTCCAGCGGCACCAGGTTGTTGATCGGCTTGCCGCGCGAAACCCGGCTACCCTGCGGGACGGTGTAGACCTTGACCCAGTACACCCGCCCGCGGCTCGAGAAGCACAGCATGTAGTCATGGGTATGGGCGACGAACAAGCGCTCGATGAAGTCGTCTTCCTTGGTGGCGGTGGCCTGCTTGCCGCGTCCTCCGCGTTTCTGGGCCCGGTAGTCGGCCAGCGGCTGAGACTTGATGTAGCCGGTGTGCGACAACGTCACCACCACGTCGGTGGGCGCGATCAAGTCCTCGAGGTTGAGATCTTCCGCATTGAGCTGAATCTCGCTGCGGCGGCTGTCGCCATACTGCTCTTGGACCTGTTTCAGCTCCTCACTGATGATCGTCGTGATGCGCTCGGGCTTGGCCAGGATGTCGAGCAGGTCGACGATGGTCGCCATCACTTCTTTGTACTCCGACACAATCTTGTCCTGCTCCAACGCGGTGAGCCGCTGCAGCTGCATTTCGAGGATGCGTTGGGCCTGGGCATCGGACAGCCGGTATCCGCCCGCGGAGTCAGCTGTTACCCTCTGCAGCCCGAGGTCGCGCGCCAGGCCTTCGGGCCGCGTATGCTCTGCGTCCGCGCGTTCGAGCATTTGCTCCACCAACTGGGAGCGCCACAGACGTCCAGTCAGGCCCTGTTTGGCTTCCGCTGGCGAGGCAGCGGCCTTGATCAGCGCGATGATCTCGTCTACGTTGGACAGGGCCGCCGCCAGCCCCTCCAAGATGTGGGCCCGCTCGCGCGCTTTGCGCAGCTCGAACACCGTGCGGCGTGTCACCACCTCGCGGCGGTGCCGCAGGAACGCCTCCAGCAGCTCTTTGATGTTGAGCAGCTTCGGCTGGCCGTCCACCAGGGCGACCATGTTCATCCCGAAGTGGTCCTGCATCTGCGTTTCTTTGTATAGATTGTTGAGGACCACTTCGGGTAACTCGCCGCGTTTGAGCTCGATCACGACGCGCATGCCGGATTTGTCCGATTCGTCGCGGATCTCGGCGATGCCTTCCAGCTTCTTTTCGCGCACCAGTTCGCCGATGCGCATGAGCAGATTGGCTTTGTTCACCTGGTAGGGCAGCTCGTCGATCACGATGGCAGCGCGGTTGCCCTTCTCCAGCTCCTCGGTGTGGGTGCGCGCCCGGATCACTACCCGGCCGCGGCCGGTGCGGTAGCCCTCCTTCACTCCCTCCGTTCCGTAGATGATGCCGGCTGTGGGGAAGTCAGGAGCCGGTACTAGGCCGATGAGATCCTCCAGACTCAGTTCGGTGTCGGCGAGCAACGCGAGGCACGCATCCACCACCTCACGCAGGTTGTGCGGGGGAATGTTGGTGGCCATCCCCACCGCAATGCCAGAAGAGCCATTGATCAGCAGGTTCGGGACCCTGGCCGGCAGGGCCGTGGGTTCGCGCTCCTTGCCGTCGTAATTCGGGACGAAATCAACCGTTTCCTTATCGATGTCCTCGAGCATCTCGGAGGCGATGCGCGACATCCGGCACTCGGTGTAGCGGTAGGCGGCCGGCGCGTCGCCGTCGACCGATCCGAAGTTGCCCTGCCCGTCTATGAGCATGTAGCGCATGGAGAAATCCTGCGCCATGCGCACCAGGGCCTCGTACGTAGCCGTGTCTCCGTGCGGGTGGTACTTGCCAAGCACTTCGCCTACGATGCGCGCGCACTTTACGTACGGCCGGTTCCAGACGTTATTGGCCTCGTGCATGGCGAAGAGCACTCGGCGGTGGACTGGCTTGAGCCCGTCGCGGACGTCGGGCAGCGCCCGCCCCACGATCACGCTCATCGCGTAGTCGAGATAGGAGCGGCGCATCTCCTCTTCGAGGCTTACCGGCAGGGTTTCCTTGGCGAACTGGTCCATCGTGTCTGGGATCGTGAGACGGTAGAGGCGCGGCGCGCCTCAAGGCGGACGCGCGCCCGCCCGGACCCATTTCCCGCGAGCGGTCCATGGGCGCGGTGGCACAAGCAAAAGAGAAATTTTATCATGGAGATGGTTCACTGCCGAAGCACAGGCCTCGGGACGTTTACGGCGCGCTGACCACCGTCGCTGTCAAACGTCATGACGTGACGCGCTCGCGAACGGGCACTGGGTTGGCCAGCACTCGGGATGTGCTATATGATTTCGCTGGCCTCACAATCACCGGCTTAGCAACGAGCGCTCGTGCTGCCCATGGCGTCGCTACTCCCTAAATAAGTCGCGGACGCACCGCGAATCATGAGGAGACCAATGCAGATGGCGAATCCCACTTCAACTCGAGAAAGCCTTGCTTCGGGCTCACCCAGTACAGCTTTGCGCGCTACCGTTGTCCATCTCACCCCGATGCTGTTCGCGGCAGTGCTCGTCGGTTGCAGCACCAAGGCCCAAACCCGATCGGCATCGCAGCCTACTCCGCAAACGCAAGCGGCTCAGCAGTCGAGCTCCGCTCCCGTGGAGGCAGCACACGAGCCGGCGACAGCAGCGCCCGCCCCGCAGGCCGAGGAGCAGACCGCGGCTGCGCCTCAAACGTTCAAGGACGAGGAAGAAAAGGTCGCCGAGGAAGGTGCTGTCCAGCCAGAGCTGTTCGCAGAGGAAGCGGCTGAGGCGAAGGCAGAACAAGACGGTGTACCCGAGCCGCAGCAGTTCACGGACCAGGCCGGCCAGGTCGCACAGGAAGAGCGTTCAGTGCACCAGCCGTTCGTAGACGAGTCACAAGCCGCCGAAGACGAGGACTTCGCGCAGCAGTTCAGCGACGATGCCGGCCCCGACAAGGATGAAGACGTCGTCGCGCAGCAGTTCAGTGACGATGCGGCCCCCGACAAGGATGAAGACGCGGTCGCGCAGCAGTTCAGCGATGACGCCGCACCGGAGAAGGACGAAGGCGCCGTCGCACAGCAGTTCGGCGACGATGCCGCGCCGGAGAAGGATGAAGACGTCGTCGCACAGCAGTTCAGTGACGAGCAACCCGCCGCCAAGGACGAGGAGATCGTGGCACAGCAGCAGTCTGCGGACGAAGCCGCTGCCTCCCCTGAAGAGATCACCGCACCGGAGGTGTTCAAGGACGAAACCGCGGAGGCTGCACCACAGGAACTGGCCCGCGAACCCGAGACCTTCACCGAGGAAAAAGTGGCTCAGGCCGAAGAACCGAAACCGCGCCCCATGACCATGCTGCCGGTGACCGTCACGGTCGAAGCGGAACCGCTGTTCGACTTCGACAAGTATTCGATCCGCGCCGACGCGCGCAAGAAGCTGGACCAGTTGGTAGCACAGCTGAAGGGAGTGACCTACGGCGATGTGGTCGCCGTGGGGTTCGCCGACCCGATCGGCACAGCGAAGTACAACAAAGCCTTGTCCGAGCGGCGTGCCGCGTCGGTGAAGCGATATCTGGTGAGCAAAGGTATCCCGGCCAATCGGATCAAGACCGACGGTCGCGGAAAGACGGAGGAGTATGCGAGCTACAGCAGCTGCAAAGGGCAGGGCAAACAAAAATTGATCGCCTGCCTGCAGCCAAACCGCCGCGTGGAGGTCACTGTTACGGCCGAGAAGCAGCAGTAGGCCCCGAGGCACATCGCTCGAAATCCAGTCAAGCCCTGCGTGCGCAGGGCTTTTTTGTCAACCACCATCGTCCCGAGAGTGACGCTCGCACCGCAAAGCGCAGACCTGATCATCACTGCCCGCTGGGTCGTGCCGGTCGATCCTCCGGCGAGCGTATTGGATCGCCACGCGGTGGTGGTCAACAACGGCCGAATCGTTGCGCTCACGGCGTCCGAACACGTCGGCAAGCTCTACTCCGCCAAAGCAACGGTGGATCTGCCGTTCCACGTTCTCGTGCCCGGGCTGATCAACCTGCACACGCACGCGGCCATGACCCTGATGCGTGGCCTGGCCGACGATCTGCCCCTGATGGAGTGGCTCAACCAGCACATCTGGCCCGCGGAAGGCAGGTACGTTTCCCCGGAGTTCGTGTACGACGGCACACTCCTGGCTTGCGCCGAGATGCTGCGTGGCGGAGTGACCTGCTTCAACGACATGTACTTCTATCCGGAGCAGGCGGCCCGCGCGGCGCTGGACGCAGGCATGCGGGCCGCCATCGGAATGATCTGCATCGAGTTCCCTACCAGCTATGCGACCGACGCCCAGGACTATCTGCGCAAGGGGCTGGCGGCGCGTGACCGCTATCGCGGCGAGCCGCTCCTGTCCTTCTGCCTAGCCCCGCACGCCCCGTATACCGTGAGCGACCGCAGCTTCGAGCTGATCCTCACCTATGCCGGCGAGCTGGAGGTCCCGATTCACATGCACCTGCACGAAACGCAGGATGAGATACGCGAGAGCCTGAGCCGGTTCGGCGTCCGCCCGGTGGAACGGTTGCGAAGGCTGGGACTCCTCGGGCCGGCCCTGATTGCAGTGCACGCCGTCCATCTTTCGGAAGAGGAGATCGACCTGTTGGCCGCGCAGGGTGCCAGCGCAGCACATTGCCCGTCCTCCAACCTCAAGCTGGCGAGCGGCATGGCGCCCGTGGCCCGATTTGTCGAACGCGGGCTCAATACCGGATTGGGAACAGATGGCGCAGCCAGCAACAATCGGCTCGACTTGTTCGAGGAGATGCGCATAGCTGCTCTGCTCGCCAAGGCCATATCGGGGCGCGCCAACAGCGTACCGGCAGTGGCCGCCCTGCACATGGCCACGCTCGGCGCGGCCCGCGCGCTCGGACTCGACCAGGACATTGGCAGCATCGCGCCGGGCAAGCTAGCCGACCTGTGCGCCGTCAACCTGGACGCCACCGGTCTATCGCCCGTGTACCACCCGCTGTCGCACCTGGTGTATGCAGCCGGCCGCGAAGACGTATCCCACGTCTGGGTCGCCGGTAACCTGGTCGTTGACCAAGGGCGCCTGACCGGCCTGGATTCAGGCGAACTGCGCGCCAAAGCGCGCGCGTGGCAAACGCGCATCGCCGATCTGTCATGAGCGTGAACGTCGATCCGAGGGAGCTCGAAAAGTTCAGCCAGCTCGCCCACCGCTGGTGGGATCCGAACAGCGAGTTCAAGCCGCTGCACGAGATCAACCCGCTGCGGCTAGGATGGATCGACGAGAGGGCAGGACTGCCCGGCAAACGCGCGCTGGATGTGGGCTGTGGCGGCGGCATCCTGTCCGAGGCCATGGCCGCGCGCGGCGCTGAGGTAACCGGAATCGATGTTTCGGACAAAGCCCTCAAGGTCGCCCAGCTGCATCTGCTGGAAAGCGGCAAGCGCGTCAGCTACCTGCAGGCGGATGCCGAGGAGCTGGCGCGCCAGCAACCCAGCAGCTTCGATGTGGTGGCATGCATGGAGGTGCTCGAGCACGTGCCGGACCCAGCCCGGCAGGTGCGCGCATGCGCGCGTCTGCTCAAGCCGGGCGGAGACGCGTTCTTCGCGACCATCAACCGCAACCCCAAGTCGTTCTTGCTCGCGATAGTCGGTGCGGAGTACTTGCTGGGCCTGCTCCCTCGCGGGACGCATGAGTACGCCAGACTAATCCGCCCCTCAGAGCTGTCCAGCTGGTGCCGGCGCGCCGGCTTGAACGTCGCGGCGATCATCGGAATGCGCTACAACCCGTTGACGCGCGTCCACTCGCTGAGCCCCGACACGGGCGTGAACTACATCCTGCACGCGCGCGCCGAATGAAAAGCGTGCTACTCGCATCTCGCGCAGTCTTGTTCGATCTGGACGGGACGCTGGCCGACACGGCGCCCGACTTAGCCTACGTGCTGAACCTGCAGTTGCGCGCCCATGGCTGCCCAGAGCTGCCGGTCGAGGCTTTGCGGCCCTACGTTTCCGCCGGTGCCCGCGGCAT
>Ga0335082_10009692_pt1 | contig 10453 bp, 8 predicted proteins | sample Lox_Sample_41_FD_206718 | JGI IMG/M metagenome (GOLD analysis project Ga0335082, IMG submission 206718) | Soil microbial communities from Loxahatchee National Wildlife Refuge, Florida, United States - Lox_Sample_4.1 | ecosystem: Environmental > Terrestrial > Soil > Wetlands | place: USA: Florida...
ACTTTGTCACCAAAGCCGTTCACTATCGAGCCGAGGACTTCCCTCGTGTGCAGGGTGCGCGAGTCGTACATCGTGCCGAGCAGGCCGTCGATCTTGAGGTCCGGGTTCAGCCGCTGCTGCACCTTGGCGATGGTCTCCATGAGCAGCGCCACGCCGCGCATCGCGAAGTACTCGCACTCAAGCGGGATGAGCACGCTGTCGGCGCAGGCGAGCGCGTTGATCGTGAGCAGGCCGAGTGACGGCTGGCAGTCGATCATGATGTAGTCGTAGTCGGGCACGACTTCCTTGAGCGCGCCGCCCAGGATGAACTCCCTGCCGACCTCGTGAACGAGCTGGACCTCAGCGCCGGACAGGTCGATGTTGGACGGCAGCAGGTCCAGGTTGGCCACGCCGGTCTCGAAGATGACGTCGCTTGCCTTGACGCCCCGCTCCATCAGCACGTTGTAAACCGTGGAGTCGATGTCATGCGGCTGGATGCCGAGCCCGACAGACAGCGCGCCCTGCGGGTCGAAGTCCACGAGCAGCATCTTGCGGCCCTGCTCGGCGAGCGCGGCGCCCAGGTTGATGGTGGTGGTGGTCTTGCCCACGCCGCCCTTCTGGTTGCAGACCGCGACGATGCGGGCGGGACCATGCGAGGTCAGCGGCTTGGGCTCGGGAAAAGCGGGGAGCGGGCGGCCGGTGGGGCCGATGTCTCCCGGCAGAAGCTCTATTACGCGCGATGCGGCCACCAGTAAAATCCTCCCGGGGCTAGAGGTCGCGAACTGATCGGGACACTAGGCCCCGGGCTTGGCGCTTTCAAGCAGGCGCGCCGACTATCTAGCCAAAAGCACGCGGATGCGCGGCTGCGTAGACCTCTCTCAGCTTGTCAACTGTCACCAGAGTGTAGACCTGAGTGGTCGTCACCGAGGCGTGTCCGAGCAACTCCTGGACGACCCGGATATCGGCACCGCCGTCGAGCAGGTGGGTGGCGAACGAGTGCCTGAGAGTATGCGGTGATACGTCCGATTCGCCGGAACGGGTTGCCGCTTCGCGCAGTATCCCCCACGCGCCCTGGCGTTGAGGAACACCGCGGGACTCGCCTTACGCGCGGCGCCCGCGGCGAGGGCGGGGCGGCCGCGGACCAGGTAGGCGTCGAGCGCCGCGACCGCGTAGCTGCCGACGGGGACGTACCGCTGCTTGCTCCCCTTGCCTGTCAGCAGTACCGCGGGATCACGCGCGAGGTGATCGAGATCGTCCACGTCGAGGCCCGTCGCCTCGGAGATCCGCGCTCCCGTGCCGTAGAGGAACTCGAGCAGCGCCCGGTCGCGAAGCACCCGCGGGTCGGGGTCCGCCGTCGACCCCGCCGCGTCGAGCAGGCGTTCCACCGCGTCGACGCTGATCGCCTTCGGCAGCCGCCTGGCGGGGGCAGGCGGCGTCACCTCGTGAGCCGGGTCGTCGGCGGCGATGCCCTCGGCGAGCGCGAACGCGTGCAGGCCGCGGACGGCGACTACCGCCCGGCCGATCGAGCTCACCGACAGCGGCGGGTGCTCCTCGTCGCCCGCCGCGAGCGCGGCGCGGAATTCCGCGACGTCGAGCGCCGTGACGTCGGCGATGTCGGTTGTGCCGCGCGCGGCGAGCACGCCCGAGTACCGGCGCAGGTCCCGCCCGTAGGACTCGACGGTGTTGGCCGCGAGGCCCCGTTCCACAATCAGGTGCTGGAGGTACCTGTGCACCCCCTCCGCCACGCTCACCACGTCGGGCATCGTAGCCGGTTGGCTCTGCGCTCCGCGCTTGTTGCTGTTATCCGAGTAGGGCGCCGACTGTCGTGTAATCCAAGCCGTGCGCTTCGGCGACCGGGGCGCAGGTGACGGCGCCGTCGTGGGTGTTCAGGCCCAGGGCGAGGGCCTCGTCGTTGCGCAGCGCCTCGCGCCAGCCCCTGTTGGCGATCTCCACCGTGTAGGGCAGGGTCACGTTGGTCAGTGCGTAGGTCGAGGTGTGCGGGACCGCGCCCGGCATGTTCGCCACGCAGTAGAAGATCGAGTCGTGCACCCGGTAGGTCGGCGCGGCGTGCGTGGTCGGGCGGGAATCCTCGAAGCAGCCGCCCTGGTCGATCGAGATGTCCACCAGCACCGAGCCGGGCTTCATGCGGGAAACCAGGTCGTTGCTGACCAGTTTGGGCGCCTTCGCGCCGGGGACGAGGACCGCGCCGATCACCAGGTCGGCGTCGATCACGGCCCGCTCGACCTCGTAGGCGCTGGACGCGACCGTCTGGCAGTAGCCCTGGTAGATGGCGTCCGCGCTGCGCAGCCGCGCGACGTTCTTGTCGAGCAGCAGCACTTCGGCCTGCATGCCGAGCGCGATCGTCGCCGCGCTCATCCCCGCGATGCCCGCGCCGAGCACGACCACCTTCGCCGCGTACACGCCGGTCACGCCGCCCATCAGCACGCCGCGGCCGCCGCCGTCGCGCTGCAGGTGGTGCGCGCCCACCTGCGGCGCCATCCGGCCCGCCACCTCGGACATGGGGGCGAGCAGCGGCAGCGAGCCGTCGCTGAGTTGCACGGTCTCGTAGGCGATCGCGGTGACGCCGCGGGTCACCAGCGCGTCGGTGCACTCCTTGGAGGCCGCCAGGTGCAGGTAGGTGAACAGCACCTGGCCCGCCCGCATCCGCCCGTACTCCTCGGGCACCGGCTCCTTGACCTTGAGCACCAGGTCGGCCGCGCCCCACACGTCGTCGGCGGTGGGCAAGATCGCGGCGCCCGCCGCGGTGAACTCCTCATCGGGCAGCGACGACCCCTCGCCCGCGCGCGCCTCGATGACCACCTCGTGACCCGAGCGCACCAGCTCGTGCACTCCCGCCGGCGTGATCGCCACCCGGAATTCGTTGTTCTTGACCTCGCGAGGGACCCCGACCTTCATGAGTCACCGTTCCCGTTGGGCCCCGCGGGTCGGTGGCGACGGCCGCGAGCGCGGCTACTCCTCCGGCGCGTCCGCGGGGCGAAGCCCTGAAAATCCTTCTGACGCTGCGATATACCCAGCGAGCACGCCTTGGATAGTCGAGCCGTTGTGCAATTTTCCGGCCAGGGCGGCGCGCATCGCCTCTTCGAGCGGAATCCAGTCGGTTCGCAGGAATTTCTCCTCACCTTCCGGCTGATAGCCGGACTCCGCCGTGGTGAGACCGCGGGCCAGGAAGATCCTGATCCGCTCGCTCGTGATACCCGGCGAGGCGTAGGAGTCGATGAGGACCTGCCAATCGCGCGCGGCGTACCCGGTCTCCTCGAGCAGCTCACGGCGCGCGGTGTCGACGAGCGCCTCGCCCGTGACGTCGCGCAGCCCGGCTGGGATCTCCCACAGCTCCCTGGCCACCGGGTGCCGGTACTGGCGGATCATCAGCACCTGGTCGTGGGAGTCAAGCGCGAGGACCGCGACGGCGCCGATGTGCTGCACGACGGTCCGGTCGGCGTGCTCGCCGTCGGGCAGCCGCACCTTGTCGTTCCTGACGGTGATCAGCCAGTTGCTGAACAGTTCCTCGCTGGCGGCTACCGGCCAGCTGTCCGGGGGGAGATCAGAGACCATGGCCGAAGCCTAGGGGTCATGAGGCAGAAGCCACCGCCCGGGCCCCGCTCTCGCCGGCCCGGGAGCGGGTGAGCGCGGCGGCGATCAGCCCGGAGAACAGCGGGTGCGGGCGGGTCGGCCGGGACAGGAACTCCGGGTGCGCCTGGGTGGCCACGAAAAACGGGTGGACGTCCCGCGGCAGCTCGATGAACTCCACCAGGCGGTCATCCGGCGACAGGCCGGAAAAGACCAGGCCTGCCTCCTCGAGGCGCTCCCGGTAGGCGTTGTTGACCTCGTAACGATGCCGGTGCCGCTCGTCCACGGTCGCCGCGCCGCCGTACAGCTCGCTGACGATGGAGCCAGGCGCGAGCCTCGCCGGGTACAGGCCAAGGCGCATGGTGCCGCCCATGTCCCTGTCCCCCGCGACCACGTCCTGCTGGTCGGCCATGGTCGCGATCACCGGGTCCGGTGTCTGCGGGTCGAACTCGGCGCTGTTCGCGCCGGTGATGCCCGCCAGGTCCCTGGCGACCTCGATGACCATGCACTGCAGGCCGAGGCAGAGGCCGAGGATCGGGATCTTGTGCTCCCTGGCGAACCTGATGGCGCCGATCTTGCCCTCGATGCCGCGCACGCCGAAGCCGCCGGGAATGAGAATCCCGTCCACGCCGTCGAGCTGGCCAGCGGCGTCGCCGGGGTCCTCGCAGTCGTCGCTCGTCACCCAGCGGATCGTCACCTTGGCGTCGTTGCCGAAGCCGCCGGCCTTAAGCGCCTCGGCCGGGGACAGGTACGCGTCGGGCAGGTCCACGTACTTGCCGACAAGGGCGATGGTGATCGAGCGGGCCGGACGGTGCACCCGGCGCAGCAGGTCGTCCCAGGCGGACCAGTCGACGTCATGGAAGGGCAGCTGGAGCTTGCGGACGAGGTAGGCGTCGAGGCCCTCGCCGTGCAGCACCTTCGGGATGTCGTAGATCGAGGGGGCGTCGGGCGTGGAGACCACCGCCTCCTCGTCCACGTCGCACATCAGGCTGATCTTGCGCTTGAGCCCGTCGCTGATCGGCCGGTCCGAGCGGGCCACGATCACGTCGGGCTGGATGCCGATGGACCGCAGCGCGGCCACCGAGTGCTGGGTCGGCTTGGTCTTCAGCTCGCCGCTCGGCCCGATGTAGGGCAGCAGCGAGACGTGGATGAAGAAGCAGCGGTCCCTGCCGATCTCGTGCCTGATCTGGCGGATCGCCTCGAGGAACGGCTGGGATTCGATGTCGCCCACCGTGCCGCCGACCTCGGTGATGACCACGTCGACGTCGGGGCCGGCCATGGCCAGGATGCGGGCCTTGATCTCGTTGGTGATGTGCGGGATGACCTGCACGGTGTCACCGAGATACTCGCCCCGCCGCTCCTTGGCGATCACCGTGGAGTAGATCTGGCCGGTGGTGACGTTCGCCTCGCCGGACAGCCTGATGTCGAGAAAGCGCTCGTAATGGCCGACGTCGAGGTCGGTCTCCGTGCCGTCGTCGGTCACGAAGACCTCGCCGTGCTGGAACGGGTTCATCGTCCCAGGGTCGACGTTGAGGTAGGGGTCGAGCTTCTGCATCTTGACCCGCAGGCCGCGCATCTTGAGCAGGCGGCCGAGGCTGGACGCGGTGAGGCCCTTGCCAAGGCTCGAAGCGACGCCACCGGTAACAAAGAGATGCTTGGTCTTGATGGGCCTTTGTGAGGCTAGCCTTGACTGAGTCACTGCAGCGGCCAAGTTGGGCTCCCGTGGTCGACGATGATGCGGTGTAAACGCGCAGGTCCACGGGCCACCAGGATAACACGCGACTGATGCAGAACGCGTGGCGCCCTGGTTTACGGCGAACGGTCACGTTGTTTCACCTGCTCGGGGCCGGGCTTGTGTGGCGCAGCTCCTGCTGTCCCTCACCGTGGCCTGGCGCGTGATCCGCCTCGCCGAACCTGGCCAGCATGACCGCGCTCGCGACCGCGAGCGCGAAACCGATCGCGGCCACCGGCGTGAGCCCGGGCCGCGTCGTGTCGCCGAGGAAGACCACGCCGACCGCCGCGGGCGGCAGGGTTTCCGCGAGCACGACGGCCGAGGTGGCGACGGTGACGCTGCCGCCCTCGAGCGCCGTCGCGTAGAAGACGAACGACACGATGCCCGCCGCGGCGACCGCGTACGCGGCGGGGTCGCGCGCCAGGGTGAGCGGCGCGAACCCGTTGAGCACCCGCGCCGCGACGCCGACCGCGCCGAAACCGAAGCCCGCGACGGTGCCGAGGACCAGGGTGCGCGCCGGGTCGCGCAGTACCCGGGCCGCGACGAGCCCGCACAGGCCGACCGCCCCGGTCGCGGCGATGAGCGCGATCTTGAATTCGATACCCGGATGGGTTGCGCCCTCCGCGCCCGCGGACGAGCCGAGCAGTCCCACGCCGGCCACCACGCCGGTGACCGCGAGCCACTCCCGCAGCGACAGCGTGACGCCGATGACCGCCGTGGCGAGGACCGCGATCACCGCCAGGTTGGCCGCCACGATCGCCTGGACCGCGAACAGCGGCAGCCGGCGTAGCGCGACCAGCTGGGCAACGAAGCCGGCGAGGTCGATCACCATGCTCACCACGAACCGCCACTGGCCGAGCATGCGCGGCACCAGGCCCGGATCGATGCCGCCCGCGCTGGCCTGGCTCAGCGAGCGGTTGCTGGCCTGGCGCACGGCGACAGCCTGCATGACCGAGGCGATCCCGTAGCAGAGCGCCGAGACCACGGCGGCGATCAGGCTTATGACCACAGGCAAAGCCTACCCCGGCCCACCGAGGCAGCGCGGTCCATGCGCTGCCTGCCAACGTCAGCCACCGAGCCTTAACCGCACCGCAGTGTGATGGCGGCGCGTTCTTCTGCGCCGTCACCACCGCGGGGGTTATGGGGGGCACGCAGCCCCCCATGCGCGGGGGGTTCAGGGGGGTCGTCCCCCCTGCCGCTATCTGAGCGCGGTCGCCGGGCGGGCCTCCCAGCTTGTCCACAGGGGGCGGTAGCCCATCCGGTACCAGAACGGGGCGGACAGCGGATTGACCTGGCTGTGGTGCAGCAGCGTGACCGCGACGCCCATGCCGTCCAGCCGCGCGTGCAGGTTCCTGACCAGGGCGGCGCCGATGCCCGTGCCGCGTTCCTGTCCCTCCACGAACATGGTCTGCAGGTAGGCCGCGGGTGACCTGCTCGTCATGCCGGCGATCCAGCCCGCGTCCTGCGGCGGCTGAGCGACGAGCAGTCCGACGGCGCGCCCGTTCCGCTCGGCGAGCCAGGTCCAGGTGCCCCCATGGTCGAGGGCCCCGTGGTTGAGAGCACTGCGCTCCAGGGTGCCGTGGACCTCCTCGCGGACGAGCCGGGCGGTTGCCTGGCGCCACACCGGGCCGCCGAAGTGCATGTCGTAGCGGATAAGCCGCAGTTCGAGGTCAAGCACCTGCTCCTCGTCCGCCGGGCCTGCCTCCCTGATCGTGACGCCGTAGGCGCGGCGTGGCGCGGGCGGCGGCCCGTTCGGCCTGGTCCTGGCGGCGATCACGGTCAGCGGCTGGAGCCCGTGCCCCAGCAGGGCGCTCACGCCGCCGATGTCCATGCTCGGCCACACCACGCTCGCGGAGGTGTCGGGACCACGGGTGGCGCCGATGCCCGCCAGGTGGTCGCGCCACTCGGCGAGCAACTGACCGGCCACCACCGTGATGTCCTGTCCAGGCAGCCGCGGCACCAGCGTGAACCGGTCGGCCGCGCCCCAGGTCTGGTTGAGCGACTGCGGCGGAACATGCTGGTGGACGCAGACGCCGAGCCCGGCGATGCGGCCGTTGTCACCGTTGACGACGAGCGGTTCGCCGCAGCCGGCCGGCAGCGCCGCGGGGTCGGGCAGCAGCGGGTCGATGGCGTGCCAGCGCCGGCCGACAGCGCGGTTGATGTCCCGCACCGCCTCCCGAACCACCCAGGGCATGGACTACCTCCCGCGAGCGCGCCCCGCGGGCGCCGCCTTCGCGGTGCACTCTACCTCCCGGTAAATCCAGCTCTCTGCGGCATTGCCCGGATGGTGACGTCGCAGTGATGCGGCGCGAGTCAGACGCCCGCGGCTTCCATCCCCCGCAGTTCGCGCTTGAGGTCCTTGATCTCGTCGCGGAGCCGGGCGGCGGCCTCGAACTGCAGCTCGGCCGCTGCGGCGTGCATCTGGTCGGTGAGCTGGCCGATCAGCGCCACCAGGTCGCCGCGTGCCTCGCCCCCGCGTGCGGACGGCTGCTCGCCCGCACCCTGCGCGCCGGAGCCTATCGATCCCGCCCGGGCGCGCGAGGACAGTCCGGGGACCGGGGACTTCCCGCGTGACTGCTGGCGCCCGCCGCCGCCGATCAGCTCCTGCGTGTCCGCGTCCTCGCGGATGATCGCGTCGAGGATGTCGGCGATCTTCTTGCGCAGCGGCTGCGGGTCGATGCCGTTGGCCGTGTTGTAGGCGACCTGCTTCTCGCGGCGGCGGTTGGTCTCGTCGATCGCGTGCTGCATCGCGTTGGTGATCTTGTCCGCGTACATGTGCACCTCGCCGTTGATGTTCCTGGCGGCGCGGCCGATCGTCTGGATGAGGCTGGTGGGCGAGCGGAGGAAGCCCTCCTTGTCCGCGTCGAGGATTGCCACCAGGGAGACCTCGGGCAGGTCGAGGCCCTCGCGGAGCAGGTTGATGCCGACGAGGACGTCGAACTCGCCGAGCCGCAGCTCGCGCAGCAGCTCGATCCTGCGCAGCGTGTCGACCTCACTGTGCAGGTACCTGGCGCGCACGCCGTTCTCAAGCAGGTAGTCGGTGAGGTCCTCGGACATCTTCTTGGTGAGCGTGGTGACCAGGACGCGCTCGTTGCGCTCGGTGCGCTGCCTGATCTCCTCGAGCAGGTCGTCGATCTGGCCGCGGGTCGGCTTGATAATGACCTGCGGGTCGACGAGGCCGGTCGGCCTGATGACCTGCTCGACCACCTCGCCGCCAACCCGCTGCAGCTCGTACGGCCCCGGCGTGGCCGACAGGTAGATCGTCTGGCCGATCCGCTCGCAGAACTCGTCCCAGGTGAGCGGTCGGTTATCGGCGGCGCTCGGCAGCCGGAAGCCGTGCTCGATGAGCATCCGCTTGCGGGACATGTCGCCCTCGTACATCGCGCCGATCTGCGGCACCGTCTGGTGCGACTCGTCGACGACCAGGACGAAGTCCTCGGGGAAGTAGTCGAGCAGGGTGTTCGGCGGGGTGCCCGGCCCGCGGCCGTCGATGTGCCGCGAGTAGTTCTCGATGCCGGAGCAGCTGCCGACCTGGCGCATCATCTCGATGTCATACGTGGTGCGCATCCGCAGCCGCTGTGCCTCAAGCAGCTTGCCCTGCCGCTCAAGCTCGGCGAGCCGCTCCGCGAGCTCGGCCTCGATGCCGTTGACGGCCCGTTCCATCCGCTCGTCGCCCGCCACGTAGTGGCTGGCGGGGAACACGTACAGTTCCTCGTCCTCGCTGACTACCTCGCCGGTCAGCGGGTGCAGCGTGGACAGCCGCTCCACCTCGTCGCCGAACATCTCGATCCGCACCGCGAGCTCCTCGTACTGCGGGATGATCTCGATGGTGTCGCCGCGCACGCGGAACGTGCCGCGGGTGAACGCGATGTCGTTGCGGGTGTACTGCATGCCGACCAGCTTGCGCAGCAACTGGTCGCGCTCCACCGTGTCGCCGAGCTTGACCTTGAGCATGCGGTCGACGTACTCCTGCGGCGTGCCGAGGCCGTATATGCAGGAGACCGAGGCGACCACGATGGTGTCGCGCCTGGTCAGCAGGCTGTTGGTGGCGGAGTGACGCAGCCGCTCGACCTCGTCGTTGATCGAGGAGTCCTTCTCGATGTAGGTGTCGGTCTGCGGGATGTACGCCTCGGGCTGGTAGTAGTCGTAGTAGGAGACGAAGTACTCCACCGCGTTGTGCGGCAGCATCTCGCGCAGCTCGTTGGCGAACTGGGCGGCAAGCGTCTTATTCGGCAGCATGACGAGCACCGGGCGCTGTAGCTGCTCCGCCACCCACGCCACCGTCGCCGTCTTGCCGGTGCCCGTCGCGCCGAGCAGGACCGTGTCCTTCTCGCCGTCGCCGATCCGCTCGGCGATCTGCGCGATCGCGGTCGGCTGGTCGCCCGCCGGGGTCATCTCGGTGACGACCTCGAACGGCGCCACCTTCCGCTGGAGGTCGGTTACCGGGCGCATGACGTCATCTCCTCGACTCGGCCGCAGGATTGCCGCCGCCCCATCCCCCACGGCGGCTCATCATTTCAACTCTACGGCGCGGGTCCGACATTCCGCGGCGTGGCAGACTGACGGCATACGGTCTGCGACGGCTCTCCGATGAGGAGATACTCGGCCTGCTCACCGCGATACCTGGCGTCGGCCCGTGGACGGTGCACGGCTTGCTGATCATCGCGCTCGGCCGCGCCGACGTGGTGCTGCCTGGCCAGCAGGAGGTGGTGCGGATCGCCGAGCCGTGGCGGCCGTACCGGAGCCTGGCGACCGCGTACCTGTTCCAGACCGCTTTCGACGTGCAGCCAGGTACTCAGCCGACAGGTACTCAGCCGGCGTGAAGCCAGATACTCAGCCGGGGTGAGCCTAGCCTCCGGGTTAATTGGGGGTTTAACCCTATCGTCGCGCTCAATCGACGCCTGGCATGCTCTGACGCATGGGATACGGGGCTTTGTCGATGTTGCTTGGCGTGGGTCGCCGCCGAGCCGTGCTTTACGGGGGATTCGCGCTGTACGCCGCCGGGGTCGCGCTGTTCAGCGGGCCCGGGCTCGATCACTGGTGGGGGACGTGGGCCGCGGGCGGTTACGCCATCGCCGCGGCGCTCATGGCGAGGGGACGTCCGTGGAGCGGCAAGGCCGCGGTCGCGGCCAGCCTGGCGGGGGCGCTGATCGG
>Ga0335082_10009693_pt1 | contig 10451 bp, 8 predicted proteins | sample Lox_Sample_41_FD_206718 | JGI IMG/M metagenome (GOLD analysis project Ga0335082, IMG submission 206718) | Soil microbial communities from Loxahatchee National Wildlife Refuge, Florida, United States - Lox_Sample_4.1 | ecosystem: Environmental > Terrestrial > Soil > Wetlands | place: USA: Florida...
TCTACCCGGTGCCGGTGCCGGGGGGCCTGGGGACGCACGTCACGCTCGACCTGGCCGGCCGGGCGCGCTTCGGCCCGGACGTGTCCTGGGTGGACTCGGTGGACTACGCCTTCGACGAGTCGCGCGCAGAGAGCTTCTACCGCTCCATCCGCCGCTACTACCCGGGCCTCGCCGACGGCGCGCTCAGCCCGGGCTACACCGGGGTGCGCCCCAAGCTCTCCGGCCCGGGCGAGCCGGCGGCGGACTTCCTCGTCCAGGGCCCCGCCGAGCACGGCGTCCCGGGGCTGGTCAACCTGTACGGCATCGAGTCCCCCGGGCTGACCGCCGCGCTGCCCCTGGCCGAGGAGGTCCTCCGGCGCGCGGCCCCCTGAGCGCTCACGGCACGAGCTCGGCGAGCAGGCCCGCGTCCTCCAGCGCCACGGCGGCGCGCCGCACCTCGGGGAAGGGGAGCTTGCTCCGCTCGGCCACGTCGAGCAGCGAGCGGGTCCCGTCGCTCAGGTTCAGCACCCAGAGCATGGCCATCTGGCTGGCCTGGGCATGGCTCTGCCCGCCGACCATGCCGTACAGCCCGCGCTTGCCGAGCTGCGGCTCGCACTTCGGCGAGAGGTTCCGGTAGGTGCGGTTTCCCTCCAGCACCTCGAACACCTCCAGGTAGCGCCGGAAGGTGTCGGCCAGCTTCTCCGGAACCACCAGGGACGGGTCGTCCGCCGAGGTGTGGTACTCGGGGTACTCGCCGTAGGGCGTCCGGGTCAGCGAGCCGACCGCCAGGTCGAAGCCGGGCGAGCCGTACTGCCGCTCGTCGTACCCGTAGGGCGTGAAGTCCCGCACCTCGTGGGGCTCCCCGGAGTGGGACAGGACATGGACCGCGGCCCGGTCCACCTCGGTGTTGCCGCGGCGGGAGCGCTTGTAGGTGAGCCGGCCCGCATCCCCGGCGCAGGCGGCCACCAGCCCGTGCGCGATGCGCCGCGCCTCGGCCTCGTGCAGGGCGAGCCAGGTGATGGCGCCGATGGTGCCGGGGATGAAGAGGAAGCGGTAGCTGTAGCGAGGCTTGAGCTCCCCGAGAAGGCGGGCCAGCGCCGCGCAGAGGGCCATGCCGGCGCAGTTGTCGTTGGCCAGCGAGGGGTGGCAGCAGTGGGTGGAGACGAGCACCTCGTCGGCCTCGAGGCCCGGCACGAGCAGCTGGCCATAGGTGAGCGACCCGTCGGCGAGGGTGGTGTCGATGTCCACCTGGTAGTCGCCCGGGGCGAGGCGGCTGCGCCGCTCGTGGCTCAGGCAGAACCCCCACGCCTCGCGGTAGTAGCTGGTGCGGTAGGGGACCAGCCCGGGCTGGTCGGGGAGGGAGTGGAGGTGGCGCTCCAGCTCCTCGAGCGGCACCTTGCCCCGGAAGGGAATGCTGTAGTTGAGCAGCTCCAGGTTCAGGCGCGAGGCGTCGGCGATGACCTCGCCGGAGGGCCCGAGGAGCCGCGCCGACCGGAGGTTCCACTCGCGCGGCACCACCCAGTCGAAGACCGGCGTGCCGCTGGGAACCTCGTGCAGCTCGAGGGGAACCGTGCGCCGGAGGATGTCCAGGGAGCGGCGCAGCCCGTCCCCGGTGATGGAGCGACAGATGGGGTACAGCTCGCGCACCATGCCGTGCAGCTCGGCGCCGAGCGCGGCGACGTCGAGGCGCTCGATGGCCGAGCGCAGCGCGCCTGCGGCTCCGGCCTCGGCGCGGGCGGTCACAGCCCCCTCAGCTCCTCGAACTGGGCCCGGCCGGCGTCGGGCGCCTCCCGGTCGCGCGGGGCGATGACCTCCACCCGGCCCGGCCAGCGGACGCCGAGGAGCGGGTCATCGAAGCGAACCGTCCGTGCCGCGTCCGGTGCGTAGGGGGTGGAGATGAAGTACTCGACCTCGGTGGCGTCGGCGAGGGTGTAGAAGCCGTGGGCGAACCCCTTGGGGATGTAGATCGCCCGGCCGTTGTCGGCGGTGAGCTCGACCCCCACCCAGGAGAGGAAGCGGGGCGAGTCGGGCCGGAGGTCCACCGCCACGTCGAACAGCGCGCCGCGGGTGCAGCGCACCGTCTTCGCCTCGGCGTGGGGCGGGGCCTGGTAGTGGAGCCCGCGCAGCGTGCCCCGGCGGTGATTGAAGGACACGCTGCTCTGCGCCAGGGAGGCGTCCAGCCCCTGGGCGGAGAGCTCGCCGGAGCACCAGGTCCGCGCGAAGAAGCCGCGGGCATCCTCGTGCCGCTCCTGCTCGAGGATGAACACCCCGGCGAGCGAGCTGGAAAGGAAGCGCAAGGGCCGGGCCCTCCCTTCAGTCCAGCACGCGCGCCGCGGGGATGGGGACGACGAACTTCCCGCCCCAGCTCCGCACGTCCGCCATCTGCTGGACGATCTCGTCCTTGAAGTTCCAGGGGAGGATGAGCACGTAGTCCGGCTTCGCCTCGCGCAGCTTGTCCGGGGCGAAGATGGGGATGTGCGTGCCGGGGAGGAACTTGCCCTGCTTGTACGGGCTCCTGTCCACGGTGAAGTCGACGAAGTCGGTGCGGATCCCGCAGTAGTTGAGCAGGGTGTTGCCCTTCCCCGGCGCGCCGTAGCCTGCCACCCGCTTGCCGGCGCGCTTGGCGGAGATGAGGAACTCGAGCAGCCTGCGCTTCGTCTCCTTCACCTGCTCCTCGAAGCCGGCGTACGTCTCCAGCCTCAAGAGCCCGGCATCCACCTCGCGCTGCCGCAGGGCCCGCGCCCGCTCGGTGACCGGACGCGAGGCGTCCTCGGAGTGGCGGGCGTAGATGCGGAGCGACCCGCCGTGGGTGGGCAGCTCCTCGACGTCGAAGAGGGTCAGCCCCTGGGCGGCGAAGAGCGTCTCCGCGCTGAGGAAGGAAAAGTAGGAGAAGTGCTCGTGGTAGATGGTGTCGAACTGGTTCTCGGCCATCAGCTTCAGGAGGTGGGGGAACTCGATGGTCACCACGCCCCTGGGCTGGAGCAGGATCTTCAGGCCACGGACGAAGTCGTTGGGGTCCGGCACCTGGGCCAGCACGTTGGCGCCGCAGATGAGGTCCGCGCGGCGCTCCTGGGCCACCTCCTCCGCCGTCCGGGCGCCGAAGAACTTCACCAGGGTGGGCACCCCCTTCTCCACCGCCACCTTGGCCACGTTGGCCGCGGGCTCGATGCCCAGGACGGGGATGCCCTTCTTCACGAAGTGCTGGAGCAGGTAGCCGTCGTTGCTCGCCACCTCCACCACGAAGCTCTCCTTCCCGAGCGAGAGCCGGTCGGAGATGGCGTCCGCGTAGCGCCGCATGTGGTCCACCCAGCTGTCGGCGTAGGAGGAAAAGTAGGCGTACTCGGTGAAGATCTCCTCCGGGCTGACGAACTCCTCCAGCTGGACGAGGAAGCACTTCTCGCACACCCAGACGTGGAGCGGATAGAAGCGCTCCATCTGGTTGAGCTGCTCGGCCGAGAGGTAGCTCTCGCAGAGCGGGGACATGCCCAGGTCGACGAAGGTGTGGCGGAGCGGCGTGCCGCACGACAGGCAGCCGCGGCGGGCGGTGGGCGAGCTCACGCGGCGACCGGCTCGCTCTTCCAGCGCAGGTCCGGGCCGAGGTTGCCCGAGGCGATGAGCTGCTTGATCTGGTCGATGCGCCGGTAGCGCGGCCCCTCGAAGTCCTCGAGGACGAGGCCGATCTCCTTGTACGCGCGGTAGAGCTGGACCGCTCCCTTGCGCGCATCCCACTCGGGGCGGAACTCGGGGAGGAGGCGGGAGACCTTGGAGAAGTCGGCTCGGTAGTTGCGCTTGTCGGGCCCGGCGTCCTGGGCGAAGGCCACCTCGCAGCCTGGGACGGTCTCCTTGACGATCTCGGCGATCTCCCGGATGCGGTAGTTCTGGTCGTTGCGGCCGATGTTGAACGCCTGGCCGTGCACCCGTTCCCGGGGCACGGTGAGGACGGCGAGGAAGGCCCGGGAGATGTCCTCGATGTGGACGATGGGGCGCCAGGGGCTCCCGTCGCTCTTGAGGAACACCTTGCCCGAGGTGAAGGCCCAGGCCACCAGGTTGTTGAGGACGATGTCGAAGCGCAGCCGCGGGGAGAGCCCGTAGGCGGTGGCGCAGCGGAGGAAGGTGGGCGAGAAGCGGTCGTCGGCCAGCTTGAGCACGTCGCGCTCCACCCGCACCTTGGATTCGCCGTAGGGGGTGACCGGGTGGAGCTCCGACTCCTCGTTGACCGGGGCGTCCCCGGCGGCGCCGTAGTTGCTGCAGGAGGAGGCGAAGGCGAAGCGGCCGACGCCGGCTTCCTTGGCCAGCGCCGCCAGCCGGACCGAGGCCAGGTGGTTGATGTCGTAGGTGAGCTGGGGATTGAGGTCCCCGAGCGGGTCGTTGGACAGGGCGGCGAGGTGGATGACGGCGTCGAAGCCGCGCAGGTCCTTGGCCTGCACCTCGCGGATGTCGCCCACCCGGGTGGGGACGGTCTCCCGCCAGCTTCCGAACGTCGAGCGCCGGTAGAGGTCGGTGTCGAGCCCGATGACCTCGTGTCCGGCCTTCTGGAGGAACGGGCCCATCACCGTTCCAATGTACCCGCGGCTTCCGGTGAGAAGGATTTTCACGGCGGCGCACTCTAGCCACACTCGCCGCGCCGCGGCAGAGGGTCCGCCGCGCCCCTGCTCATCGGGGCAAGAAGGGGCGGGGGGCGTCAGCCCCGGCGCTGGAGCAGGGCCCGGAAGACGGCCAGGTCGCCCCGCCGGACGAGCCCCACGGCGGTGGAGAGGACGACGAAGACGACGATGCAGAGCGGGATGCCGACCCAGGGCGGGAGCGGGGGGAGCCAGTGAAGGACGAGGAAGGTGCCCAGCGCGGAGACGAGGGCCCGGCCCCCGTCGACGAAGACGTCCAGGCCGAGCGTGGCCTTGGGCATGAGGAGCAGCCCGCCGGCGAAGATGACCACCTCGCTCAGCACCGTGGCCAGCGTGACGCCGATGCCCCCGTTCCCGGTCCGGGCCTGGAAATAGGGGATGAGCAGGAGCTCCAGGCCCACCGCCAGCACCAGGCTGGCGATCTTGGCCACCGCGAACGCCGTCGCCCGCCCCACCGCGGTGAGCGCGGTGCCGATGAGGATGTCCACGAAGGTCAGGAAGAGTCCAAGACCGTACACTTGGAGGATGAACCCGGCCGGGCGGTACTGGCGCTGGCCGAACATGATGTGGATGGCCACGTCGGCGAAGAGCCAGGTCCCCACGCTGGCCAGCCCGCCGAGCCAGAGCATCGGGCGCTGGGCGAGGGCGAACTCGGCGTGGAAGGCAGCCGGCTCCCGGGAGGCGCGGGAGAGCCGGGGAAAGGCGGCCGTCCCGAGGATCATCGCCGGGGCGAGCAGCTGCCCCATGATGCTCTTCGCCGCCCCGTACCAGCCCAGCGCCTCCTGGGGGACCATCTTGGAGAGGAGGACGGCGTCGACGTAGGGCTGCACGTAGACGGCGATGGTGATGGCCACGATGGCCGTTCCCCCGGTGAGGAGCTGCCGCGCCGCCGCCCAGGAGAAGTGGAGCCGCCCGGTGGCCACCTGCTGGTGGAGGTAGACGGCCAGCCCCAGCGCCACCAGCCCGGCCAGGCCCTGGGCGACGAGCACGCTGCCCAGGCCGAGGTGGAGCCCGAACAGGGCGACGAGCACGAAGGCCACCCCGGCGGCGCGGTTGGCCACCGAGACCGAGGCGTCGAGGTCCATCCGGTCACGGCCGCGGAAGACGATCCCGAAGTTCTGGGCCACGAAGAGGGGGATGCTCACCCCCAGAAACGCGACGGAGTAGAGGACGGTTCTCTGGTCGTAGCCGAGGGCCCAGGCGGCGATGCCGGTGGGGAGCGCGACGAAGAACGCCCCCGCGCCGCGCATGAGCAGGCTCGTCCCGAGCAGCTCCCCTCCGCGCTGCGGCTCGCGCGCCACCTCGCGGATTCCGAAGTACTGCTGGCCCCAGTCGACCAGCACCAGGGCGAAGCTGGCGAAGGAGTTGATCAGGAAGTAGAGGCCGTAGCTCTCGACGCCCACCTTCCGGCCGACGACGCCGTTGAAGACCATGCCCAGGACCATGGTCGCGGCCTGGCCGACGAGCAGGTACAGGGCGTTGCGCGCCAGGGTGACGCTGGACGACCTCTCGGCCGGGGGGGCCGGCGCGGCGCTGACTGCATCGGAAGGCATGGGGGGGAGAAGAGCTACCACGATTGGTCTCGGGGTCACGCGGCCAGGCAAGGGCGACGTGATGCACACTCGACACCGGGGTGCCGGTCATCGGAGACCCGGGCTGAACAAGCGGCGGAGCTCTGGTAGGAGGTGGCCGGCGACTCCAACTCCAGAGGACGGGGGCACGGGATGAAGGTGGTGCTGTTCTGCGGAGGCATGGGCACGCGGCTGCGCGAGCTCACCGGCGAGATTCCCAAGCCGATGGTGAAGATCGGCTACCGGCCCATCCTCTGGCACCTGATGAAGTACTACGCCCACTTCGGGCACAAGGACTTCGTCCTCTGCCTTGGCTACAAGGCGGACGTCATCAAGCAGTTCTTCCTCAACTACGAGGAGTGGATCTCCAACGACTTCACCATGTCCCACGGGGGCAAGGAGCTGAAGCTCGAGCGCAACGACATCGAGGACTGGAACATCACCTTCGTCGACACCGGGCTGCGGGCCAACATCGGCCAGCGGCTGATGGCGGTGCGCCGCTACGTGGAGGGCGAGGAGATGTTCCTGGCCAACTACGCCGACGGGCTCACCGACATGGACCTCGACCGGATGGTGGAGACCTTCCGGGCGAGCGACAACGTGGCCGCCTTCGTCGCCGTCCCGCCCTCCCAGAGCTTCCACCTGGTGAAGATGGAGCCCGGCGGCCACGTGACCTCCATCCGCTCGGTCCGCGACTCGGACGTGCTGATCAACGGCGGGTTCTTCGTCCTCCGCCAGCGGATCTTCGACTACATGCGGCCCGGCGACGAGTTGGTCCTGGCGCCCTTCGCCCGGCTGATCGAGGAGGGGCGGCTGCTCGGGTACCGATGCGAGCGCTTCTGGTGCATGGACACCTTCAAGGAGCAGCAGGAGCTGACCGACCTGGCGAACTCGGGCCGCGCGCCCTGGGAGCTGTGGAAGACGCCGTGATGCTTCCCCTCTCGCTGGGACGCGCGCCCCGGCGCGGCCACGAGCTGCTCTGCCTGGGCGCCCACTCGGATGACCTGGAGATCGGCTGCGGCGGGACGGTGCTGCGGCTGCTGGCCGAGCTCCCGGTGGCGCGCGTCACCTGGGTGGTGCTCTCCGGCAGCCCGGAGCGGGCGGCCGAGGCCCGGGCGGCGGCGGGGCGGGTGCTCGGGCGGCGCGCCGGCGTGCGCCTGGTGCAGGAGACCTTTCGCGACGGCTTCTTTCCCTACCAGGCGGTGCCGATCAAGGAGTTCTTCGAGCGGCTGAAGCGCGAGGTGAGGCCGGACCTGGTCCTCACCCACTACCGCCAGGACCGGCACCAGGACCACCGCCTGGTCTCGGACCTGACCTACAACACCTTCCGGGACCACCTGGTCCTGGAATACGAGATCCTCAAGGTGGACGGGGACCTGGGCCGGCCCAACGTCTACGTCCCGCTCTCCGCCGGCACGGTGCGGCGGAAGGTGTCCATCCTCGAGGCCTCCTTCGGCTCGCAGCGCGACCGGCGCTGGTTCAGCGAGGAGGCCTTCCGCGCCCTGATGCGGATCCGGGGCGTGGAGGCGGGCGCGCCGAGCGGGTACGCCGAGGCATTCTACGGACGGAAGCTGGTGCTCTGATGAACTTCGAAAAGTCCAGGCAGCTGCGCGAGAAGGCCCACCGCCTCATCCCCGGCGGGGCCCACACCTATGCCAAGGGGGACGACCAGTACCCCGAGGACGCGCCCGGGTTCATCGCCCGCGGCGCCGGCTCGCACGTCTGGGACGTCGACGGAAACGAGTTCATCGAGTACGGCGCCGGGCTCCGCTCGGTGGGGCTGGGCCACGGCTACGAGCCGGTGGTGGCCGCGGCCGCCCGGGCGATGCGGGACGGGACGAACTTCGTGCGCCCGTCGCCGCTGGAGGTGGAGCTGGCGGAGCGCTTCCTGGAGGTCTTCCCCGGGGCGGAGATGGTGAAGTTCGCCAAGAACGGCTCGGACGTGACCACCGCGGCGGTGAAGCTGGCCCGCGCCTGGACGGGGCGCGACCTGGTGGCCATCCCCTCCGAGCATCCCTTCTTCTCCACCGACGACTGGTTCATCGGGACGACGCCGATGAGCGCCGGGATTCCCGAGGCCATCTCCTCGCTCACCCTCAGGTTCCACTACAACGACCTGGAATCCCTCTCCCGGCTCTTCGCCGAGCACCGGGGCCGGATCGCCTGCGTGATGATGGAGGCGGCCACCGCGGTGGAGCCGAAGCCGGGCTACCTCCAGGCGGTGATCGACCTGTGCCATGCCGAGGGGGCGGTCTTCGTCCTGGACGAGATGATCACCGGCTTCCGCTGGCACGTGGGCGGGGCGCAGACCCACTACGGGATCCGGCCCGACCTCTCCACCTTCGGCAAGGCCATCGCCAACGGCTTCGCGCTCTCGGCGCTGGTGGGACGCCGCGAGATCATGGAGCTGGGCGGGCTGCGGACGAAGGCGGACCGCGTCTTCCTCCTCTCCACCACGCACGGGGCGGAGACGCACGCGCTGGCGGCGGGTCTGGCCACGCTCGAGGCCTACCGGTCGCAGGACGTGATCGGCCATCTGGCGCGGGTGGGGGAGGCGCTGCGCTCGGGCATCCAGCGGGCGGCGCAGGCGCTCGGGCTGGAGCGGCACTTCCAGGTGCTCGGGCACCCGGCGAACCTGGTCTACGCCACCCGGGACCAGGAGGGGAATCCCTCGCAGCCGTTCCGGACGCTGTTCCTCCAGGAGACGCTGCGCCGCGGGCTCCTCATGCCCTCGCTGGTGGACAACTTCGCCCACCGGGACGAGGAGGTCCGCCGCACGGTGGAGGGCGTGGGCGCGGCGCTGGAGGTGTACAAGAAAGCGCTGGCCGAGGGCGTGGAGCGCCATCTGGTGGGGCGCTCCGTGCAGCCCGTGTTCCGGAAGAAGGCGTGAACGGAGGTCGCCTCCCCCTCGCCCTCCCGGCGCTGGCGCTGCTCTGGGCGTGCCGCCCGTCGGGGTGTGGCGGGCCGGCCTTTCCCGAGCTGCAGGGAGTGGAGGTGGAGCCGGCGTCGGCGCACGTCGCGGCCGGGGAGCGCCTCCATCTCGAGGCGGAGGGGCTCTATGCCGACGGCTCGGTGCGCGACGTCACCGGCGGTGCGCGGTGGCGGACCTCCGGTGCGGCGGCGGTGGTGGTGGCCGGCGGCGAGCTCGTGACGCGCGAGCCGGGCACGGTGACCGTGGAGGCCACCTGGGAGGGGCGCACCGGGCGTGCCGTGGTGGGGGTGGAGGCGCACGCTCCGGTCGCCTGGGCCCTCGAGCTCCACCCCACGAGCGCGGAGCTGGAGGTGGGCGGGGCGGTGACCTTCTCCGCCAGCGAGCGGCTCCTGGATGGCACCACCCGGGACGTGACCGACGAGGTCACCTGGGCGTCCTCCCGTCCGGAGGTGGGCAAGCTCCTCGGCGGACGCGTCGCGCCGGGGATGGTCCTCGGCTCGGCGCCGGGGGAGACCGAGGTCACCGCCCGGCAGGGAGGGCTGGTGGCCGCGGCCGAGGTCCTCGTGGCGCGGGGGAAGGCGGGGCGCCCGGTCTTCCCGGTGGCGGTGGCGCCGGGCGGGCGCTTCCTGGTGGACGCGCGGGGCGCCCCGGTCCGCATCCAGGGCGAGGCGGCCTGGTCGCTCATCGCCAACCTCACCGCCGCCGAGGTGGACACCTACCTCGACGACCGGCGCCGGCGCGGCTTCAACACCCTCATCGTCAACCTCATCGAGCATCGCTACGCCCAGAACGCGCCGCGGAACAGGCGGGGTGATGCTCCCTTCCGGACGCCGGGCGAGCTGTCCCAGCCCAACGACGCGTACTTCGACTTCGCCGCCTCGGTTCTCGCCAAGGCGCGCGAGCGGGGCTTCCTGGTGCTGCTCGTGCCCGCCTACCTCGGCTACGGCTGCCCTCCGAAGGCGGCGCCGGAGAACGAGGGCTGGTCGGCGGAGATGGGGCGGAGCTCGCGCGAGGCGTGCCTGGCCTACGGCCGTTACGTGGGACGGCGCTTCGGGCGGATGGACAACCTGGTCTGGGTGGCGGGCGGGGACTGTCTCCCGCAGGGTCCGCTGGAGACCTGCTCCCTGGCCGTCCACCAGGGCATCCGGGAGTCGGGGAGCGAGCGGCTGTGGACCGGGCACTGGAGCCCGAACACGCTCTCCATCGACGAGCCGGCCTTCGCTCCGGCGATGCAGCTGGATGCCGTCTACCAGTACCGCACGCCCTACCCCGCCTGCCGGCGCGCCTGGGCGCGGGAGCCTCCCCTGCCCGCCTTCCTGGTCGAGTCCGGCTACGAGAACGAGAAGG
>Ga0335082_10009694_pt1 | contig 10451 bp, 12 predicted proteins | sample Lox_Sample_41_FD_206718 | JGI IMG/M metagenome (GOLD analysis project Ga0335082, IMG submission 206718) | Soil microbial communities from Loxahatchee National Wildlife Refuge, Florida, United States - Lox_Sample_4.1 | ecosystem: Environmental > Terrestrial > Soil > Wetlands | place: USA...
CATTTCCTAACAATTGATCGAGCGGTTGCGCCATCTCGCGATGAAATCGGTTTCCGCCGCGTAGAAGTGCCAAACTGTGTAGTCTTGGTGGGCCCGCCTGGATTTGAACCAGGAACCAACAGTTCTTAGCGGGCTCGTGACGAAACGCTTAAACCGTTGACTTTATTGCGGCTCACTCAGGTTGCGATAGGTCAGGAAGGGTCAGCTTGGGACCCAATTGAACCCAGATTGAACCCAAGTTCAAGCATTTGGATTAAATCCCAAAGGGCGGTTTAATGGCGGGCTCGTACTTGAATCCTTCAGGGTGGCCCTTTTCCCAACCTTCCTGGCACTGTCTGTGTAGATATCCCCTGAGCTCATCACCCTCTACGGTTCTTACTGCCACAGCGAACGCTGGGAACAGGGGAACAAGGCTGCTGCATTGTAAGCACGGCTCCTGCGGTGCTGTCCCTCCGTACATATTCGTGATGGTTTGCATGTCTACTTGTGCGAAGGCGTTGCCTCGCTGACATCCTTCATCATTTCGCGCAGTCTATCAGATTCCGTTCCGCAGAAGCTTTCACAACGAACGTAGTACGCTGCGAATCCCTTGACTTCATAAGCGAACTCAGTCGACACCGGGTGACCGGGAGACTGGCGAACGAAGGCATCGCACTTGGCCTGTGTCTCCGCTGTCTTCTTCTCAAGCTCCTTCGATTCCTTCTTAGTGATAGCGCGACGATGATCCGCCAGGTTGGTTGCATTAACGACGGTCACGTACCCCAGTCGATACGGCAATTTGTCGCAGGTGGAAGGTGATTGATTCGGTGCCTGAGCCACAGACGAAGCGGCGAGGGCTATAGACAGACACGTAAGGACCGAGGTGCGCATGCGGAAATCATAGACCTTCGCTAGGCGCGGTCCATTGCGCTTCGGTGGTGGCGAACAAAGCACGAAAGTGCTACCATCCCCCGTGGACGAGGGCCCGCAAGCGCGTGCTGCTGATCGCCGCCGCCATCCTCGCGGCGCGGAAGCTGAATCTGTACGAGGGCACGGCGCGGGTTCCGGCGACCGTGATGGCGATCACGGATGCGATCCGGCAGGCGGAGCGGATTCTGGAGGAGATTGACCGGCGGTGGCCCGTGGGGTCAAATTAGGGCGTAGTGAGTGTAATCGCCTGATTACAGAAGTTACTGGCACCGGCGTTGAGTTGTGACGAGAATGAAGCCAAGGTCGGGCGAAGAACTTGGGTGTGATCTGGGCGCTCGGCTGCTGAGGTCCCGAAATGAAGTCGTCCTGCACCACCTTCGTTTTTTCCGCGCTGTTGGCGACGTGCGCCTTGGCAACTGAAATCGCTGGCGCTCAGACGAGCAGCAAGGCCCTTTTCACTGGCAATGCGCCCTACCTCTGCGTGGGTGGTGGATTCGTGGCAATGGCTGGAATACACCGAAACGCCGAACTAATCGTAATGCCGATTGATGTCAACGGAATCGAGGCACCGCAGGCCATAGCCAAGTTTGACGCTATTAGCGGAATGCGGTGTGGTGCCGACCATATCGAACTGCTTGTCCTAGATTACGAATCTGGCCACACAAATAAGTTCCTGTACACCGTTCAGTGGCACTCGGACAGTCCGTCTACCGTCCACGAGGATCAGCACGAGGACATTAGCGTGCCACGAACAGGGCCTGAGCCTCCGGCCCTGGACTTTCTAAAATGGGGCGGGAATATGGCTGGTGGTTACCGGAGAGGTGACTGGTACGAGTGGGTGCCGCAGGTGGTTGACCGTCCCAACAATACGTATGAGGTTCACTTTGTTTCAACTCATCAGAAGAATTGCGGCAAACTTGTTGTGACCCTTCTCGAAGAAACTCGGGATAAGAAGGTCACGCGATCTGTTCCACTAGTTCATATCGAGGCCTGCAGTGACTAGTATTTGAACACATGCCCATCTGATGGCTCTCGGTTTATGTAACATCGACGATTACACTCATTGACCCTGAGTCAGGGAATTTAGCCTCTGCCGCCGCCACAGTGTGACTCGACTCGCCTTCCGGTCGCTGACGCGCGGCCTTCCCAACTTGGTCCCCGCCGCCTTGGTGCGCGCCAGTCCCGCGCGGATGCGCTCGCTGCGGCGGATGTTCTCCTGCTTCGCGATCGTGGCCATGATCGAGATGACGGCGTCCTTGAACAGGCCCGTGGAGTCGAGGTACTGCTCGGTGTACGAGCGCCACGCGACGCCGTAGCCGTCGAGCCGCTGCAGGTGGTGCAGCGTCGGCAGCACGCCTTCCCTACTGAACCGATCCAGCGCCCAGAACAGCACGAGGTCAAACTCGCGCCTGGAGGCCGACTCGAACATCCGCTTGAACTGTGGTCGATCCCGTTCGGCCTTCGTCCCGGACACCACGTCCGTGAACTCCGCGACCACGTTCCAGTTCTGCCGCTGCGCGAAGTCCCGCAGCTGTACCGCTTGGTTTTCCGTATCCTGCTTCCCCGTCGAGACGCGCGCGTAGATGGCAACCCTCATTTCAAAAACCTCCCCTTCCGGCAGCGGCCCCGGTCAACGACTTGGAGGCCGCTTCCCGGCTGTTTCATTATTTAATGATTCTGAAACGATGTACATTGATGATTGTCGATGTCTTCCAGGGGTTAAAACGCTGGATGACCTGAGTACCCGAGTACCGGAAGTCGGCCTCTCTGGAGTTATCTGGTGATGACGGCACCAGGACGTGGGGAACGATGGCCAGGGAATGCGCGATTTTTCGTGATCACGAAGTCTCAGGACAGGCAGTTTGAGTCACGCAAGACAGGCAAAAAGACCATTCTTGTTTTCCACACACACATCGGCACATTATTCAGTAGGGGTAAAGAATGGCTTTCTGAGTGACTTGCGTGACTCAAGTGTCTCCGCGTACGCGTCCTGACCGAAGTCCCGACTTCCAAGACCCGGCAGTCAGCATGCAAAATAAATAATCACTTGCCGGTCTGTTATTGGTATAAAATTAGTCTCGTAGTAACTTGGGACCGAAACACCTTAAATGCGTGACCACTTAGTCAAGGCTGCAATAGCATAAGTCCCCGCGAGGGGTGCAACCCAGCATATAGGCTAAGCCAGTAGGAAACCCCGCAACAGTTCGACGGCACGAACCCCGTCCGAGACTGAATCACATGGCGACCAACCATGGAGGCTCAGTTGTCGGACAACTCCCAGCTCGAAAAACTCAGACAGCTGTTTCGTGGCTCTACCCTGTCCTATGGCCTTGCCGCTGATCGCAAGAATCCCGATGGCTCTCTCCAGCGCGACGAAAGCAACAAGGTCATTTCCGATGCCACTCACGTGCGCGGGGAAATTCCCGCCCAGGCGTGGGCCGATCACCTAGGCGGGAAAAAGCGGCTCGGCGTGGTTCCGGCACGCGAGATTCCCAGCTGCTGGTTCGGCGGAATCGACATCGATGAGTACGCGCCGCCTTTCCCAGAGTACGCCACTGTAGCCGACTATTATCGCCAGCGCTGTGAAGATCTGAATTTGAAATTGGTCGCCACCGCCACCCGCTCTGGCGGCTGCCGCCTGCTCGCCTTCTTCCCAGAACCCGTTCCCACTGCATGGCTTCGTGCAGAGCTGAGGCGTCAGGCGGTTTCGGTGCTTGGTCTCCCCGAAAAGACAGAGATCTTCCCGAAGCAGGACGTGGTCAGCCAGTCAAACCTCGGAAACTACATCTTCCTGCCCTGGTTTGGTGAGGGCCGCGTCCCAGACTCGATCACCTACGCAGACCTGCCGAAGCATGTACGCGACTTCTACCAAGAGCAAGAAAGGCGCGAGCAAATCTCCGGACTTCCGTACCGAAGCGGCTGGGACCCGCGTGCTGCGTTGCAGTCGGCGGGATTGAGGTGGGAGGAAAGAGCGTTCGGCGCAGGATGCTGGATGCTCGCTTATCACCGCGAGATGGGTAAGTGTTTTCTCAAGGACGCACCGCACTCGCAGCAGGCAAACAACAACCGACAGTCCGCCTTCGTGATTGACGAGAAGAATCGGCGCATTTGGCACACGTGCTTTGACAGCGATTGTCAAAGCGCGGAACGAAAGACGGTCACCGCACTCGAAAACCTCGGTATTCACCTTGCTGACTTTCTCGATGTAGATGCCGACTTCTCCGACGCAGCACTCGCCGAACGGTTTGCGACCGAATCGCAAGATCGGCTACTGCATGTATCAGACGGCAGCTGGCTCGAATACCAGCAAGGTGCGTGGTGGGAGTTAACCGACGCGCCGATCCACGAGTGCAGCCTCGTCCTAAAGTCCCTGTCGCCTGGTTTGCCTGATCGACCCTTGGGTGAAACGAAGGAACAGGCGCAGCAGCGCAAGAGCCTGACCGCACTCCACTACCGGCTCAACTCGCAGAAGGCAGTTCAGGCCGCTCTGTATTTCGCCAAGGCGCGACCAGAGCTGAAGATTGACGCCCAAGATCTAGATCCTGATCCCTGGTTGCTGGGCCTGTCCGACGGACACGTCCTCGATCTGAAAAACGGCATCACGCGTCCGGCGGGTCCGTCCGATCTCATTACGCGACAGTTGCCCGTCGCCCCAAGGGGCCAGTGTCCACGTTGGTTGGAGTTTTTGAAGGAAACGCATCCCGATGATGCTTCCCTCCAACATTATCTGTGGCGCCTGTTCGGATATTGGCTAACAGCAGTCACGACGGAACAGGCCGTATCGTTCTTCATCGGTGTGGGTGGCAGCGGGAAGTCAAGCCACCTGGAGGCGGCGCGCCTCGTCCTCGGTCCGTACTACGGATCGATTGCACTGCGCGCTCTCTTGGCCTCGAGCGACGAGACGGCCAGACTGGTGGCACTGGTGGCTTTGCGCGGCCTGCGGCTGGCGCGAATCAGTGAGACGCCAAAGTCGCAGACCATCGACACTAACACGCTGAAGGCCTTGACCGGCTCTGATCCCATCCGTGCCTGCGCCAAGTACAAGAACGAGATTGAGTTTTTGCCGACCCACAAGCTGGTGATCCCCGCGAACCGGCCTCCGAAGCTCGACCTCGATGACGCGGCAAAACAGCGCATCCACGTAGTGCGCTTTGATCAGGTCTTCCGCAACACGAGCAAGGACGACAAGGACCTGTGGGGAAAGTTCAAGGACGAAGCTCCCGGCATATTGTCCTGGGCCGTCGACGGCTGCCTCCAGTGGCAAGCGCAAGGATTGCAACCGCCGCAATCGGTCTTGGACTCTACGGCGCAGTACTTCGATCAGGCCGACTCATTCAAGTCCTGGGTTGAGGACACGTTCGAGTTACACCCTGACTACGAGACGCCAGCTTACTTCACCGAGTCCGATCGCCTTCACCGCCTGTATGCCCAGCATTGCAAGGACATCGGAGAAAAGCCCTCGGACGTGCGGGCGTTGCTGGCCGACCTGCGAGAGAAGTTTCCGCACCTGAGAGAAGGCCGACCGCGTGGCAAGGGCTTCAGCGGAAAGAGCGGGGTGTTCGGACTCCGGCCCCGCCGCTCGGAACATCAAGGAGAAATTTTCTAGGAGAAAACATCGATGTCGACTTTGAAGGTAGAGCATTTGGGAAAAATCGTGAGCGTCGACCCAGCGGTCGCCGCGCTGGAAAACTCGATTCTCCAGTTTTTGAAAGGTGGACCGAAGCGGCAGCATACCGTCTACGTCGCCACGGGCCGCCGGAAGAACTTCTTCGAGGTTGTCGAAGATCTCGTTCAGCGCAATCTCGTCGTGCGGCAAACCACCACGAAGCGTCGAGTTTTTATCCTACGTGCCGTATCGCCGAAGCATCCGCTGTACGGCAAGCGGATTGAGATTCAGGAACCACTGCAACCGGAGGCCGCATGACGAAGCGACGTGGAAACAAGACCAGTGAGGTTGCGCGGCTGGAACGACAGCAGGACATCGTACAACTCAGGGCCGAAGGTTTGACGCTCGACCAGATCGTTACGCGGACCGGGAGAAGCCGCGCCACGGTGTGGCGTGACCTAAAGCGGATCGGGCAAGAGCTGCGCCTCAATAACGACCAACAGATCTCGCAGCTGCGCGAGCAGCAGCACACCGAACTGACGGAGCTGAAGCGGATTCTGTTCGACCTGAAGATGTCGGACGCGCAGAAGATTCGCGCGTTCCTGCAGGTCTCGGTCCGAATCTCGAAGCTGCTCGGCCTCGACGCTCCGCAGAAGTCCATCGAGTACCGAGTGGACATCCCGGTGCGGTTGATGACCCCGCAGGAGCTGGACCACAACATCGGCCTGGCGCGCGCGAACGAGTTGATCGGATCGCTCAACGATGACGAGTGGTTGCGGGTCCGCAACTTCGCCTTCGAGCTGATTCGCGCCCGAGGCGAGGCGGTTGATCCCGACGCCGTGAACCGGACTGAAGCGAAGGAGTTATCGGCTCAGTTCGTGGACGAGGCGGAGGCGGAAAAGTTTTTGATCGGCGACGTGGAGCCGGAAGGAGAGGTCGAGTGATCACTATCTTGAAATGTTCGGACGGGTACGTCGCCTTTGGACAATTTCGCAGGCTCCGCGTCAAGGCGTGGGGGAGTTCACGGAAGGTCGCGCGGGAGAGGTGTGAGTTCCTGCTGCGGGGGAGAAGGCTATGAGTGACGGCGAGAAGAAACCCTCGAAGTTGAAGGGCCGACCGCTGACGGCCGCTCACCGAACGGCGATTCGGGACGGCGTCAGCCGGATGCTCCAGAGACGCGGGTCGTGGCAGTCACGCGTACCGCTTCGGGAGAAGCAGCGGGCGATGAGGGAGAGGCAGGCGAAGCAGTCGCGTGTCGGTCGCCCGGCGAACGCCCTTTATGACTGCGCGGTGATGGAGCGCGCGCGGAAGCGCATCCTCGCCTTCGTGCTGATGAAGGAGCACGGGTACTCCGTGGCGCGCGTGGCCGCCGAGCTCGGAAAGACGGTGGAATCGGTGCAGAACTGGGTGGACGCGGGTTACCCCTTAGGTTAATCCGGTCAACGGCCTTGGGACTAATTGCGGTCCTGAGCGCGAGTCCTGATTCAATTGGTCTGGTAGGGAGGAAAGAGAAAACTTTATGAAAAGCCTTGAGGAAAGACTCGCGATCGCCGAGAGCGAGTTGCGGAAGCGAGGAGTTAAGAACTTCACCGCGCTGATCGAAAGTGGCCGCATCGAAGAACCCGTGAAGCCCACCAACGTGAAGAAGAACAACGGCGTCGCGGACCGACTCCTATCGGAGGCGCAGTCGGCGGGCGTCCGTAACACGACGAAGCAGGACCTCTTCGAGACCTGCAAGCGCGCTGGAATGTCCGAGGCCGAGGCGCGGATCTTCGCCGGGATTGAGGACTCACAGATCACGGAGGCCGTCGATAAAAAGCTGGGGGCCGGGGACTTCTGGTCGCGGCTGACCGAGGAGGTTGGGCGTTGAAAAACTTCATCGCAACGCTGCTGAATCCGCGAACGCAGGAACCTGTGGGTGAGTTCGCCGCCGCGCAGCGTGAGACTTCTTCACGGTTGGCGGACGCGCGCAACGCGCTCGAACCTTCGTACGATCCCAACAAGCTCGCGCGGCTTGAGGACGAGAGCTTCCAGTTCAATTTCAGAATTCAGTCCTGCGACGAGGCAATTCGGAGACTGGAGCCGGAGCTTGAGAACGCCGAGCGGAAGCTGGGCGACAAGCGGCAGGCGCTGGGACTCATCAACGCCATCCCCGGATCACGGAACGAGGTATCGCGCCTCAACCGTGAGATCGAGTCCGTGGAGCACGACGTGAAGGACCTATCACGGCGACTCGACGCGAGGCGGCTGCTACTTCAGGCGACGCAGCGGCTACAGGCCGACTGGCAGAAGCGCCACGGGAAGGAGCTGATCGAGCTGCGGCGGCTCGACACCGCGATCTCGGGACGCGCGGGCGGCTACATCCACCGTGAGGGGTCGCGCGGCCCGCAGGCCGACCTGAAGCTTTAGGGCGACCAGAAAGACCGGTCCCCCGTGGGCGATCTGCGGTGCTCCTTCCGCCCAAGGAGATTGCCCCGGTCGGGACCGGTTTTGAAGTTTTGTGTCGGCGGCCTTGGTCAGGCCGTTGCTCAATCAGGCCTTCGGCGTGCCTGCCTTGAAAATCGCCGACGTGCCGGGCAACGAATCCCGGTTGTTGTTCTACACCGTGCGAGGCGGGAGTGATCCTCGACAGGCCAGTTGGGATGCCTGTCATGAAAAGACCCGACGTGCCGGGCAACGGTCCCGGCGACCTGATTATCACGGAGGAGTTTACCGATGACACCTGAGGAACTGATCAACACCCCCGAAATAAAGAAGGTCATCCGTGACTCGAAAGCAGAACTGGAATACCTCTGCCAGTGGATTTACCTGCGATGGTCGACCACGGAAATGAACCCGCAGCTGATCCAGCTTTTGGAGTCCCTGTCCCAGGATGAACTGAAGCTCCTCCAAAAGTTTTCCCTCATCGTTGCCGCGCGCGCCGCCACGGTGCGGGTGCAATAGGAAGTTGGTAATCACCTGCCTGAGTACCAAAGAGACGATTGCGTAACACCTACCCTCCTGTGATTCAATACAGTCTGGTCGTGACTGCGCAGGCTTGTTCTTCGCACAGTCTGTAAGCGGAATCGCATTCGGCAGGAACGGGGCGCGAATTTCGGACCAGACTTGTTCCTGCCGCGCCGGAACCAACCGGTTAAAACCTGCGGCTCCCGCCTAAACGGACAAAGGACAGAGAGGTCTCTGTCGTGTCCGTGCCAACAGAGTTCGCAATCTTCCGCACTTCTTCGCTCGAGACAGCCGCTCGTGTCTTCCATCGTTACGTTCCGCGACCAAACGGCGGTCAGCGCTGCACGGTCCGCGCCCACCCGCTCATAGCTGTCGTTGTCAGCGGCACCCCGCGAAAGCCAGAGTTCGAGTACGTACTCGACAACCGACGCGGCGGGGCCGATAAAGCCGCCGTCACCGACGTCTGGGAACTGAAGCGGTTTCGCGAGTCACTGCGTCGTCTGGAACGCGCCGCCGCTGATGCCTACCGCCGATCGTGTCAGTTGTCACTCTTTCCGGGGTTTGAGTTGTGAACGTGCTGCTCTCCATCCCGGAGGCGGCGGCGCGGTACCGCGTCTCGGCGCGAACCGTCCGGCGTCACGCTCGCGAGGCGCTGCGGAAGCTGGGCCGCCGCACGCTGGTGGACCCGAATGTACTGGAGAAGCTGTGTACTTCTGAGAAGACTCAATTTATAGTTCCTGCCGCCGAGAGATCGCTGAATCCGAAGGGAGAGGAAATGATTCAGCGACGAAGGTGGCAAGAAGGTGCTGTTTACCTCTACGAGGGTAGAAGAGTGAAGACGTGGTACGGCGTCTACCGTGAGGATGTTCGAACAGCCGACGGCGTCAGGCGGCGGCAGCGGAACGTCCGCCTCGGTTCAATCGAGGAACTGAGGACGAAGTCTCACGCGCGCCGCAAGCTGCGTGAGCTGATCACGGTGGCCCCGACGAGGACGGAGATGACGTTCTCGGAGCTGGTGTCCCAGTTCGAGAAGGTGAGGTTGCCGAAACTGAAGCCTTCGACGGGCCGCTACCGGATGCGGATGCTCAGGCTGAAGCAGCTAGAGCCGTTCAACGCGTGTCAGCTTTCACAGGTTACGCGGTTGGACATCGAGCAGCTCACCAACGAGGTGAGCGGTACATACTCAGAGTCCGTCGTGCGCGGCCTACTGAGCAGCCTCTCGCAGCTGTTCGCGTGGGCCGTCAGCCACGGTTGGGTCGGGAAGAACGTCGCCGAGGGGGTCGACCTCCCCCGTGACTTCGGCGGCAAGCGGGTTAAGCGGTACCCGCCGACCCAGGAGCAGGTGGCGCGGATGGTTCTCGAACTGCCAGAGCCGTACGCGACGCTGGTGCTCCTGCTGTACTCGACGGGTTTGCGGATCGGGGAGGCTCTCGCGCTGCGGCACGAGGACTTCACAGCCGACGGCGGACTCCTAATTCAGCGTCGGATTCTGGACGGCGAGGTAGACACGCCGAAGACGAAGAGGTCACGGCGGCGGCTGCCGATCCCCGCTGATCTGATTCTGCGGCTGAAGAGCCTGTCCAAGGACTCGTGGATTTTCCAGTCGCAGAACGGATCGCCGCTCAACCCGAAGAACGCCCTGAACCGCTTCGTCAAGAAGGCGGCGCAGGCAGTCGGGATGGAGTCCGTGAACTGGCACTCGTTCCGACACGCGTTCACGGTGACGCAGCGGCGGTCGGGGACGCATCCCAAGATTCTGTCCAGTCTCTTGGGGCACGCCTCCGTCGTGACGCAGATGGACGCGTACGACACGCCGTCGGACGCGGAACTCCAGCAACCGCTGAACCAGTTGTTACAAAGTGTTATGAAGTCTCAGGTCACAGCGTGGAAAAGTGTCAACTGTGTGGGTGATTTGGCTGCCCCCCAGGGATTCGAACCCCGATATGCTGATCCAGAGTCAGCTGTCCTGCCGTTGAACGAGGGGGCAGCG
>Ga0335082_10009695_pt1 | contig 10451 bp, 9 predicted proteins | sample Lox_Sample_41_FD_206718 | JGI IMG/M metagenome (GOLD analysis project Ga0335082, IMG submission 206718) | Soil microbial communities from Loxahatchee National Wildlife Refuge, Florida, United States - Lox_Sample_4.1 | ecosystem: Environmental > Terrestrial > Soil > Wetlands | place: USA: Florida...
GTCGTTCCGGCGCCGACCTCCAGGTCGATGCCATCAAGGACGACCTTGCCGCCGAACGACTTACGCAGCCCGGCGGCCGTGATCGCGCTGGTCATGCTTCCCCTTCCGCCATCGCCGCGGCCTGGACGGCCACGATCACGTGGTGCGGGTACAGCGGGCCCCGCTGGTGAGCCGCTCGCGGCGCCGACGGTGCCGCCGTTGGACGGGTCGGGCTTGACGGTGGCCATTGCGCCTCCTCCTTTCGGTGTGCGTTTCGTCCTCCGCACGCTAGGAAGATCCGGCGGGCCAGGCGTCACCCGAAAGTGGACATGCCCGGTGGAATCTTCCCGGGGGCACCGGGCACCAAGGTGTAACCTGGCCCGGCGTTTGCGCCTGGCCATTGTGGGGGCTCAGTGACCGGGCCGGCTGCGACGGCCCGCAACTGGCAACCCCGCCCCTGACCACCGGCCCCGCACCAGGTTCTCGCGGAGCTGACCTGGTGAGACGCGGCTCGGCCGTTCCTCTTGTTATGGTCAGCGAGTGATCTTTCCCGCCCGTGCGTGACCGTAGGTTGCCGTGCGTTATCGCACGCGGGTCGCACGGCCGCGTTTAGACTCCGCGCGTGCCCGTCGCGCTCCTGGCAGTCACACTCGGTTCGCTTGCCGTGGCGGCGTACGCACTGCGGCGGCTCCTCCTCCCGGCGTGGTCGGGCGCGCCTGCCCGGCTCGCCGAGGCGGTGCTCGGCATCGCGGTCCTCGTCGTCGTGAGCGAACTCGTCGGGTCGGTCGACGCGTTCAGGCGCTGGACGCTCGTCCCTGCTCTCGTCGCGGCGGCGGCGGCCGCCGCCGCCGTGGGCTGGCGGCGGCGTTCGGCCGCCTCGCAGGCTCCGCCCGTCGGCGTCCGCCAGGGCGCCGCGCCGGTCGTGCTGGCGGCTGTTGCCGTCACGGTCGCCCTCATCGATGCGATGAACAGCGCGCTTGACGGACTGCACGGCGGCATGCGCTCCTTCGACACGCTCTGGTACCACATGCCGTTCGCGGCGGACTTCGTGCAGGACGCGTCGCTGACCCGCCTCCATTACGTCGGCAACGGGCCGACGACCTTCTACCCGGCGAACGCCGAGCTTGTACACGCGGCCGGGATCCTGCTCGTCGGCAACGACGTGCTCTCGCCCATCCTCAACATCGGCTGGCTCGCGCTCGCGCTGCTCGCCGCATGGTGCATCGGCCGTCCAACCGGAGTCGCTCCCGCGACGACGACCGCGGCGGCGCTCGTCGCGTTCTTGCCGGTGATGGGCGGCGCGGAGGCTGGGACGGCCGCCAACGACATCGTCGCCCTCGCCCTGCTGCTCGCGGCGGTCGCGATCGTGATCAGCGCACCAGGCTCCGACGCAGCGCTCTTCGTCGCCGCGCTCGCCGGCGGCCTCGCGGTCGGCACGCGCCTCAATTTGTGGGCCCCGGTGCTCGCGCTCGCCGCGCTCAGCGTACTGACGAGCGCGAGCCGCATCCGGAGAGCCGCCGTTGTCGCGGCCGGCATGGTCGTTGGGGGCGGCTTCTGGTACGTGCGCAACCTCGTGGAAGTGGGCAATCCGCTGCCGTGGTTCGGCCTCAGAATCGGCGGCATCCTGACGCTCGCCTCGACGTCTGCGCCGGTCGACTGCGGAACAACCTCGGTGGCGCACTACCTCGGTGACCCCTCGTTCGTGAGGGCGTATATCGTCCCTCAACTCCGGACAGCGCTGGGGGACCGCTGGTGGCTCGTGCTCGGCGTCGCCCTCGCCGGTACAGTGGCCGGGCTCGCGTCGCGCCGCAGGACGGAAGTTGGCCTCGCCGCCGCGGCCGCCGTCAGCGGCGCTGCCTACCTCGTCACCCCGGCCAGCGCCGGCGGGATGCGGGCGGTCTGCTTCGCGTTCAACACGCGCTTCGCCGCGCCGGCGCTCGCGCTCGCGCTCGTCGTGCTGCCGCTCGCGCTCGCTCCTCGTAGGCGCGGTCCGCTCGCCGCGGTCGTCGTCCTCGCGGCCACGTTGGCGCTCACGATCCACCTCTCGCTCACCGTCAAGGCCGTAGTCGCCACGATCGCGCTCATGGGCACCGCCCTAGTGATCGGGCTCGGAGCATGGCGGCGGATGCCCCGCACCGCGTCCGCTCTCACTGCCGCCGCAGTTGCCGCGATCGCCGTCTTTGCCTGGTGGCACGAGGAGCGCATCTACCTGCAGCTCCGCTACACGGCTGGGGCTACTAGCTTCGCCCAGCCCATCGAGCGGATTGCAGCCGTGCTCCGCGGCGCCCACGGAGCACGTGTCGCGGTGTCCGGCTTCTACGAGAACTACCCGTTCTTCGGGCTGGAGCTTTCGAACACCGTCGTCTATCCCGCGATCCGGTCGGGCGCCCGCTTCGACCCGTACCCGACGTGTGCCGCCTGGCTTCGTGCGCTGCGTGCCGGTCGCTACGACTACGTCGTCACCGCACGCGAGGGAGGAGGCTCGCCGCCGCGCCAGGCGGCATGGACGCGGGCGGCCCCCGGCGCCGTCGAGCTAGTGGCCTCAGCGCCCGGGACGCAGTGGCGCGGCGAACCGTGGAGCTGGCAGCTCTTCCGCCTCGACCGGGGCCCCGGCGTCAATGCGCGCGTAGCCTGCCCGGCGGCCGACTCGGGGCCGTTCCGTGACCCGCGAGCATCGCCTGAAGCCGGCGCCCATGCGCGACCGCGACGGCCCCGCGCGGCTTCGACAGCTTCACAGGCGATGACACCCATGGTTGACACCAGTCCGGCCCTTCTCATCGGCGGTGCGACCGCTTCTTCGAGAAGGTGACGTTGCCGCCGTGGACTGGGACCAGCTCGATCCAGGTGTGGCCGGCGGGGACCTCGAGCTTCTCCCCCTTCTTCGTGGTCAGCTTGATCCTGGAGGCCGGCGCCCTGCCCTTGTGCCAGGTCGCGGCGATCATCCGGCCGTCGTGGAAGAGCAGGGCGTTGCCGGAGCCCTTCAGCAGGGTCACCGGGACGGGGTTGCCGGCCGGGTCCAGATAGCCCGCGTCACCCTCGCGCACCCGCAGGACCAGCACGTTGGCCGCCGGGAACTGGTCGCGGGCGGGCGCGTTGCTGTTCATGTTGTGGTATCTGCCGTTGGTGAAGACCCACTCCGTGGTGTGCACGGCGGAGAACTGAGCCCTGATCTTCGTCACCTTTCGACCCTGCGGCAGGTCCTTGGCCGGGCCCCAGGCGAGATAGTCCGGCGGGGTCCTCGCCCGCTTGCGCTTCGCGACCGCCGCGACCTTTCTGAGGTGGACGAACAGGTTGTATGGCGCCGCCCGGAGCGTGGAGCGGTACATCCCCTTGCTGAACTGGCCGTAGAACCGGATGTGCGCGGCCTTGACCCGCGCGATCGTCTTGGGGGCCGCGCCGCTGGTCACCATCGACGCGTGCACGGGCGAGACGACGGCGATGTCGCTGGCGCGCATTGAGCGGATCGGCCCGACGTTATGCGGGACATGGGAGTAGTAGAACACCGCCAGTCGGGTGAGGCCTCCCTCAACGAGTTCCTCGACGACCATGTCGGCCTTGCGCAGGCCGACTTGCGGCTGGCTGGACACGGTGTTGTCCATCTTCGCGACCAGGACCGGGTGGTGAAGCCCGGCGGTTTTGCCCTGCGGCACCTTGAGCCCGGTGAGCGGCCAGTACTGAGTGGCCGTCTGGCTACCCTCGATCTTCTGCGGGGTGGGGGTGTGGGCCTGCGGGCTCGGGCTGGACCGCCCGCTGCACGCGGTCAGCACGAGGCCGGTCGCGATGAGGGCGGACAAGGTCAGGGCAACGCGTCGCACCAGTACTTCTCCATCGAGGGCGGGACCAACAGTCCTGTCGAGTGTGGACGATCGACGCAGCCCCTGTGAACAATCGATTCAGGCCGACCGCGAAGGCCGCGCCGGGGGACCTGACCAGGCTCACCCCGACACGTCGCAGGCATCGTACGTGACAGTGGCAAGCGTCCATGAGGTGCTGCGCTGTTCCCGCTCTGTGTACTCATGGATGTAGTCCGCGGGTGGCCCGACGGTACCGGCCGGGTGAGTTTCGCCGGTATCCCCTGTCTACAAGAATCGGTGCCTCGCTCGGCGGCTTCTAGTTGCGGGCGTTGCGAGGCTCAGCCGATGCGTTCGGCCAGTGAGACGATGATCCCTTCCGGCCCCCGGACGTAGGCCATCCGCCAGGCGCCCTGGCACTCGCCGATGCCACCGACCAGTCCGTAGCCCTCGGCAGCTGCCCAATCGACAGCCGCCTGCAGGTCGCTGACCTCGAAGGCCACGTTGCGCAATCCCAGCTCGCTGGCCATGGCGGCCGGTGAGCCCGGCACGGAGCCGGGCCGCACGAAGCGCGCGAGCTCCAGGCGGGTGCCATCCCGGGCGGCTTGAGCATGACGATCTCGGTGCGGGAGCCGGGAAGGCCGCAGACCGTGCCCAAGAACTCGCCCTCGACGAACGTCCTGCCCTCGACCTCCAGGCCCAGCGCCACGAAGAAGGCGGCCACGACGTCGAGATCTGCGACCGTGACGCCGACGTGGTCGAAGCGCCGTACCTGTGACACAGGCCCATCCTCCCGCCGTCGTATCAACTATGCATCCGCCACGGCAGGCGTCCCCAGTACCTCTCGTCGCGGGACCCCGCAAACGCACACCATCCGCGGCACCCCATGGGGGTCACCGCTGTCACGAGCGCGTAAAGGTTTGGCCCGGTGACTTGCGTGCAGTCGCCGGGCTGGGCCTGACTCTTCTTCGCGATCTTCCTCATAGGTCCGGAGTCGCGTCGCCGTCCGGGAGGGTCCTGCTGGAGCGCCCGCATGGCGAGCATTCAGCTCAGTATTAGCCCACTCTACGATCATCATAAAGGGGAGAAGGCCTGGTCCTCGTGGCGAGCCGGGTTTACCGTATGGGGAATAGTTCTTATGACGATTTCCCTTACCATTCTGGTGTCGGCTGCGATCAATGATTTGTGGGTAGTCCCAGCTATGATAGTGCTCTTGGCTGGTGGCACCGTGCCGGGCATCCTGATCCTTCGAGAGAAGTGGCGAGATCGCCAACAGGCCCGCGCCGTCCGCCAGCAGTCCAGTGGTATCGGGGCCTCAGGCAGTACGACCCAGTACGGCAGCGTCACTTCGTGATCTTTGGCGTATCCGGGTGAATGATGCGGCTACCGCTGGATGGGCCACGGGGAGCGGCGCGCTGGGCGTGCCGCTTCCAGTGCGCGCTACCGGCGCGCTACCGGCGCGCCACCGGGCCGCTATTCGAGCCAGTTCGCCCGTGGGTCCGGAGTTGTGACGTGCAGCGTCGCGGTCCCGGGAGGGGGTGGCGTGGCCGTCATGAACGCCAGCGTGAAGGCGGAGGTCGCGGTCGCCGTGGCCGTGTCGGTGGCGGGGCTGGGCGTGAGGTTGGCAAAGGTGCCGCTCAGGGCCGGGCCGAGGCCTATTTACCAGGGAGTGAAGCCATCCACGCCAACCCCTCGGTCGGCTGGCGGCGTGCGATCACCAGCGTCCCCGGTGATCATGTTGGCTGAATGGTGACCGAACCGGTCCGCGTGCGGGCGGTGATGCTGTGGTCCGAGTTGCTGGCCCGCGGCACCGTGACATGGATGCTGCCGATACTGGTGCTCGCGTGGACGGCATAGGTCACCCCACGGGGGAGCCGGAGGGTAACAGATCCAACGTCTGTGGCAGCGGTCACGGTGGCTGGCGGGGCCGAGAAGGAGACGTCGATGCTGCCGACGTCGGTGCCCAGCGTGGCGGTGGCCGAGGACATGTCGGAGCCGCTCATCGATCCGGCGCGATCACTGACCTGGACGGCTCCCGACAGCGATCTGAGGGTCATGCCGCCCGCGTTGGTGTGCGCGGTCACCTGACCGGTAAGAGCGGCGAGCCGGATGTTGCCGACCCGGTCGCTGATCTTGACCGTGGTGGCGGGTGGCACCCGGACGTGGTACTCGATATCGCATGGCTGGCTGATGGGGCAGGTGCCGGTCAGGGTGAGCGTTCCGGCGCGCACGGCGTGCGTGGTGGTGGGCGGCTGGTGCCGGTAGCTGATCCGCTCGGTCACCGACACCCCCCCGGCGCCGCCGGTCACCCGCACATCGCCCACCCGGTCATTGATCACCAGCGTGTCCACCGGTGATGAGACCGCGTAGGTGTGCGCCCGGTGCTGCAGTTGCCCGGTATCAACCTGGCAGCCGCTGACGGCCAGTGCGGCCGCGCACCCGGCGATCACCACTGCCACTGTTCCCCAGGTGCGCGCGAACATGCCTACTCCCTCGCAAAGCGGCTGAACGGCCTGGCCCGCAGCATCACGTGCACCGCTGGTGCCCAGCCGGCAGCTCCCTACAGTGCTAAGCCGTCTGATGCAAGCTGTCCGGAGTCCAACGTCCAGAGTCCAACGTCCCCAAGCGCAACGCCCTCACCCACCCGTGGCGAAAGGCGCATGGAGACGAGACATCCCCCGCGGATGCCGCGGAGCGCATCGCTGTCGCGATCCGGCCGGTGCACACGACCACCCAGTGACCGCATTCCCGCAGCCGGCCGTGGATCCGCCGGCCGGGGCCGGTGACGACCGTGCCGGTCAGGGGGGCGGCTCGAGGTAGCGGCGCTGCTCGGTGACCTGGGTGCCTGTCTGGCTGCGGCGCCGGGTGAAGAACAGGGCCAGCGAGATGGCCAGGCCGACGAGGCCGCCCAGCATCAAGATCACGCCCATGGCCTGGATGTTCACGTACTGTGGCGTCCAGGTGATCGCGAACCGCAGAATCGCGCCGATAATGATCAGCGCGATGCTCCCTCCGATGGTCACCGGGCCTCCACTCGTATCGTGCGCCACCCCGGCACACGGTGCCGGCCTGGGTGAGCGGCGCGTCCCGCCACCGGCATCCGCCGTCCCGCGGATCATCTGCTTTCGGACATCCCGGGGCGCCTCACGGTCCCGGGTAGCTACCCGTTCGCGATCAAGGCTACCGCCATTCCCGGTGCCGTTTCTGGCATCCAAGGTGGCATCGTGTGACGCAGTGGCCCCTCGCTTCACCCCTGGTGGGTGGTCACGGGAGCGGTATTGCACCGATACTTGGAAGCGTGGATCCGCTTGCGCCGCTGCGTACTGTACGCGGGCGGCTCGCCCCGCAGATGGAGGCGAGGGCCCAAGTCCTCGCAGAACGCGTGCTCACCCTGGTGGTGAACTCGCTCGACCTGAACGCGATAATCGCCCGGATCGACCTGAACGCTGTCCTGGCACGCGTTGATATCGAGGAACCGATTGACCGGATCCAGATCAACGAGGTGCTCGCCCGGGTCGACCTGAACTCGTTGCTGGCCCGGGTGGACCTGAACGCCGTCGTGGAACGGGTCGATGTCGAGGAACCGATCGACCGGATCCAGATCAACGAAGTGCTGGACCGGATCGACCTGAACGGGCTGCTAGACCGGGTGGACCTGAACCAGGTGATCACGAAGATCGACATGGACGCCGTGCTTGACCGGGTGGACATCAATGCCCTCGCCCAGCGCCTCGACGTCGAGGCGCTGGTCGAGCACACCGACCTCGGCGCGGTCATCGCCAGGTCCTCCAGCGGGATCGCGAGCGGTCTGTTCGACGTGATCCGCAACCGGACCATCGCGCTGGACGAGGCCCTGGCCCGCTGGGTGGCGCGCCTGCGCCGCCGCCCCTACACCGGCCCGCCCGGACCGCCACCCGCCCTACAGCCGGGAGCAGGATCATGACCGCGCGCGCTGGCGAGGCCAGGCCCTCCCAGGCCCCGGCCGCCGCCCAGGAAAGCCTGCAGGGGCACTACGCGGGCTTCGCATCCCGGTTCCTCGCCTTCGCGATGGACGTCGTGGTCATCACCGTGGTGGCCATACTCATCCTGGCTGCCATCAATTTCGTGGCCAGCATCCTGACCGGCAGGAGTACCAACTTCAGCCGGAGCGACACCTGGGTGGTCGTCGCGTATCTCGCCTGGGGATTCATCTACTTCGTGCAGGGGTGGGGCTTGAACGGCCGGACCGCCGGCATGGCGCTGTTCGGCCTGCAGGTCCTGACGGACGAGGGCGGTGACATCAGCGGGTGGCGCGCGGCTGGGCGCACGCTCGCGCTCCCGCTGAGCTTCCTGATTCTCTGTCTGGGGTTCCTCGGCATCCTTCTGGGCGACCGGCGCCGCGCGCTGCACGACGTCATCGCCGGGACGGTGGTCGTCTACTCCTGGGATGCGGGGGCGGCGCGGCTGCGGTACCTGGCCCGGAGCTCATCCCCCGGCGCAGGCGCGCCCAGCGCGCCCGCCGCGCCTGCCCAGCCCGGCCCGCCCGCATTGCCCGGCTGACCCCGCACCAGGCGGCTCACCTCGGTTCGCAGGTGCACGAACGCGGGCAGCTCCTTGGTGGCGATCTGATCGCGCGGCGCGGGGAGGTCGACCCGCCGGTCGGCCCGGACCCGGGCCGGGCCGCGGGTGAGCACGATCACCCGGTCGCCGACATAGACGCTTTCGTCGATGTCATGGGTGACCATCAGTATCGTCATCTGCCTGTCCTGCCGCACCGCCAGGATCAGGTCCTCCAGATCCTCGCGCGTCTGCGCGTCCACCGAGCCGAACGGCTCGTCCATGAGCAGCAGCACCGGGTCGCAGGCCAGGGCGCGGGCGATGGCGACCCGCTGCTGCATGCCGCCCGACAGCTGCCACGGATACTTCTGCGCGGTGTCGGTCAGCCCGACCGTGCCCAGCGCGTCCAGCGCGGTCGCGCGCCGATGAGCGCGGCTGGGCTGGGTCCGCCGCAGCGGGAGCGCCACGTTGTCACGTACCGACAGCCATGGGAACAGCGAGCGGCTGTAGTCCTGGAACACCACCGCGAGCCCGTCGGGCACCGCATCGACCGGCGCGCCGCGCAGGACCACGCTGCCGCCGGTGGGCCGGATCAGGCCCGCCACGCACCGCAGCAGGGTGGACTTGCCGCACCCGGACGGCCCGACGATGCTGGCCAGCTCGCCCTCGCCAACGGCGAGCGTGATGCCGTCGAGGGCGGGGTGGCTGGCGCCGGGCCGAACGCGTGGGATAGGCCCGTGATCTCGAGCATGGCGGTTCTGGTCATGGCATCCTTCCCCGGGCGCCGCGGTGCCAGCCGAGCAGCCGGTGCTCCACGGCCTGTTCCAGCAGGTTGAACACGTTGCCGAGCAGTGCGAGGAGGACGATGGTGGCCCACACCCAGGTCATGTCGAATGAGCTCTCCGCGTTGTTCATCTCGTAACCGAGGCCGTTGCTGCTCCCCGCCAGCTCGGCGAACACCATCAGCACCAGCGCGAGGGAGACGCTCAGCCGCAGCCCGGCGAAGAACCTCGGCATGCTGGCGGGGATGATCAGCCTGGTCAGCCGCGGCCAGGCGGGCAGCCGGAACGCCCGCGCCGTCTCCATCTGGACCGGGTCCACCGACCGTGCGCCGTCGATCGTGTTCAGCAGGATGGGCCAGACGGTGCCGAACGCGATCGTCGCGACCTCCATCTCGGTGCCGAGCCGGAACAGGGCGATGAAGACCGGGACCAGGGTCACGGCGGGGAGTGCCCGGGCGAACTGCAGCAGCGGGTCGAGGTAGCCGGACAGAGCCGCCGAGCGCCCGATCGCCACCCCGGCAACCCCGCCGGCCACGACCGCGATCCCCAGCCCGGCCGCGATCCGGCCCAGGCTGGGAAGCACGTTGCCGACGGCGTCGGAGGTGAGGAACAGGTGCGAGGCCGGGCCGGAGAACCACTGCTGGTACATCCGGTCAGCGATGGCCGACGGGGGCGGGAAGAACGAGCTGCCCTGCCGCCGCGCCCATGCCTGCCACAGCACCACGGCGGCGGCGATCACCGCCCAACGCGCCACCAGCCGCCCGGATCGCCTGCTCACGCCGGCCCCGGCGAGTACGAGTGGTGCCAGCGCAGGACCCGGCGCTCGCCCCACACCAGGACCGCGTTCGCGGCCAGGCCCAGCAGCCCGGCCCACAGCGCGGCCGCGAGCACCAGCGAGGTGTTCCCGGCGCCGGTGTTCGCCTCGGCGATGAACGCGCCGATCCCGTTGCCGCTGATCCGGCCGGTGAGGTACCCGGTACTGATATCGAGGATGATCGCGATGGAGGACGCCAGCCGGATCCCGGTGGCGATGAACGGCGAGGCGCTGGGCAGGTCCACCAGGGTGATCACGCCCAGCCGGCCGAAGCCGAAGGCGCGCAGCGTCTCCCGGGCGACCGGATCGACGTCGTCCAGGCCGTAGATCGTGGTGAACAGCACCGGCCAGATGGCGGCGTAGCCGATCAGCGTCACGTTCATCCGCAGGCCGGGGCCGAGAATCAGCCCGACCAGCACGATCAGCGCGACCGAGGGGATGGGGCGCAGGAACTCCACCATGGCGCGGGTGGCGGCGCGCACGCCGGGCAGGCTGCCGAGCAGTACCCCGGCCGGGACCGCCACCGCGACCGCGATGGCCAGCCCCAGC
>Ga0335082_10009696_pt1 | contig 10450 bp, 9 predicted proteins | sample Lox_Sample_41_FD_206718 | JGI IMG/M metagenome (GOLD analysis project Ga0335082, IMG submission 206718) | Soil microbial communities from Loxahatchee National Wildlife Refuge, Florida, United States - Lox_Sample_4.1 | ecosystem: Environmental > Terrestrial > Soil > Wetlands | place: USA: Florida...
GCAGACGTCCGAGCTATGAGAGACCGATGTCCACAAAACGCAATTCTGCCGTGGAATGATCGGGATCGAAGATCGTGATGGACATTGGATCGGCGAACACTGTGGCTGCCTCTTGAAATGACACACGATGTATTTTGAAGTTTAGCTGTGCCTTTCGGCGGTCCCATTCAAAGCGTAGTGACATGGCCGCTCGGTATCGGAGTACGTCACTCCATAGCCGCGAACGCAGTCATCAGACAAAAAGCCGCCGATGCGTTCGTGTAGACTCCGCTCACTCCGGATCGTGCCAGCCGCCGATGTCAGCCGCCAGCTCACGCGAGTCGGGAGGGCCCCAGGATCCCGGCTCGTACACTTCCACCGGACAGCAATCGCCAAGGATCGGATCGACGATGGACCAGGCTGCCTCCACGGCATCCTGCCGAACGAACAGCTCCGGATCGCCCTTCATCGCATCCGTAATCAGGCGCTCGTAGGCCTCCATCTCGTCGGTGGAACTGTACTTGACGGCTGAAAGTTCGACCGGCATGGGTACCATGAGCGGTCCCGGGCGCTTCACCCGGCTGCCGATGTTGATCTCGATATCCGGGCTCAGGCGGAAGCGGAAGTAGTTGCGCCCTTCCGGCCCACCCTTCACCAGCGGAGGCTTACGCAGCTTGATATAAACCTCAGTCGCAGTGGTAGGCAGCCGCTTGCCGGCACGGATAAGGAACGGCACGCCTGACCAGCGCCAGGAATCGATCTCCAGCCGCAGCGCAGCGAAGGTCTCCACGTCCGAATGAGGCGAGACGCCAGGCTCGTCGCGGTATCCGCGAAATTGCCCGCGAATGATGTTGGCCGGACTCAGCGGCGGAATGCTGCGGAAGATCTTTACCTGCTCGTCGCGCACCGAATCGACGTACATGCTGGTGGGAGGCTCCATGGCGAGAAACGCCACCACCTGCAGCATGTGGTTCTGCACTACATCGCGGATGGCGCCCGCCTCCTCGTAAAATTTGCCGCGGCCTTCGACGCCGAAGGATTCCGCCATGGTGATCTGAACGCTGTGCACGTAGTTTCTATTCCAAATCGGTTCCAGGAAACTGTTGGCAAAGCGAAAGATCAGCAGGTTCTCCACCGCCTCTTTGCCGAGGTAATGATCGATGCGATAGATGCAGTCCTCGGGGAAGACCTGGTGCAGGGTGTCGTTGAGCTTGCGCGCGGTCAAAAGGTCCCGGCCGAAGGGCTTCTCGACGATGACGCGGGCGTTCTTGGCAGCGCCGGACTTTCCCAGTCCCTGCACAACGACAGGAAACATGCTGGGCGGGATCGCCAGGTAGTGGGTGGGCAGTTGCGCATCACCAAGCTGGTTGCGGATCGCCTGATAGGTCTTCTCGTCCTTGTAGTCGCCGTCAATGTAGACCAGCAACTCGCAGAGCCGCTTAAAGGCCTCGTCGTCGACCGTGCCGCCGCTCTTCATGATGCTGTCCCTGGCGCGCTCATGGAGCTGGTCTACCGTCCAACCTGACTTCGCCACGCCGATCACGGGCACGTCCAGGGTGTTGCGCCGCACCATGTTGTGCAGTGAAGGGAAGATCTTCTTGTAGGCGAGGTCTCCCGTAGCGCCAAAGAAGACCAATGCGTCGGACAATTGATGATGAGACATGCGGGCCTCTGTTCAGTAACGGCTAGGATCAGGTGGCTTTTCGGGGAACAGTGTATCCGCATACCCCGCCCTATGGGTAGTATTCCTTGCCAAGCGTGAAAGGGGCGTTACAGAAAGAAGCTGTCGGCTATCAGCCGTCAGTCTTCTGAACCGCGGATTGACGCGAACGAACATGGAACCAAGAACATAACACCGGATTTTTCAGATCCGGCGGATTGCCTATTCTGCACTGAAAGGTGATGCCTGAGAGGCTGATAGCTGGCAGCTACCCTCTCGATTACGATAAAGGAGGCAATGCCTCTCCCTTCGCCCTTACCGCACACCAGCGAACACGTGCTGGAGTTCGATGAGTTTCGTCAGATACTCGCGGGCTACACGGCTTCGCCTCTGGGGCGTGAGCGCGTGTTGTCCCTTGCTCCATCGCAGGAACGAGGCTGGATGGAGCAGCAGCAACAGCTTGCCGACGAGCTGCGCGGCTACCTACGCACCGGCGGCGGCTTCGACTTTCATGGGCTGGCCGATCCGAGTTTGCTGATCGACAGGTCGCGCATTCGTGGCGCCGTCCTGGAGCTGGCCGAGATTCGGGAAGTCCTTCTACTGGCCGACCGTGCAGCCGAGTGGCGCGAGATCGTGCTGCATCCCACGGTACAGATCAAAGAAAACTGGCAGCAGATGACCGCGCTCTCGCAGGAGCTGGCCGACTTCGCTCCGCTGTTGCATTACTTCGGCAACAAGATCCTGCCCGACGGCACTCTCGATGACCGCGCCTCGCCCGCGCTGGCCCGCATCCGCCGGGAAATCGAAAAGCAGAAACGCAGCATTCAGGAATCCTTGCGCGCGTATCTGCGCCGGCTCTCCGAAGGCGGTGCGGTGCAGGACGAGCTGATCACGGTTCGCGGCGACCGCTTCGTAATCCCGGTGAAAACCGAGCAACGGCGGCGCGTCCAAGGCGTAGCGCACGGGGCGTCTTCCAGCGGACAGACGGTCTTCGTGGAGCCGCTGGAGACTATCGAGCAGAACAACGAGCTGGTTCGGCTGAACGAAGAAGAGCAAGCAGAGATTCACCGCATCCTGCTGGAGATGACCGGGCGCATCGGCGAGTATGCTGACCTGCTCGCGGCCGCGGTCGACGTCATGAGCGAAGTGGAGCTTCAGTTCGCCAAAGCGCGATTCGCGCAGGCGTATGACTGCGTAGGCGTGAGCTTTCTGGATCCGCCAGGCCGGCCTGTCGAAGAAAGCCAGGCGCACGATTCGCTAGTCCTCCACAAGGCCCGGCATCCGCTGCTGGAGCGCACGCTCAAGCCGAAGGGCGGCACAGTGGTTCCCATCACTGTCGAGATCGATGGCCGGCATCGCCAGGTTGTCATCAGCGGCCCGAATACTGGCGGCAAGACTGTCGCCTTGAAGACCATCGGATTGCTGGCGCTGATGGCTCAAGCCGGCGTGCCCGTACCCGCAGAGCGGGCCGAGCTACCGATTCTCGATGGTGTGTTTGCCGACATCGGCGATTACCAGTCGATTGAGCAGAACCTGTCGACGTTTTCGGCGCACGTCACCAACATCAATCGCATCTCGCAAGAAGCTACGGAGCGTTCGCTGGTATTGCTCGACGAGCTCGGATCGGCCACCGATCCTGAAGAAGGCGCGGCCCTCGCTGTTGCCATTGCCGACTACTTCCGCCGGCGTGGGTGTCTGAGCATTGTCTCGACTCATCACACCGCGCTTAAGGTCTACGCCGCGAATACCCCTGGCGTGCTGAATGCTGCGGTCGGATTTGACGAGCGCACTCTGGCCCCAACCTATGAGCTGCGCATGGGCGTGCCGGGCGCGTCGGCGGGCATCAACGTCGCGCAGAAGATCGGCTTGAATGACGAGATCGTTAGCGAGGCGCGCGAGCGGCTCACGTCGCAGGCGCAGGACGTGGCGCGCTTCCTCGACCGGTTGCACGCCGATCTGCGCGAAATTGACCGTGAACGCGTCGAGCTGCGCAATCGCGAGCAAGAGCTGGCGCGTGAGCGCAATCACCTGGCAGCGGAAGGCAAGAAGGAACAGCGCGAAAAAGTCCGCGAGCTGGAGAAGAAGTTGGAGAGCGTGCTGCGCGACTTTGAATACCGTGCACGGGAAACGGTCAACGCCGTGCAGGACCGTGCCCAGTCGCTCAAGCTGTCCAAGGATGCCGAGCGCCGCATTGCCAAGATGAGGCGCGAGTTCCGCGAGCAGTTCGACTCTACTGTCGTCGCCCACACCACCGGCGCTGACACCGGCGATCGTCACGCGACTCCGCATGTAATCCAGCAGGTCTTCGTCGGGGACACGGTGCGGCTCAAGTCGCTGGGCCGTGATGGCAAGGTAACGCGCCACTTTGATGACGATTCCTTCGAGGTAGTAGTCGGCGCAATGAAAATGAAGGTCGCGCGCGACGATGTTGCCGACGTCCTGGTGAGGGCGGGTGCCGATCCGGTTTCGGCGGCACGCGCGCGAGGCATCAACGTGGCGCTGGCGCACGAGGATGAAAGCGTGCCGACGGAGATAAACGTAATCGGGCAAACCGTAGACGACGCTACTCGGGCAGTTGAAAAGTTTGTCGATCGTGCGTTCCTCGCTGGGGCGATCCGCGTGCGCGTGGTGCACGGCAGCGGTATGGGTATCCTGCGCAGGGCGATCCGGCAATTCCTGCAGCAGCATCCGCACGTCGCCACGGTTTCTGAGCCGCCGCAAAACGAAGGAGGGGCTGGGGCGACGGTAGTCGAGTTGCGGGTGTGAGCGAAGCAGCGATTGCACCGCATGCTTCGCGTCTCTACACTATTCAGCAATGACCAAGCTCTCCCAAACCCTCGGCGGCTACCTGTGGTGGACCTATCCGCGCGGGAGTGTGCCGTACGACATCATGGTCTCGCTGATCCTGGCCTTCACCTTTCTCGCGCCGCTGGCGATCAACTTCGGCGACAAACCAACGGTGCGCTCACCGCATCAGACGGAAGTTGTGGTCAGGCCGGAAGGCAACGGATTCGTGTACAAAGTTGACGCGGCTGCCGTACGGGAGGGCAGCGACGAAGCAATCCGGGAGTCATTGCTGCGCGTACTGGAACCCATCTCCGGAGAGCTCACCATCGACCGCTACCAACCGGTGCGCGACAGCAAACACAAAATTGTCGCCTACCAGGTTTGGGCCCATCACTGATCACCACTGCCTGGACCTGAATGCAACCCAGATCCCGGCGCCGTGTTAACTTTCTCAAGTCATGCCCATGAAACATAGCCTCGGTCTCGCCCTGGTTGGCCTGCTGCTGGTCTCGGCCGCTCACGCACAGAATCTGGAAGCCATTCTCAGCTCGATGGACAACGCGGCGGCGAACTTCCGCTCGGCCCAAACCGACTTCGTCTGGGACCAGTATCAGATGGTCGTGAACGAACACGATCTGCAGAAGGGCACCTTGTACTTCCGCCGCCAGGGCGATGACGTGCAAATGGCGGCTGATATCACCTCGCCCGATAAGAAGTCCGTGCTGTTTACAGGTGGCGTGGTGCAGGTTTACATCCCCAAGGCCAACCAGGTCACCGAGTACAGCGCGGGCAAGAACAAGGCCGAGTTTGAGACCTTCCTGGTGTTGGGCTTCGGCGGCAGCGGCAAGGACCTGGAGAAGTCCTTCGACGTGAAGTTCGCCGGCATGGAAGACGTGCAGGGCATAAGCGCCGGCAAGCTGGAGCTGACGCCGAAATCGCAGAAGGTCCACAACATGTTCTCCACCATCACCCTCTGGATCGATCCCGCGCGCGGCGTGAGCGTACAGCAGAAGTTCCTGGAGCCCTCCGGCGACTACCGCCTGGCCACCTACAGCAACATCCAGCTCAACAAGCGCATCAACGGCGAAGTCTTCAAGCTGAAAACCAACAGCAAGACCAAGTACGTCCGTCCGAATGGGTAAACAAGCTATCAGCCATCAGCCGTAAGCGAAGGACCTGCTTCCGCTTCACCTTCGAGACAATCGTGGGTAAGCAAAAGACTGCTTATTCGTAGTGCGGGTAGTGGACAGATCCTTCGCTACGCTCGTAATGACAAAGCAAAAGGAGCGCCGGACACTTGTATCCGGCTTCAGCTGAGATCTTTCGGCTGAAAGCTGACTCTTTCTTCTCAAATCCGCATCGGCATGACGACATAGCGGTACTTGAAGCCGTCGTCGCCGCTATCGTCAGGGCGCATTTGGCCGGCGGACTGGGCGTCCTTGAATTCCAGCCGCACATCGCCGGCGCTTGAGGCTTTCAGGAAATCGATCAGGTACTCCGAGTTGAAGCCGATGGTCATGGGATCGGCAGTATAGGCGGTTTCGATCGAGTCCTCCGACTCGCCGGCATCGGTCGAGGAGGACGAAATCTTGATCTCGTTCTTGTCGAGCTTCAGGCGGATGGCGCGCGAGCGTTCATCGGCAAACTGCGCTACCCGCTGAAGCGCAGTATTCAGCTCGTCCCCGTGGACCACAACAGCCTTGGTATTTTCACGCGGCAACACCGCTTCGTAGTTGGGGAACTGCCCGGTCAACTGGCGTGAGGTCAGCAGCCGCTCGCCGATGCGGAAGAACAGCGTCGACTCGTCTTTGGCAAAGTCGATGAAGTCCACTTCGTCCGCCTTGGCGGACAGCAACGAATACAGCTCGCTCATCGCCTTCTTGGGAATGAGCGTCTTGTTTTCGCCGGTGACTTCAAACTGCTCGCCGGTTTTTTCGATGTGCGCCAGGCGATGGCCGTCGGTCGCCACCATGGTGATTGACTCCGGTTTGAGCACCATCAGGCCGCCATTCAGCGTATAGCGCGACTCCTCGTTTGAGATGGCAAAGATCGTCCGGCCGATCATGCTGCGCAGCGTCTGCGCGGGAACCTTCATCACACCTGCGGTTGGGAAGGCCGGCAATCCGGGAAAGTTCGCCCGCGCCATGCCGACCATCTTCGTGTTCGACCTGCCAGAGCGGATGTTGACCCAGTGGTTCTCTAGCAGTTTTATCGCGATGTCGCCGTCGGGCAGCAGCTTGACGTAGTCGTAGAGCTTGCGCGCGGGAATGGTGCAGGCGCCTTCCTTCTTTACCTTGGCGGCACAGGAGGTGCGCAGGCTCAGGTCGAGGTCGGTGGCGGTGATGGTCAGCCGGTTGTCGGCAGCTTCGAACAGAAAGTTCGACAGGATGGGAATCGTTGTCTTGCGCTCGACCACTCCCTGCGTGGCCGTCAGTTCTCTCAGCAACTCAAATTTACTTACGCTGATTTCCATTGCCGTTCCCTGAACCGCTCCCGTAGCTTCGGCAGCCATCATTTTCACCTTTGGGAAGCCGCTGGGGTCCGCGAGTGGCTTCTGCAACGGTGTTGCACCGTTTACCTCGCGTGTCGGCCCGCGACTACGCATTTCCTTATATCAAATAAGAATCTAATAAAACAGTAGTAACAGTAGAGCGTCTGGAAAAGTGGAAAAGTGGAGCAAAACAGCGTTTCTTGAGGCCGGCCGCAGCTTGCGGGTCTGGAGAACCTGATCGTAAGAGCAGCGTGATCTGTGCCATGTCAGGCCGCAATGCGAATTCAGCGGCGATGTGCAGAGCCTTGCACAGAGAGTCCACAAGTCGGCTGAAGGAAAAACCCACCCTAAACTGAAAAACCGCGCGCAAGCGCGGTTTTATCCACCCAAAGTCTCCGTCAGTTTATTCAGCAGCCTGTTCAAATCTTTGTCGACTTTGCGTGCCTCTTCGATTTTCTCGACAGAATGCAGGACAGTCGTGTGGTGCTTGCCGCCAAACTGGCGTCCAATCTCCGGCAGGGAAGCGTCTGTCAGGTGCTTTGCCAGGAACATCGCAATCTGCCGCGGGTATACGATCACGCGCGAGTTGTTCCTGGCCTTGATCTCTGCCGGCCGCAGACCGAATTGTTCCGACACAACCCTCTGAATGGAATCAATCGTGATTCTCTTGGCTTGAGAGTCGATTATGTTCTTCAGCACTTCCTGTGCTGTCTGCAGATTGAGTTCGCCGCCGGTCAGGGAGAAGTATGCGGTCAGGCGGATAAGCGCGCCCTCGAGCTCACGGACGTTGCTGCGGATGTTGGACGCAATGTAGAGAGCTACATCGGTCGGCAGATGGAAGCGCTCTGACTCCGCTTTCTTCTGTAGAATCGCCACTTTGGTTTCCAGATCGGGCGGCTGAATGTCGGCGATCAACCCCCATTCAAAACGGCTGCGCAAACGGTCTTCGATCTCCGCCAACTCCTTTGGCGGACGGTCGCTGGCGATGACAATCTGTCTGAGATTCTCATGCAGCGCGTTGAAGGTGTGGAAGAACTCTTCCTGGGTGCGCTCCTTGTGAATCAGAAACTGGATGTCATCGATGAGCAGGACGTCCATCGTGCGGTACTTCTCGCGGAAGCTGGTCATCTTGTTGTAGCGCAGCGCATTGATCATCTCATTGGTGAATTTCTCGCTGGATACGTACGAGATGGCCATCGAGGGCTCACGCTTCTTCACCTCGTGCCCGATCGCCTGCATCAGGTGGGTCTTGCCCATGCCCACGCCGCCGTACAGAAACAGCGGGTTGTAGGCTTTGGAGGGACGTTCCGCCACCGCCCGCGACGCAGCGTGCGCGAATTGGTTGCCGGCGCCGATAACGAAGCCGTCAAAGGTGTATTTGGGGTTCAATTGCGCCGCTCCATCCCAGTCGAAACGCTGTTGCCGAACGGCGACCGACTCGGAAAGTTCCCTACCACCCTCATCGGAGGCAGGTTCACCGCCGTTCTTTGGGGCCGCGTTGTGCTTCTCCTGATCGGTGACGAATTCGACGTCCTGATATTCCAGACCGAGGTCGTCGATGGCTTCACTGATCAGATCTCCCCATTTTTCCCCGATATGGCAAAATTCAGGGTTGGGGACGCGCACGAATAGGACAGGGCCCTGCGAGTGGCTAAAGCGAGTCGGCTTGAGCCAAGCCTCGTAGGAGCTGCGATTTACTTTCTTTTCCAGTGCGTCAAGGACACGCACCCACGGATTAGGAGTGACCGTTCCAATAGAAGCCATAGCAGCAAAACCTGAGGCGAAAGGCGCCTCAACCGATCGGAGTAAAGTTCAGAGGGAACAGGGCCGAACACACGATGCCACAGCGTGTAGTCCGCCACACATCAGGCAAAATGAAAAGATCCGCCACCCATGCGGGGCTGCCAGATATGCAGCGAGCACTCAGTTGCGTGCGTTTGGTTGTCTGTGGCTGCATGGGATACTAGCACGAAAAAAAAAGTGCGCAATAGGGGTGTGCACCAGTGCGAAGGCAGGGTGCGAGAGAATGATTGATTCCGGGAAAGTTACTGCACGAAAATTTTTTTTGGACGCGCGGTGAGTGCCGCACGTGATGTGCAGTCACGCACCTGGTGATTACTCGGCACTTCCGGAGTCCTGCGGTCTTCGCTCTCGGATGTTCGCCAGACAAGCGCACACGCACGAATGAACGAACTCAGATCGCGAGAGCCACGGCATTGCGAAGGTTGCCGCTAAGCTGCGCTGCCTTGTATACTTTTGCTTTGCCTGGAGACATTTTGCCCTAGTGAGGAGCGCAGTTTACGAATGCCGAAGCGCACATTCCAACCCAACCGTCGTCGCCGCTCAAAGACGCACGGATTTCGCTCTCGTATGAAGACCAAGAGCGGCCGCGCGGTTTTGTCCCGCCGGCGTGCAAAAGGACGCAAGCGCGTTGCGGTACAGGCCGGTCATCGCGAGTAATCCGGCGCCATGCCGTTGCCGGACGCGTATTTCAGCAGTTCAAGATTCCTAGGATTTCCCGGTAATCCTTGGATGGACGTGAGTTTTGACCGAGGCCGGCGGTACATTCCCCAAAACGAAGCGCCTGTTGCGGCACTCTGAGTTCCAGCAGGTGTATCAGCAAGGGCGCCGGCAGTTCACTGGGAACATGACCGTGTTTTTCCTGCGGCGTGGCGCCGGTGAGGCGCCTGCGGCGTGCTTCGTTCGAGTAGGCTTGACCGTGGGAAAGATGCTGGGAGGCGCGGTCGAACGCAACCGGATCAGGCGCAGAATGCGGGAAGCCATCCGCTTGGCTTGGCCGCGAGAGAATACCCCGGTGGACGTAGTCTTCAATCCCCGGAAGTCGGTTTTGGAGTTGCCTTTCGGCGAATTGCTCGCTGAGGTGGAGCGCGGTCTCAAAGTGGCGATGCAGCGGGCACGGGAAGCAAAGGCAGAGGGGTAATGAGGCAGGCTTTACAGGCAATGTTGTCCGCCTACAAACGGTGGATATCGCCGTCGCTGCCCCACGCCTGCCGTTTCGTCCCGACCTGCTCGGAGTACGCCGCGGAAGCGATCGAGCGGCATGGAGCCATGGCGGGTGTGATGCTCGCGTGCGGACGCCTGTTGCGTTGTCATCCGTTTGCACATGCCGGATATGACCCGGTTCCGCAGAAGTTTTGGAAGAAGAACGCCTACAGCGCGCTTGGTGCAGAAAACCTCGTGTCAGGGCACGACTTCAGTCGTGCCGATCCGCATTGTTAGCGAGTTGGGCTTTAGCCCCTGCCGTCTTTCTGGCCAGAGTCGTAATTTTCGAGAGCGCTCCCTCGCGGACTGAAGTCCGCTGGTGAGCATGAAAGATATGGGATGATCACCGGCACGACTGAAGTCGTGCCCTGGCGCGAAGTCTTGAAGAAAACTGCGCACGTCCCAAGCGAAATTTCATCAGTCGACAACGAACGGACGAACTTGCCCGAGTATCGCAATCCACAACAAGATTCTGGCGGCTCAAGCCGGATGACGCTGGTGTTAGCCGTCACCTTTGCCCTCATTCTGCT
>Ga0335082_10009697_pt1 | contig 10450 bp, 9 predicted proteins | sample Lox_Sample_41_FD_206718 | JGI IMG/M metagenome (GOLD analysis project Ga0335082, IMG submission 206718) | Soil microbial communities from Loxahatchee National Wildlife Refuge, Florida, United States - Lox_Sample_4.1 | ecosystem: Environmental > Terrestrial > Soil > Wetlands | place: USA: Florida...
ATCATCCCCTATATCGTCAAGAACGGCCGCGCGGTGGCGCATCAATTCAGCCGGTCCTGCGTCCGCGCCGGCGACGATCCGCGCAGCTACTGGCGCGACGTCGGCACCGTGGACGCCTATTGGTCGGCCAACATCGACCTGACCGACGTTCTCCCCGAGCTCGACCTGTACGACCGCGCCTGGCCGATCTGGACCCATGCGGAGATCACGCCACCGGCAAAATTCGTGCATGACGAAGAGGGGCGCCGCGGCGAGGCGGTGACATCGCTGGTCTCCGGCGGCTGCATCGTTTCGGGCGCGTCGCTGCGGCGCTCTTTGCTGTTCACCGGCGTGCACCTGCATTCGCACGCCAAGGTCGAGAATGCGGTGATCATGCCTTATGTCGATGTTGGCCGGCATGCGCGGCTGCGCAATGTCGTGATCGACCGCGGCGTGCAGATTCCGGAAGGGCTGGTGGTCGGCGAAGATCCCGAGCTCGATGCCAGGCGGTTCCGGACTACGCCGCAAGGCCTCTGCCTGATCACGCAGCCGATGATCGACGGGCTGAATGCATGAGCGTTCGCGTCCTGTCGGTCGCCTCCGAGATCTATCCCATCATCAAGACCGGCGGCCTCGCCGATGTCGCCGGCGCGCTCCCGCCCGCGCTGAAAGCGGAAGGCGTCGAGGTCCGCACCCTGGTGCCCGGCTATCCCCAGGTGATGCGCGCGGTCGGGACGGCGGAGGAGGTGCTGCGCTGGCCGGAGTTCTTTGGCGGTGCCGGCCGGCTGCTGCTTGGCAGAGCGGATGAGCTAGAGCTGTTCGTGCTCGACGCGCCGCATCTCTATGCCCGCGCCGGCAATCCCTATGTGACGTCAGAGGGAGTGGACTGGCCTGACAACGGCGTGCGCTTTGCGGCGCTCTCGCGCATCGCCGCCGACATCGGCCTCGGCGCCGTTCCGGCCTTCGCGCCTGACGTCGTGCATGCGCATGACTGGCAGGCAGGGCTCGCGCCGGCCTACCTGCACTACAGCGGCCGGCCGCGGCCGCCCACCGTGATGACGGTGCACAACCTCGCCTATCAGGGCCGCTTTCCGCGGGACCTTTTGGGCCGCATCGGCTTGCCGTGGGAGTCCTTCACGATGCACGGCCTCGAATACTTTGGTGAGGTCAGCTTCATGAAGGCCGGCCTGCAGTTCGCCGATCACATCACGACGGTCTCGCCGACCTACGCCAAGGAGATCCTCGACGAGGAGGGCGGCATGGGTTTCGCCGGGCTGCTGCGCGAACGATCGGGCGCGCTCAGCGGCATCCTCAACGGCATCGATGTCAGGGTCTGGAATCCGGCGACCGACCCGCAGATACCGGGCCGCTTCAATGCCAGGGATCTCGCGCCACGGCCCGCCAACAAGGCCGCCCTGCAGCAGCGCCTTGGCCTCGAGCCGTTTGCCGATTCATGCCTGGTCGGCGTCATCAGCCGCCTGTCCTGGCAGAAGGGGCTCGACCTCCTGCTCGAGGTGCTGCCGGCGCTGCTGGACGAGGGCATGCAGCTCGCGCTGCTCGGCAGCGGCGATGCCGACTTGCAGGAGCGCTTTTCGGCGGCGGCCCGCGCCAATCCCGAACGGGTCGGCGTCTTCATCGGCTACGATGAATCCTTGGCGCATCTGATCCAGGCCGGCGCCGATGCGCTGGTGGTGCCCTCGCGCTTCGAGCCCTGCGGGCTGACACAGCTCTGCGCCCTGCGCTACGGCGCCGTGCCGGTCGTCTCGCGCGTCGGCGGCCTGGAAGATACCGTGCTGGATCCGGCCGATGCCGCGGCTGCCGCGACCGGCATCAAGTTCGCTCCGGTCACCGCTGAACAGCTCGCCCGCGCGCTGCGCCGGGCCGCCTTTGCCTTTCACGACAAATGCACGTGGCGGCGGCTGCAGCTCAACGGCATGGCGACCGACGTCTCCTGGCGCGGGCCGGCCAAGCAATATGCCGAACTGTATCGGCGGTTGGCGCGAAAACCTGCCGGCGTATGAGATCTCGTCATTGCGAGGAGCGTAGCTCCGAAGCAATCCAGAGTCGGACGTGCGGCTCTGGATTGCTTCACTTCCGCCTTCGCTCGTTGAGCTTCGGCGGACGGGTCGTTCGCAATGACGGCGAATGCGCAGCTCGCGTTCCGGTGTGTCGCAGGGAGTGCGGCGCCGCCATTGCCTTGAAATCGACCCGCGCGAAGGCTAGCTGAACCCCCGATCAAAAGCGTGCGGACGCCTGATGAGTTCCTCGAACATCGAGCCGCTGGCCAGGGAAATGGCGGCGCGCATCTGCCGGCGCGAGGGCATGGCGGAAGCGAAGATATCGGCGTGGGTCGACCTGCACTGGCCGTGTGCCGCTGCGATGCTGGAGGCCGGCCTCATGGATGAAACAGGAGAGTGGTTGCCCGGAAAAAGCCTCGTCGTGGGCGTGGAGGCCTATCGCGAGCGTCTCGAACGCTCCTGATAAGCCACGCGATCATCCGCCGTACAGGATGGATGGGCCGAACTGAACGAGCGCGATCAGCACGATCGCCAGCAGCGCGGCGAGAGCGATGTATCTGCGCACAAATATAACTCCTTATGGTTGGAGCTGGACTCCTTATCACGGTTCTTGGTCAGTCCGAAGATTGCCAAGTCCGGATGGCGGATCAGGCCTCGGCCGCAACGTCGATGACCGCTTCCGCAAAGGCCTGCGGGGCCTCCTGCGGCAGGTTGTGGCCGATGCCGCCGGTGATGGTCCGGTGCAAATATTTGCCCGAAAACATTTTTGCGTAGGCGGCAGGCTCCGGATGCGGCGCTCCGTTGGCGTCGCCCTCCATGGTGATGGTGGGGATGCTGATCACCGGGCCCTGCGCCAGGCGCTTTTCGAACTCGTCATAGCGCGCTTCGCCCTCGGCCAGCCCAAGCCGCCAGCGGTAATTGTGGATCACGATCGCGACGTGATCGGGATTGTCGAACGCCTTCGCGCTGCGCTCGAAGGTCGAGTCGTCAAAATTCCATTTCGGCGACGCGAGCTGCCAGATCAGCTTTGAGAAATCGTGACGATATTTGTCGTAGCCGGCGCGGCCTCGCTCGGTCGCGAAATAGAACTGGTACCACCATTGCAGCTCGGCCTTCGGCGGCAGCGGCATCTTGCCTGCTTCCTGGCTGCCGATCAGGTAGCCGGAGACGGACACCAGCGCCTTGCAGCGCTCGGGCCAGAGCGCGGCCATGATGTCGGCCGTGCGCGCGCCCCAGTCGAAGCCGGCAAGCGTCGCTTTCTCGATCTTGAGCGCGTCCATCAGTGCGATGGTGTCGACGGCAATGGCCGCCGGCTGTCCGTTGCGGACAGTTGCCTCGGAGAGGAAGCGCGTCGTGCCATAACCGCGGACATAGGGCACGATGACGCGATAGCCGGCCGAGGCCAGCAGCGGCGCGACATCGACGAAGGCGTGGATGTCATAGGGCCAGCCATGCAGCAGCAGGACCGGCTCGCCATCGGCGGGGCCTGCTTCGGCATAGCCGACATTGAGCAGCCCGGCATCGATCTGTTTCAGCGAGGCGAAGGACGTGTTGGCCCCCGGCTTGATCGTGCCTGTGATGACAGGCTTGGTCCTGCTCGCTTGCGCATCGGCGGAGCCGCTGAAAGAGAACTGGGCCGCGGCGAATGTCATCGCAGCAGTGCCAAGAAAGCTGCGGCGATCCTGATCGACGGGGTCTGACATGATTGTTCTCCCATAAGGGGCCGGACCGGTAACGCGACCGGCCATCGTCTCGAAATCCCAATCGCGTGATGAGCGCCAACCTGCACCAAAGCAGCGGCGTCCGCCCGTTAGATGTTGTTAGGTGTTGCGAGCGGCTGTATTCGCGATGCACGGCGCACACGAACGCATCGGCGATTTTGAGGACGCCGTGTCTTGCGCTGGAAAGCCGATTACGCCGCTGCCGGCACGCTGGGCTTCGCCAGCGCGCCGGCGACGCGGACGCGGACCCTGAGCGCGTTGCCCGGCAGATAGGCGATCGGCATGTCTTCGACATCGACCGTCTTGAGTGTCTTGCGCTCGGCGCCGGCCTCGACGGCACGGTCTTCGGCAATGCCGCGGGCCGCCGCGATCGCCTCGTCGCGCGACAGCTCGCGAAACACCTGGTCGGCCTCGCCCGAAACCTGTGCGATTGCCGCACCCACCGCATTGGCGCAGTCGCCATGCGGTACACGGACGATCCTGGAAATGCCGGGCAGGCGATCGGGCACCAGAAAAGCACCGCCGCCGACCGCCAAGAGCGGCACGTCGCCGGCCTCGGTCTTCATGCGGTCGATGTCCTCTTCCAGCTTGCGCTGCGCGTCGGACAGCGCGGCGTCGATCAATTGTTTGGGAAGTTTTGCGACGCGCGTGCGGTCGCCGATCTCGACGAGGCCGGCGGCGACGGCAATATCGGTCGCGGTCAGCTGCCTGCCGCCGAACACCAGCGCGTCCGACGTCAGGCGGTAGCCGACGCTGAGCGGACCGACGCGGACCGGATCCCGCGCGACATGGCTGCCGCCGCCAAGCCCGATCGAGAGCAGGTCCGGCATGCGGAACAAGGTGCGCACGCCGCCGACCTCGACCACCGCGTTGGCCTCGCGCGGAAAGCCGTGGCGGAGCTGGCCGATGTCGCTGGTGGTGCCGCCGACATCGACCACCATCGCGTCATCGAGGCCGGAGAGATGCGCGGCGCCGCGCATCGAATTGGTGGCGCCGGAGGCAAAACTCATCACCGGAAAGGCGGTGGCGATCTCGGCCTGCATCACGGTGCCGTCGTTCTGGGTCAGATAGAGCGGCGCCGCGATGCCGCTGTCAGCGATCGCCTGGCGGAAGGCGGCGACCGTGGTGACGGCGAGATCGTTGAGTGCGGCATTCAAGAGTGCGGCGTTCTCGCGTTCGAGCAGGCCGATGCGACCGAGTTCGTGCGAGAGCGTCACCGTGACATCGGGGCAGAGCTCGGCCAGAATGTCGAGCGCCGCGGTTTCATGGCTCGGGTCGAGCGGCGAGAAGCTCGCGGAGATCGCTGCCGCGCCAAGGCCCATGTCGCGGATCTGCCGCGCCGCAGCTTTCAGGCCGGCGACATCGAGCGGCATGAACGGGCGGCCGTCATAATCATGGCCACCTTCCAGCATGAACGTGCAGCCGTTGACGAGGCCGGCGAGATCGGCGGGCCAGTCGCAGAACGGCGGCAGCGACGCGCTGGCCGGCATGCCGATGCGGATCGCGGCGACCTTTTGCAGATGCCGGCGCTGCACGACAGCATTGATGAAATGCGTGGTGCCGATCACCACGGCGTCGACCGATGTGGACGCGGCGGGATTGGCGCGTAGCGCCCGCAACGCATCGAGAATGCCGGAGGTCACGTCAGGCGTGGTCGGACGCTTGACCGAGTGAACGACCTTTTCGTCCGAGATCAGGACGGCGTCGGTGTTGGTGCCACCGACGTCGATGCCGATACGCTTCATGGCATCAGGCTCCTGCCTCAGCGGGGGAGAAGAGGGAGCGGAAGTCGAGGTCGTAGCCGAAGGCGCGGGGGCCGACGAATTCGAGACCGTGCGGTGTCGTCAACACCGCGGGCGCCGGCAGCGCGACGATGGTGACGCGCTGGCCGTAGCGCACGGTCTCGGTGCCGATGCCGTGGCCGTTGACGCTGTCGAGCACGCAGATCAGGTCCGGCGACATCACGATCGGCTCTCTGTCGCGCCAGGCGACGATCCATTCGTTCTGGAACGAGAGTTTCAGCCGGTGGCCGCGATCGGCATCGCTGCCTTCCACGATCGCACTGCCGCGCAAAAATCCTTCCGTGGTGCGGCGCGCGACGTCGACGATCTTGCCCGTGAACATGCTTTTGCCGCCCTCAGCCGCGAGCAGCGCGGCGATCGGATCCTCGTGCCTGCGGTTGGCGGCGTCGACCGCGCGGCCGATGCGGATCGCCTTGGTGGTGGTGAAGTGAATGCCCCAGTCCTTGACCTCGCGGCCGGTGCGCGGCGCCTTGCTGGTCGAGGCGATCGAGCCCATCTCGACACAGATTTTTCGGCTTGCGCGCTCCATCCACTTCCAGCTCGGTACCTTGGTCACCACGGCCTCGATGCCGCGCGGGTCGTAGAGCGTGCAGGGATAGGGACGCAAGTCCCCGATCGCGACCGACGTCATCTGCGCTTCGGGAAAGGCACGGCCCATGCAATCCGCGTCGACCACGGGAATCCCGAGATGAGCGGCTGCCATCAGCGCCTGCATGCCGTTGCCGCCGCCGATCTCGACCGACATCACGGCGCGAAACTTGATGTTGTTGATCTCCTCCTGCATGCGTACAGCGCGCGCGATGTTGCGGCTGTCGGCGAGGCGCTCCTGGCCGACCAGCGGCGCGCCCATGTTGGAGACCACGGCGACCCAGTCGTCGTCGGCAAGGTCGAGCGGCGACATCATCTGTACGCGGTGGCCATCGGCATAGAGTCTGCGTAAATTGAGCAGGCCGAGATAGGGGCTGCCGCCGCCGCCGGTGCCGAGGATCCAGGCGCCGACGGCGAGCGACTCGATGTCGTCGAGGCTGATCGTCCGCAAGGAGGCTTCGTTCACGACACGAGCTCCGCGACGACGCGCGCGGCCGCCGCGATCGCAAGGATCACCGGTCCCGAATAGGACAGCCGCACCCGCGCCTTGTTGGCGCTGGAATAGCTCATGCAATCCATCACCACGAGGTCCGGATGTTTTTCCGCCATCGCCCGCGCCGCGCGATCGACGGCGGCATCGTCCGAGCCGGGGCGCAGCGTGACGCCGACCACATCGAGGCCCTCGCGCCGCCATTTCCGCTCGATCCATGCGGTCTGTTCGGGAAGCGGCGAGAACACCCCGATCCGTCCCCGCGGCAGCACCGCATCGACGATGCGGTGCAGCACCACCGACGGCAGGATCAACAGGCCGACCTTCGACAGGTTGGGAAACCGGCCGGTGCAGGCGAGCATCGTGACTCCGACGCCCTCGTGCTTGAGCTGCGCCAGCTGCAGGCTGGCGCGAAGTTCGATTGCTTTCTTGCTGATCGTGATCGCATCGCCGTTCGGCAGCAGCGTGAACAGCGTGTCGGCGGCGTCCCTCGGCCGGATGGCGTCGATCTCGGTGCGGCTCATGCCGTCCAGCGCACCGCGCAGTTCGATGGCGACATCGGGGGGCACGACGGCAGCAATTTCCGCGGCCACGGCAGGACGCGGGCTCTGCCCGATGACGACCACGCCGAGGCGCGTGTGTTTCAATGGCTTGTTCATGTGATCAGTCCTTCAAGACGACGAGGTCGGCAGGATTCCAATCGAGCTTGACCATCTGCCCTGGCGCGAATACGGCGCCGGTGTTTGGCTGTTGCGCAAGGATGCGATGTCCGCTGTCGAGAGCGATACGATAGAGCACCGCGCCGCCGAGGAAGTTGGTGCTCTCGATGCTGCCGCTGCACACAGAGGCAGCGTGCTCCGTGTCGCCGGACGACAGCCCGATCTTTTCGGGACGCAGCGCCACCGACACCACCCCGCCTCCGGGAGCGGAGGTCGGTAGCGTGAGAATGAGACCGTGGCCGACCGCAAGGCCGAGCCCGGCATTGGTGGCGACCCGTTCGCCGCGAAAGATGTTGGTGTCGCCGATGAAGTCGGCGACGAAGCGGGTCAGCGGCTGGTCGTAGATCTCGACCGGTGTGCCGATCTGCTCGACGCGGCCGCAATTCATCACGGCGATGCGGTCGGACATCGCCAGCGCCTCCTCCTGGTCGTGGGTGACGAACACCAGGGTCAGGCCGAGGCTCTTTTGCAATTGCTTCAGCTCGAACTGCATCTGCTGGCGCAGCTTCTTGTCGAGCGCGCCCAGCGGCTCGTCGCAGAGCAGGACGCGCGGTTCGATTACGATGGCGCGGGCAAGCGCGACGCGCTGCTGCTGGCCGCCAGAGAGTTGCCCGGGACGGCGGTCCTCCAAACCCGACAGTTCGACCATGGCGAGCGCCGCCTTCACCTTGGCTGCAATGGTCTGCTTGTCGATGCCGCGCATCCGCAGGCCGAACGCGACGTTTTCCGCGACCGTACGATGCGGGAACAGCGCATAGTTCTGGAACACCATGCCCATGTCGCGCTTGTGCGCGGGCACGTGGGTGATATCCGCGCCATCGACGCGGATGGCCCCGTCGCTCGGGGTCTCGAAGCCGGCGATGATCCGAAGCGTCGTGGTCTTGCCGCAGCCCGAGGGTCCGAGCAGCGAGAAGAACTCGCCCTGTCGGATGTCGATCTCGATCGTATCGACCGCGCGCACGCCGCCGTCGTAGATCTTGCTGACGCCCGCGATCTCGATGGCCGCGCTCATGCCCGAAAGATCCGGTTGACGCGGGAATCGATCGCGTCCTTCTGCGCGTTGTACCATTTCCAGTCGACCTGGATCAGTTTTGCGACTTTCTCCGGCGTGGTCAGCAGCCTGGCGTCATATTTCGCGTCGAGCTTCACCTTTTTGTTCGCCGGCGAATACCACACGGTTTCCGCGAGCCGCTTCTGCACCTCCGGGCGCAGCATGTAGTTCACATAGGCGTTGGCGAGCTCCTTCACCTTGCTGCCGGGCGTGATGGTCAAGACCTGCTCCAGCGACAGCACGCCTTCGCCGGGCGTGACGAAATCAATCGGCTGGTTCTGCCCGTCATAACGGTAGATGCCGGAATCGTGAATGATGCCGAGGCTGACTTCGCCGGACAGCAACAGCTTTTCCATCGCGCCCGTGAAATCGACCAGCTTGATCGGCTTGAGCTTCTCCAGCGCCGCGTAGGCCGCGTCGAGATCGGTCTGGCCCTTGCCGAACAGCGTGCCGCACATCATCACAAAGGCTTGGCCGAGGCTGTTGACCGGGATCACATAGCCGCCGCGGACGCCGTCATATTTGGCGTCCCACAGCTCCTTCCAGGAGGTGATGCCGGCATAGCCTTTGTCGGTGCGCATCCCAAGTCCGATGGCGCTGGTAAAGATCGAGACGCCGACGATCTTGTCACTGACAGCATAGGGATAGACGTCGGCGAGATTGGGGACGAGTTTTGGATCAATCTTGGGCTCGACCAGGCCCATTTCGGCCGCGGCCCATTGCTCGTTCGAATTGGTGTGCAGCACGTCATAGATCGGCGCGGAGCGCGAGCTCGCCTGCAGCTTTGGCAGGAAGGGCAGCGCGGTGTCGGTTCGGAGCTTGCACTTGAACTCCTTCTCGAAAGCGGGGGCGACTTCGCTGCTCATAATGTCGCCCCATTTGCCGCCCCAGCCGGTGATGTTCAGCACCGGCTCATCGGCGCGGGCGACATGCGGCGCGGCCAGCGCACTGAGGCCGAGTGAGGCACCGAGCGCGAGGACATGGCGGCGGTGCAGGGCTTTCGGCGCAAGCGTCATGGCGAGGTCCTTCCCCTTACAGTTTCACGTAGGCGCGCAGGCCGACGGTGCGGTCGAGCGCGAGGACGACAAGAAAGGCGAGCAGGATCGATACGACCGAAGCGGCACCGATGGTGCCGTCGAGATCGAACTTCAGATAGTTGAACAGCGTGATCGGCAGCGTCTCGTTGCCCGGACTGACCAGGAATAGTGACACGGGGAACTGATCGAAGGAGACGATGAAGGCAAAGATCGCACCGGCCAGCACGCCTGGCTTGACCAGCGGCAGCGTCACCTCGAAGAAGGTGCGGCCCGGACTTGCACCGAGATTGCGCGCGGCTTCTTCAAGGCGCAGGTCGAAATTGTGCAGCACCGCGAGCGTCGTGCGCACCACATAGGGGATCGTGACCAGCGTGTGGCCGGCGACGAGGCCCCAGAGCGGGCGTCCGACGTCGAGCAGCACATAGGCCTGGAACAGCGCGAGGCCGGTGAGAATGGCCGGCAGCATCAGGGGCGACAGCATCACCGCGAGCACGAGCCGTGCCCCCGGCAGGTTGCCTCGCGCGATCGCTAGCGCGGCGCATCCGCCGAGCAGGGTGGCGCAGGCCGTCGTCAGCGCGGCGACCTCTAGACTGAAGCCGAGCGCATGCATGAAGTCGCGCGCTGCAAAGAATTTCTGAAACCAGCGCAGCGAGACGCCGACGGGAGGAAACTGGATGAAGGGCGTCGGGTTGAGTGCGAACACCACGACGATGGCGATCGGCGCCAGAAGGAAGATGAGGACAGCGATGTTGACGGCGAGATAGAGTGCGCGGCCGGGGCGCATCCGCTTCCTTGCGGCGAGCGGTCGGGACTGCGAGGGGGCACGCTGGCGATCGTTTAGGCTCGATCCCGCAGTCAATGCGGCCGAAAAATCTTGCGAAGGCGCACGTGGGGCGAGCGGCGACATCATCGGCCTCACTGCAGATCGCGCTGACCTGAGACCAGGCCGAGCACGCGGTTGTAGGCGACGATGAGGATGAGGGACACCAGCAGCAGCACCATGCCGAGCGCTGCGGCGAGGCCGATGTTGAAATTCGCCGATATC
>Ga0335082_10009698_pt1 | contig 10449 bp, 12 predicted proteins | sample Lox_Sample_41_FD_206718 | JGI IMG/M metagenome (GOLD analysis project Ga0335082, IMG submission 206718) | Soil microbial communities from Loxahatchee National Wildlife Refuge, Florida, United States - Lox_Sample_4.1 | ecosystem: Environmental > Terrestrial > Soil > Wetlands | place: USA...
CAAGGCGAAGAAGGGCGCGTCGCTCGCGTCGCTCGCCGAGTTCGAGAAGAAATATCCGAACAACCACCTCGGCCCCGAGCTCGCCGCCGCGCGCCACGAGCTCTACGTCGCCGCGGTCGCGCGCTTCAAGACGATCGCGGCGAGCGAGAGCCCCGAGCTCGCTTCGTTCGTCGCGCGCCTCGCCAAGCAGCTCGAGACGCGCGGGCCCGAGGTCGCGATGGTCTTCAAGCGCGAGGCGTCGACCGCGCTCACGCAGGCAGACAAGTTCATGGCGCACTTGCCGACGAATCGCGCGTTCGGCCCGACGCAGGTGACCAAGCACTTCGGCGAAGACCCGGATCCGAAGGAGGCCGAGGTCGTCGCCGCGGAGCAAGCCGCGCTCCTCCGGATCTTCTCGCCGGACCTCGTGTCGGTGAAGCAGTCGCCGCCGCTCGACGACGCGGCGCAGGCCGCGCTCGCGGCGAAAGAGCCGCTCCTCGCGGTGCGCTACCGCTTCGGCTGGCTCGGCACCGCGTACCCGAGCTACACGCTCAAGCGCGCCTTCGCGGGCGTGACGGTGAGCGGCGAGGCGACGTTCACGCTCCCCGGCGGCGGCGCGCCGCTCCACACGAAGATCGAGGTGCCGCCGCAGCGGGGCCTCCCGCTCGAGTACAAGGCGCGCCACGAAGGCCTGAGCGCGCCCCCCGCGGACGACGCCGACCCGGATCCGGGCGTATACCGCGCGCAGGACTATCGCGCGCTCGATCACATCGCGACGATCCTCGAGCGATCGATCCTGAAGCCCGCGGAGAAATGAGGTTCGGGGCAGCGCTCGCCGTCGCCGTCCTTGCCTTCGCGCCGCGCGCTCGGGCGGAGGAGCCGTGGACCGACAAAGACCCCGACGTCGCGCCCAAGCGCTACTCGCGCGGCGACTTCGGCTTCCGCGCCGGCGCCGAGTACCGCGCGCAGTGGCTCTACATCCACCCGGTCTCGCTCGCCACCGAGACCGCGCGCAACGTGAGCATCATCCAGCAGCGCCTCCGCCTCGACGCGACCGCCGACTACCAGGACAAAATCCGCGTCGTCTTTTCGTCCGACGTGCTCGACGGCGATCTCTTCGGCGACAACGGCACCTACGGCGGCACGCCCTCGTCGAACGCCGGCACGAGCATCGACGCGAAGAACCCGAACGACACCCGCCCGTGCATCGGCCTGCGCGATCCGAGCCTCGACCCGCTCGACCGCAACTCGTACGGCGTCACGCTCTGCCCGATCAACCCGATCACCGTGCGCCGGCTCTACGGCGAAGCGGTGCTGCCGTTCGGGGTGTTCCGCGTCGGTCGGCAAGCGGTCATCGACGGGATGGGCGTCTTCGCGAGCGACGGCGACGGCCGCCACAACCGCTTCGGCGTCGCGGGCCCCGGCAATTACGTCGACCGCATCCTCTTCGCCACCAAGCCGCTCGAGGCGTTCAAGCCGAAAGACCAGCGCGACACCACGGCGACGCGCGGCCTCTTCGTCGGCATCGCCTACGACCGCGTCGTGAGCGACGACCCGCAGGCGTTCGGCGACGACGTCCATCAGCTCGGCGGCGGCATCCGCCTCCTCGAGCCGAAGCTCGGCCCGCTCCGCGACTTCTACGCGAACGCGTACCTCTCGCACCGCTGGCAGGACGGCGTCTCCGACGTGAGCGGCGCGGGCGCGCGCTTCTACGCGCGCGCGGGCGACTTCCGCTTCGGCTTCGACGCGGCGATGAATTTCGGCTCCACGCGCGAAGTCTCGATGGCCTACCAGAAGATCACCAACGACCCCGTCGTCGATCAGCAGGTCCTCCAAGGCGGCGCGCGCGTGACGCTCCGCTACGACCGCAAGACGTGGGGCGTCTACCTCGAGGGCGACTACGCGTCGGGGAGCGACGACCCGACCTCGCGCGCGACGCTCTCGCAGTTCACGTGGTCGCCCGACACGAACGTGGGCCTGCTCCTCTTCAAGCAAGTCCTCGGCTTCCAGACCGGGCGCGCCGCGGCCGCGGGCGTCGAGCTCTTGCGGCGCCTCGGCGCGACCACGTTCCCCGCGCAGGCGCTCGACACGCAGGGCGCGATGACCAACGCGCTCGTCCTCTTCCCGCAGGCCGACTTCCGTCCGGCGAAAAACTTCCTGATTCGCCCGGGCGTGATGTTCGCGTGGACCGCGGTGCCGCTCATCGACCCGATCCAGTCGCTCCAGAACCACACGAGCGTGAACATCAAGGACGACGAGGTGAACTACGTCGGCGGCAAGCCCGGCCACTTCTACGGCGTCGAGGGCGATCTCCGGCTCGAGTATCGCTTCCTCGATCACTTCATCTTCGACGTCGAGGGCGCCGTCCTCTTCCCCGGCGACGCGCTCCAGGATCAAGACGGCTACGCGGTCACGAGCTGGCTGCTCCAAACGCGGGCGACGTTCTGGCTATGAGGCGCCTCCTCTTGTTCGTCCTCGCGTGCGAGGTGTTCCACGCGCCGCCGGAGCCGTCGCTGCCCGAGGCGCAGAGCGGCCTGCTCGCCGATCCCGCCGCGCCGGTCGTCGTCCAGTTCGATCGGCCCATCGATCCGAGCACGCTCAATCTCGAGATCGCGCGCGACATCGTGAACGACCGCGGCCAGCTCGCCGACGAGCAGGACCCGCCGGGCGATCTCTCGACGCTCTACACGTACGATCCGCTGCGCGGCGACTACGGCGGCACGAGCGTCCTCTCGGACGACGCGACCACGTTCACCATCACGCCCACCGACGCGCTCCCGCTGAGCCCCGCGCTCGTCCTCGTCGTCGAGCCCGGCCTGAAAGACGTCGCGTACGGCGTGCCGACCGTCGCGCGCCGCAAGATCGTCTTTTCGTACCAGCTCGACTTGAAGTGCGACGCGCCCTCGAGCGTGATGCCCGCGCAGGGCAACTACTTCATGCTCATCGACGTGCAGAAGCCGGTCGGCACGCAAGTGAAGCTCTTCGCCACCATCACCGTCGATGGCAGCGGCGAGTTCGACGCGATGTTCTCCAGCGCGACGCGAAACCCCGACCCGAGCCGCTGCAGCCCGGCGTGCCCGACCACCGACGCGTGTCGCACGCTCCCGGGTCCTCCCGCGTGCGTCGCGCCCTCGACCGCGGCCGACACGACCGACGAGTACCCAGACTTCGTGATCAACACGACGTCGAGCGGCTTCTCGTTCGAGGCCAAGGGCTGCGTCGTCGATCAACCGGACGGCACCGCGCTCTTCGTGAACGCGCCCGTCGACGTGTTCGTCTCGAGCCCGAGCGTCACGCTGCGCAACACCAAGCTCACCGCGACGTTCGGTCTCGACGGCCAGGGCGTCCTCCGCGGCGCCGGCGCGCTCACGGCCGACGACGTGCTCCTCGGCACGGCCGAGAGCGGCGCGGGCGCCGGCACGCTGGCCGCGCGGCTCGTGCCCTGAAAAAATTGTACGCTTGGAAGATGCGACGCACTTTGCTTCTCTTCGCCGCGCTCGTCGCGTGCAGCCCCGACACGTTCTCGAGCGACGACGGCGGGGGGACCGACGCGGGCCCGACCGACTCCGCCCCCAACTCGGACGTGATCGTGAGCGGCGACGCAGGCGACGGAGCCGCGCCCGCGGCGTGGCAGCAGGTGTCGAGCTTCCCGGGGTCGGGCGAGACGCTCCACGGCGTCTGGGGCCGCACCGCCAACGACGTGTACGTGGTGGGCGAAGCCGGCAACCTCTACAAGTGGGACGGGAACTGGACCCAGACGGGCACGGGGACGTCGCGGCTCTTGTTCGGCGTCGCGGGCGACGCGATCCACGAGTACATCGTCGGGCAGGGCGGTTTCGAGGACGTCGTTTCTCTCGGCAACCACACCGTCTCGTCCGACGGCGCCGGACAGCCGCTCTACGGCGTCGCCGTGGACGGGAGCGGGACGGGAACCGTGTGGGGCGTCGGTCTCAACAACGCCGTCGTCGCGTACAACGGCACGTCCTGGCAAAATCACTCGGCCCAGTTCGGCTCGGACCGCACGTGCTACGCGGTGTCCAACGACCTCGCCGCGTGCGCCGGCGGATACGTGCGAAACGTCAGCTCGGCCCAAGACATCGACACCCTGGCGGGCAGCGATCTCCTCGGCATCTGGGCCGGCGCCGCCGGCGTCGTCGCCGTCGGAAAGAACGGCAGCGTCGCCGCGATGGACCCGAGCTCGAGCTGGTCACACTGGGAGGCGGGCACCGGAGACCTCACGGCCGTGGTCTGGGAGCAAGGGCGGATCTACGCGACCGGCATCGACGGCAACGTCTACGAAGGCGCGCTCGATTTGACGACGACGCTCGCGTTCGGAGGTTTCCAGGGGACGAAGATCGGCAGCGGCGCGGCGCTCCGCGGCATCGCGGTGACGGGTGACGTCTCCAATCGCTGGGTGTGGGTCGTCGGGGACGCCGGCACCGTCTACCGCAAACATCTGTAGCGTCACGCGCCGAACGCGATGCGGCTCGCCGCCGTGCTGCGCACCACGTCGCCGAACGCGCGCACCTCGGCGAGGCGCGACTCGGGGAGCGGCCCGAGCGCGACGCCGCGCGCGTCCTGCTCGAGCTCTTCGTAGGAGCGCGGGCCGCAGAGGACGACGTCGACGTTCGGGTTGCTGAGCGGAAAGCGGTAGCACTCCTCGGGCGTCATCGCGGGCGCGTCGCCGGCGGGCTCGAGGAGCTTGCCCCAACGCGTCGCCGTGTAGGCGACGATCGCGGGGCGCGCGGCGGGCAAGTCGGCGAAGATCTCCTTCTCCGCGCCGCGGTGCGCGGCGTTGTAGCGGATCATGAGCATGTCGAGCGCGAGCTCGTCGACCAGCCGGCGCGCGAGCTTGCGGTCGTGGATCGACACGCCGAGCATCTTCACGCGGCCCTCTTCTCGGAGCTTGCGCATCGCCGGCCACGTCGCGCCCGTCACGTACCAGTGGTACTGCACCCAGAAGACCTGGAACACGTCGAGCCGGTCGGTGCCGAGGAGCTTGCACTTCTTGTCGAACGCGCTGCGCACGCCGAAGCCGGTCGGCACGTTCGCGCCGCCGGCGATCACCATCTCGTCGCGGTGACCCGACGCGATCAGGCTCCGGAGCCCGTCGCGCATGCCGTCGTCGCGACCGGTGAAGAAGAAATAGTTCACGCCGAGCTCGTGGAACGCGCGCTCGACCCCGTTCGCGTCGATGCCGTACGAGCCGGCGAGCCCGAGCGGGGCGGCGCGCAGTGAACCGAAGGGACGTCGCGTGAGCATCAAAAGCTACCTCCGAGGACGAGACCGGCGCGGTCGGGCCCGACCATCGGCGCCGGATACCAGGATATCGGACCGCGCCGCGCCCACTTCACGTAATGCAACAGCACGGGCATCGCGAACCCGAACGCGAACCCGAGGCTCCCGCCGATGATCACGTCGCTCACGTAGTGCCGGTCGCCGAGCACGCGCAGCATGCCTTCGGTCGTGGCGAGGGCGAGATCGCGGCCGCACGCGACGTCGTCGGCGATGCGGTTTCCGTAGACGTGACCGAAGAGGTGATGCGCGCACGAGAGGCCGGCCGCGGTGAAGGCTTCGTTGATGTGCCCGCTCGGAAACGACGCCGTCGAGCTTCCTTGGCATTCGATGCTCGGCACCGACCCGTCGTTGCGCTGGCAGTCCTGGTAGTACGGGCGCGCGCGGCCGACGGTGTCGTACAGCGTGATGGCGAGGAGCGAGCTCAGCGTGAACGACTCGGCGTCCATCATGAGGAGCTGCCACGCGACGTCCGAGCTGCCGCGGAGGAGCGGCACGACGACCGAGTCGAGCCCCACGCTCAGCGCGACGAGCAGCACGCCCGTCCCGTCGGCGAGCGTCCACACCGCGCGGAGCCCGTCGGGCGAGCGCACGCGCAGGGCGTCTCGCGCGGCGTCGTCGAAGACGATGCCGCCGACCCAGTGGGGCTGCGCCTGATCGGGGAAGGCGAAGTACGCGCCGATGGAGAACGGGGCGACGGCGGTGGTGACGGCGTACTCGACCGGGCGAAAGCGGGGGCGCTCTTCGTCCCAGTGGAGACCCGATGACGGCGTTTTGGCCGAGGTCGATGCGTCTGGCCCCGCACAAGCTGCGCACGCGAGGAGCGCGCAGGCGGCGATTTTGCGGACGACAGAGCCCACGATGCGAGTGGTCGCAAGGGGCGCGCCACGGACGTCAGTCCGCCGCGCAGAACATGGCGCCGAACGTCTTGAAGAAGTCTTCGAACGTCGGCTGCGAGACGCAGGTCGCGTACGTCGGGTCGTTCGCGCAGGTTTGGGCCGCGCTCTCGGACGCGCCGCACGGCCCGGAGCGAGCCGGCACCGCGCAGCTCTCGTACGTGCCGCCGGGGCAGTACGAGCACGCCGCGATCACGCAGCCGTCCCACGCCTCGTACTTCGTGCCGCAGCCGCTCGCGCCGAGATCGCCGTCGAGGAGCGCCATGCAGCCGCCGATGTTCGCTTCGAGCGACGCGCCGTCGTGCCACGCGATCATCGCGCCGTACGTCGTCGAGCCGATCGGCGTCTCCATGCACGATTGGCACGTCGCGTTGGCGGGAACGGCGACGAACGCATTGCACGCGGACGGGCTCTGGTTGGGACCGTGGCAGTCGTCGTAGAGCTCTTGGATTTGCGTCGTCGTGCACGCCGCGCTCGGGGCGCTCGGCGAGATCCACGTGGGCGCATACGCGTCGGGCAGATCCGGGACGCAGCCCGAGCTCCCGTCGGTCGCGTCGAGCACGTCCGGCGTCGCGTCGAGCGGCGACGCTTCCTTCTTCGCGTCGGCCGAGGCGTCGACCCCGCCGTCGGACGCGGCGGTCGTCCCGCCGCACGCGAGGAGACCGAGGGCGAAGACGGCGAGGCGCATGCGACGAGACTAGCTCACTCGCCTGGAACGGACATGAGCGACGTCCCTTCGTGCGCGCGGCCCCAGACTTCGCGACACCGGTCGTCGAACACAGAGCGCGCGGCGGGTATCGCCACGACGAGCGCCGGTGGGAGCATCGCGAAGAGGGCATCGAGCACGCGCTCGGAGATGCCCGCGCACGCCCAGGCGAAGCCGGCCGCGTACTCCGCAACGACGGCGTCGGTCGACGGAAGCGGGAACTCCTTCGCGTCGCGGAGGTACGGGATGACGAGCCGCTCCTCGGCTTCGAGGTGCTCGGCGAGGAGCGCGTCGAGCTCGCTGAGGTCATCCGCGCGCTCGAGCAGTGGGTCGATGGCGCGATGGTCGGCTTCCAGTCGATCGAGCGCGGCACCGAGACGGGGGCGCAGGCTCGGAAAGATTCCGGTGTCTTCGGCGACGTGGTGGTGATGCAGCGTCTCGCGAAACCGTCGCCACTCCTCGGCGAGGACGGCCGCGTCGCGCGTCCGCGCTCGACGGAAGCACGCGAGATCGCGCCGAAACGCGTGGTGCGAGCACAAGAGGGCCGTCGCCATCGAGGCGGACCCGTCGTCGTTCAGGAGCGCGGTACCCATACCGGCTCGACGAACGAGCGCTGGGCCGATCGACATGCGCTAACGTCTTTTCCCATGGCGACACCCGCGGACGTCCTCTCCTACTGGTTCGGCGCGCCGGCGAAGAACGCCGACGAGCTGAAGGCGAAGCTCGCCTTCTGGTTCCGCGGAGGGCCGGAGGTCGACGCGACCATCGCGCGCGAGTTCGGCGCCGAGGTGCGCGCGGCGATCGCGGGCGGGCTCGAGGAGTGGATGGACGAGCCGAAGGGCTGGCTCGCGCTCGTCGTCGTGCTCGATCAGCTCACGCGCAACGTGTTCCGCGGCGACGCGCGCACGCACGCCGGCGACGCGCGCGCGGTGCGCATCACGATGGACGCGCTCGCCGCCGGAAAAATCGCGCCGCTCCCCGTCGAGGAGCGACAGTTCGCGCTGATGCCGCTCCTCCACGCGGAGGACCCCGCGTGTCAGGCGCGCTTCGCGAAAGAGATCCGCGACGTCGTCGCCGCCGCGCCCGACGACTTGAAGAAGGGGTTTTCCGCCGGCGTCGAGCAGTCGGACAAGTACACCGAGATCATCCGCCGCTTCGGCCGCTTCCCGCATCGCAACGCGATCCTCGGTCGCGCGTCGACACCCGAAGAAGAAGAGTTTCTCGCCGTCAACCGCGCCCGATGAGATCGCGCAGGATCGTCCGGTGGCAGCGCGTCTCGTCCGTGCACGCCGACGAGCACAGGAGCGTGACGTTCTCGCCCGACGCGACGCGCGCCGCGAGCGACGCGATCGCCGCGCGCTGCGACTTCATCTCCGCGCGGTAACGCTTCGCGAACTCGCGCCACGAGATCGGCGGCCCGCTCTTGCCGTAGACCGCCGCGTGGAGCTCGCGGCTCGGACCGAGATCGGCGTTCCACGCGTCCCACGTCTCGTCGGCTTTGCGGAGCGCGCGCGGCCGGTACCGGCACACGAGCAGGCGCAGGCCGTCGCCGCGCTGCTTCGGATCGTTCCACCGTCGCGTGCGGACCTCGCCTCGCTTCGCCATGCGTGAGCGTAGCCCACAGATGAGCTCTTTGGAGTAGTCTGCCCAGGCCGTGCGCTTCGCCGCCTCGATCTGCGCCTTGTCGCTCGCGTGCTCCGGCGCGGCGGAATCGGACGACGCGGGCGCCGACGCGGACGCCTCGGTCTCGCCGGGCGACGCCGCGGCCGCGGACGCGACGGACGCGGGCCCCTGCCCCGCCGGCATGGCGCTCGTGACGACGCCCGACGCGGGCGACGTGTGCATCGATCGCTGGGAGGGCGCCCTCGTGGAGCGCGCGCCCGACGGCGGCGAGAGCGCGTGGCCGTTCTACGATCCGGTCGACGGCGTGGACGCGAGCCTCCGCGCGGTCCCGGCCGACGGCATCTACCCGCAGGGCTACATCAGCCAAGTTCAAGCGACGGCCGCGTGCGCCGCGTCGGGCAAGCGTCTGTGCACGCTCGCCGAGTGGACCGCCGCCTGCCGCGGCCAGCCCGAGCACGACTACGTCTACCCGTACGGCGACACCTACGACCCGAGCGCGTGCAACGAAGGCCGCGAGAGCCCCATCGTGCGCCTCTTCGGCACGGACGCGAGCTACGACAACGCCGAGCTCGACGACCCGGCGTGCGATCAGCTCGACGCCGGCCTCGCGCGCGGCGGCTCCTTCGCGAAGTGCGTGAGCTTCTACGGCGCGTTCGACATGCACGGCAACTTGCACGAGTGGATCGACGACTCGCCCGATCCGAACGACGGGACCAAGGGCAGCTTCATGGGCGGCTACTTCGTCGACGCGAAGATCAACGGCCCGGGCTGCGAGTACCGAACGACCGCGCACGCGAAGACCTACCACGACTACTCGACGGGCTTTCGCTGCTGCGCGGATGTATCTTCGTCCCCATGAATCCGTACCAGATCGATCCCGCCGCAGCGCGCGCGAAGGACGAAGGCGATCTGAACCTGCTCGGGACGCTCCACTACGTGTGGACCGGGCTCCTCGGGTGCACGACGATCGCGGTCGTTCTCTATTTCGTCGGCATCGCCGGGTTCATCGCGAACGCGCCGAGCGGGCCGCACGGCCATCCGCACGATCAAGAGGTCGTCGCCGGCGTGATGGTCGTGTTCGGCATCGTGATGGCGGCGGTCCTCGTTCCGCTCATCGTGCTCCACCTCCTCGCCGCCGCGGGGCTGCGCAAGCGCACGCGATACACGCTCGTGCTCGTCATGTCGGGCTTCACGTGCTTGAGCTTTCCGCTCGGGACGGGTCTCGGGATCTGGACGATCATGGTGCTCATGCGGCCGGGCGTGAAAGCGCTCTTCGGCCAGCGATGACCGCGGCGACGCCGTGTGCTCAAGGCGCGACGTCGACCTCGACGCGCCCGTCGTCGACGCGCGCCCCCGCGTCCGCGCCGCCTGTCTCGATGCGCGACGCCAGCACGCCGTGATCGAGGAGCATCCGTCGGACGCGCTCCGCGCGGCCCGGCGCGGCGGACGCGTCGGGCGCCTCACCACTCGGCGCGCCGGGGACGAGACGCACGACCGCGCCCTCGAGCGGTCCGACGCTCACGCAGCGCGCGACTTGGAGCAATAGGTCCTCGTCCTCGGGCACGAGCGCGTTCGGATCGAACCAGTAACGCGTCGTGTCGCCGATGCGATCGAATCGCAGATGACACGTGCGCATGAGCACGGCCGAGATGCGGAGGTTCGGCGTCAGGCCCGCGACTTCGGGCGCGAGCTCGGCCCCGCTCGTGTGCGTCATCCCCACGGGCCACTCGTTTCGCGCCTCGCCGCGCGCGCACGCGACGGCGAACGGCACAGCGAGCACGAGAGCACGCACGCGACGCGAGGTTGCACCCCGCGTGCCGCGCTACCTCGACTGCAGGTACTTGGTGAGCCCGTCGGCGGTGCTGACGAGGTTCGGCTTGATCTTCGAGATGAGAAGCTCCTCGACCGCCTTCGCGACCTTGCCCGACAAGAACCCCGGAATGCCCTTCA
>Ga0335082_10009699_pt1 | contig 10449 bp, 12 predicted proteins | sample Lox_Sample_41_FD_206718 | JGI IMG/M metagenome (GOLD analysis project Ga0335082, IMG submission 206718) | Soil microbial communities from Loxahatchee National Wildlife Refuge, Florida, United States - Lox_Sample_4.1 | ecosystem: Environmental > Terrestrial > Soil > Wetlands | place: USA...
ACCGGAGCGGCGGGAGCCTCGGGCGGGGCCGGCGCGGCGGCCGGCGCGGCCACCTCGGCCTTCGGCGGCGCGGGGGGCGGGGGCGGCTCGGCCACCGCCGGCGCAGCCGGGACGGGCTCGGCCAGGGGCGCCTCGGCGGCCGGGGCCGCCGACGCTCCGTTCCCTGCCGGATGCGCCTCGGCCCCGGGACCCTTGCGGCGGACGACGAACCCCTTGGCCGCCACCGGAGCCGGCGCCGCCCGCGGACGCCGCTTCTCGACGATGCGCTGCACCGCCGCGGTGGCCTGGTCGTCCTCGAGCGAGCTGGAGTGGCTCTTGACGTCGTAGCCCAGCGCCGTCAGCTCGGTGACCACCTCGCGGTTGTCGAGCTCGATGCCGAAGGCCTTGAGCTCCTTCGCGATTTCATGAACGCGCTTCTTCGACATAGGTCCTGTGGTCGCCTTCTACCGCACTCGTCGTTCACCAGCACAGCCCGTCAAGACTTCGCCGCTCCGAGCGCTGCTTCCAGCGCGGGGAGGTCGATGCTCTGCGCCCGGCCGCGGAAGGCCCGCTCCAGCGCCCTCCGCTTCACCGCGGCCCTGAGGCACCCCACCCCGCACAGGTAGGCACCCCGGCCGGTCTGGCGCTTCGCTTCGTCCAGCTGCGCTCTTCCCTCGCTCGACAGGCAGAGCCGCTGCAGCGCTGTCTTGGGGCGCTTGGCCCCGCATCCGATGCAGGTGCGCTCCGGGACGCTCTCCCGCGGAGCCATGGTGCGCCCGCCCTGTGGGGGCCTAGCCCTCCTCCCCTTGCCCGCCCGGAGCAGTGGCCAGGGCCGGCATCGCCGCGCGCTCGGCGTCGAGCTCGGTGCGGAGCTTCGCCTCCTCGAGCAGGTAGGACTCGGCGGCGCTCTTCAGCTGCCGCGCCTTCTTGATGCCCACGCCGGGGACGTCGCCGAGCTTGGCCAGATCCTTCTCGTTGGCCACGTCCTCCACCGTCTTGTAGCCGCTCACCAACAGCGCCTCGATGGTCTTCTCGCTCATGCCCCGCACCCGGGCCAGGCGCTCGTTCTGGGTGAGCTCGTCCGGGTGCCGGCGGGCCTCGATCAGCCGCTGCTGCTCGCGCTCGTACTCCATGCGGGACAGCTCGGCGGCGTCGTCCACCATCTGCTTGCTCGCCTGCTCCTGCATGGCCGGGATGCGGGCCACGTCCAGCCCCGGGATCTGGGCCAGCACCTCCGGGCTCGCCTCGGCCACGTCCTTCGCCTGCCGGAAGCCGTGGGCATAGAGGGTCTCGATGAGCAGCTCGGTCACCCCGGGCAGGGCCCCCAGCGAGCGATTGGCGAACTCGCGCATCTCCCGGACCCGGCTCTCGCTGTTGATGTCCAGCTTCCAGCCGGTGAGCTGGGCGGCCAGCCGGACGTTCTGACCGCGCCTCCCGATGGCCAGGCTGAGCTGGTCGTCGGGGACGATGAGCTCCATGGCGTGGTTGGCCTCGTCGATGATCACCCGCGACACCTCGGCCGGGGCGAGCGCCGAGCAGACGAAGCGGGCCGGATCCTCGTCCCAGGGGACGATGTCAATCTTCTCCCCGCGCAGCTCCTGGACCACCGCCTGGACGCGCGAGCCCTTCATCCCCACGCAGGCCCCCACCGGGTCCACGTCCGCATCGCGGCTGCTGACGGCGATCTTCGCCCGCCCGCCCGGCTCGCGGGCCGCGGCCTCGATGACCACGATGCCCTCGGCGATCTCCGGGACCTCCATCTCGAAGAGCTTGGTGAGGAGGTTGACCGAGGCGCGGCTGAGGATGATTTGCGGCCCCTTGGACTCGCGCAGCACGTCCAGCACGAAGGCCTGGACGCGATCCCCGGCCCGGTAGGTCTCCCGCGGCACCTGCTCCCGCACCGGGAGGACGGCCTCGGCGCGGCCCAGGTCGACGATGATGTTCCCGCGCTCGAACCGCCGGGCGATCCCGGTGACGATCTCGTTCTTGCGGTCCTTGTACTCGTTGAAGACGTTCTCCCGCTCCGCGTCGCGGGTGCGCTGGAGGATGACCTGCTTGGCGGTCTGGGCGGCGATGCGGCCGAAGCCGCGCCGGAAGGTCTTCAGCTTCAGGATGTCCCCGTACTGGTCGTCCTGGGCCTTGGCCTCCGGGGCGTCCTCGTCCCGGTAGAAGATCTGGAAGACCAGCTCGTCCCCGGGCTCCACCTCCATCCCCTTCTTGCGGGCCTCGTCCAGGGCCAACTGGTTCACCCCCTGGGCGGGATCGGTGATCTCCTCGACCACGGTCACCGCTTGGAAGAGCTCGACCACGCCCTTCTCGGTGTCGTACTTGGCCTCCAGATTGCGGTCCTGGCCGAAGTGCTTCTTGGCCGCGGTCTGCATCGCATCCTCGAGCGTGGCCACCAGGATGCTCTTGTCGATGCCCTTGTCCTTGGCCACCTGCTCCAGGATCAGGTTCAGGTTCACCACCGGGTTGGCTGCTGCGCTGCTCGTGGCCATGTCTCGCTCGTCCCTAGAACTCGAATTCCAGATTCGCCTTCGCCACGTCCCGGAAGGGGATGTGGAAGGCCTCGCCACCCTCGACGTGGACGGTCACCCCGTCGTCGGCCACCGCCTCCAGGACCCCGGTGAAGCTCTTCCGCCCCGGCTGGCCGATGGGCCCGTAGGTCTTCACCTTCACCCGCCGGCCCAGGACCCGGCGGAATTGCTCCGCCGTGCGCAGGGGACGGTTGACCCCGGGGCTACTCACCTCGAGCTGGTAGGCGCCCGGGACCACCTCGTCGACGTCGAGGACGGTCTCCACCGCGTGGGAGACGCGGGCGCAGTCTTCGAGGCCCACCCCGCCCTCCCGCGCGAGCGGGTCACGCCCCGGGCGGTCGATGGACAGCCGCAGGATCCAGCCCCCCGGCTCGCGCAGGTACTCCACGTCCACGAGGTCGAAGCCCTCGCCGCGCACCAGGGGCTCCGCCACGCGCGCCGCGCGCTCGGCCACCGACGCCTTGTGGGGAACCTCGGACATGGCAGAAGGGGTCCAGAAACGAAAAAAGCGGGCACAAATGGCCCACTTTTCGAGGGTGAATCGAAAAATGTGGAGGCCCTCGGTACCACACGGCTCCTGAGCGTGTAAAGGCACGCAGACCTGCCCACCAGGCGGGCATGGACGCCCCTCGGGACCCCGGCCAGGCCCGCTGACGCATCGCGGCGAAGCGACCTGTGCCATCCTCGGCAGGGATGCCGCTCATCGCCGCCGTCCAGATGGCCTCCGGGGCCGACAAGGCACAGAACCTGGCCACCGCCGAGCGGCTCGTCCGCCGGGCCGCGGAGCGCGGCGCGGTGCTCGTCGGGCTCCCGGAGAACGTCGCCTGGATGGGCCCGGAGGCGGAGCGCACCTCGGCCGCCGAGCCCCTCGACGGGCCCACCCTGGCCCACTTCGCCGCCCTGGCCAGGAGCCTCGGCATCCACCTGCTCGCCGGCAGCGTCCTCGAGTCGGGCGCGCCGGGCGGAAGGCTCCACAACACCAGCGTCCTCTTCGGCCCGGCCGGGGAGCGGCTGGCCGTGTATCGGAAAATGCACCTCTTCGACGTCGAGGTCGGGGACGGCCAGACCTACCGCGAGTCCGAGGCGGTGGCGCCCGGTTCCGAGGTGGTCCTGGCCGAGACCCCCCTTGGGCGGATCGGCCTGTCCATCTGCTACGACCTGCGCTTTCCCGAGCTCTACCGCGCGCTCTCCGCCCGGGGGGCGGTGGTCCTCACCGTGCCCAGCGCCTTCACCCTGGCCACCGGCAAGGACCACTGGGAGGTCCTCCTCCGGGCCCGGGCCATCGAGAACCAGGCCTACGTGCTCGCGCCGGCGCAGGGCGGGCGCCACCCGGGGGACCGGCTCACCTACGGGCACGCGCTCGTCGCCGACCCGTGGGGGCTGGTGGTGGCCCGCGCCTCGGAGGGCGAGGGGGTGGCCGTCGCCGAGATGGACCCTTCGCTCCTCGACCGGGTGCGCGGCCGGCTGCCCGCCCTCAAGCACCGCCGGCTGTGAGCGGCTGCGCGGGCGGGCGGACACCTACACCCCGGGGCGGGAGCGGCCCCGAAAGGGATCCGCGCTCGGCGTCAAGGTAGAGTCGATGGCCGTACCACCCCGGACAGCCGGCACCTGCACCCGTCGGGACGACACATGGCTCTGTGCCTCACGCTGCTCGCGGCGGGCGCCGCCTGCCGGAAGTCGTCGCCTTCCGGCGCCCCGCCGGACGCGGCTCCGGAGGCCCCGGCTCGCGCCACCCTGCAGCAGCTCAAGGGCCCGGTCTCGGTGAAGCGTGCCGCCGCCGATGACTGGACGGTGGCCCGGGAGGGGATGGCCCTCCTGGAAAACGACACGGTGCGCACCGGGACCAGCGCCTCGGCCCTGCTCCGCTTCCCCAACGGCTCCTCGGTCCTCGTCGGCGAGGACGCGCTGATCGGCATCGCCGAGACGCGGGGCGCTCCCGGACGGGACCGGACCGACCTCACCGTCCGGCGCGGCACGGTGGACGCCACCCTCGACCGGCCCGCCACCCAGGACCTGAGCGTCGGCACCCCGTCCGCCACGGTGCGCGCCGGCCGGGAGATCGTCTTCCAGTGAGCCCCCTGGCCCTCGTCCTCGTCCTCCTCGGGACGGCGCCCGCCGACGAGGCGGTGGTGCAGCCGGGCGAGACGCTGGCCGACGTCGCCCGGCGCATGCTGGGGAGCAGCGAGGCGGCGAGCGAGCTGCGGGCCATCAACCATCTCGATTCCGACCGCGTCTCGCCCGGGACCCACCTCTTGCTTCCCGGGCCGGAGCGGAACCGGGCGGTGAGCGCCATCGCCTCGGCCAAGAGCGCCGTCCGCCAGGCCAAGGCCGGGGCGGCCCGCACCGAGGCCTCCGAGCGGCTGGCCGATGCCGAGCGCTCGCTGGCCGCGGCACGCTACGGGGAGGCGGCCGCCCAGGCGGACGGCGCCTGGAAGCTCGTCTCTCAGCGGCCCGACGACCCGTCCCGCTTCGCCGTCCAGGTGGGGGACGACGGCGCCACCCGGGTGCGGGTCGATTCCGGCGTCCCGGTGCGCGTCGAGGCCGAGGGGCGCACCCGCGCCGTCAGCCCGGGGGAGTCGGTGCTCGTCCGCCGCGGCGAGGCGCCGGGCGTCCCCACCCCGGAGGGCGCCGCCGTGGCCACCGCTGCGCTCGAGGCGCCGGTGCTCCTCTCCCCCGCGGCCGACGTCCGGCTGGCGCTGGACCCGAAGGGCAAGGGCGTCGGGCCGCTGCGGCTCGCCTGGCGGCCGGTCTCCGGCGCCCGGGGTTACCTGGTGGAGCTCAAGGGGACGGCGAGCCAGACGGTGCGCACCGCGCGGGCCGAGGTCAGCCTCCCGGCGATGCCCACCGGGGCCTACCGCTGGAGCGTGCGCGCCATCGGGCTGGAGGGCGCGCTCGGCCCGGCCTCGGAGCGCGCCCTGGAGCTGTCCACGAGCACCATCCGCCTCGACGTGCAGGAGCCGAGCTGGAAGTGAAGCTCTTCAACGCCATCTTCCTGCTCATGCTCCTGGTGGGGGTGGTGTCCACCGCCACCGTCGGGCTGCTCGTGCTCTCCGACACCCGGGAGCTTCTCACCCGCGACGCGCAGGAGCTGTCCGGCGAGCGGGTGAAGCAGCTGCGGCTGAAGACCGAGCGCACCCTGGAGGAGCCGGTGCGCGCGGTGCTCGGGCTGTCGCGCATCCCCGGCTTCTTTTCCCTGCCCCTGGCCGAGCAGCGGGCCCAGGTGGCCTCGGTGCTCACCCAGCGGCGGGACGTGACGGCCATCACCGCCTTCGACGTCCGCCGGGAACGGGTGAGCGGGCTGCAGGCCTTCGCCTTCAAGGACGTGCCTCCCACCGAGGTGGCGGAGCACGGGGCGCGCGCCCGGGCCCTGCTCGAGGGCATCACCGCCGTCCGCTACGCCGACCCGGTGGCCCGGCCGGGGCGGCCGCCCACGGTGACGGTGGCCCTCCCGGTGGGAAGCCCGGTGCGGGGCTACCTGGCCGCCGAGGTCTCCCTGGGAGGGCTCCAGGCGACGGTGGAGGACCAGCGGGTGGGCTCGAGCGGGTTCGCCTACGTCGTCGACGGGCGTGGGCTGCTCGTGGCCGGCCCGCGGGGGCGCTTCCCTCCCGGCGCCGACCTCTCCCAGCGCCCGGCGGTGGCCAGCCTCCTGGCCACGCTCGCCCACCACCCGGAGCCGGAGCTCTTCCGGGTGGGAAACTTCGGGACCGGCGAGGACCGGGTGGTGGGCGCCTACGCCGTGGTCCCCGGGCCGCTGTGGGGGGTGGTGAGCGAGCAGCCCCTCGATGCCGCCTACACCCAGGTCCGGTCGATGCAGCGGCGCATCCTGCTCGGCTTCTTGGCCGCGGTCACCGTGGCCCTGGCCCTGGCCCTGCTCTTCTCGCGCGGGTTGACCCGGCCCCTGAAGCGCTTCGTGGCCTCGGCGCGGGACATCGGCCGGGGCCGCTTCGGGACCCAGGTGGAGCTCAAGAGCCGGAACGAGCTGGGGGACCTGGCCCGCACCTTCAACGAGATGAGCCAGCAGCTGCTCAGCTACGACAAGGAGAACAAGGGCCTCTACCAGAGCCTGGAACAGGGGTACTTGGAGACCATCCTCGCCCTGGCCAACAGCATCGACAGCAAGGACGCCTACACCCGCGGCCACAGCCAGCGGGTGGGGGACATCTCCGCCGCCATCGGCCGCGAGATGGGCCTGCCCGAGGCGGAGGTCAAGCTCCTGCGCTACTCGGGCATCCTCCATGACATCGGGAAGATCGGCATCATCGACTCCATCCTCTGCAAGCAGGAGCAGCTCACCCAGGACGAGATGGCCGTGATGCGCGAGCATCCGGTGATCGGCGCCTCCATCGTCGAGCCGGTCACCTTTCTCGGGGCGGCGCGGGCGGCGGTGAAGAGCCACCACGAGAAATGGAACGGCACCGGCTATCCGGACGGGTTGAAGGGAGAGGAGATCCCCCTCGTGGCCCGCATCGTCGGCTGCGCCGACACCTGGGACGCCTGCACCACCACCCGCCCCTACCAGCGCGCCATGTCCGTCCCGGTGGCCCTGGGCATCATGGAGAAGCTGCGCGGCGTGGCGCTCGACCCAGCGGTGGTGGACGCGCTCCGGCGGGTGCTCGACAAGCGGGGAGGCACCTCCGAGCCAGCGCCCGGCCCGGTCCAGCTGGCATCGTGAGACTCCGGGCCGCCATCGCTCTCTTGCTCGGCGCAACGCTGGGCTGCAACGGGGCAGTGCTCGTCGGCGAGCCCTCGCCGGCCGTGCCGCCGCGCATCCCACCACCGGTGACGGTGGTCATCGAGCCCTTCTTCGACAGCTCACAGTGGAAGCTGGAGACCCAGCTCTACGACGCCACCGTGCTCGCGCCGCCGGGAGCGGCCTACGGACCGGGGTATCCCGGCTACTACGGCTCGCCCTACGGGCCGTACGGCATGTACCCCACCGACGTCACGGTGGCCACCACCATCCCGGTGAAGAACGTCTGGAACCGCATCGACGTGCTGGCCGCGGAGCACGCCCAGGTGCTGGCCGCGGTGGCACGGATGCGTCCCGGCTGGGTGGTGCGCAGCACCGGCGCCCTGCACACCACCCTCACCGGGCCGGTGAAGGTGGTCCGGGTGGTGGTGGGCGAATCCACGGTGGTGGACAGCGACCGCAGCTACAAGACCATCGCCTTCGGGTTCGGGATCATCATCTGGCCGCTGCTCCTCCTGCAGATCGGCGGCATCGACGAGACCCAGCGGGTCTACGGCCTGCTCGACCTCTACCAGGCCGAGGCGGCCGACCTCCGGCCCCGGCTGGTGCGCTACCCCACCCAGCCGGACTTCGCGGTGAACACGCAAGGGCTGCCGGCGTACCCCCAGCCGTTCGGGCTGGAGATCTCCTACAACGAGGGCGTGGCCGGAAGTCAGTCGGCCCACGACACGACGCTCATCCAGGGCTTCGTCCAGCGCCTATCGGTGGCCATCGTCGCGCTGGTGGAGGGGGTGCCGCCCGGCGCTCCGGCTCCGGCCGCGGGGGCCCGGCCGCCATGAGCTTCTGGGACCGGATCAAGCCGAGCACGCCTCCCCCCGCCGCCCTGCACCTCGAGGTGGGAGAGGGGGGACGCTTCCTGCGGCTGTCCTGGGACGACGGCGTGCGCACCGCCGTCTCGGCGCTCACCCTCCGCCAGCAGTGCCCCTGCGCCGCCTGCGTGGACGAGTGGACGCACCGCCGGACGCTGGATGCCTCCTCGGTCCCCCCGGACGTCACCCTGGTCGAGGTCCAGCCGGCGGGGAACTACGCCCTGCACCTGCACTTCAGCGACCGGCACACCACCGGCATCTTCAACTGGTCGACGCTCCGGGACCTCTCCGAGCGCTTCCCGCTCGCCTCGCCCCAGGGGGAGCGATGAGCCACCCGGACAAGGACGACGAGCGCTTCACCTTCACCGGTCCGAGCCTCGACGCCGAGGGCAAGCTGGTCCAGCGCTCTCCGGCCGCGGAGCGGATGCAGCGCATCGAGCGGGCCGCCCCGCTGCCGCCGCAGCGGCCGGCGGCCCTGGAGCTGGAGGAGCGCCCGGCGCGCGCCGACACCGACTACGTGGCGCCGCCCCCGCCGCCGCCGGTGCGCATCCCGACCCAGATTCCGCGGCTCCTCATCGCCACCCTGCTCGTCGGGGCGCTGGCCGTGGGCGGCTACCTCGTCCGCGGGCGGCTCAAGCCCCAGCGTCCGATCCCCTCGCCGGTGGTGCTCATCACCAGCGAGCCGCCGGGGGCGGTGGTGCGCATCGAGGGAGCCGAGGTCGGCACCACCCCCTGGGCGGCGGACAACGCCTGGGGGCCGGGGGCGGTGCGCGTCGAGGTGAGCCGCCCCGGCTACCGGACCTGGACCGGCACCTTCGGGGGAGGCGCTCCGGCGCGGCTCGAGGTCCGGCTCCAGAAGCGCTGAGGCGAACGCCTCACTTCACCACGCGCAGGTGGCCGCGGGTCCGGGGCGGCGACGTCTCCTGGTCGTCGCCCGCGGCGGCGTCCCGGGGGACGCCCAAGAGCTGTGCCCGGGGCTTGCCCGGCACCGTCCGCGGAGAGGCGGCGCGCGTCAGCTCGGGGGGCATGTCCTCGGGGAACATCCAGAACTCGCGGCTGGCGTGGCTGGTGATGGCGAAGACCGAGCTCCAGGGGATGGCCACGGTGAAGCGTGCGCCGGAGAAGCTGAGGGTGCTGCGGAGCCCCCACTCGCCCACCGACAGGTCGGAGGGCTCGAAGCGGTAGGAGAGGTTGAGCCGGAGATGGGGCTCGCAGCGGAGCGCCGGGGGGACGACCACGCCCGGGCGACGGGCGTCTAGGTGGATCATCACCATCCCCCGGTCGAGCGCCGAGAGGAGGCGGTCCTTCTTCTCCGGAGTCCTGTCGTCCATGGGCTCGCTGCCCCTTCGACTAACGCCGACGCAGGTGTCGATCCAGCTCTCGCTGGGTCTCCCGCTGCTTGATGTCCTCCCGGCGGTCCTCGTGCGTCTTGCCCTTGACCAGGCCGAGGCGCACCTTGGCCAGGCCGCCCTTGAAGTAAAGCACGAGTGGAACGATGGAATAACCTCGTTCCCGCACCTTGGCCGACCAGCGGTCCAGCTCCGCCCGGTGAAGGAGGAGCTTCCGGGGACGGGTGGGCTCGTGGGGGAAGAGGACGGCCGCGGCGTAGGGGGCGATGCGCAGATTGTGCAGGAAGAGCTCGCCCCCCCGGGGCAAGGCGTACCCATCGGACATCTGGACCGCACCGGCCCGGAGGCTCTTCACCTCGCTCCCGACAAGGGCCAGCCCCGCCTCCAGGGTCTCCTCCACGGCGTAGTCGGCGCGCGCCCGCCGGTTGGTGGCGATGACCTTCTCCCCGCCCCGGGCGGTCCTGGAAGCCGGCGGGTGCACGGTTCAGCCGAGGGCGAGGTTGTCGATGAGCCGGGTGGCGCCGACGAAGGCGGCGACGAGCAGCCGGGCGGGGCGCTCCAGCCGGGAGAGGGGGCGGAGGGTGGCGGCGTCCACCACCTCGACGTAGTCCTCGCGCACCTCCGAGCGGCGGAGCGCCTCGCGTACCCGGGCGGCCAGCTCGGCCGCATCGCGCTCCCCGGCCTGGAATCTCCCCCGGGCGGCCTCCAGGCCGCGCCAGAGGGCGAGGGCCCGCACCCGTTCCGCCGGCGCGAGGTAGGCGTTGCGGGAGCTCATCGCCAGCCCGTCCGGCTCGCGGACGATGGGCATCCCCACCACCTCCACGCCGAGGTGGAGGTCCTCCGCCAGGCGCCGGACGACGAGCAGCTGCTGGTAGTCCTTCTCACCGAAGAGGGCGAGGTGCGGCCGGGCGAGGGCGAAGAGCTGGGTCACCACCGTGGCCACCCCCCGGAAGTGCCCCGGACGGCGGTCCCCGCACAGGCCCCGGGACAGCTCCGTCACCTCGACGAAGGTCTGGTGCCCGGGC
>Ga0335082_10009700_pt1 | contig 10449 bp, 9 predicted proteins | sample Lox_Sample_41_FD_206718 | JGI IMG/M metagenome (GOLD analysis project Ga0335082, IMG submission 206718) | Soil microbial communities from Loxahatchee National Wildlife Refuge, Florida, United States - Lox_Sample_4.1 | ecosystem: Environmental > Terrestrial > Soil > Wetlands | place: USA: Florida...
ATCGAAAGGAGCAACTCGTGGTCCGAGCCGGCGTGGAGTCCCAGGCCGGTGTGCAGGAGCGCCGCCCAGGTGCTGAACCCGGGCTTGGAGAGCCCGCTCAGTCCCTGCTCGATGTGCGGATCCTGGGGCTGCCCCGACGCCGTGTCGGAGCGATACCGGCCGACCACGATCGCCGCCAGATACTGGACGATTGTCTCGGCCAGATCCCTGAGGCCTTCGTGGAGCTGAAACGCCTGCTCGGGCGCGGCGCCGCGCATCGCGTGCCGCGCGTAGGAGGCGGCAAGCGGATAGGGGAGCCGGCTGGTGACGGGCGAGTCGCCGGTCTCGGTTGGCCCGAGGCCCCTGGCCTTCAGACCCGCGACCAGCTGCCGCACGATGTCGGACGGCCGCTGGGGGTCCATGGTCACGGCGACGATCGTGCCCAAGGCCTGCTTCCAGCCCGGCTTCACCTTCTTGACGTCTTCCCAAGTGAAGTTCAGCAGCACCGGCAGGAGGATCCTGCCGCTCTCGTAGGCGTTCGCGACTTCGTTGGATACTTGGAAGGACTTCACCGACTCGGGCGAGATGATCAGGATCAGGGCCTTGGACCTGTTGATCTCCCTGAAGACGACCTCGAGGTAATCAGTGCCGGCCACCTGGTCACGCGTGAAATACCAGGCGGTGTACCCTTCCTCCTCGAGCGCGTCGGCGATCGCCTTTGCGACAAGGGCATCCTCTGCGACATAGCTGACGAAGATATCGCTCATGGCGCGAGGCCGCGGCGAGCCGCGATGATACGCGACTCGCCTCCTTGTGGCCGTGACACCGGTCGTTCCAATGGCTACGAAGGCGTCGCGCTGCGTCTTGTCAAGAGCGGTTACGAGTAGAAACGTCGCCATTGCCCGGCTCCACCGACCGCTTGACCGGCGCCCGCATTCCCTGCATACGGAAGAAGGTGGCAGGGTCTCGATCGGGTACTGCCGGTCCCGCATCGTCGATCGGTGCGGCGAAGGGCGGACCTGGAGCGATCCGATGGGCTGCGACATCCACATGTACGTCGAGCGACGGGTGCACGGCCGATGGCAGGCCGTGTCTGATCCGCAGCAGCCGGAGTGCCCCGATGCGTACCACGGCTGGTTCTGCGGCGACCGGAGCTACCGGTTGTTCGCCATCCTCGCCGATGTCAGGAACTACGACGGACTGGTTCCGATCTCGCAGCCCCGAGGGTTGCCCAAGAACGTCTCCAAGCCGATCCGTCGCCTGGCGGCGGGTGACGTGGACTGCCATTCGTTCACGTGGCTCGGCGTGCAGGAACTGCTGGACTTCGATTGGGACGAACCCGCTGGGGAAATGACCCGGTGCGTTCCTCCGGAGGAGGTCGTAGCATTCCAGAGATCGGGGACGAAACCACTCAACACCGCGCTGGTCAGTGTCGGATGGGAATCGCTGACCTGGGACGTGACCTACCGCGACTGCGCGCCGGGCTTCCTGGAGGAGCTGGAGAAGCTGCGCGCGTTGGCGGAGCCGCGAGACCTGAGGCTGGTTTTCTGGTTCGACAATTGAGGGGCACGCAGGCGAGCCGGGCGCGCATCTGCCCCCTGGCCACGCAGCCGGACGAGGCCCGCCTCACTCCGGCCTTGGCGCTCCACGTGCTGAACGAGCAGATCGGCGCCAACGGGTGGCCGATCGAAGTCCGCCTCGCCGTGCAGTGGATCTTCCTCCGCCAGAAGAGCTTCGAGCTCAGCGCCTTCGGTGACGCCCCGAAGCGCGACCGGCTCCTCGGGAAGTGGATCGTGGATGTGGAGGTAGAGCCCGTCCTCGGTGCGGTGGCGCGGGTCCTTCCCGTCGTCGGGAGCGGCACCATTCGTCTCGCCAAGTTCAGCAACGTGTTCAACGTCCCGCGCGCGAAGCCGATCATCGTGGCGTACTGCCTGGACAGGGACGACGCCGTCCGGGCGGCATTGGAAGCCCTCGGCTGGCACCCGCGCTTCAAGTTCAACCGCGAGACGTTCGCCGAATTCCGAGCGACGGCGAGGAAGCAGGACACCGGGGATCGAGTGGAGCGATAGTGGAGTCGGAAGGGCGCACGGTGGTCGCGACCCGCGTCACGACGGACCGCTGAGGGCCCATGGCCGGCGACGTCTTCATCAGCTATGCGACCGCGCAACGCCCCTTGGCCGAGCAGCTGCGGACGGTCCTCAACGGGGCGGGGCTCTCGAGTTGGCTGGCCCCGGATGACGTCCCGGCCAGCGCCGACTACGCCGAAGCGATCCTCACCGCGATCAACGGGTCGCGCCTGGTGCTGCTGGTGCTCAGTGTCGCCGCGTGCGCCTCCCCGCACGTGCTGCGGGAAGTCGAGCGGGCGGTCAGCAAGCGGGTCCCGGTGCTGGCGATCCGCGTTGAACAGCTCACGCTCACCGCGAGCCTTGAGTACTTCCTCAGCGCCTCGCAGTGGTTCGACGCCACCGCGGCTCCGCTGCCGACGCACGGGGACGCGATCGTGGCCCTGGCCAAGGCCATTCTCTCGGGCACGCCGGCCGCCGCCGCGGGGTCGTCGGGAGGTCCGGATCGCCTGGAGCTGCACGTCGGACAGCAGTCCGTGTTCGATCTGCCGGTGAACGCCCTGTGCATCTCGCGCGGAGGGCTCGAGAGCTTCGGGCGCGCGCACGGCGTCACGTGGGTGGAGCGCGCGGTCCGCCTGGGCGACACCCGCGTGACCGTGGCGGAGGTCCAGGGTGCCCGGCGCTGTCCGCTGGTGATGTTGTACCCGGACTGGATCCGCAGCCGCATCAGCGAAGAAGTGTTCCGAACCGCCGTCTATGACGCGCTGGCGGTCGCGCAGCGTGAAGGCGCGACGGCGGTCGCCGTGGCGCCGACCGGCAAGACGCACGGTTTCTCGAGGCTGCTCGCGCTTCGCAGCACCCTCGACGCGTGGGCCGACTACCTGACCACGTCCCGAGGCGGGATCGCCGCGACGATCGGCACGCTCTATTTCACCGTCACCGAGACGACGGACGCGAAGTACGAGCTGGGCGTGCTCTCCGCAGAGCTGGAGCGTTGCTTCGCCCGCGGAGCGTTCGCGGAGCGCTACGGTCTGGCCGATCTCCGCCTGGATCGTGCGCGGCTGACCATCGATGCTGCGCTGGCGCGCCGGGCACGCACTCCGTGAGCATCGCAGCGGCCTGTTTCTCCCCGGATGGGAAGACCTTGGTCACGGCCAGTCTGGAGGGGGTCCTCGCTCAGTGGGATGCCGACACGGGTAGGCGCTTGCGCGTCTTGTTGGATCCCCAGGGAATCGACGATGCGCCGGCCCCCTCGGCCTACTCCGTCGTCGACGGTCGTCGGGTCGACGCCGGATTCCGACTGGAGCGCCTGAGTGAATGCATGCGCGGGTCACCGCTCCGTTCCGTCTGCCTGTCTGCCGACGGCGCGTACCTCGCCGTAGGTGCGGCCAACGGTGCCGTCGTGGTTTGGAGCGTGGAGCGCAGCAGCGAGTGCATGAGTTGGCTCGCCCATGAGGCAGAGGTCACCGCGCTGGACATCTCGCCGGACGGGCGCTGGCTGGTGGCCGGGTCAGCGAAGCAGCCGGGACCGACGCTGCGGGTCTGGAGCCTGTCGGGGAGCTGGCCCGTCATGGGGAAGGAAGTCCTCGCCGACGGCTGGCACGGCTACGGGGTGTGGTCCGCGTGCTTCTCTCCGGACAGTCGTTTCCTGGTGGCGGGCGGCAGGGCCAACGCCGCCGAAACCGGCCCCATGATCTACGACGTCGAAACTGGGGAGCGGGTGGGCGACCTGTTCAATGACGTCGTCCCATCACTGCATTACTCCCCCGACGGAAAGGTCATCGCCACCGGAGACAGTTTCGGAACGGTCAGCATCTGGGATGCGGAGACCAGGACGCGGCTGCGGCGCGTCAGGGCTCACGGCGCCATGGTGTCGGCGCTGCAGTTCTCGCCCGATGGCCGGCGACTGGCGTCAGGCAGCCGTGATGGAGAGGTGAAGATCCTGGATTCCGGCAGGGGCGATCAAGTGGAAAAGCACTCGGTTGCGGGAGCCGTCCTCGCCGTGCGCATCTCCCCCGATGAGCGAGCCCTGTTTGTCGCCGAGGCTGCGGATGACGCCAGCCAACCCCGGATCCATCGTCTGGCGCGGATGCGCTAGACGGTCCGGTTCCAGTAGCGCAGCAAGCCTTCGTCATTCCGGAACGTGAGCGGATGGCTCTCCAGATCGTCGCGGCCGATCCACGCCGCAGCGCTGGACTCGGGGTTCAGCACGAGCGTTCCCGCCGTGCGGCACTCGAAATACAGGTTGATGCAGTGCATCCCTCCTGCTGCGAGCGGCAGGCTGTCCTGATAGAAGAGGAACCGGGCGCTCTCGCACCGCAGCGCCGTCTCCTCCCGCAGCTCCTTCGCCACCGCCTGGTCCGCCGTCTCGCCGTAGTCCACCTTGCCGCCCGGCAGGCACCAAGCGCCCTCCCCGTACGCGGTGCGGGCACGCCGGAGAATGAGCACCCGGCCTCGGTCGTCCGGGATGATCAGCCTGACGACCGGCACCGGGCGTGGCGGCGCGGCATCGGGCGTCATGCGACCGCTCCTGCCGGCGCTGGATTCCGGCGGACCGCCAGCCCGACCTGCGCGAGGAACTCCGGGATCTTCCGCACCGTCTGGCGGTCCAGCTCGCGGATGTCGTCGGGCAGATCCGCCCAGGCGACGAGGTAGGGGCTGAGCCTCAGGTCCTCGTCTCGCGTCTCGCCCCATCGCCAGCCCTCGAGCAGCCGCTCGGCGTTGTACCGGCCGTGTTCCATCTCGGCGAGCCGCTCGACCTCTCCGCGCGAGAACGGGGCGCCGCCCTCGCCCGCGCCGGCCCGCCCAAGGCTGCAGCCAATGTCCCGCAGCTTCTCCACGATGTGCCTGGCCTGGGCCCGGTTCGACTCCCTGAGGTCCTCGTCGAGCTTGTCCCAGTCCCGCAGGCCGCGGTTCGCCGGCTTCACGCTCTCGGCTCTCGTGACTCGGTACTGCTCGTGAATGGCCCGGGCGATGGTCTCGCACTCGTCGGCAGGCAGGGCACCGGGGCACGAGCCGAGGAACGCGCGCACCGTCTGCACGTCGGCGGGCAGCACGATCAGGCGGGACGTCGCCCAGTGACGGTCGGCCGCGATGCGGGCGGCCGCGCCGCCACTGCCTGCTACCACACCGACCGAGGCGCCGAGGCCCAGGGCGATCTGGTACTCCGCGGCAGCGATGGCTCCGCCACCGACACCGAGCACGCGGACTTCGGCTGGGCGGACCCCCGAGGCGACGAGATCCGCCCAGTACTGGAGCGGCTCGAGCGGCGAGAAGCCCGTGCCGTCCGTCGCCCGCAACTCCCGGTAACGAGCGGGATCCCGGTCCACCGTCACGCCGGGCGGCACCACGCCCGGAACGTATCCGCAGGTGAAGATCCGCTCGCCCCGGCGCTGCGCCGCGTCCCCGACGACCTCGCAGACCCCGGAGGTCGTGCCGCCCGAGATGAGCGTTCCGTCGAAGCCTGCCAGCGCCTCGGCGAGCAGTGCGTACGCACCGGGGCGGTCGCCTCCATCGGCGGTGCCCCCGGCCACGATGCAGACAGGACGCCGAATCTCCTGACGCCCCGGGCTGGCGAGCCGGCACGCGCGCTCGACGGCGGCAGGCGAACCGAACCGCGCCGCCATGCCCACGACCAAGAGGCGGCGGACCCACTCCGCGCCCTCCAGGCCCGGGCTCGCCGCGGCCAGCCGCTCGATCGAGCGGCGCGACGTCTCGAGCATCCACTCGGCCGTACTCAGATCCACGGCCTTGGCATACGCCGCGAGGCCAGCGTGGGGATCACCGAGCAGCAGGTGGAATCGCCCCAGACTCGTGCAGGCCCACGGGAGGTTGATGCCGGCCGCGATGTGCGCTTCGCATCGCTCGGCCGCCATCCGGATCAGCGGCTGCGCGGTGTCGAGGATCGGGATGCCGCGCTGCAGCTCGCACTCGAGGTAGTTGCCGAGCGCGTAGGGGTCGGCCGGGTCCCGCTGGAACGCCGCGCGGTACAGCGCGCGCACGCGCTCCTCGTCCATTCCCTTGTACGTGCCGGCCAGGGAGCAGAGGGCGTCGACGCTGCCCTCGTCCCCGGCGCCGGCGATCTCCAGGTAGTGCTGTCCGGTCCGGTACTCCGCGCTTCCCGGCGCGTGCGCCTTGCACAGCGCCACGCCGAGGTCGCACAGAATCGCCGGCGCCGCGGCCTCGGGGCGTCCCGCGTCCACGTGGCGCGACAGCACCGCAATCGCCGTCGGCCAGTCTTCCCGGGTCATGGCCAGCTTGCCCAGGCGGGCGGCAAGACCCCGATTGCCCGGGTCGTGCTCGAGGATCGCCCGGAGCAGGTCCATCTCCTGCTGCAGCTTCTCTCCGGACAGATGCTTCCCGTAGCTGGTGGCGTACTCGCGCAGCCGGGTCTCGATGCGCGAGAAGATCTGGTCCACCTCCTCGAGCGCCGCGGCCGCGCTGGCCAGCTCGCGCAGCCACGCCGTGGGCAGTGTGAAGGCCCCCTTGTAGGTGAGGTCGTGCCCGAAGTCGGCGTAGGCGTGCTCGACCAGCGTGCGGAGCTGCACCTCCGCCTTCAGGCCGAGAACCTCGCCCGGGATCGGCACGCCGTAGTCGTGGTCCGGGAGGAACGAGACGATGTAGTGCACGGATCGGTACCCGAACTCGGCCGGCTTGAGCCGCTCGCTCGCGTCCACGCTGTTGGCCCGGTCGATCTCGAAGCTGCGCTCGACGAACCGGCAGAAGCGGTCCACCTCCGAGCGGGTGTGCATGATGACGCGGGCGCCGCACAGATCGGTCAGTTGGCTGACGGGGCACGCGTACTTCCCCCGCTTGCGCATCGCCTTCTCGGCGAAGCTGGCCATGGACTTCTCGCGCGACTGGACGATGGCCAGCGGCGCGATCTCCTGCGCGCCACGACGGAGGACGGCGGCGAGGACGTCGGCATACGTGCGGTAATGGGGACGGAGTTTCTCGTACTTGGCGACTTGATCGGCGAGCCAGGCACGATCATCGGCGAGGCGGGAAGCGCTCATCGGGCTTCTCCTGCACGTCCGACCACGGCCGCCCGCGGACGCCGACGGCCCGGGCGCGTGCGGGTCCACAATGGCACCGGAATCACCGCGGCGCAACACGCGCGGGCATCTATCCCGATTCCCGAATCGCTGCTATTGTAGCGCGAGCTTGAGTCCTTTGCCCTCCGATCGCACGGAGGAGGCCGCTATGGCACAGGGACGAAGCGCAGCTCCCATCTTCCAGCAGGTTCTCGCCCGGCAGCACGTCGAAGCGTTCCTCAACCGCCGCGACAAGTACGCCGCGTTCGCCTACGCGCGGACGATCGAGCCCGTGTTCCTGAACCGGGCCGAGGTCTTCGCCGCCGTGGGGCGCGCCTCTCCGACCGCGCGGTTCGCGGTGGACCGCGTGGTCGAGGGTTACGCCTGCGCGCTGCAGCCGCAGCAGGTCAAGTCGCTATGAACTTCGAGCCGGAGGCGCAGGCCGCGGTGGATGCGGCGAAGCGGTCCGTCGCGGACGGCGCCAAGCTGGACGCGATGACGCTGCTCGCCGCGCTCTACTACGGTTCCGGTCTCAACGATCGGTACCCTCAGCTGTCGCGCTGTCTCGAACGGCCGGTGGAGCGGCGCAAGCGGACGCCGTCCGCGGTCGAGATCGACGAGACACTGCAGATCGTGCTGGACGACCTGGTCGACGACAAACCCGTCAGTGCGGCGAGTCTGTCGGCAGCGCTGCTCGAGAACGCAGCCGTGCAACACCGCTTCACGGAAGGCGGCGTGCAGGAGTCGGAGGTCGCGGCCGTGCTGGCCGGCCTGGCCGGGGGCGGCGGCGCCGAGCCGCCGGCGACGGTCTCGACCTGGCGGAGCTCGCGGGAGCGCGAGGAGGCGCTGGCGGCGCTCAGCTCGTTCGGCCGGGCGCTGACGGTCACGGAGCCTCCCCACCGGGGCGCGGCGCAGATGGAGAAGCCGCTGCTGTCGTTGATCCGCACGTTGTGCAAGATGCGGCGGCGGAACGCGCTGATCCTCGGCCAGCCGGGGACCGGGAAGTCGGCGCTGGTCTACGAGCTCGCGCGCCGGCTGGTGCGGGGCGACGCGTCGCTCCCGGCGCGCATCCGCGACCTGGACATCTTCGAGCTGTCACCGGCCTTCTTGCGCTCGGGCGCCGGCATCGTCGGCCAGTACGAGGAGCGCGTGAAGACCCTGATCCAGACGCTCACCGCCCACCCCAGGATCGTGCTGTTCGTGGACGAGATTCACTCCTTTCTGCAGAGCAGCATGCACGAGCGCGGGCCGTTTTCAGACTCGAACGAGACGTTCAAGGCCGCCCTGGGACACGGGGACTTCGCCTGCATCGGCTGCACGACGACCGCCGAGTACCGCTTCTTCATGGAGCGCGACCGCGCCCTGGCGCGCCGCTTCAGCATCATCAACCTCGAGCCGCCGACACCGGAGGAGGCGGTGCGGATCCTCGAATCGCGTCGGCCCGCGGTGGTGAAGTACTACGAGCCGCTGCGCATCCCCGATGCCATCCTGACGCGGGCGGTCGAGCTGTCCGAGCAGTACCTCCCCAGCCGCTTCCAGCCGGACAAGTCCATCCAGCTGCTCGATGAAGCGTGCGCCTACTGCGTCGCCCTGGATCCCCCGCTGGAGGAGGTGACCGAGGCCGCGCTGTGGAGCGGCCTGGAGGACATCATCGGCCATGGCATCGCGCGCTCCGGCGTCGTCACCGAGGCGGACCTGCTGGCGCAGCTGCGGGCCAGGATCATCGGCCAGGACGAGGTGCTGTGCGAGATCGTCCGCGCCTTCGTGGCCGGACTGGGAGGCTGGAGCAAGGGCTCGCGCCCCCGCGGCGTGTACTTCTTCGCCGGCCCCACCGGCGTGGGCAAGACCGAGACGGCCGTGCTGCTCGCCAAGGTGCTCGGCGGCGGCCGGGAGTCGCTGCTGCGCGTCGACTGCAACACCCTGCAGGGCGGTCACGACGCCTCGCCCGCCCTGAACATCCTGCTGGGCCCGCCTCCAGGCTACGTGGGCTACGTGCGCGGCCAGGGCGGGGCGCTCTCGCGCATCCGCGACAACCCGGAATGCGTGGTGCTGTTCGACGAGATCGAGAAAGCGCACCCCGGGGTCGGGAAGACGCTGCTGCAGGTCCTCGACACGGGCCAGGTGGACGACAACGACGGGAACCGCCTCGATTTCCGCCGCGCCTACATCGTGTTCACCAGCAACGCGGGCTGCGTCTACGACCGCGAGGCCCACGTCGGCTTCGACCACGCCGCCGAGACCGCGCGCGAGCCGGCGGGCCCCACCGTGAACCTGGACGCCGTGAGGGCCGAACTGCGGCGGGCGGGCTACGGGGAGGAATTCTTCGGACGCATCGGTCACTGGTTCTGCTTCCGGGCCCTCGATGCGGCGGCGATCGCCCGGGTGGTCGAGCTGCAGCTGCAGCGGCTGCGCGAGATGGCGGGGCAGCGGAAGCTCGAGCTGGACTGGGATCCCGGGATCGTCGCCCACCTCAGCGCGCGGTGGCAGCCGCGGTTCGGCGTGCGCCACATGACCTCCATCCTTCGGAACCGCATCGAGGAACAGCTCGGCGTGGCCGGCGCCCAGGGCGAGCTGAAGGGCGTGAGCAGGATTCACCTGCGCCTGATCTCCACGGCCGACTCCGCGCAGCCGCCGGAGCTCGTCGGACTGGCGACGCGCGAGCTGTGCGGAGACACGCTGTTCGTCAACCTGGCCTGACGGAAGGGAGAGCGCACGACCATGGCCCTGACGCGCGCGGAGTTGGAGAAACTGCTCGATGGTGCCGACGTGCGGTACCTGGTTCCTCCGAAGCGGGACGACGCGGTGATGATCTGGTGGCAGGGCGCGAACGGGCAGTACCAGTTCGTGATCGTGCTCGACCTGAACGGCACATTCCTGCAGATGCGCACGATCGGCTACCTGAACTGTCCGGCTGGCCACAAGCACCTGACGGAGGTGCTGAAGGTCCTCGGCGCCGTGAACTTCCAGCTTCGCCTCGTGAAGCTCGGCTGGGATCCCTCCGACGGAGAGATCATGCTGTACGCCGACATGTGGGTGATGGACGGGAAGGTCACGCAGGAGCAGTTCACGCGGATGCTGCACAACTTCGTCCCGACCCTGGACGCCTGCTACAGCCGCATCACCAAGACCATGGAGACCGGGACCGATCCCGGGCAAGGGGAGCCCGATCCGCTGCGCCGGCTGCGCGAGATGCTTGAGGAGGCGGCACGGCGTGCCGGAGCGGAGGGCGGCCAGGCGTCAGACAAGGACAAGGCCAAGAAGGAGCGGGAGAAGGTCACCAAGCTCTGAGCGGAGCGGGCGCCCCGGCTGGGCCGCTTCGGCCCTAGGCGTCGTCGCTCAGGCCGGAAACCCGTCGTCGGGGCGGCCGTCTGCGA
>Ga0335082_10009701_pt1 | contig 10448 bp, 7 predicted proteins | sample Lox_Sample_41_FD_206718 | JGI IMG/M metagenome (GOLD analysis project Ga0335082, IMG submission 206718) | Soil microbial communities from Loxahatchee National Wildlife Refuge, Florida, United States - Lox_Sample_4.1 | ecosystem: Environmental > Terrestrial > Soil > Wetlands | place: USA: Florida...
CCTGAGCGGGGCGATGCCCTGCTTTTTCGTGTCGAAGGCGGAGGTTGATAATTGGCCCTTCTTCGGGAAGGCCGCCCGCAGCGGCGGCACCCTCTTCATCGATCGTTCGAGCATTGCCAGCGCCGGAAGAGTCGCCGAGATGATCAGCGAGCGGCTCAGGCTCGCGGTACCCGTCCTCCTCTTCCCAGAGGGCACGAGCACGGATGGCACGACAGTTCTGCGATTCCATTCGCGTTTGTTCGAGCCTGCGGTTGCGGCCGGCGCACCCATTACTGCCGCGTCTGTCCGTTACTCGATGGAAGACGGCACCCCGGAGAGAGAGCTCTGCTGGTTTGGTGACGACACATTCTTTCCTCACCTCGTGAAGACCCTGAAAAGCGCGAGAATCTCGGCGGAGGTCCGGTTTGGCGAAGCACGCACCTATACCGATCGACGAGTTGCCGCGGACAGGACGCGTGACGAGGTTGTTGCGATGCGAGCCACCGGAAGCACCGTGGAAGAAAAGAGCGCACTGACGATTTGATTCTGAGCCTATTTGCGGCCCATCAGGTCCTGCAACCGGAAAGGCATGCGGCTATTGCCTGGATTCTGGGCCCGGGGCGGCCGTCGATCCACGCACTACAAGGCTGGTGGAGACGAGGAACTCATGCTTCTGGCCTGGCTTGTTCGGTTCCTCGGCCTGCTGGCGAAGAGCCTCAAATGCGGCGCGAGCAAGGTCGGTTCGCGAGAGACGAATCGTGGTGAGCGGCGGCAACGTGAACTCGGCGAAGTCGATGTCGTCGAGACCGATGACGGAGAGATCCTGCGGGACGCGTAAGCCCTGAAGATAGGCGGCACGGAGAACACCGATTGCCGTCATATCGTTCGAGCAGAGCAGTGCAGTAGGCCGCGACGGGAGCGACTGCAGTTTGCTAAAGCCGACGACCCCGCCTTTGAGAGTGTGGTCGCATTCGATAATCCATTTTTTCTGGAGGGGAAGTCCGGCGGCCTGCCCCGCCGCCTGGAAGTCATTCTCACGGGTGACGGCTGAGTGCAACTTGTGCGGCCCGGCCAGGTATCCGATCTTCTTGTGCCCGAGCTGAACGAGGTGATCGACGGCAGCACGAATGCCGGTGGAGTAGTCCAGAAGAATCGTGCTCGCCTTCGGGTCATTGAGCTTGAATTCCGCAAGTACGATCGGAATGTCGCGGAAGGCGAGCTGGTCAAGGACCGGCTCCTCTTCGCCGAAGGTGAGCACGGCGACGCCATCAACTTTACGCTCGAGCATTCTGCGGACGCAGGTCGTCAGAACGGCGGGGTCGCTGTTTGAGGAACTGACCAGGATTTCGTATCCATTGGCCACCGCGATTTCTTCGAAGCTCTGAATGAGTTCGGGGAAGAACGGGTTTGTGATGTTCTCGACGATGATGCCGAACAGGCGGCTCCGGCCCGAGACCAGGGTTCGCGCGTGGGTATTTGGAAAGTAGTTGAGGTGTTCGATTGCCTGCCAGACGCGTTTGGAGAGCTTTTCGCTTACAACTGGCGAGCCATTAATTGTCCGGGAGACCGTGGCAATAGACACCTTGGCGAGCGCAGCAACGGCGCGGATGTCCGGAGTCTTGTCAACGGGCTTGCGTGTTCCTTTTCGAGCCACGATCCGATCCTTACAGAATTGTGAAAGATAATGATAGCGATGTTACCCCAAAAACCTCGAAAGGTTTAATGACAAGCTTTTGTGACCATCAGACGTGAACTGAGAATCGGGGTCAGGATCTCTCTGAGATGAAGAGCCGCAGGTCACGCAAGTTCAGGCCTGTTGGCCCTGTCACGACAGCGTCTCCCAGCGCTGTGAAGAGCGGACAGGAATTGAAGGTACTCAAGGACAATTCGGGATCGAAGCCAAATGCGACGGCGCGAGCTATGGTCGTTGGATCGGCGACCGCACCAGCATTTTGGGTATTACCGTCGATGCCGTCCGAGCCTGCACTCAGCACGGTCAACATTTCACCGGTGTAATGGGCCAGATCGAGGGCACAGGCCAGCGCAAGTTGTTGATTGCGTCCGCCGGCGCCAGGAGCGCGGTCCATCGATACGGTCACTTCGCCGGCGGAGATTAGACAGAACCGCCGGTGATTCCCGCGCAGATCATGGAATCGGTCGAGGAGATAGCGCGCTGCATCCGCGTAGTCCCAGTCGTCGCAGGAATTGTCGACCGCAACGAAATAGCCTGCCTTTTGAGCAAGCGCCCGCGCATTTTCCACCAGGTCGTGGGTTGAAAGCAGAATTTCAAAAACTGAGTCCCGGAAGGCTTCATCCTCGCCGGTCATCGAAAGCGCTGAGGTCATTCGCCTTGGCTGCAGACCTTCGTTGCGCGACGGCTTGGGAAAGAAGGGCGGGCGCCATCTCTTGTTGCCGGGAGATTCGGGCAAATCCGCGCGCTCAAAAAAGGCGCGGACCGAAGAGGGCAGCCTTCTCGCGAGGTCATACCGCTCGAGAATCTCGTGCACGTTGTCCGCCGTGGAGTGGTCCGGAGACGATGGCCCCGAGGAGAGTGCGTCCAGGGTGCGAAGCGGAACATCGGGCAGAAGTAACGAGACCTTAAGCGATTCAGGTGCTGCCATGGCGAGGCGCCCGGCCTTTACGGCTGAAAAGTGCTTGCGAAGGGTGTTGATTTCGTTGATGGGTGCGCCGCACGCGATCAGGGACTCGTGAAAGGCAATCGTGTCTTCAAGGCTGATTTTGGGGTCCAGAGGCAGATCAAACATGGCCGATCCCCCACCCGAAATCAGGAAGAAGATGAGCGTGTCTTTTCGAGCCTTCTTCAGCATGGCGAGGGCAGCGCGGCCGGCCGCAAAAGAGTCCTCATTGGGCAGCGGATGGCCCCCTTCGAAGTAGCGAAAACGCCAATTTCTCTTTTCCGGCAGGTACTTTGAGCAACAGATTCCGCGCAGTCCTTTGCGCCGCTTCATCCGTTGGAGAAGAACCTCAAGCATCGGCCCCGCGGCCTTACCGAGTGCGATAACAAAGATCCGCTTGAATTGCGACAGGTTGATCGTCTCCGGACCACTTCCATCCGACAGCAGTCTTTCGAGCGTGTTGCCCTCAAAACGAATACGCCGGTCAAAAGCGGAGCCGATGTTGCAGGCATCGAGCGCTCCTGTGAAGAGCTCGGTTGCCGTGGCATGGAGAAAGTCAAGAGCGGAGTCGCTCGCGGGAGTCATTGCACGTGCTCCTTCAGCCACCCGGAGAGTGACTTCTGCATTGCTTCAATCTGACCTGAAAACGAGTGATCGGCGCCGGGAACGAACACGAGTGTTTTAGGATTTCCGGCCGATTCCACCACCTGCTCCAACTCCGCCCGCGGCGCAAAGCGATCGGCATCTCCGCTGAGAAACAGCTTGGGCAATGTACAGCCGGACAGAAATGGATACTGAAGAGAATGACCGAATGACCGGGTGGGCAGACCCAGTGCAACAATCGCCCGCAGGTTTGCGCGTGGGGAACGACGAAGCGAAGGATCACAACAGGCGTTCAATGCCATGGCAGCCCCAAAACTGAAGCCGACTAGAACGATTGGAAGCTTATACTCGGCCTCGAGCCACTCGAGAGCCGCAACAACATCGCCGGTCTCGGCCTTACCCTCGTGCGTTCCTTCACTGAGGCCCGCTCCACGGAAGTTGAAGCGCAGAACCGGCCACCGCAGGCCCCACTCAGGCGCATTTATCGCTTTCATTGCGTGATAAGCGACCTTGTTGTGCATTGTTCCGCCCGCGAGAGGGTGCGGATGACAGACGAGGGCTGCACAGGGCGCTTCAGAAGCCCCATTGTTGACGAGAGCCTCAAGCCGGCCCGCCGGCCCATCCAGATGAACGGCGCGCACCGTGGAGACTTCCGGGTCGCGAAGCGGTTCCGAAAGGGTCGGACTGGACATCATTCCACGCCCTATTTTACGCCTTTGGCGCAGCTGGGTGATGGCGAATCTCCCCTGAAGTAAATCGCTCAACCGGCCAGTCGACTCTGACGGCGAATTCCGCATCGGGTTTCCGGATTCATTCTGCTCAGCGCTTGGGAATGAGGTGCGCCCGCTAAGGTATTCTGGCAACAAGATGAACGAAGGTCAGGCACTCGATCCTATCGGGCTAACGCGAGCTCTGTGCGAGATCGAATCCACCACTTACCACGAGGGAGCCGTTGGAGATTTTCTCGCGGAGTTTCTTGCAAGCCGAGGATGGGAGGTAGAAAAGACACCGGTACCGCAGCCGCCGGAGAGTGCGAACGCCGACCCTCGCTGGAATGTGTATGCCGGCATCTCGGGGAAAAAGCCCGACCTGGTGTTTTCAACTCACTTGGACACTGTGCCCCCGTACATTCCTTTCAGTGAGGACGAGGAGTTCATGCATGGGCGCGGGGTTTCGGATGCCAAGGGAATTATCGCGGCCCAGGTTGCAGCGGGAGAGGCGCTAAGGAGCGACGGCTACAGCGTGGGTCTGCTGTTTGTATCGGGCGAGGAGCGGGACTCCGCCGGAGCAAAGGTCGCCAATCTCTCGCCGAAGGGCAGTCGATTTCTGATCAACGGCGAGCCGACCGACAACCGGTTGGCCCTGGCGAGCAAAGGTGCGCTGCGGGCGGTATTCAGATCGACAGGCAAGATGGCCCACTCGGCCTATCCGGAACTCGGCGACAGCGCGGTGCACAAGCTCGTGGAGGTACTTGGGAGACTGCTGGGGCTCTCGTTGCCCGAGACAGAAGACGTTGGGCCCAGCACACTCAACATCGGCCAGATCGACGGCGGTTATGCGCCGAATGTGATCGCGGACAAGGCGGAGGCGCAAGTCCTTGTGCGACTCGTGGGAGATTCCGCGCCGGTTCGCGCAGCTCTAATGGAAGCTGCTGCGGGTCTTGCTCAGGTCGATTTCACCCTGGAGATTCCGTTTGTGCGGCTTCGCGCGGTGCCGGGACTGCCAACGATGATTGCCAAGTTTACGACTGATATTCCGCAACTCAGCAATTGGGGCGAACCGCTGCTGATTGGTCCGGGCTCGATTCACGTGGCCCACACGCCCTTTGAGAAACTTGCCAAAAGAGAACTGAAGGAAGCTGTAGAGCTTTACATCCAGGTAGGGAAGCGGTTGCTGAACTGAGTCTCAAGTCATGAGTTGCCTGGGATAGATATTGTCTCGGACCGTCATTGCATTGGAGGAGCTTTTTGATGAGCAGCATTTATGAGATTCCCGTTCAAAAGATCAACGGAGAAGCCGCATCGCTCGCTGAGTTCAAGGGCAAGGCAGTGCTTATTGTGAACGTGGCCTCAAAGTGCGGACTGACGCCGCAATATGAGGGCCTGGAGAACCTTTACGAGCAATATCGCGGACAGGGACTGGTGGTTGCAGGGTTTCCTGCGAACGATTTCAAAAGCCAGGAGCCCGGGACCAATGACGAGATCCAGTCTTTCTGTACGACGAACTATGGCGTCAGGTTCCCGATGTTCAGCAAGATCACGGTCGTGGGTGCAAACAAGCATCCTCTGTATTCGGCACTGATCGCATCTCAACCGAAGGCCATCAGTGTTACGGAGGTGCCATTTCGAGAGAAGCTGAAAGGGTACGGGATCGAGACAAACGCAGATCCCGAGATTCTCTGGAACTTTGAGAAATTCCTCGTGGGTCGTGATGGGACGGTTGTGAAGCGGTTTGCTCCCGATACTGCTCCTGATGCACCAGAATTGATCGGAGCGATTCAGGCGGAACTCGCAAAGAACTAGCTCGAAGATTTGCTTGCTTCGCCAGACGGTCTCGGCTCACTCAGCATCGAGTCCAGCGGAAAGAAGAGCCGGAAGACGGTCCCGTGTCCGCGTTTGCTGCGCACGCTAATGGTGGCGTGATGCTTGTCCAGGATTCCCTTGGACACCCAAAGTCCAAGACCGGTTCCTGCCTCGCCTTTAGTCGTGACAAACGGGTGGAAGAGGCGGTCGAACATGTAGTTGTCCATGCCGCCTCCGCTGTCGGCAATGGTGACGCGCACTCCTTTACGCCCGCCATTGTCGTTAACCGGCCGAATGGCGACAATGAGCCGTCCTTTCTCCGACATCGCATCGATTGCGTTCGAGACAAGATTGGTGAATACCTGCTGGATCTCACCAGGCAGGCACAGAATCGGCGGGGCGGGCCGGTAGCGGCGTTCCACACGCATGTTAAAGAGCCGGATGGAGGGATCGTGGAAGTAGACCACGGAGTCAACCACCTCATCCAGTGCAGTCAGAGTGGGGGCCGTGCGCTGGCGATAGAACTTGAGGCTCCGCGCGGTTATGTGCGAGAGACGCTGCAACTCCTTGTCTGCAACCTCCAGCAAGTCCTTTGATGTTTCAGAAAGACCTTGATCGGTCTTGGCGAGGAAGAGGAGGTTGGTTACGGCCTCAAGCGGGTTGTTGATTTCGTGCGCAATGCTTGCGGCTAGTCTGCCTGCGGCGGCGAGTTGCTCTGAGCGGCGGAGCGCTTGCTCGGTCTTGCGAGCTTCAGTAGTGTTCCGCAGATACATGATGAGTCCCTCGCCCGGCCGAGGATAGACGTAGAAGTGCCACCATGTCTCTTCCGATTCTGTCTGGAAGTACTGTTCGAAATTCGTCGGTATACGTTGTTCCATTGCTCGCCGGATCGTTGCTTCGACCTCAGTGCCAAGCAGAATCGGATAGAGGTCCCAAAGGACCTCGCCGATATGGGGCATGCTCATCTCTGAGACCAGCCTGACCGCCGCAGAATTCATGTACGTGATGCGGTAATCCGAATCAAGCGTCGCGATCGAGTCAGGGATGTGTTCAAGGACTTCCCAGGCGAACTGCTTTACGTCGTACGCCTCGGCGTTTGTGATGCCGGCGGCGATTTGTCCGGCGATGAGATCGAGAAAGCCCGCATAGCTGGCATCGAGCTGGCGATATGGATTGAGCCCCGCGATGAAAATGCCGGCCGGTCCGTCCTGTCCCGCTCGGAATATCGGAACCAGTCTTGCCTGGCCAGGTGGCTTGTCCCACAAGCCGGTCGGCAACCCCATGAAGCGGTCCGCAAGATGATCGACTGTTATCGCGCGATTTCCGGATAGCAGATCCTCGATCGGCCAGGATGAGGATTTCGAACCAGGCGAGATTTCGAGCCTTGCAGCCGGATGGTTGGCGTCGATTCCACACCTGGCAACCAGAGAGGGGACAAACGAGCCCTCCTGAAACTGATAGATGAGGGCAAAAGGAATGTCTTTCTGGTTTGCGAGCCCTCGCTCGATTGCGGCAGACACTTCCTTTTTCGAGCTTGCATCGACCAGCGCGCCAGCCAAGGCCGTGAGCGCCCCGAGTTGTCTTTCGCCGAGCACACGCAGCGTTTCTTCCATGACGACACAGAGCACGCCCTCGATCTCGCCACCAACACCCACCAGAGGACTACAAGAGAAGGTGTGATAAGACTCTTCGGGGTACCCGCTGCGCTGGAGGATCAAGGGAAAAGTTGCGTCCCAGGACGCCTCGCCGGTTTTCAATACCCTCTCGATACGTGGGCCGATGTCCTGCCAGATCTCGTGCCAGACCTCAGGGGCCGGTCTTCCCAGTGCCCCGGGATGTTTTTTGCCGAGGATCGCTTCTGCGTACGCGTCGTTGTAGAGGACAGTGAGTTGTGGGCCCCACCCCATCCACATTGGGAATCGCGAGGCGAGCAGGATCCTAACAGCTGCTTTGAGGTTGTCGGGCCATTCTGCGGCGTCACCAAGTGGAGTTATGGACCAATCGTAGGATCCGATGAGCTCGGCCATGAACGATTGCGATATGGTCCCGGCATGGCCGTCGGGTTCAGAGGTCCTGTCTTGCATTGGCCCTTCTCCGCTCGCTCAAACCCACAAGATGTCTGTAATGTCACTTCAGCCAGAACCGGACGGGAGCCGGATACAAATGGCCTCTTGTTCAGTCGGCAGCGTCCATTTGCCAGATTTCGCAGGATTACATCCCGTGCTTTAGATGCGGGCGCCGGCGGCCGAGTTGTTTTGGGGTTCCTGCTCAGGGCAGCTGCAGCGCTCGCAGTGCTTCCTTGTCCGACGGTGGCGGCACTGAGAGCGGTGCGTGTATTCTCGCCCCATGGATGCCGTCACCTCTTCGAATTCGGGCTCTGCGAACGAACTAGCCAAAGCGGCTTCGTCGTATCTGCGATCAGCGCGTCACCAACCAGTCCAATGGCATGCCTGGAGTGAAGACGCTTTTGCCAGCGCACAGGGTCAGAACAAACCGATCCTGCTCGACATTGGCGCGGTGTGGTGCCATTGGTGTCACGTAATGGATCGCGAATCTTACGAAGACGCAGAGATCGCGCGCGTGATCAATGAGCACTATGTGGCTATCAAGGTTGATCGAGACGAGCGCCCGGATGTTGATGCACGCTACCAAGCAGCGGTCTCTGCAATCAGCGGGCAGGGTGGATGGCCGCTTACCGCGTTCCTCACGCCGGATGGGCGGCCTTATTTCGGAGGAACCTACTTTCCGCGCGAGGAACGCTATGGTCGTCCAGGATTCGGGCGTGTCTTGCTGACGATGGCGCAGGTGTGGAAAGAACGCCGCGAGGAAGCTCTGGAGTCTGCCACGAGCGTGATGGCGGCCATCGAACACAACGAGAGCTTCTCGGGGCGCGGTGGGGAGCTCACCACAACGCTGGTCGACAAGATCGCGGACTCGATTGTCGCACGGTTTGATTCTCGCAACGGCGGATTCGGGTCACAACCGAAGTTCCCGCACTCAGCGGCATTGGATCTGCTGCTTCAGGTGGCGGTGAATCGGGGAAATGAGCAGGCCCGGGAGGCATTCATCGTGACGCTTGAGAAGATGGCGCGGGGCGGTGTCTACGATCAGCTTGCCGGCGGCTTTCACCGCTACAGCGTCGATGAGCGGTGGGTGGTTCCCCACTTTGAAAAGATGCTCTACGACAATACGGAGCTCTTGCGCAACTATGTGCACGGCTTCCAGAGCTTTGTCCGCGAGGATTTTCGACAGACGGCGCTGGAAATCGTCGCGTGGTTCGACACCGTGATGACCGACAGGGTGCGCGGAGGATTCTACGCATCGCAGGACGCGGATATCAGCCTCGATGACGACGGGGACTACTTTACATGGACTCTCGATGAAGCGCGCGCGGCGCTCGATAGCGATGAACTGCAGGTTGCGTCGCTTTATTGGGACATTGGCGAGATGGGCGATATGCATCATAATCCGGCCCGGAACGTGCTCCATCGGAAGTTCACGGTGCAGGAAGTTGCAAAGCAGATTGGCGCATCTGAAGAGCATGTCGAGCGGGCCATCGATGCAAGCCGCCGCAAACTGCTTACTGCGCGCGCTCAGCGCCCCACACCGTTTATTGACCGCACCCTCTACACCGGCTGGAATGCCATGGCTGTCACGGCTTACCTGGAAACCGCGAGCACTCTGCGTCTGGATGAGGTGCGCGACTTTGGGTTGTTGACACTCAGGCGGCTCCTTGCGGAGGCGTGGAACGGAACGGAAACTCTGCATCATGTCATTTCTTATGGAGATGACTCAGCCGGTGAAACGCCGAAGCCGGAGAAGATAACGGGCACACTCGATGACTACGCATTCACTATTCACGCCTGCATTGATGCGTGGATGGCCAGTGAAGAGATAAGCTTCCACGAGAGTGCAATCAAGCTGGCAGACGCCATGATTGCGCGCTTTTACGATCACACCGCAGGCGCTTTCTACGATGTGGCGACGATTGCTGTTCCGCTCGGAGCGCTCACGGCGCGCCGGAAGCCATTGCAGGATACGCCGACCCCGGCGGGGAATCCGACGGCTGCATCTGCGCTGATCCGACTTGAAGCAATTAGTGGCAAGGCGAGTTACCGTGAAGTTGCGGAAGACACGCTTGAATCGTTTGCAGGGATTGTTGAGCATTTTGGACTCTATGCCGGTAGCTATGGCCTGGCTGCAGAGCGACTCGTGCAGGATCCGGTGCAGATTGTTGTGGTTGGCTCGGATGGAGAAGCCGATCAGCTGGAAGCGCTCGGGAGAGCACACTTTTGCGTGAACAAGAGCGTTATACGCATCTCTCCGGAGCGCCTTACACCGGGTGCGCTGCCCGATGGGCTGGCCGAAATGCTGCTCAATGTTCCGGCACCCAAGGATGCAAAGGCATGGGCGCTCGTGTGCAGGGGGCGGACCTGCCTGCCTCCGGTGACGGATCCGGATGTTCTGCTGCGGGCTCTGGAAGAGGCGCCTTATGACACGAGGCATGCCTGAGCAGGATTTGACGATCTGCCGGAAGCTCCGGATCGCACACCGGCGCCGGGCCGGTCAATCAGGGTGCGTGTCAGGAGACGCTGAATGGATTGGCCTCGCCCGGCTTGATTGTGGTTGGGTCAGGTTCGGTTTTTGTGGCTTTTGCTGCCGTGGCGGCTCCGGGAGGCGTACCTATTTCCTTTGACGTTCCGTAGAC
>Ga0335082_10009703_pt1 | contig 10448 bp, 10 predicted proteins | sample Lox_Sample_41_FD_206718 | JGI IMG/M metagenome (GOLD analysis project Ga0335082, IMG submission 206718) | Soil microbial communities from Loxahatchee National Wildlife Refuge, Florida, United States - Lox_Sample_4.1 | ecosystem: Environmental > Terrestrial > Soil > Wetlands | place: USA...
GTCGGGCGGCAGCAGCGCCGCGACGAGCGGTCCGATCTGGGGCTGGAGCACGCCGCGGTGATGCCGGCCGCGGCGGTGATAGTCGGTGAACACGGAAATGACGCCAACCCTCACCGTTCCTCCCCGCGGAGTTTTTCGGTTTCTTCCCGCGTGGGGCGCGGGCCCGCGCGAGCTTGCGGCCTACGCGCCGGCCGTGGTGCGCGCGTCGCGCTTCGGCAGCCGGTCGAGCGTGATCCCGAGCCGGCTCGCCTCGATCACCGCCTGCGTGCGATTGTGGACGTTGAGCGCGCGCAGGATCGCAGCCACGTGGATCTTCACCGTGCCCTCGGCCAGCGCAAGGCGCCGGCAGATCAGCTTGTTCGGGAGCCCCTGCAGGATGCAGCCGAGCACCTCGGCCTGGCGTTCGGTCAGGCCGAGCTCGCGCGGCGTCGTGCGGAGCAGCGGCGCGGGCACCGGCGGTATGCGCCCGCCCGCGGGCTCGACTCCGGGGCCGATCGCTGCCGCGGGCACGTAGATGCCGCCGGAGAGCACGAGACGCAGGGCCTGGAGCATGACCGAGTTCGACGAGCGCTTCGGAATGTAGCCCATCGCGCCCATGTCGAGCGCGCGCAGCACGTCGACGTGCCGCTCGGAAGCCGAGAGCACGACGACCGGGACGGCCGGGTGGGCGGCGCGGAACTCGGCGAGGAGCTGGAAGCCGTCGGCGCCGGGGAGGGTCAGGTCGAGCAGCGCGAGGTTGGCATCGGGATGCTCGTCGACCAGCCGGCGACCGGCCTCCGCCGACGCGGCGTCGAACACCTCGAGGTCGATGTCGAGCTGGGCGAGGACGTGGCGCAGCGCTTCGAGGATCAGTGGGTGATCGTCGATGACCAGGACCTTGACCGGGCCGGGCGCGTCGGCGGCGAGCCGCGGGGTGCTCGCGGTGCGATGCGTGGCGAGCGGGTCGGATGCGGGAATCATGGGCGAGGCCGGGCGGACGATGATCGCGAGGATGGTATCAACCTCGACGGAGAAGACCATTCCTCCGGCGGACTAAGCCGATCGGCGTAGCGGGTCCCCGCAGGGGCGAAACGGGTGGGAAATGCGGTCCGTGCCGCATGGGGCGGCCCGTCAGCCGTCGACGCCGTCGGGCTTGCGTTTGGCGCGCGCCATCAGCGCGTCGATCGTGAGCCCGCGCCGGCTCGCCTCGATCACCGCCTGCACGCGGTTCTGCGCGTCGAGCGCGCGCAGCACCGCCTGCATGTGGACCTTCACCGTCGGCTCGGCAAGGTTCAGCCGGCGGCAGATGAGCTTGTTCGGCAGTCCCTGCAGGACGAGCGCGAGCACCTCGCTTTGCCGCGGCGTGAGCCCGAGGTCCTCGGGCCGGATCGTCGCCGCAGGCGGCGTGGCCGGCGCGGCCGGCTTCTCGGCGGCCGGGCCGCCCGCGAGCGGGAGCACCGCCGGCGGCACGTACAGACCGCCCGAGAGCACCAGGCGCAGCGCGCCGATCAGGACGTCGTTCGAATAGCGCTTCGGAATGTAGCCCATCGCGCCGAGCGAGAGCGCCCGCGTGACGTTCTCCCTGCTCTCGGACCCCGAGAGCACGACCACCGGCACCGCCGGGTACTCGTTGCGGAACTCCTCGAGGAGCGTGAAACCGTCGGCCCCCGGCAGCCCGAGATCGAGCAGCATCAGGTCGGCGTCGGGATGCGCGCGCGCGAGCTCGCGCGCGCTGTCGGCCGTCGAGGCGTCGAAGATGTCGATCTCCGCGTCGAGCTGGTGCAGCACGCCTTTCAGCGCCTGCAGGACGAGCGGGTGATCGTCGACGAGGAGGATCTTCATGGTCCCCGGGCTGGCCGTGTCGCGAGTCTCGGTCGATGGTAGCACCGGGGCGGCCGGCGGCGGTTCCGGCACCGGCGCGAGCGCGGCGGCGATGCGTTGCATGGCGGTCAGGGTCGGCATGGCACGGCTGGGCGCGGTTCTCCGTGCACCCATGCTACCCGCGGGGCCGTGCCCTGCAATCGACCCCGCGGATTAGGCCGCCGCCCGCTCGCCGGGGGGTGCCCCTAGGCGGGGCGGCCTAGAGCCCGAGCCGCTGCCAGATGGTGGTCGTCAGCCCGGCCTGGTTCATGGTGTAGAAGTGCAGGCCGGGCGCACCTTGCGCGAGCAGGCGGTCGCAGAGGTCGGTGACGACGTCGAGACCGAAGCTGCGGATCGAGGCGGTGTCGTCGCCGAAGCTCTGGAGCTTGAGGCGGATCCAGCGCGGGATCTCGGCACCGCACGCGTCCGAGAACCGCGCGAGCTGGCTGAAGTTGGCGATCGGCATGATGCCGGGGACGATCGGGAGGTCGAGCCCGACCGCCTCGCACTCGTCGATGAAGCGGAAGTAGGCGTCGGCGTTGTAGAAATATTGCGTGATCGCGGCGTTCGCGCCGGCCTCCACCTTGGCCCTGAACCGCGCAAGGTCGTCGTCCGGGCTCTTCGCCTGCGGGTGGTATTCCGGGTAGCACGCGACCTCGACGTTAAACCAGTCGCCGGTGTGCGCACGGATCAGCTCGACCAGCTCGTTCGCGTGCGCGAGCTCGCCCGAGCTCGCGGTGCCCGAGGGCAGGTCGCCGCGGAGCGCGACGATGTGGCGGATCCCCTTCGACCTGTACAGGTCGAGCGTCGCCGTGATGTCGGCGCGCGACGAGCCGATGCACGAGAGGTGCGGCGCCGCTTCGTGCCCCGCCTGGCGGATCTCGAGCACCGTCCCGAGCGTGCGCTCGCGCGTCGAGCCGCCGGCACCGTAGGTCACCGAGAAGAACCTCGGGCTGAGCTGCGCGAGCTGGCGCCACGCGGCGCGCAGCTTCGCGACTCCCTCGTCGGTCTTCGGCGGGAAGAACTCGAAGCTGTACGAGCGCGGATACTTCTGCTGTGTCTGCATTGCGCCCAGGCTTGCACTACCGTGCGCATCGCGCGCTGAGCGGCGGGCGAAGCCCCGTCCGCTCCAACGCGGTCACGGCGTCATCACGGCTCAATAGCGATAGTGATCGGACTTGTACGGCCCGCTCTTCGGCACCCCGATGTACTTCGCCTGCGCGTCGGTGAGCTCGGTGAGCTGCGCGTTCAGCTTCTTCAGCTGCAGCCGCGCCACCTTCTCGTCGAGGTGCTTGGGCAGCGTGTACACGCCGATCGGATAGGCCTTGGTGTTGGTGAAGAGCTCGATCTGCGCGATCGTCTGGTTGGCGAACGACGACGACATCACGTAGCTCGGGTGCCCGGTGCCGCAGCCGAGGTTCACCAGGCGTCCCTTCGCGAGCACGATGATGCGCTTGCCGTCGGGGAAGATGACGTGGTCGACCTGCGGCTTGATCTCCTCCCACTTGTACTTCTCGAGCCCGGCGATGTCGATCTCGCTGTCGAAGTGGCCGATGTTGCAGACGATCGCCTGGTTCTTCATCCTCACCATGTGATCGTGGGTGATCACGTGGTAGTTGCCGGTGGCGGTGACGAAGATGTCGGCCTTGTCCGCGGCATAGTCCATCGTCACGACGCGGTAGCCTTCCATCGCCGCCTGCAGCGCGCAGATCGGGTCGATCTCGGTCACCCAGACCTGCGCCGAGAGCGCGCGCAGCGCCTGCGCCGAGCCCTTGCCGACGTCGCCGTAGCCGCAGACCAGCGCGATCTTGCCGGCGACCATCACGTCGGTCGCGCGCTTGATGCCGTCGACCAGCGATTCGCGGCAGCCGTAGAGGTTGTCGAACTTCGACTTGGTGACCGAGTCGTTGACGTTGATCGCCGGGAACATCAGCCGGCCGTCCTTCGCCATCTCGTAGAGGCGGTGCACGCCGGTGGTCGTCTCTTCGGTGACGCCCTTGACCGCCTTCGCGCGCGCCGAGTACCAGCCGGGCTGGCTCGCGAGACGCTTCCTGATCGCAGCGAAGAGGACGCGCTCCTCTTCGGAGCCGGGGTTGTTGAGGACCGAGACGTCCTTCTCGGCGCGGCTGCCGAGGTGCAGAAGCAGGGTCGCGTCGCCGCCGTCGTCGAGGATCATGTTCGAGAAACCCCCGTCGGGCCACTCGAAGATCTTGTGGGTGTACTCCCAATATTCCTCGAGCGACTCGCCCTTGTAGGCGAAGACCGGGGTGCCTTTCGCGGCGATCGCGGCGGCGGCATGGTCCTGGGTGGAGAAGATGTTGCAGGACGCCCAGCGGACCTGCGCGCCGAGCGCCTGCAGCGTCTCGATCAGCACCGCGGTCTGGATCGTCATGTGCAGCGACCCGGTGATCCGGGCGCCTTTCAGCGGCTGCTTCGCGGCGTACTCCTCGCGGATCGCCATCAGGCCGGGCATCTCGGTCTCGGCGATCGCGATTTCCTTGCGGCCCCAGTCGGCGAGCGAGTGGTCGGCGACCTTGCAGTCGGCGAAGGGTCGGGATTGAGGGACTGCGCTCATGGGCGGACTCCGTTGCTCGAGCGGGCGCCGTTGGACCATTGGGTCGACCACACCGCCGAGCCTCGCCGGACGCGGGTCGACCGCGGCGGCTGCAGCGCCCCTCGGCGGGGGCAGAAAGAAAAAGCGCTCGCATCGTTGCCGATGCGAGCGCCGTTGTTCGATTCGCTGAGCCTGGCCGACCCGATGGAACAAGCGGGCCGGTCGCAACGCTCCTCAGCAGGCGCGCATTCTAGCGCACCAAGGGCGGGGCGACTACGCCATCGCCGGGGACTTCTTCACGCCCGCCTCCACGGCGAGCGCCTGCGCCTTGTCGGTCTTCTCCCAGGTGAACTCCGGCTCGTCGCGGCCGAAGTGGCCGTACGCGGCGGTCTTCTCGTAGATCGGGCGCAGGAGATCGAGCATCTGGATGATGCCCTTCGGCCGCAGGTCGAAGTGCTTCTGCACCAGCTCGGCGATCTTCTCGTCCGGCACCTTGCCGGTGCCATAGGTGGTCACCCAGACGCTCGTCGGCCGCGCGATGCCGATCGCGTACGACACCTGGATCAGGCACTTCGACGCGAGCCCGGCGGCGACCACGTTCTTCGCGGCGTAGCGCGCGGCGTACGCGGCCGAGCGGTCGACCTTCGACGGATCCTTGCCCGAGAACGCGCCGCCGCCGTGCGGCGCCGCGCCGCCGTAGGTGTCGACGATGATCTTGCGTCCCGTGAGGCCGCAGTCGCCGTGCGGCCCGCCCACGACGAACCGGCCGGTCGGGTTGATGTGGTACTTGATCTCGCCCTTCACCAGGTGCTTCGGCAGCACCGGCTTGACGATGTGCTCGATCACACCTTCGCAGAGGGTCTTGTGGTCGACGTCGGGAAGGTGCTGGCTCGACAGCACGACGGTGTCGATCGAATCGGGCTTGCCATCGACATAGCGCACCGTCACCTGCGACTTCGCGTCCGGCCCGAGGAAGGGGAGCCGCCCGTCGCGGCGGACTTCCGACTGGCGCTGCACCAGCCGGTGCGCGAGATGGATCGGGAGCGGCATCAGCTGCGGCGTCTCGTCGCACGCGTAGCCGAACATCAGGCCCTGGTCGCCCGCGCCCTGCTCGAGGTCGAGGCCCTTGCCCTCGTCCACGCCCTGCGCGATGTCGGGCGACTGCTTGTCGTAATTGACCAGCACGCCGGCGGCGCGGTAGTCCATCCCGTAGTCGGCGTTGTCGTAGCCGATACGCTTCACGACCCCGCGGGCGACCGCCGGGTAGTCGACGACCGCGCGGGTGGTGATCTCGCCCGCGAGCACGATGAGCCCGGTGTTGCAGAGCGTCTCCGCGGCGACCCGGGAGGTTTTCTCCTGGGCTAGAATCGCATCCAGAATCGCGTCCGAGATCTGGTCGGCGACCTTGTCGGGATGGCCTTCGGACACCGACTCGGACGTGAAAAGAAAGCTCGACATGCAAGGGCTCCGCGGTTGATTGCAGCCGGCGATTCTAGCAAAAGCTTGCCCCCGGTCCCCACCCATTTCGCTCCCACCCGCGCTGCGGGCGCGGTCCCACCGCCAACGCGCCCGTGCTGACCCGCATCGGGGTGGCCGGGCTCTGGCTGCTGCATTTCCTGCCGCTTCGCGTCCTCGCCCCGATCGGGGCGGGCCTGGGCCGGCTCGCCTATCGCCTCGTGCCCAGCCGCCGGCGCGTCTGCCTCATCAATCTCGCCAAATGCTTCCCGGTGCTCGACGAGCACGCGCGCGTCGCGCTCGCGAAGCGTCACTTCGCCTCGCTCGGCCGCAGCGTGGTCGAGCGCGGCATCCTCTTCTGGTCCTCGGGGGCGCGCATCGCGCGGCTCGTGCGCCTCGTCGGGCGCGAGCACTACGACGCGGCGAACAAGCCGGTGGTGCTGCTCGCGCCGCATTTCACCGGCCTCGACGCCGGCGCGACGCGGCTGTCGATGGAGAGCGAGGCGGTGAGCATCTATTCGCGGCAGAAGAACGCCTACGTCAACCGGCTGCTCAAGCATTTCCGCACCCGCTTCAGGCCGGTCACGCTGCTCTCGCGCCAGGACGGCATCCGCGGTGCGATCCGCGAAATGCAGCGCGGCCTGCCGTTCTACTACCTTCCCGACCAGGACTACGGCCGCCGCGACTCGGTGTTCGTGCCGTTCTTCGGCGTGCCGGCGGCGACGATCACCGGGCTCTCGCGGGTCGCGCGGCTCGCCGATGCGTCGGTGGTTCCGACGGTCACGCGGATGCTGCCCGGGGGCGCGGGGTACGAGGTGCGGATGTACCCGGCCTGGGAGAACTTCCCCACCGACGATCCGGCAGCCGACGCGCGGCGGATGAACGCATTCATCGAGGATCGCGTACGCGAGATGCCCGAGCAGTACAACTGGGTGCACAAGCGGTTCAAGACGCGGCCGCCAGGTGAGGCCAAGTTCTACTAAGTCCGATAGAGTGACGGCCATGGAACAACTGCGTGCCGCGGTGATCGGCGTCGGCTACTTCGGCAGCCGGCACGTCGACAAACTCGCTCGCCTCCCGGGGGTGAAGCTCGAGCACGTCGTCGACACCGACCGCGAACGGGGGCAAGCGCTCGCGTCGAAGGTCGGCGCGCGCGCGAGCACCGAGCTGCGCGATGTCCTCGGAAAAGTCGACCTCGCCACCGTCGCGGTGCCCACGCAGGCGCACGCGCAGGTGGCGGAGACGCTCCTCGGCGCGGGCGTCCACCTCCTGATCGAGAAACCGCTCACCGCGACGCTCGAGGAGGCCGATCGCGTCGTCGGGCTCGCGGCGGCGAAGGGGCTCGTGCTCCGCGTCGGGCACCTCGAGCGCTTCAACCCGGCGCTCGTCGCGGTGCGCGACCGGATCACCGCGCCGCGGTTCATGGAGTGCCACCGCCTCGCGCCGTTCAAGCCGCGCGGCACCGACGTCGACGTCGTGCTCGATCTCATGATCCACGACCTCGACATCATCCTGTCGCTAGTCGACTCGCCGGTCGTCGAGGTGCGCGCGAACGGCGTCCCGGTGCTCACCGGCGGGATCGACATCGCGAACGCCCGCATCGAGTTCGCGAACGGCTGCGTCGCCAACGTGACCGCGAGCCGGGTGAGCGCGAAGTCGATGCGCAAGCTGCGCGTGTTCCAGCCCGACTGCTATCTGTCGATCGACTTCCAGGACCGTACTGTCGAGTCCGCGCGTGCCGACCCGGCCGTGACCGGCGGGCTGGCCCCCGGCATCGCCCTCGGCCGCGACGAGTACCCGGAGGGCGATTCGCTTGAGGCCGAGCTCGCCGCGTTCGTCGACGCCGTGCGCGGCCGCGACCGTCCGGCGGCGACCGGCCAGGACGCGCGCCGCGCGCTCGAGGTCGCGCTCGCGATCTGCCACCGCATCCGGGGCGACGCGACGAGATGAAGCTGAAGTTCACGAAGATGCACGGCGTCGGCAACGATTTCGTCGTGCTCGACGGCGTCTCGCAGCGGGTGGCGCTCGACCAGGCGGCGCTGCGGCGCCTCGCGGACCGCCACTTCGGCGTCGGCTGCGACCAGATCCTCGTCGTCGAGCGGCCGCGCTTGCCGGGGGTCGACTTCCGCTACCGGATCTTCAACGCCGACGGCGGCGAGGTCGAGCAGTGCGGCAACGGCGCCCGGTGCTTCGTCAGGTTCGTGCGCGAAAAGGGCCTCACCGCGAAACGCGAGATCCGGGTGGAAACGCTCTCGGGCGTGATCGCGCCGCGGCTCGAGGACGACGGCCGCGTGACGGTCGACATGGGCCCGCCGGCGTTCGAGCCGGCCCGCGTCCCGTTCGATACGACCGGCCTCGCGCCCTTGCGCGACCTGCCCGCCGCCTCGCCGCTCGCGGCCGGTGCGCGCGCGCTCGACATCTGGCCGCTCGACGTCTACGGCCGCACTGCGCACGTCATCGTGGTCTCGATGGGCAATCCGCACGCCATCCAGGTGGTGCCCGACGTCGACCTCGCGCCGGTCGCGACCCAGGGGCCGCTGATCGAGGGGCATCCGCGCTTTCCGCAGCGGGTGAACGCCGGCTACATGCACGTGATCGACCGGCATCGCATCGCGCTCCGCGTCCACGAGCGCGGCGCGGGCGAGACGCTCGCCTGCGGCACCGGCGCATGCGCGGCGGTCGTCGCCGGCATCCGGCTCGGGCTCGTCGACTCGCCGGTCGCGGTCGCGACGCGCGGCGGGGAATTGACGATCGGTTGGCGCGGCGCGGACAATCCGGTGTACATGACCGGACCGGCGGAGACGGTGTTCGAGGGAGAGATCGAGATTGAGCGCGCTGAAGGCTGACGACGTCGCCCGCTGGCTGCGGGACAACCCGGTCTTCTTCGAAGAGCACGCGGAGCTCCTCACCGAGATCCAGGTGCCGAACCCGCACGGCGGCCAGGCGATCCCGCTCTCCGACCGCCAGGTCGTCTCCCTGCGCGAGAAGGCGCGAGCGCTCGAGGCGAAGCTCGGCGAGCTGATCCAGTTCGGCGAGGAGAACGACGTGATCAGCGAGAAGGTGCACCGGCTCGCGGTCGCGATGCTTTCCGCGCGCACCCTCGGGACGGTGCTCCACGAGCTCTACTACAACCTGCGCGAGGACTTCGCGATCCCGCACGCAAGCTTGCGGCTGTGGCGCGGCATGGGCGACGTGCCCGAATTCGGCGCCGCGAGCGATGCGTTGCGCGACTTCGCCGCCGGGCTGGAAGCGCCGTTCTGCGGCCCGAACGCCAACTTCGAGGCCGCCGGCTGGTTCGGCGACGCCGCGCCGCACATCCGCTCGGTCGCGTTCATCCCGTTGCGCGAGCTCGACGAAACCTTCGGCATGCTTGCGTTCGCGAGCGAGGACACCTCGCGCTTCTACCCGGAGATGGGCACGCTCTACCTCAAGCGCATCGGCGAGATGGTGAGCGCGGCGCTGTTGCGCTTCATCTAGAAATGGCCGCTGCCGGCGACCCGCGGGAGCCACTGGTCGCCGCGTATCTCGATCACCTGACGGTTGAACGCCGCCTCGCGACGACAACGCGCGAAGCGTACGCGCTCGGACTGGCCGAGCTCCTCGCCGCCACGCGCGGCGTCGCGCCCGCCGAGATGGCGCCGCATCACCTGCGCCGTGCCGCCGCGGCGCTCAAGATGCGCGGTCTCGCCAGCCGGTCGATCGCCCGGACACTGTCGTCGTGGCGGGGATTCTTCCGCTGGCTCGCACGCCACCACGGCCTCGCCGCCAACCCGTGCGCCGGCCTGCGCGCGCCGAAGTCGGCGAAGGCGCTGCCGAAAGCGCTCGCGCCAGACGAGGCACGCCAGCTCCTCGAACGCGATCCCGCAAGCGCCCTCGAGACCTGCGACCACGCCATGTTCGAGCTCTGCTACTCGTCGGGCTTGCGGCTCGCCGAGCTCGTCGGAATGGACGAAGCTTCGGCGCGGGCGGTCGTCCGCGACGCCGAGGTCACCGTGACCGGCAAAGGCGGGAAGACGCGCACCGTGCCGGTCGGCGCGCAGGCACGCGCCGCGCTCTCGGCCTGGCTCGCGGCCCGCGCGAGCGTCGCTCGCCCCGGCGAGCGAGCGCTCTTCGTCGGCGCGCGCGGCGAGCGGGTGAACCCGCGCGTCGTGCGGCAACGCCTCGAGCGCTGGGCGCGCGCCGCCGGCCTCGGCGTCCACGTCCACCCGCACATGCTGCGGCACTCGTTCGCCTCGCACGTGCTGCAGTCCTCGGGCGACCTGCGCGCGGTCCAGGAGATGCTCGGCCACGCGAGCATCTCGACCACGCAGGTCTACACCCACCTCGACTTCCAGCATCTCGCGCGGGCGTACGACGCCGCGCACCCGCGGGCGAAGACGAAGAAGAAGCCGTCGCACGGATCCCGATGAGCGGCACGACGCAGCGCCTCGCACCGGACACGCTGGCGCGGGTGCCCGCGGATGTCGCCCGCCCGCGCTACGACCGGGCCAAGGTCGCGAGCGGCATCCTCCACCTCGGGCTCGGCACGTTCCACCGTGCGCATCAGGCGGTCTATACCGACGCCGTGCTTGCGGAGGATCCGCGCTGGGGCATCGTCGGC